>Ga0208701_100112_pt1 | contig 39730 bp, 32 predicted proteins | sample DeeseametaMP1482_FD_184188 | JGI IMG/M metagenome (GOLD analysis project Ga0208701, IMG submission 184188) | Marine microbial communities from the Deep Pacific Ocean - MP1482 (SPAdes) | ecosystem: Environmental > Aquatic > Marine > Oceanic | place: South of Fiji, South Pacific Ocean | collected... | reverse complement strand
CCCTGGAATAGTTTAGGAATCTGTGCCGGCTGCCATTGTAACGTCCACGACGGCTCCCTAAAAATCTTCCTCAACGACGAGGGCAAACTTGTCTTCACCGACGCCGAAGGAAACTGCCTCGCCGAGCAAGCCGACCTGATGTTGGCCGGTTGGCTCGATTTCTACGAGGGCTGGCACGGCGAGCGGGAGGATTCCTACAAGATGAGATGGGGTCGTGGGGATTGGTCTGTTTTTGAGGGGTCGAGTTGAACTAGCTGGTCGCAAACAAACTTCGGAGTTCGAACGAATCGACCGCGAGGTCGATCAAAAACCGTGATGATAGATTCCTACGTGAACTAGACCTCTGCAGAGACCTCTCCAACGGCACTCGTTATAGCGGTCCAAAAACTCCCGAACTCGCGTCATCGACCGTCCACAACCCTCGACGAAGCGAGCCCCAACGCTCTATTTGAAGAAAAGTCCAAGCGACCGACAATCCAAGCCCGAAAACCTGTCGCGAAAGATTTAGTGGCAAGAAACTCGGGAAAGCATCGACGAAGACCGCCAAATGGAGCTTCGAGCCAGCGGCTGGAGAGTCGTCGTTGGGCGCTTGTCGAGTTTCCGGTCGCTTATCGTAAGTGCGCCGGACGAACAGTAGGCGGACGTCGCTTTGCCGGGCTCTGGAGGCTCGTCTCTATTAGCGAGTTCTGGGAGACCCGGAAAACCGCTACTGATTCGTGATAGCCCCGGGAGGGCTGATACTGCCGAAATCGGGTCCTTCGCTCAATCTTTGCGTAGACACCAATACCGCCCATAGCGAGCACCCACTTTCGATTCCGTCTCAAACATTCCCGGCCGCTAGTGTCCGGCGGCTCGGAAAGTTCACGCGTCGAAAGCTGGCTCAAAATACTTCTCCCTGGAACCAGATAGCGCAGATTCTGCCCGGAGCCATCTAGCTTTCCACCTCTAAATGATGCGAGGTTTGGAACAAGAGCGTAGAGAACTCTTGTAGGATGAACCTCCGGGCCATTACCGATCAAGTCGGGAAAGAAGTCGAGAAGTGGTCATACGAAACTCTTAGTAGACCGGCTGAAGAGATTTCATTTTCTCGGGAAATAGATGGACAACGAATAGGGTTCAGTCTCGAGGCGAACGACGAGAAAGAATTGGGCGACCTCTTCATTTGCATGGATTGTCAACCGGAGAAGGTTCCCTTCTTCACATTTCTTTTACCTTCGTACGTGTTTTGGAAGCGTCGAGACGGCAGCGTCTACTACTGAAAAAGCCGGACCACCCGAAGGCAACTCGGCCGGACGGCGCTGGTTTGCGCGGGACTATCCTCACCTTGCGCGTTGCTGCCTCTTGCACTCTTCTGCCAGCCAAAAGATATGTCTCGGCGGACAAGCTCGCCAGAGCACTATTCCGGACGGTCTAAAGCCGATTCCAAATCCAGTTTTCGATCTGGAGCGGATCACCAGTGGATCAAATGGGAGGAATTTTTGAACACAGACCCTTGCCCCGCATTTCTTCGGAGCCTAAATAAAAAGAAACCGCCCGAGTCATTGCAGAGGATAATTAGCAGGAGGGTCCACATACAGCTTTTTCGACTCGGGCGGTGTGTTATTCGCTTGTAGACTTAGTATAGGCGTGGGGAGCGTGGATTGGAGAGCGCCCAGGTTAACGTCCGGTAAACTTTGTAACCGAAAATCGATCGGCAGCAATACTTTGTTCACAACCGCCCGGAGAACCGTGACATGGCGGCTCGATATCAGCTTCTTTTCAGAGTAAAGCGCTATCTTTAGCATGTGAAAATACAACACTATGCTCATGCTCAAACTTATAAACAAAAATTATCGTTCACGGATTGTCTGAATAAGCAGGCTGATCCGGAATCGACTCTCAAGTCGGTGGAAGCGGTGGCCGACGGAGTCTCGTTTAGCGAGGCTCTGAAGCTGGCCCGGCCGGAAGAGTATACGACTACGAAGTCCGACCGGGTGAATCCGGCCTCGGACGCCCTTCTTCTGAATCTGGCCGATAAGCTGCCGCGATCGCTTGCCGGGATGACCTGGAACGCGGTGAAGCGTTGGGTGCATCACGGGGAGAAATCGCCGGAGGTGCTGGCGGCTTCGTTTGAGCCGGGGAAGGAGGCGCCTCTCGACAGCGACGCCCTGCTGGAGACCTTGCAGGCGGTGATGGAAGAGTGTCCTCAGTATGAGCCTCATATCGGCGAGGAGCATGTCTGGTCTCGGCAGTCTCGCTCTCATCGGGGTCTCGGGTACTTCCGGCGGGTTGTCTCGGCCGTCAAAGGCGACCGCCCCTTTCCGTTCCCTACCATGGGTAGTAGTAAGATGCTTTGTGCGCTCGGCCTGGGCGCCACGGCGGCGGTGATGCCAACCGGGCAAGAAGAGAGGCTTCAAAAGTGGGTTCTCAGCCAGAAGCAAGGCTCGATCCAGTTCCACGATCTCTTTAGGGAGACATACAAGCTAAACAAAGGCGATCTTTACGGCACCTTGCTGACAGCCGAAAACGTTCTATCCGAAGGACTCTACTCTCCGGGACGCCAAGACCGGGATGTTACCTCCAGACTTTCCTATTTGCGCAACGACTCCGCACCGAAGGGCGATAACTTCGGCTCCTGGTATCACCTTTTCGGTTCGGCGCTCTTTAGTTTGATGCGCCCGGAATGGAAAGCAAAGACCGCGATGACGATCGAATCGGCCGGCAGCTACATCCTGGAAGGCCGGGATCCCCAGGAGCACCACATCAACAAACTCGGAGTGAAGCTGGGCGTGGGTCTGAGGAAGATCGCAGACGACGGGGGACGGGAAAAGGCCCGCATTCGAGACTACGTAAACCGCGAAGAGTTTGGTTGGAAATCCTCGAATACAGCCGTTTGGAGCCATTCCGTGTGAGAATTGTTACATTCTGTTAACGCATGTTCGGGCTCCTTCAAAGAGCGGCTCAGAGAGCATCGGATATAAATGACGTATGACTCCTCGCTTTTCTGGTGCAGATATAACAACCAACGAACTCCGTGCTGAACTCATCGCCCTATCCGAGAAAGGGGAAAAAGAGAAAGCCTCTGCTCTCTTAAAGGAGCTTGCCAAACGACAGGAAGCCACCGCCGGTGAACTGGTGAGCCACTACCTGGAGCGCACCGGCAGCTCCAGCCTGGAAACGACCCTGGCCGGTCTCGCCTGGCTCTGTTTCGGACTGGTCTTTGGAATTATCGGTCTGACCCTCGGCGGCTTCGTCGGTGTCGACCTGGAAACGCTGGTCGTTCTCGTGGGAGCCTTCCTTACCGGCCAGGCCTGCCTGACCACCTACAACTCCGTTTCCAACGCCAAGCACTTCGCCCAAGAATTCACCAAACTCGCCGGGAGTCGCAAGATGTCGCAGCTGATGAAACAGCAGTTCAGCCCTGTCTCGATGGCCTACGCCTACGGCGCCTAGCCAGGTATTTAAAGCTTCAAAGGTATCCGCGCGGGAGGGGCAAACTACCCCTCCTATGTCGTTAAAAACGTTTTTTGCAGCATTTGTCGTTACCGCTTTCCTCGCCGGTTGTTCCGGTCAGGGTGTCACCGTCAGCAGTGGTGATGGGGACAACTCTACCGTGGAGATCTCCTCCAACGGTGTGAACGTCCAAACCAAGGATAAGGACGGCAAAACGAGCCAGGTCTCCGTTTCCGGAGAGGGCGTACAGGTGAACGCCGACGACGGGACCCAGACCGCCAACGTCAATATCAACGGACAGGGCGTGGCCGTGCAAACCGACGACGGCTCCCAGCCGGCCAAAGTCAACATTAGCGGTGAAGGCGTCCAGGTAGAGACCGAAGACGGCAAGACCGTGAAGGTGGGCGGCGGGATCCCGGTCGATATGAAGAAAACAGACCAGCAGTTCGGAGTGGCGGCCCTGGACCACGGCAAGACCTCCACCGTTACGATCGACGGTGGCGCAGTCCAGGTCAACGATGGTGATGTCGACATCCAGATTAAAGGGAGCCAGATGGCCGTCGAAACCCAAACCGGTGACACTATCGTGATTGCGGGCAGTTCGGAAGAGCGAGTCATCCAGGCTAACGGACAGAAGGTCGTGGTGAGCGGCGCCAGCAACGACATTAAGATTGTCGGCACCGTGACCGACCTGGTCGTCAGCGGTACCGCCAACGATGTCGAAGTGGAGACCTGTGACAAGATTGTGGTTAGCGGTACCGGCAACGACGTGGAGTACAAACACGGCGATCCCAAGATTGTCAATTCCGGCTCAGGAAACGACGTCACCAAGGATTAACAACTTTTTTAGATTATTTTGAGCTTGAACCTCTAGAGTGAATTCTATACTCAAGAATGGACTCACTGTAGATATGCGTATTCCGAACAAAACCCAGGCCGTAGAGCGTTACAACGCCCTCAAATCGACCCTGGAGACAGCTTCACAGAAACCGTCCAACGGCTCTCTCTTTTCTCAGCAAGGCGACCGTTTCGAATTGACCCAAAACGTCCGAGTGCCGATCGACGGCCAGGACGTGGTGATCAAAAAAGGCAGCGCCTTCGATAACGACATCAAAACCAAAGACACGATCTCCACCGAGATTCGCACCGAGCAAGGAGTGCAGAGCGACACTTTCGAGCACTACTCCGAGCGTCGCGGCCTGATTTTCAAGCGCGATCAGGAGATGATGCAGGTGACTCTCGCCGATCAGGTGGTGGGTGGATTCAGCAGCAACTCCGCGACCTTTGAAATCTAGATCTTAATTCATAGGAGCCCTCCCCATCCGGGCGAAGGGCTTCCCATGCAACTTTCCATCAAGGCGCCCTTTTCCGGGGTGCTTGTTCCTTTAGACACCGTCCCGGATCCCGTCTTTTCCCAGAAAATGGTGGGAGACGGCATCGCCATCGATCCCACATCCGAGGTCTTGCTGGCCCCATGCGCGGGCACCGTGGTGCAGATGCATCCCGCCGGCCACGCCGTGACCGTGCGCAGCAACGAAGGCCTGGAGATCCTGGTGCACATCGGGATCGACACGGTCAAGTTGAAAGGCGAGGGCTTCGAGCCTCTGGTACAGGTCGGCCAGACGGTGGAGCAGGGCGACAACCTGATCAAGTTTTCCGCCGACATCCTGGCTCGCAAGGCTAAGAGCCTGCTCTCCATGGTCATCTTCACCAACGAGGAGATGATCCACAAGCTCACCTTTTCCGAGGGGACCGTGCAAACCGGATCGGATGAAATCGCTTCGGTGGAGCTCTCTTCCGACCAGGAAGACGAGGATAGCGAAGAAGAGAAAGAGTTCGTCTCCGAGACCATCATCATTCCTAACCCCACCGGGCTCCACGCCAGACCCTCCGCGGTGCTGGCCAACCTCACCAAGCGGTTTGATGCCAAAGTGCAGCTGCAAAAAGGGTCGGAGAGAGCCAACGCCAGATCCGTGGTGGGCCTCATGGGCTTGGAAGTGGGAAAGGGAGACAAAGTTCAGCTGGTAGCGCGCGGACCGCAAGCCGAAGCCGCCCTGGAAGCCCTGGTGCCGCAGTTGCGAGAAGGTCTGGGCGAGGAAGGCGCGGTGCCGGTGGTGATGCGGGGAGCCGATCTCAAGGCCGAACCCGAAGAGCCCGTTCTTCTGCCTCCACGTTCAGGCGACGAAAGCCTTTTGATCGGAGTAGCCGCTTCTCCCGGAATCGGAGTGGGCAAGGTGTTTCAGCTGCGAGAAAAAGAGATCGAGGTCGACCCGAACCCGAGCGGCCCGCCGGAGAAAGAGCGGGTTATTCTCAACCGAGCGATCGGTTCCTCGATACGCGAGCTGGAAGCTCTAGTGGCGCGACTGCACGGCGAAGCCGATCCGTCTAAAGCCGCCATCTTTGCAGCTCATCAGGAGTTGTTGGAAGACCCGGATCTGTTGGACCTGGCTGAAAGCTCCATCGCCAAAGGGTTGTCGGCCGCGGCAGCCTGGAAGAAAGCCTATCAGCTCCACGCCGAGCGACTGGCCAACCTTCGAAACGAGCTTTTGGCGGCCCGTGCCAACGATCTCCGAGATGTGGGTCGTCGTGTTCTCTCCAAGCTGGTGGAGTCGGTCGAGGCCCAACGAGAGATTCCCGAAGGATCGATCCTGATTGCAGAAGATCTGAGTCCTTCGGACACCGCCAATCTCGATCGAAAGCGAGTGCTCGGATTCTGCACCACCGCCGGTGGAGCCACCAGTCACGTGGCCATCCTGGCTCGCTCCCTGGGCTTGCCCGCTATCGCCGGGATCGAGACTCGAGCGCTGGACATCCCGGAAGGCACGCGCGTCATCCTTTTCGGAGGCAAAGGCCAGTTGAAGGTCGACCCCTCCGACGATCTGGTCGGTGCCGTCCAAGAGACCCAGAAGAAACGCGAAGAACGACGAAAGAAACATCTGGAACGAGCTTCCGAGACAGCCGAAACCACCGATGGTCACCGGGTGGAAGTGGCGGTGAACGTGGGTGGCGTCAGCGAGGCTGAAGACGCCTTGAAGCTGGGAGCCGAGGGCGTGGGCCTGTTGCGAAGTGAGTTCCTCTTCTTGGAGCGCTCCTTTGCTCCCACCGAAGAAGAGCAGTTCGAGACCTATTCGGCCGTGGCCAAGGCCATGGGGAAAGACAAGCCGGTCATCATCCGAACCCTGGACGTGGGCGGGGACAAGCCGCTTCCTTACCTCCCCATCCCGCTCGAAGAGAATCCGTTCCTGGGCCAACGCGGCATTCGTGTCTTGCTCAACAGACCGGAGATCTTCAGACCTCAGGTTCGAGCCATCCTGCGAGCCTCGGAGTTCGGCAAGATGCACATCATGTTTCCCATGATCACGACTGTCTCCGAGTTTCGATTGGCCAAACAAGTGGTTCGTGAAGAGGAGAAGAAATTGGGCATCGAGCCCATCCCGGTAGGATTGATGATCGAAGTACCGGCGGCCGCCCTGTGCGCCGAGATCCTGGCCAAAGAGGCCGATTTTTTCTCCGTTGGAACAAACGATTTGACTCAATATACGCTGGCGATGGACCGCGGCCACCCGCAGCTGGCCGCCAAGATCGACGGCTTGAGCCCGGCTGTTCTGCGACTGATCAAGCGCACCGTGGAGGCCGCTCACGCCAACGATTGCTGGGTGGGGGTTTGCGGTGGTATCGCCGGCGAGCCCCAGGCTATCCCAATCCTGGTGGGGCTCGGAGTGGACGAACTCTCGGTGGGATTGCCCTTGATTCCGGCGGTGAAAGCCCGGATCCGGGAGTACTCGCTGGAAGACTGCCAAAAACTTGCCGCTCAGGCTCTGGATATGGAAGACGCGAGCGACGTAAGGGCCCTTTGCCCCGATAGCTTGGAAGAGGAGTTGAAGGTTTCATGAAGGCTTTCAAGCAGGCGTTCGGACTGCTGCAAAAGATTGGTAAGGCCGTGATGCTGCCGGTTTCGGTGTTGCCCGCGGCTGGTATCTTGCTGGGGGTGGGAGACGCCAAATTCAGTTGGATTCCGACTCGGGTATCTGAGCTCATGGCCAAGTCTGGTGGGGCGGTTTTTGCTAACCTGCCTCTGCTATTTGCTATCGGTGTCGCTCTGGGCCTCGCCGCGGGAGACGGTGTAGCCGCGCTAGCCGCTACGGTGGGCTACTTCGTCCTGATTGCGACCCTCGCGGTGATGGCCCGAGCCTCTGGTGACGCGCCTTCAATCGTGCCAGATGAACTCACTAGCTTCAAGCTTGACATCGTTAACCGCTTCTCGGACTACAACGTCCTTGAACGACACGTGGAGATCGTCTTCAAGACCGGCATTATCGACACCGGTGTGATGGGTGGAATTCTCGTTGGCGCCCTGGCCGCTTTCCTCTTCAACAAATATTACCGGATCGAACTTCCGCCGTACCTGGGGTTCTTCGCAGGCAAACGATTCGTCCCGATAGCAACAGCGTTCTCCGCGATCATCCTTGGGGTGATTCTTAGCGTGATCTGGCCTCCGATCGGATCTGCTATTGACTCATTTTCCGCCTGGGCCACCGGCGAAAACACCGCTTTCGCGGTCTTTGTGTACGGATTTGTCGAACGCTCCCTGCTCCCGTTCGGACTCCACCACATTTGGAACGTCCCGTTCTTCTTCGAAATCGGGGAGTTCACCACCGAAACGGGGCAGATCGTTACCGGAGATGTGACTCGATTCAACAGCGGGGACCCCACCGCCGGCATCCTCGGCGGAGGCTACCTCTTCAAGATGTTCGGACTCCCAGCCGCCGCCATGGCCATCTGGCACACCGCCAAGCCCGCGCGTCGAGCCCAGGTCGGCGGCATTATGATCTCAGCCGCCCTGACATCCTTTCTCACCGGCATCACCGAACCGATCGAATTCTCGTTTATGTTCGTGGCCCCGATGCTGTATGCCGTCCACGCGTTTTTGGCCGGGACATGCTTCACCGTCTTCAACCTGGCGGGCGGACTCATCGGTACCAACTTCAGCCACGGTCTGATCGACTACATCATCCTCTCCCCCAAAGCCACCAATCGAGGCCTGGTCATCGGACTCGGCCTGGTCTACGCCGCGATCTACTACACTGTCTTCCGCTTCTGCATTCAGAAATTCGACCTGAAGACTCCCGGTCGAGAAGACGTGGAATTAGATGCCGTCACGGCCGAATCCGGATCCGACGACTTCAGCCGCATGTTGGTGCTGGCTTTCGGAGGCCGTAGCAATATCACAGCCCTGGACGCCTGTATCACACGTCTTCGCGTTTCCGTGAAAGACCAGTCGCTGGCATCCAAGACCAAGCTCAAGGCGCTCGGCGCATCCGGCGTGGTGACGGTGGGAGACAACCTCCAGGCCATCTTCGGACCGCGCTCGGAGAACCTCAAATCGGCCATGGAAGCCTATCTCAAAACGGCCGGCGACGAAGCTGAATTGACCACCGAGGACAAGCACGAGCTGGAAGCCTCGGAAGAGGAAGTTGTGGAAATCAAGACCGTGGTCGATCCCGAGGCAGGTAAGAAGGCTCTGGAATGGACCAAAGCTCTAGGCGGGACCGGCAATATCAAAGAGCTCACCCCCTGCGCGATCACTCGTCTGCGGGTGGTCGTCGCCGACACCGAAAAGGTGAACAAGATGCGCCTGGAATCCGAAGGTGTGCAAGCCGTGATGACGTTGCCGGATAAGACGTATCACCTGATTGTGGGACCGGCTAGCGACCAGTACGCCAGGGAAATGCGAAGAGTGGAGGATTAGGTCTATGTATAGTCTCATGGTAAAGCTGAGCTACGGTGGCGCGCTGCTCACACTAGGGGCCTATCTTTGGACCTTCACAAGCTATCCCCAACCTCACGGAGCCGCGTACGTCATCCTGGGGGTTTGTATTTTCCTTGTTTTTGCACCCGCCATTCTCGCCTTGCGGTCTCGATTTGGTCCCAACGGCTTCAAGACGATCTTCGTGGGTCGAAGTAAGCTTCTGTTTTTCCTCGTCATCCTGGTGACAGGATTGAACTTCTTCTACTCTCTGAACGCCATGGAGTTTGCCTCACCGACAAAGGCCGGTGATTCCTACTCCTTGAGCAACCACGGAGAAACCGTTCGCACTCTGACCGAGACCGAATACCTGCAGATGCAAAGACACGAGAAGAGATTGTTTCTCGGGCACATCTGGGCTTTCTATCTCATCTCCGGGCTGCTTTGGAGTCGGGTCTCGCGAAGCGAAGCCTAAATGGGACTTGATACCACGTCCGGATCCAGGTGAAAGCACCGAAACAGATCCACGATGTAGCGCATTCGCTGATGCAGGCTGGTCCAATCGGAGGCCGCTGTCCCTGTGACCGAGTCCAAATCGTTATCCCATCTTAGGAGAAAAGTTCGAAGCTCTCCCTCGGGGATTTCGGCCAGCGTCGGCGGGAACACCTCTGTCCCTGTGCCTAGTAGGTCCTGAGACACCGACAGCCGGCGGGCACCGATATCGAACGACAGCAAGCGCTTGGTCACACAACGTCGCACCACGATCGGCATCGCGCCTTTTATGTAGGGCTGCAGCTTCTGATGTTCATAGAGTATGGCGAGACAGTTGCCATGGTAGCAAGCCTGGTGTTTTTGACTCAAATCACCGGCAAGGGCGGCACGTCCGTAGGCGGAAAACGCTTCACGCAGGAGCGGATCGGATAAACCTTCCAGAAACTCGGCCAACCCCGTCTCGTCCACTCCATCTTCAAACCGATCCACAAAGGCCGCCGTGACCCGACCGATGTCGTTGAGCACCAACTTGTTCCCGTCCAGCACGAGAGAGGCGGCCCGACGACGACTATGAACGGCCAGCATCTTGCCGACCTGGGCACCACAAAGCGGCGCCGACACCGCCCCCAATCCATACCAGAAATCGCGGCCGGTCATCTGTTCCAAAAACCTGGCCACCGCCACACCGACGACAAATCCGCTCGCCCCTCCAGCCCTCTGAGCGTCGTCCTTCGCCTGTTCCAAATCTTCCTGACGGATCGTCACTCCCGCCTTCTTCGAACCCCACACGGCCCAGGAGTGAAAGTTCGCGCCCGAGTCCTCGCCCAGCACCCCGCGCAGGGCTTGGGAGAGTTGGTAGTGGCAGTTGGTAATGGCCTGATTGCAATCAGCCGGGTCGCCGACGCTCAAAGATTGGTTGATAGAGATTTCTAGAGAGTTCATTCTTCCAGATGTTTATCTCAACACCGCCGGCCTCCTGGAAAAGGAACCGGCCACAAAGAAGAGCAGGGGCCCGGCACGATGAGTGTAGATTCTGCCGGACCCCTGCTTTTGTTTCATTGTTGCAAGAGTTCAAACTCCCGTCCGCGGAGATTGTTTCCGGTTTAAATCAGAGATTGGAGACAATCTGAGCGGTGGGAAGAAAGAGAGCCACCACGATCGACCCGATGACCAATCCGGTCACGACCAGGGTTAGCGGCTCCAGCAGACTGGCCAGCGAATCGAGCGCTTGCTCGCAATTCGAATCAAGCAGGGTCGCTACTTTTCCTAAAACGTCGGAGCTATCGTATTCGGCCACCACCAGAAACTGCCGCACCAACGGAGTGAAGGCTCCGGAAGCTTCGGCCGCCTCTTGCAAATCGAGACCTTCCTCGGCTATGGCTCGAATGAAGTTCGAGTAACGTGTCTCCAAAACGACGAATCCCGCCGCTCGGCCTACCGACGCCATCCCTCTCCCGAAAGTCAGTCCGGCCCGGATCATACAAGACATGGAGTGAAGCACTCGAGCCCAGGCCAACTGCTCCAGAATCGGCCCCAGGACCGGTATATGAAGCAGGAGATCCCTGAGCGACGGAAAGACCACGCCGCTGCGAGCGAGTCGGACAAGCAGCACAAAAACGGCCACCAACACGACCAGGGTGAACGGGTTGAGAAGGATCTCCAAGCCACCCACCACCAGAGTAGTGAAAGCTGGAAGCTCCAAGTTTTGACTCTCCCAAACGGCTCTCTCTTGCGGAATGACGAAATAGACGGCGATGAGGCTGATCGCCGCAGTCAGAATGAGAACAACAGAGGGATAAGCAAACGCCGCTCTGAGACGCCGGCGCACTCTCTCCGCTCTTTCTGTCAGTCCCAGAATCATATCAAACGCCCGGACCATCCCACCCGATTCTTCACCGGCCCGAACCAGAGCGATCACGACGGGCGAAAAAACACCGGGGAAAAACGACATCGCCTGACTCAGAGAACTCCCGTGACATATCTTTCTCTCTAGCTCGAGCAAGACCCCGGCGAAGACATCGTCGAGCTCGTTTCGCTCGAGGATTCGCAAGGCTTGATCGATGGGAAACCCGGCCTCCAAGAGCATCTGGAGTTGCCTGTAAAACAGAGTGAGAACCGATGCGGAAAACCGCACCTGCCCGGTTAGTTCCGGCACCGTTCCGTCACCAAGAATTCAAGGGTGGTCGGTTTGGGACCGCGCCTGGCCGGAGCCTCCAGGATGAATCGCAGAGCCACCAGCTCCAAAGCGTCGTCCGAAGTGACCTCGAAAACCGTCACGTTTTTCATCAGGACTTTGCCCTGATCGAAATAGAACGAGAGGGGTTGGGGGCCGCTCCCCGAGTCAAAACTCTGGACCGGCAAAGGGGACAATCGTTGGTCTGAGAGTTCCGGAATCTCCAGCAGACGTCGAAAGACCTGACCGGAATCAGAATCCCGCCAGAAGACCCGGTACGAGCCCCATAAGATAGACCGACCGTCGTCCTGAAGCTCCACATCCCCATCCACGCCTCTGGGGCTCATCACCGCGAAACTCTCCTCAGCCGGAGTCAATCCGGAATACGTTCCCTCACGAACGGCTTGCTTAAGGACCGCGATCCCTACCTGAGCATCAGCGACCATCGAAGCTTGCTCGTCGGTCTGGCGGCTCAAGCGAGTGGCCTGCGCATAGATGAGAAGTAGCATGCCCGTGACCAGGCTGAGCAGGCTTGCCGACACCATAATCTCGGTGAGCGTAAAACCGTCCCTCCTCATGGTCTGATCACCGAAGCCAGCGAGAGCCTCCCCCGCGACCAACTCACCGTCGTCTCTACCAGGACAAGCTCACCTCGGGGGGTCGTCCGCACTTCTATTTGATACTCTCGCCCGTCGACGGTCTGAGACGGATAGGGAGAGGGAGGGTAGCCGTCGGCGTTGACAGGGTGCCCACCGAAATAGGAAGGCACGGGTACCAGGTCCGGATCCATCACCGTGATTCGTTCCAACATCGACTTGCCCAACTCGGTGGCCACCGTCATTTCCTCGGTCTTGCCCGCCAGGCTGAGGTTTTTGGTGAAGATCGCCACCATCGTCAAAAGCGCAACCGAGAGCAAGGCCAGAGCCACCAGTATCTCGGCCAGGGTCAATCCTTTGGGAGCTATCGTTCGTACCACGCCGTCATAACCGGGGAGCCGAAATGGACATCTTCCATCGAACGGCCGTATTCAGATACCAGCACAACCTTAGCTCCGTGGTTCATCACAATGTCGCCGGGATTGAGGAGAAACCCATCCACCAGAATCGGGGAAGTCTGGGCGTTGCCGGTGGCCCACACCGAGCCGAGAACTTCCACCTCGTTTTGGATTGCCATCCCCGCGTTGGTGTAGACGATCCCCTGGAAAAAGGAGTAACCGAGTTTGTCGTAGCTGATTCGTTCGAGAAAGGCCATGGCACCATTCGGTCCCGCACCGTCCGGCTCCGATAGCTCCTCGAAAAACCCGTCGTCTCCGGGTGCGAAGCGCGAAGAGAGATGGTCGAACTTCTCCTCCAGAAACCTGGCCGTCTCACCGGGGATCGGAGCTATCACCGCGCGGAGCGTGGGGAAGCTACTACCTCCCCCTCCATCCAACCAGTCTCGAACCGCGTCATCACCGTCGTCGGAACCGCCACCGAGCCCCTCCATCGTCTGATAGATGTTCAGAACATCGCTCCGGGCTTTATCCCAGGCCGTACCCACAGACGGATTTCCCGCGGCCAGGGCGTTCATGAACGTTTCGCCGCTGAAGCCGCTGAGCTGTACATAGCCCTCGGAGAAGACGGCTACGCCCACGAGGTTGCTCTCCGACACGATGGCGTCGCCGTAGAACGAGGTATCGCCGTCGACAAAGACAGAGCCGGTGCCTTTGATGGTCCCGTTGACGAAGAGATCGCCGCGAACGTAGATGGTGCTATCGTTGAGAATCAAGTCTCCGTTCATCGTGACGTCGCCACCGACATAGAACTCGCCGCTTCCCATGGACGTCTCTCCCACGCCGTCGGACAGCCCTCCGGACGGCAAAGAAGCACGCAGTCGAACTTCTCTTGAAATGTCGATGTCGGGAGGTGGGATCCGGTCTTCGCCGGTGGCCGTACCTCCCGTGATGTTGGCAGCCCCGCCCCCCAGATCGACCTGCCCGGCCGTGGTCGACATAGTGCCGCTGACCTCCGCCGTGTCACCCACCGAGCTATTCCAGGCCAGAGTCGTCACCGATGGATCGGCTCCTCGCCCGTTGGCGTGAAGGCCGGCCGGTATTCGATCCGGGCTACTCATACTGCTGACCCCGTAAACATCGATGTTCCCGGAAATCCTGGTAGCGCCCTCGGAGACCAGGCCCGCGTTGGTGGTCACGAAATCCTCGACCCGGGGGCGGTAATAAATGGTCTGAACAACTTTGCGGACGGGACCCGCCTCGGCGACGGCCACCAGGTGGGCCGTGCCGGGGGCGACCGTTCCGGGGCCCTGCGGGCCGTTTCGCGCCGTCGTGCCTTTCAAGTTGTTGACCGACTCCTCCGGACCCGGCAAGCCACTCAAATCGGTGTAGAAATGAAGACTGAAGTGACCTTGTTGATCTCCCAGCTTTTCGCGGTCGAATCCGGCGACCCAGTCAGGGTCTTTCTCGAGCTCGTTGAGGGCAGCCAGCAGGCAGGCGTCCGCCAGAAGTTCCGTACTCACCCGGTGATGATAGGTGGAAGCTTTGTAAGCCGAACTCTGGGTCAATCGAACGGTAGCGTTGAGGGTGAGCCCGAGGACGAGCATGAGAAGGATGACAAGTAGTAGCGCGTTACCCTGTCCCTTACGAAAACCCACTTGTGGCTCTTCGAGAAACCGACCAGTTTCCTTTGCGAGTAGCCGGTACTCTCGGGTGCCACAGGATTCCACCTGCCGTTCTCCAAGGCTCCGTCCATGAAAATGATACACACCTGCTTGCGCGTACTCGACCTCAAACGGTCTACCGAGTATTACTCCAAAGCGTTCGGATTTACCGAATACGCCCGCTTTGAATTTGACAGCTTCACCCTGGTTTACATGCGTGACTCCCACACCTCGTTCGAGCTGGAACTCACTGAAAATCACGGTCGCAAGGAGCCTTACGATCTAGGAGACGGCTACGGTCATTTGGCGGTCACGAGCGACGATCTCGAAGCCGACCATGGCAAAGTGAAGGCCGCCGGAGGGGAGGCCACCGACATCAAATCGCTTGAGCACCAGGGCCAGGTGCTCGGCAAGTTCTTCTTCGCCACCGACCCGGACGGCTACAAGATCGAAGTGCTGGCCAAGATGGGCCGATTCGCCGACCTATAGCTTCCAGCTTTTTCTCACCGTGTAGAGAGGTCCCGACCTGGTCAATTCGGACTCGATGAGATGAAACTCGGAAACGGTCCATTGGCCGAAGGCAAGCCTTTGCAGGGATTCACTTACCTGGAAGCGACCCCATTCTCCGTTGCGGCGGCGAGCTAGAGTGATGTGATGATCGCTCCCTTTGCCACCCAGAGCAAGGGAGAGCGAATCGAGCGCCTCGCCACCATCCAAGCCGGCCCACAAAACCTTCGGTCGACCCCGCTGAGGAAAAGTTCCGAGACCGCGGCAATCGACGGGGAACGGAGACTGACGGCGCGACACTCGCTTTCCCAAAGCCAGCAACTCGGGCAACTCATCTTCCTCTCGCTCTCCGAGGAAATGGAGAGTGAGGTGATAGTTCTCGGGACTCACCCATCGCCAGCTCTCACCTCCTGAAATCTGGCCTCCCGCCCTTCTGAGATTGGCTCGAATCTTTGAGGGAAGATCGAGCGCAAAGAATAGTCTCACCGGACAACGTCTTGGGTGGGATGGGGCGTCGTCCTTCTCAGTGCCATCCAACCGCCCAGCAACACCACTCCTAATCCTCCAGCCCACAGGGCAAGAGAAGGACCACCGGCCGGACCGGTCGCCTGCGGCTTGTAGTTCGGATTGTTGATGGAAACTCTGGTGGAGAGTCCCTCGGGAGTGAACGACATGCCGACCGAAGCCTGCTCGAAAAGCTTCATCTTAGCGACATCGGTAGCACCTCTATATTCTTGGATAAGGTCCTCCAACCCGACGCCTTCATCTACGGAATCGCCCTTGGAAAAGATGCTTCCGCTCATGGAGATCTCCTCGGCGGGGTGGTCTCCAAGGTAGACGCGGTCTTCTCTCACCGAGAGGGGAACTCCGTAGAGCGATCTTGGTAAATGGCGAAAGAACTTCTCCGCCTGATCCTTGCCGAGCGCCTTCTCCAGCAGCATGTAGTCCGTCATGTAACCGACTGCGTGTCTCATCTGGGTTCTTCCGGAGTAAGTGCGGCCCGGATCAAGGGAGTCCGCCAGGAGGCGTTCGGACTTTCTCAGGTCGGCTCTAAAGATGAGATTCTGGCGAGCTCCGATCCAGTCCGCATCAAACCAATCGGGTTGCTTCGGCTGCTCGCTGAGCAGCGAGCAGAGTCGATCCAGAGCAGGTTGGTACAAAGTCATGTGGACAAACTCTCCATCGTAGACAGCGTAGAGGGCTGGCTCGCTACTCTTGTCCGCAAGCTCGACGTAGGTCACTCCATGGAGCTCTTTCTCGCTCCTGGTCAGGTCCACAAACTCTATCAACTTGCCGGTCAGGGTCCGAAAGGCTTCGACGTCCTTCAACTCTAGAGACACCACCAGATCCAGTTGCTCCCAACCAGAAAACCTCATGTCCGGTCCATAGCTTACGCAGACCTCTTCCCCGAAAACTTTGAAAATGTCGAAATCCTCGGGGAATCCCATATTCTCACGGAGATCGTTGTTCATTCTATCCCGTCTCTCCGCTCTCTCTTCGTCTTCGATGACGGACCAACCGTTGCCCAGAAAGAGCAAAACGTCTTCCGAGTTCAGCTTGCTGTGAAACGAGGCGGGCGAGGCCAGATAAGGAAAGGAGAGAGTTTTGAGTTGTCGGGGTTCGCCGCCACAGAAAAGCTGCAGCATGTTGTAGTCTCGACTGTTGACCAGAGGCAGAATGATGGTGTGAAAACGCAACTCTTCCCGGACCGAGAAAGCCAGACCCACCGGGCCGAAGAAACGCGTCCACAGCCGGTCGTAGCTTTCCCGAAACGATTCGTAGCCGGCCTTCTCGGAAGGTGAGACCCTCTGGATAGGCACTTCGGAGAGCGCCTTGATGTTCCAAAGGGTGCCCCAGACTTTATGCTCCACTTTCCCATCCTTGCCGATGATATAGTCTCCGTCATCAGGGTTTGCTGGAAGATACTCCTCCCGCACCATCTGCTCGAAAGAGGTAGGCCAGGCGTCGGTGATGGTCCGATAAGCCAGGACGGAGTACTGGTGCGCTTCCAACTCTTTGACGGCCGCATCCCGACGGGCGGCGTTGATGCGGTGGGCCGGAAAGACCATTTTTGAAATGAATGCCTCGGAGAGATAGCAGAAGCCGTCACGGGGGCTATCCAAGACGAGGTTGGCGTACTTCAGGTCGTCGGCATCAGCCAGAGTCTCCACTTTCCCGTCGGCCGCGGCCTTTATCCGGTCAAAAAGTGCCTGAGAACTCGCTAGAACATAGGCCTCGCCGACCCGGCCTTGAGCCTCGGACTTCAACAGCAAACCCGCGCCCAGTCTGGAGAACGAGTCCCCTTTGAAAACCAAGGCGTAGTGCGTGTTGGGGTAAAAATCCAAATCTTCACTGATGAAGAGCGTCTCCCCCATCAGCGATTCCAGTTCTCTGAAGTCGGCTACGCCGAGACGCCGGGCGATCTTTTCCGTGGCACTGAGTGACTGCTGAAAATTGAAGAGACTGTCGGCACCCTCGACCAGCGACTGTAAGCCGTTTTCCAACTCTCCGACCGTGGTGCCGTTCTTAAAGTAGACCACGAAGCAGTCCCGGGGAGCGAGTTTGAAAAGCGAAGACAACTCAGGGCCGGAACCACTCTCCTTTAGCATCTCCGCCCAAGGATGGCTGCGCACCGTCACCGGCACCACCTCGGAGATCGGCAGGCTTCTTTCATCCTCCGGGTCCCGAGTCATTTCGATCCCCTCACCCAAAGACGTTTCCACAGCCCGGCGCCCGGTGTAGATGTCCAATTCGCCCCCTCGACGATAACCGGGCGAATAGAACCCTCCGTAGACATCGGAGTAGAGGCTGTAGCCCGACTGTTCGTACCAGTAGTCCTGAGACTCGTCTTTGTTTTTGAGCCGGAGCATCTGATAACGAGCGTAGGCCAACCGACTGCCGTACTTCTCATACTTGTCATACTCCGGCGGACGCTCCCCGGGCTCCGCCCAAACCAGCGAAATGGAGAGAAAGAACAGCAGCAAACCGGACACAAGGATACGCATTCTCTCATGTTACCCCGAGATCCCAAGCATAGATAGGGTCATTCGACCCAAGAGAAGAACCGAAAGCGATGCGTCAGAATATTATCGTAGCCTTGGTGCTCAGTTCACTCTTATTGCTCTCCGGATGCGGTTCGGACTCCGATACCTTCGTCCAAACCCCGACGACCGTACCTCAAGTGGTCAGTCTATCTCTCAACTCTCAGACCGGCGGAACGGTCCTCCACCCGTCCGGACACTCGGCGACTTTTGCTCCGGCAAGCCTAGAGCAGGACACTCCGGTCACACTGTCTCTGCTGGAAGCTTCCACCATCGCGGTCAAAAACGAGAGCGAGTTTCAGCCCGTGGGGCAGGCCTTGAAGGTCGAACTCGGCGGCACCAGCGTGATCGGTCAGGTCCAATTCGAGATTCCCTACCAAACAGCCCAGCCTCAGAATCACGGCGTGTACTGGCACCTCCCCCAGGGCATCTCGATCCCTCTCCTCTCCACCTACAACGCTTCCACCAAGAGTTTCACCGCCAGCGTGGACTTCACCAATGACGCTCTCCTCCAGGCGGCGGATGTCCGCGCACGCCTCGACTCCACGACCCTCACGGTCAGCGTGGTGGATGAAACGAGCTTTCTAGGGCGCCCGGCCCACGTCAGCTGGTCCAGCTACAACCTTTACGTTTTTCAAAACGGGGCGTTCACCAAAGTCGTCGACCAGGGCAGCGCCATCGGCACCATACCCGCCCCCGGCGCAAACCCTCTGATGATCGTTCACGGCCTGGGCTCGAATACCAAGAGGTTCGAGGACGCCGCCACCTATTTTGCAAATCAGGGCACCTTCACCCAGATCTACGGCTACGAGTACGACACCCTGGACGGCATCAACACCACCGGACCTCGATTGAACACGGCTTATGCGCTCATCGAAACCAATCCCAACAGCCAGTGGAAACACCTCGGCCACAGCATGGGCACTCTCATTTCTCGAGTGGCCTTTGAAAACGGCACCAATCCTCCCTATCAGAGCAACAGCGTCGTGTTCGCGGCCGGTCCCCATCTCGGTTCAGCCGCCATCAACAAGCTGCAGAGTTCGCTCAGTATCTTCCAGCAGTTCGTCCGCTTTCTGGTGGTCAACGAAGTTCTGGATTTTACCAACGCCGACGGCACGCCGTGCGCGGTCGATATCAACGACCAGGGGTTCACGGACCTCGCTGTCGGGAGCACGGCCCTGAACAATTTGAACACCGGAGCTGCTCAAAACCACCCCGAAGAGACTTATCGGACCTTGGGCGGAAACGACCGTGGGCTGGAATACGACGGCGCGGACTTCGTGATGGGAGTGTATCTGGATGACGGTCTGGTGGACCTGACCAGCGCCAACGCCACCGTCATCGGTGCCGTCAAATCCGACATCGTCCCGGAAAGCCACAGCAGCATCGTGGAGGACACCACCAACTCCTTGCCGGTCATCCTCAGCGACCTGATGCAGTAGGCCGTTGGCCGATGGCTCGATCTAGGCCCACGGGCGGACATATCGACCCCTCGAGCGAAGCGGACATGAAAATGATACCACCGATTCGAACAATTCGTCTGAGCCACATGTCCGGCGCGGAATTGAACGCCGTGGTCACCCCGGACTCCCTGCTGATCGGGCGCAGCCCTAAGGCCGCCGACCTGGTTTGCAGCTGGGACAGCAAGATGTCGCGGCGCCACGGCCGCGTGTGGCTGGAGGGCGACCTTGTTTGGTATGAAGACCTGGGAAGCTCCAACGGCAGCTGGATGGGCCAAACCCGGCTGGCGGACAAGACGGCCCTCTCCCAGCAGCCGGTCTTGCTCGGCGAAACCGTCCTTTCGCTAACTCAAGAAGTCGAAGCTCCCACCGTGGAGGACGGCATGACCCTGCAACTGAGGCAAAGAGTCAGTCGCCAGGATTTCGCCGGGGCGCTGGAAGAGGCCACCGAAAGCCCGGACGTCATGAAGACTCTGGCCAAGTTCATCGACCAGCTGCTCGGAGCCGCCACGCTGCAGGAGTTGGCTCCTTGCTTGCGCTCGCTATACGACCACCTTCCCACCGCCCAAAACATCTATCTCATCGGCCCTCCGAAGGATGGCGAGGAGATCGTTCACTTCATCTCTCCGGAGAGCCTGAATCGGGAGGGCACCAAAGTCGGTCGAGTCAGCAGAAGTCTGGCCGAGATGGCTATTTCTCGAGGTGAAGCGCTGCTCTTTTCCCAGGCCGAGGCGATCACGGTGAGAATTCACGAGAGCACCCGACTGAAAGGGATCCACTCCGCCGCCTATGTGCCGCTCATCGGCAACGAAGGGTCGGTGTTGGGCGTCCTCTGCGTCGACAGCCCCCAATCGACACTTCCCCTTCATCAGGAGAACTTCCAGCTGCTGAAGTCCGCCGGGGCATTGCTGTCGGCCCGCTTGGACGGAGAGCACCTGCGTCAGAAAGCCAAGGAGAAAGAGATCGAGTCCCGAGAGCTTGAAGCGCGCCGGGAAACCCTGGCGAACTTTCTCAAGATCGCAAGCCATGACTTGAAAAACCCGCTCACGGTGGTGAAGATGTGCGGCGTCATCATCGAGCGTTTCACCGAAGACGAACGGATCGCCGACCTCTGCGCCCGTATTTTGGACGCCGAACGCCGGGCCGAGCAGCTGATCGCCTCCTATCTCGAGGTCTCCGAACTGGAATCGACCCAGGCTCTCTCCATCGATCCTCAGATGGTCAACGTCAAAGAGATTGTGGACCGAGAATTTCAGTTCTTGAACAAGGCTCACGAGCGAAAAGAGCGTCAGATCACGCTCAAAAACGAGGTGCCGGACACCCTGGTCAAGGCCGATCCTTACAAGTTGGAGCAAGTCCTGTCGAACCTCATCGGAAACGCCATCAAATACGGCAGTGAAAATCCCCATATTTCCGTCGGCTACTTGACCGACGGCGATACCGTCATTCTGAGCGTCACCGACGACGGTGTCGGCATCTCACCGGAAGACCAACAAAAACTGTTTGCTCAATTTCAACGGGTGGAACGAACCCGGCAGATTCCCGGCACCGGCTTGGGGCTCTGGCTCTCCAACGTGTTGATCCAGGCCCACGGCGGTAGCATGTGGGTGGAATCGGAGCAAGGTAAAGGATCGACCTTTTACTTCTCTCTCCCTCAGAATAAGCTGGGATCCTAGTTAGGACGCGAGCAGGCCCTCTTCCAGATAGGTGGGGTTGGTAGCAAAAACTTTCTTATCGGATTGGAGCACGGCTGTTTCCGCGTGACTCACGGGAGCCTCCGTCTCGCGAACCACGAAATGGGCGTACTTGTAAGGGTTGTAAGTAATAGAAACCTTGGAATCCGTGTCCGCGCCGTTGATGTAGGTGGCCGAGGGATACTCCTCGCCCCGAGCGTGGAAATTTTCCAGCCTGCCGACCAGCCCCGCATGCACGTTCTTGGACTGTTCCTTCAGCACTCGCTGACGTCCGGACTCGCTCACTTTAAACTCCACGTCCGACAGCTCGACGCGGTCCGCATGAGCTACCACTCTTCCCGTTTCCTTAGACTTCACACTCCAGCAATCTTGATGAAGATTTCGGTAAACGAATACTCGCTGGTGTTTGATCTGGCTTAAGGGTTTTGCTTGAATGGCCATGAGTTGGGGAGTCCTCTTCTCTCTGAGCCTATTAAAGCGGGGAGGGCTCAAAAAGCGCTGAAAGTCGGAGTCAAATCGTCAACAACCAGTTAGTGGAATATCGGTAAGGGATCAAGGGAGTACTCAACATCGCGGCTACCGAAGTCCGGATCAACTGTATAAGTAACAGTTCCCGACTTTTGATCGATCTCGATGGTTCTTCTGTCTGATTTCAAACTCAGTCTTTCGGAAAAGAGAGAACTTCTATCTTGGAAATCGCTGTCTACAACCCTCTCATCACTGAAGTGATAGCGTACCACCGAATCCTCCTCCGATTGCTCCGAGCTAATGCGGTTATTCCATCTGCGGGTCTGGTTCGGTTGTGGCTCTTCCCAATTTCTGACGATAGAGTTGATCCCCGTAGGAAGGGCCAGCGGGTCGCCTTTCTTCACATCAAACTCCGACACGTCGTAGTCGAGAAACGCTTGGGCTCCCATCTCGTTCTGCCTTGAGAGTACGAGGCCCTTGGTAGGGTCTTCGTCTTTGACTGCGGGTATCTCGGTACATCGCTGGACTTGCTTGTCACCAAGAAGAAGCTGAGCGAGAGTCCCTTCTCTCCTGACCGAAACCATTCTGCACTCTTGAACTGCCTCACGACTAACGTTGTCGATTTGCCTGAAGGAGTCAGCTGTATCTTTGAGGCTGGCGAGGTCGGCCTGAAACTTGACGTAAAGTTCGCTCTGCTCGTCCCGTTGCCGCAAGTCTTCCGCACCATTGACTCTGCCAAGAACCGGTAGCTGAACGCGGCCTTGTTGTAGGTTTAACTTAAGTAGTCTCATGTTCTCCTCAACTCTCTGCGTCGAAAGTATCCGACCCTCGTTAAAAACTCGTAAAGACCCGTCACGAGGTCGTCAAATTCGGGAATCACTTGCTCATGAAACGGCGCAAAGAAGGAGCGTGAAGCAGTTTGAGAAAGCCCGTTAGGTGAGTTCTATGGATTCAATCACGTGGACCGTGGTGGCGCGAGAGTCAGCCTTTGATCAGCTGAAACTCGACCTCCAAGGGCCCCATATCCTGACCCGCACTCCTCGCGACAAGATCCGCAGCGTGCTGGGAAGCAGCGACGTTGTGCTGGTGGAGTTGGAGCAGAGCGGGGTTGGTTTCGACTTCAAGCAAGCGGCGCAATACGGGCTGCCGGTGCCTTTTCTTCTTCGCTGCGATACCGAGGGACAGTATATCGGGGTTTGTCGATTCGGCCTCCACAAGACCATTTTCAACGCTCTCAACTCGGTGGGTGAATGGTGGGAGCTCCGGGCCGGACGTTCTCGTCCCTACGAAGTGTTTCGAAAGCTCCTCAACCGGGTCAGCGACGGCATTGCCGAACTGGACTCAAGCGACCGAATCCGTTGGGTCAATACTCCCCTGAAACAGGCTTTACCGGACATCAAATGGGCCGGTGCCCACCTTCAAGACGTGGTGCGGGAAGAGGACCGCCATCGGTTGAGGGCCATCCGAGCTCAACACGCCACCGGCGTGGTCGTGCCGTTTGCCGTGCATCTACCGAACAACGAGCAAGTCGAGCTCGACCCTTCGCCCTGGTTTGACGAGCAAGGCGAGTTAGTGGGCACTTCACTCCTATTTCGCAGCGTACGCAATACCGAAGAACAAGAGAGTCGGGCCAACGAACTCTTCTGTATGTACAGTCTGGCTACGTCCCTGGGGCAAGCCACCTCGGTGGAGGAGGCACTCTCCACGGCGCTGGAGCGGACCACCGAGCTTCTGAATCTGCCCGGCGGCGGAGTGATCCTGGACTACGATCTCTTTCAAATTTCCAAGTTTTCCTTGAGAAATGAAGAGTTTCCCACTGTGCTCAAGGAGCATTTCAGGAAGATTATCCAGACCTTCCCGGCCAACAAGAGAGCGCTGGTGGAGCGCAAAGTCTCTCAGGGCAGTCCCCTCGTCGAATTCGGACTGCAAGGGTTCGCCGCCGTCCCGATTGAGATTGGAGAGCACAGGGCCGGTGGCTTCTGGCTCCTGGCCGACGAACAAGGCCGCTTCGCCAGGGAAACGGTGTCTCTGCTCATCTCCATCGTCAACCAGCTCTCCGTCATCGTGGAAAACCTGGCCTACACCCAGTCTCGACTGACTGCCGAGCTTGAGAAGAAAAGATTTTACAAAGACGCGCTCTGTGCCGTCACTCGGGGCAAACTGAGCCTTTGCGAACGCTCGGAGCTGGAGGAGGCTTGGGCGAATTCCGGTGCCGATAAGGGTTTCGTGCAGATAACGGAGACGGCCGACGTACCGAAATGCCGGCATTTCGTGGAAGATGCCCTGGGCGATCAGGGCCTTACGGAAGAAAAGGTACAAGACGCCGCTCTCTGCGCCACCGAGGCGGTCGGCAATGTGGTGAAACATGCCGATCGCGGTAGCCTGGCCGTCCGCACCACCGAACAAACAGTCACCATTCGTATCGACGACCAGGGTCCGGGCATCGATTTCGCTCATCTCCCCAACGCCGTTCTGAACGCCGGATTCTCCACGGCACCCTCACTGGGAATGGGCTATTCCATTCTGCTGGAAATGATGGATCACGTCCATCTGTCGACAGATCACACCGGCACGGTGCTGCTTTTGGAGATTCAAAAACAGGAAGCCGACCCCCTGGATGCCTTCGCCCACCTCTTGGAGGGAGACTTCTAAACGCTCTCTCCAGAGGATTCAGAATGGTAGACGAGAATTGAAGTTGGCGCGCGGATGACAGATTTTCTAGACAATATCGTTTCAGCTTGGAACGACGAAGAAGGCGAAAAAGAATCGGAGCTTTACCCCGATGAGACGAACTCGCCCAATATCAATATCCTGATTCGGGCAGGACGGAAATTCATCGACGGTAAGATCACCTCGGATGAATTCATCCATGAGGTCGACGCCACAGCCGATCGTCTGGAGAAAGCCCTCGGCGAGCTCCAGCTCTACGCCGAAAACCTCCCTGACGACGACCCGGCCAAAGAGCTCGCGGAACAGTCCGAGTTGGCTTACGAAGAGTTCGGTCAGGGCCTGGAAGAGATGGAGAAGGGCACCAAAGAGGCGGTGGAGCATGGGATCGACCTGTGCATTGAAGCCGCCTACAAACTGGAATACCTGAACCAGCACTATCTTGAATTAGAACAGCAGGCGATGATGATCGAATGCCTGCGCTGTTCCCATCCGAACCCACCTAACCGAGACACCTGCGAGAGCTGCTCGGCCACTCTGCCCAACGCCATGCGTGAAGCTTCCGCTGAAAACGCAGGCTATTCCAACGACCTGGTGATGGTACCGAAAGAGTACCTCGATCTCTACGATGCCTGCGACAAAGTGGCTGCCGGAGACATTCCGATAGAGGAATGGCAGCAGCAGATCTTTCTCTTTAATGAGCGGTTCAACTCAGCCAGCCAACAGATTCACGACATCAGTTCCACCTACGCCGACACTTTCAAAGACCATCCGGACTTACTGGCAGCGGCCGAAGGTGTGGTCGATGCCTTGGACGAGTCCATCGAAGCGCTTCATCGAATGAACCTTTTCGCCGAAGACGGCGAAGTCGAGCATCTCAACCAGGGATGGATGGATCTCCTCGCCGGTACCCAGAAAGTTCAGCAAAGAGGTCTCAACTTCTACCAGATGCTTGAAGCCGCACAAGAGGGCTGAGAGGCTAAGTGCCGGTCGTACCAACATTAGACGTCGAGAACTACCTTGACTTCAAAACCATGACCCGCTACCTCAAGGCGGTGGCCCAGGCCGCCCCTCACCTGGTGACGGTCGCTTCCATCGGCAAATCTCGTGAGGGTAGACCTCTGGTGGTGGCCGAGGTCTCCAACGGCGACGGGCGAGCCAAACCCGGTATCTGGATCGACGGCGGGCACCAAGGCTGGAATCTGCTCGGCTCCACCGCCTGCCTGGAGTTGCTGCGCTTTCTGGTAGCCGGTCACGGTCGAGACGAGCTGCTCACCGAGCTGGTCGACAAGACCGTCTTTTACATTGCTCCCAGACTGGCACCCGACGAAATGGAGCAATGCTTGGCAACGGGCGCTCTCTCCATGCAAAAGTTCGAACCGCCCGCCGAGGTTCCTCAGGGGCGGCAACTCCGGGTCGCGAACCCCCTCGGAAGTTGGAAGCCCTTCAAGCGAGACAATCGAGTGATGGTGCCCCGCAATCCCGAAGACCGAGAGGGACCCTTCTACGATCTTTACCGCAGCCTGGATTCCGAACGCCTGGCCAAAGTAGGCCCCCACGACTTTCCCTCTCCCCGCACGCCGTACGTAGCCTCTCAGCTCCCCTCCACCCGGGCGGTCATCGAATTCATGCGGAAATACAACAACGTTTTCGGAGTGATCTCCACCACCGGGCCGGGGGACCAGATCAACCTGGTCTCAGACGTCACCGGCTGCCGTACGTTGGACCAGCTAGAATCAAGACTCGGCGAGCTTGCCGGACTGGCGGTGGCCGAGCGTGCCTTCACCCAAAAGCTTGAGGGGCAGTTTCTTGGTTGGGCCGCTCGCTCTCTAGGAGTGTTGGCGGCCGACTGTCGGATGTGGTCGCTTCGTGCCGCAGCCGGCATGAAAGAGAACGACGCGGAAGACCCTTTCAAAGCCGACGAAACCGAAATTCTTCAACTTATGCGTTTCTGCGAGAAAGAGTTTCCGGAAGGAAGCTACGCAGAATGGGCCGAGACCGACGATCCCGTCTTGGGAAAAGGCGAAATCGGGGGATGGGACTGGAGTCGGACCTGGCTAAACCCCCCGGCCGGTCCCTATCTGTCCAGAGAACTCAAGAAGCTGACGCGCCTGGCCCTCGGAATGGCTTCGGCCAGCCCCCGGATCCGTGTGCCGAAGCCCGAAGATAACGTGGTTGGCTGGTCCGATGACAAACAGCCTCTGCGAAAGCTCGTGGTGCGGGTAGAGAACGGCGGCTTCATGCCCACCTGCCCCATTGAAACCGGACAGTCTTTGGACGGCTCGATCCAACTCAATCTTGGCCAGAACAGTCTCGTTATGGGACAGGCCCGCACCCCTCTGCGGGAATTGCGGGGCATCGGAGGCCACGTTTGCGATGACGGCTTACCGGTGGAGCGAGACGGCGATCTTCCGGAAAAACGGAGTGAAAGTTACCAGTTCCTGGTCAAGGGTCCTCACCCCCTGGAAATCGTGGTCAGCCATCCTCTGGCCGGGACGGAAACCGTCACCACCCGGCCTCCCCAGAGCCTCACCACGCCCTCCTTCGATGCTGCCGCCGCCGTCGCCGACCCTACGGCTACTCGCGGCCCCGCCGAAGAAGATCCTTTTGAGGACGCCTTTCCTTCCTTTGAAGGTCTTTACGACGACGAGCCGGCCGCCCCCGCCACACCTCCTCCGGCAGCCCCTCCGCCACCGGAACGAGTGACCAGAGAGCTAGCTCCCCAACCCCCGGCCCCCGAGCCGGCTCCGGGATTAGGAGAGTTTAATATTCCCGACCCGGGCCCGAGTTCCCAAACTGCCCGTCCCGTGACTTTCGAATCGCTCGACCCTCCCAGCCCGCCCGCGGAAGAGAAGCGCGGCCCCTTTCCGGCCAATAAACCCTCCAAAGGTCGAGTCTTTGGCAGCCCTCCCCAAAAACCGGGCGGGGGGCTTCCCGCCGCCCTCGGAGGCAAGTCGCCGACCGGGTCTTCAAAGCCCCAGCAGTCCAACGCCGAAGGGGATTTCTCCCCCCTTCCTCTGATCAAGTCAAAAGGCGATCAAGGAGGAGGTGCTTTCGAGCCGCTGACCCCCGGGCAGAAGCCTTCTCAAGAAAAGACCGACGATTTCCTAGGGGAAACCATAGGCGGCGACGTACCGGCACCAAACAGAAACGAGCCTCCGGATTCACCTTCAGTGCCACCGGCTCGTTTGAGCCGAATGTCTGCTCCCCAACTGCTACGCCGTCAACGCGGCGGGCAGGGGCCGCGAGAACCCTTCAAACGTTCTTAGCGACCCGATGAGCTCCTAGGGCTCGGGGGGACAGAAAGAGAGATAGAATTGCCATGTCAAAGCAAGTCACCATTATAGGTGCCGGACCGGGGGGGTTGGCATCCGCGTTGTTGCTTCGCCACGCCGGATTTGATGTGACGGTCATTGAGCGGATGAACCGTGTGGGTGGGCGAACTTCCGCTATCGAAGAAGAGGGTTTTCGGTTTGATCGCGGACCCACGTTCTTCTTGTATCCGCGCATCCTGGAAGAGATCTTCCGCACTTTGGGCCTCGACCTCTACGAAGAGGTTCCCATGACTCGACTGGATCCTCAATATCGGCTCATTTTCGGAAACGACGGCATCATCGATGCTACTAGCGACGTCCCCGCGATGCAGAAACAGATCGCCCAGTTCAGTCCCGAAGATGCCGAGCAGCTACCCAATTTTCTTCGAGAGAATCGGCAAAAACTGGACAGCTTCGCTCCCATTTTAGAGCGAGAGTTCGGCAGCTGGACCAACCTTTTCTCCCGCGACATGCTCAAACTCTTGCCTCTGGTCAGGCCGTGGAGGAGCCTCGATTCCGATTTGCAGTCGTTCTTCCGCGATCAAAGAGTCCGCCTGGCTTTTTCCTTCCAGTCCAAGTATCTGGGGATGTCGCCCTATCAGTGTCCTAGCCTGTTCACGATCCTCAGCTTCTTGGAATACGACCACGGAGTCTATCACCCCACCGGGGGCTGCTCCTCGGTCTCGGAGCGAATGGGAGAGATCGCCCGCGACATGGGGGTTTCTTTCAAGCTAGAGGAAGAAGTTCAGGAAGTCCTCTTCTCCGGGAAAAGAGCAGTCGGTCTGGTGACCGACAAAGAGCGCTATTCCTTCGATGCCCTGGTCGTCAACGCCGATTTCGCTCAAGCCATGACTCGCCTCGTCCCGGAAGACGTCAGACCTCATTGGAACGACCGCAAAATCGCTACCCGCAAGTACAGCTGCAGCACCTACATGCTCTATATGGGAGTGAAGGGCCAGGTCGACGCGGCTCACCACAACATCTACTTTTCCAACGACTACGTTCGCAATATTCAGGACATAGCCGTCAACTATTCCCTACCGGAAGATCCCAGTTTCTACCTGGAAAACCCCTCCGTCACCGACCCCACCATGGCTCCGGAGGGGATGAGCAGCCTTTATCTGCTGGTGCCCGTCTCCCATATGCATGAACGGATCAACTGGGAGCAGGAGAAAATGACCTTCCGCGAGGTAGCCTACCAACAGCTCTCTCGAATCGGTCTCTCCGATGTCCGAGAACGAGTCGTTTACGAAAAGATCTTTACCCCCGCCGATTGGCAGAACCAGATGGAAATCTACCGTGGGGCCACCTTCAGCATGGCTCACAACCTTATGCAGATGCTGCATTTCCGTCCCAACAACCGATTCAAGGAGTTGGAGGGCGTTTACCTGGTCGGTGGTGGTACTCATCCGGGGAGCGGTCTGCCCGTCATCTACTCCTCGGCTAGAATTTCGTCAGGACTGATCTGTGAAGACTTCGGATTGCAAACTAACCTCACACCAGCTTTCGCCACCCATTGATCTGGGGGGTGTGAAGGATCGCTTGGCGCTCTTGCGGCGGTTTCGTCACCGCTTGTGCGCCGACAGAGAGCGTATTCTCGAACACCTGAAGCGCCTGCGGCCGCAGTGTTCACGCGGTGAGTTGGTCTCCAGCGAATTCGTCCCTCTGCTGGACACTTGCGTGTTTCTGGAAAAGCAGGCTGCCCGGATCTTACGTCCCCGAAAGCTGGGGAGAGACGGTCAACCGGTCTGGTTGTGGGGCGTGCATAGCACCATCTTCCGGGAGCCACTGGGCAAGATCCTCATTCTGGCACCGGGAAACTACCCGCTCTTTCTTCCGTTCGCTTCCGCTCTCCACGCCTGGGCCGCCGGAAACAGCGTCTGGCTCAAGTCGGCACCCGGAAGCCTCGCTCTCCATCAGCACGTCCGCGAGCTTTTTCTCGAGGTCGGAGGTCTGGAGCTCTGGCTTCATCTGCTGGGAGAGGACAACTCCAACTACCAAGCCAGTCTCCCCGAGGTGCAGAAAGTCGTGCTCGTGGGTTCGGCCGAGACCGGAAGAATCGTCTTGTCGCAAGCGGGAGAGGCGCTGGTGCCGGCCGTGGCCGAGCTCTCCGGTTGGGACACCGTCTTGATCCATCCTCGTGCCGATATGGAAATCGCTGCCCAGGCCGTCGCCTTCGGCCTGAGTCTCAACATGGGTCGCACTTGCGTTGCTCCCAGACGGATTCTGCTGCAAGGATCGGTCGAGAAGTTCGAAAACGCCTTCTTAGAAGCTATCGGTGGGCGGGCGCACGCGCCGCTCTCCGAGCAAGAGTGTGAGCTCGTGGCTGAGATGAAGGCTGCGGGGGCCCGACCTCTGTGGGCGAGCGAAGGGCACGGGCCGGTCCTGATCAGTCGTGTTTCCGACCAAAACCAGTTGCTGCGCGAGGAGGCTTTCGGCTCGCTCGGCGTGCTCAAAGTCGTGGAGTCCGACTCCGAAGCGTTGAGAATAGCAAGGGAATGTCCGTATGCTTTGGGTGCCTCTCTCTTCGGCCCCGAAGATTGGGCCCACGACATGGCCCATAAAGTGCCCGCCCAGGTCGTCAGCATCAACGATGTCATCGTTCCGTCCGCCGACCCCAGAGTGCCGTTCGGCGGATCGGGCCGGAGCGGCTACGGACGAATGAGAGGAGCCGAAGGTCTTCTGGAGATGACGCAAACCCGCACCGTCTCGGTGCGACAAGGCGGCTCCCTCGATCATCTCTCCCCTCCCGGGCCTCTGGATGAACTCATCGTGGAGAAGTTTATGATCATGGCTCACTCCAAAAAGCCGTCGACTAAAATCGCTGCGTTTGCCCAGATGATAGCCGGTGTGGCCCGGGAACGCTGGCGTAAAAGAAAACTGGGCCTCTCACGACCCAGTCTTTCCTGAATAATCTTGTCTCGAGTTTATCTCGGGAAGTGCGAACCCGGCCCACCCGGCCGGTGCTGTTGGTTGCGGTCCTGACTGTTGCCCTGAAACGACTGTTCCAGGCCGTTCAAGATTTGGGAAGTCCGAGTTGAATTGCTGTTGGACAAAGCGCTCAAGGGGTTGCTCGCCTCGGCCGAGATATCGGCGATGTCGGTAGTGGGCCTGACCAGCTGCGTGTTCTGCTGTCGAGCCGCCTCGGCACTGGCGTGACGCTCGGCTCCCATGCTCTGAGAGAGTCGCCGAACCTCTTCGGCTCTACGGGAGTAGTCTAGGGTGAATCCTTTGTCTTTTTTGGATCCGATCTCTTCTATTTCCAACGAATTACCTCCAGTGCACACTTCGAGGTAGTCTGCATTGTCCATATCTTTGGATTCCGGACAATACCTCAACCCTATTCTAAGGGACACCAGGCGAAATTAAATTGCCATTCCGTTACATTAGATGAACATGATGTTAAACCGACCCGCATAATTTCTTACTCGGAAGATTCTCGTCCAGGGATTCGCTCGCGGCTCCACGCCGATTGATTTTGCCGGGTGCAAATGAATGAGGCGTGGAGCCGCGAGCGGAGCCCTGGGCGGGAAGATTACTGTAAGAAATTATGCGGGTCGGTTTGTCGATACCGAGGAGAGTGGCGTTGTGGCCGGGAATCCCGATGTATCCTGGAGGTATGTTGTAGGTGAAGAATCGGCTCCCTAGTCGTTTTCGGCCGGACAAAGAGCTCGGCAGAGGCGGTATGGGCATTGTATATAAAGCCTTCGATACCGCCTATGGCCGCGACGTCGCAGTGAAGGTGCTGCCCGAAGACATCGACCAAGAAGACCTGCTCATTCGGTTTCGCCGAGAGGGCACGGACCTGGCCGGCATGAGCCACCCCAACGTCGTCCACTGCTATGAATACAACACGTTAGACAACGTCGACTTCATCGTGATGGAGTACGTCGACGGCGGGAATCTACGTCATTTCGTCAATAGCGCCGAATCGCTGGCCGATATCGTATCGGCCTATGTCGCCATTTGCGACGGCCTCCAGCATATCCACAGTCAGGGTATCGTGCATCGCGACGTCAAACCCGGCAACATCCTCTTCACCTCCGAAGGCACTCCCAAGATCACCGATTTCGGCATCTCTCGACGTATGAATTCGGACACCCAACTCACTCAAACCGGCACCGTACTAGGCACCTGCTCGTTCTTGGCACCGGAAATGATCCTCAAGAGCGTGGGCCTGACACCGTCGGCCGACCTGTACTCCCTGGGCGTCTGTATGTTTGAGTCGATCACCGGCGAGCTACCGATCAAAGGGGAGACCGACTACGCCATTCTCACCGGTCACATCAACGACACTCCCAAGGCTCCCTCGGAATTGAGAGCCGAAATCCCGCCCAAGCTGGATGAGATCGTCCTCAGCTTGCTGGCCAAGCGGCCTGAAGACAGACCCGCCAACGCCGACGCCGTGGCGGTCATGCTCAAAGAGTGCTTGGAGCAGTCGATGGCTCAGAAGCCGCCGCAAATGAGCGAAGACGAGATGACCACGGACCCCACTATGAGCGATCAGCTCCTGGAGGGTTTTCTGATCATCGATGCCCAGGGACGCATCGAATCTTGCAATCCCGACGCCGCCCTTCTGCTGGGTAGGGCTAGCAGCGAGCTCTTCGGCGAGCCCGTCGACCGCTTTTTGCCCAAGATGCGGCAACTCCAACGGCGGACCGATCAGATGAGAGGGGAGACCTTCCGGATCGAAGGGCGAAAGCGGGTGGAAGAGGTCATACCCCTGGAAGTCACCTTGACCTCCACCGAGAGCGCCAAGGGTCGACAACTCACTGCCATCATTAAACAAGGGGAGCCGGACGTGGAAACGCTGGCCTCCAACCTCGGGAAAGCCGGCCAATTCGATTTTCTCACCAGACTGACTCACGAAGTCTGGACTCCCATGAACGGCATACTGGGAATGGCCCGGCTCACTCAAAACACCGATCTGGACCCAACTCAGCGAAAATATCTCAAAGATCTGGAAACCAGCGCGGAAAGACTCACGGAGGTCCTGAACACCGCATTTGATTTCTCCCGCCTGGGTGACGGCTCTCTGCAGTTGGAGCCGGTGCCGATCGATATCCGCCACTTCGTGGAAGCCGCGCTCAAACCGTATCTCCTGCAGGCCTCGGCAAAAGGCTTGGTGCTGACCAGCCAGATCGACCCGCTGGTGCCGGACATTATCGTAGCCGACCCGGCCCGACTCAAGCAGATCCTCCACCATTTGCTTCAGAACGCGATTCAGTTCACCGAGCGAGGCACCATCGGCCTGACCGTGGGGAGAGAATCCTGGGAAGACAACCTGGTGGAGCTCAAGTTCTCCGTCTCCGACACCGGTCAGGGCATCCTGAGAGGACGAGAGAAGGCGATTTTTAGACCGTTTTATCAAGAAGACACTTCGATCTCCCGGACTTCCAGCGGAACCGGACTCGGACTTGCCATCGTTCAGGGCCTGGTCACCAAGATGAACGGTCGAGTATGGGTCGATAGCCAGCGGGGTCGCGGGTCCGTATTTCACTTCGTGGCACCGTTCGGTGTGGGAGTGATGGAATCCGACCCCAACAAGACCTATCGCACTCGTCTGGGAAGTCTCCGGGTCATGCTGTTGGACCCCGGCAAGGAGTTTCAAAACCTGGAGAGTCTCATCAAACGATGGGGTCTTGAAGTTTCGACCTTTACCTCCGCCGACGAAGCAGGCTTGGCCATCGAAGAGGCCCGAGGTGGCAACGATCCTTTCGATCTCATCATGGGCGAAGTCCACGGACCTCACTTCGATGCCTATGCCTTCGTGGAGAAGTACAAGCTCAATCACGAAGCCTACGTCCTCTTCGCCAAGGAGATCCAGCGCGGCGATTCCCACCAGTGCCGACTCTTGGGCGTGGACGCTCTCCTGGAAAAGCCGGTAGACGCCACGGAGTTGTGGAACACCGTCTTGAGGATCCTGACCGAGGGTGCTCGCAGCCGCAAGGCCGATTTCGGCTCGTTGCGCATCCTGTTGGCCGAGGACAACCCCGTCAATCAGACTCTAGCCACCGTGATCCTCAACTCCCGCGGACACGAGGTCACCACCGCCGAAAACGGCTTGGACGTGCTGGAGTTGCTCAAAGACAACGAGTTCGATCTCATCTTGATGGACCTGCAGATGCCGCATCTGGATGGTCTGCAGACTTCCATGAAAATCCGAACCAACGAACGCGGCACCGGCAAGCGAGTCCCCATCATCGCTCTCACCGCCCACGTGCAGGGAGACGGCCTGGATCGCTGCATGACAGCGGGCATGGACGACTACCTCAACAAACCTCTCAACGAAGACGAATTGATGGAAGCCATCGCCAAGGTCATCGATAAAGACAGTCCAGCCAGCCAGGACCCGGCGATCGATGACGAGGAAACCACCGAACAACGAGAAGGCGAAGTCCCGGCCTCTCCTTCTGAAGAGGAGCCGGTCAACGATACGGAAACCACCAACTACAACGTGGTGGACGAAGCGTCTCTACTCGCTCGCGTGGGCAACAACTCCAAGATACTCTGCTCACTTATCGACACGTTTCTTCGTCTCTGCCCCGAACAGATGGGTGGAATCCAAGAGGCGATCGAAAAGGCGGACGCGGAAGCTCTCTTTCAGACCGCTCACAAATACAAAGGTTCGGTGTCCAACTTCAGCGCCTCATCGGCTGCCGAATCGGCCCGCAAGCTCGAAGAACTGGGACGCAATGGTAGTCTTGAGGGTGCCCAGGAGATGTACACCAGGCTCGTCTCTGAGACGGAAAAGCTCGTGGTGGCCCTGAAATCGATCCAGGCCAGACACAAGGCGACGCTTAAGGCCTAGAGGGCCTGTTGACCTAGTAGAAGCTGGACTTCGTGCTGGACTGCCGGTCCATCCGCTCGCCCAGGTAGATCAGCCGCTCCACGATGCGCTCAAGTTGCACTCCGTCGTCATACTGAAGCTCGATCTTGCCCTTCTCCTTACGGTTCTGGCGAATATTCACCGTGACGCCCCACTGGCGGGTCAGATGGTCCTGAATCTCCTGCCAGTCGGGTGACAGCTCGAAACGATCTTTCTTCTGCTTCTTGCCGCCTTCGCGCACGTTGCGGACGAGCGTTTCGGTCTGTCGCACCGAAAGATCGTCGTTCTTGACTCTCTTCCAAACCTCGATCTGATCGCGCTCTTTATCGAGGGAAAGAATAGCCCGGGCGTGGCCGGCCGAGATCTCACCTTCCTGGACGCTTCGACGAATCGATAGAGGCAAGGAGAGAAGACGCAGAGCGTTGGTGATCGAAGGACGGCTCTTGCCCACCTTTTGGGCTAATTCTTCCTGGGTGAGGTTGTGTTCACGGAGCAGATGACTGTAAGCCTGGGCGGTCTCAATCGGGTCCAGATCCTCGCGTTGGATATTTTCGATCAGGGCCACTTGCAAAAGCCGCGATTCGGTCATCTCCTCGATGATCACCGGCACCTGCTTCAAGCCCGCCATGCGACTCGCTCGGCAGCGCCGTTCACCTACTACCAGACGATAACCGTCAGCCTCTTTGGTACAGATCACCGGCTGAATGATCCCATGCTCGGCGATCGAAGCAGCCAGATCTTCCAGCGCTTTCTGCTGAAATATCTTTCTCGGCTGCAGCGGATTGAACTTGATATCGTCTAGTTCCACCATCTGAATCGAGCGCTGCTGCCCCAATTTGTTCGTCACACCCATGACCTCCGTGAAGTTCTTGTCGTCGTTATACGGAATATTATTCAATTTTTCCTGGCTCAGAAGGAAACTTTTGCTGCTTTCGTGTGGGATCCAGCATCTCCGCCGTCCGGAGATGACGCTCCGCGTCTTCGGTCTTACCCTGATCGGCCAGCACCGTGGCCAGTGCAAAGTGAGCCGGAGCACTCAGCGGGCTTTGCGATAAGTAGGTTTGCAAAGTCTTGACCGCCGCCTCCGGATCTCCCCGTTTTGCAGAAATATCTGCCGATAAGAGAGTGACCTCCTCGCGAAGCGTCGGGTCTGTCTCGACCTCCTTAAGCAAGGCGGACGCCTCCTCCAGTTCCCCTTTCGACACCAGGACCCGACTCAAGGAGAGTTGAGCCTGAGAGAGGTCGGAGTGAATCTTCAATGTTCTACGAAGCTCTGCTTCGGCTTCCTCGGTGCGACCCATCGCGGCCAGGTCTCTGGCCAGATAGACCCTCACCATGGGATGTTGGACCTCTAAGCCGCCGGCCTCTCGAAGCAACTCCTCAGCCTCTTGGTAACGACCCTGTTCGAAATAGAGTCGCCCCAGATTATAGCTGGCGGCGCCCCGAACGGTGGGGTGCTCGCGGGCCTTTTCGAAAAGCTCGGCGGCCCTCGTGAAATCACCCTTCCTGTAAGCCAGATTGCCCTGATACATCAAACCATCAGGGTTCGAACAGCCCGCCAAGGCAGCCAGAACAAGACAAGCTAGAAAGAACCGTCTCATCAGAGCTTCACCACCTTGAATTCGCCGAAGCTAAAGTCAGGATTGACTTCGGTTTCACTGACCAGCACGGTCAGAGGAGCCTCAAGGCTCTGCTGATGGGAAATAGCCCTGGGCAGATTGTGGGCCCACAGGTAGTTTTGGCCGACCTGCTGAGCGTAGTTGCGCAAGCGGCGGCCCGAGTCCCGGGTGATATACCAGACGGTGCCCTGAGGAGACTTGACCACCACCTCGTAGAGAGAACGCGTCGCTCTCGGGTAGAGTTGCGACCAGTCTTGCCCCACGGTGAGGGCCTCCGACCAGCGCGCGACGCTCTCAGCCTTGGAGAGGTTCGTAACGAGACAGACGGTGGTCAGAGCCAGTACCGCCACATACTGTGCCTTCGAGTAGCTCTTCTTCGGTTCCACGTGCTCCTTGAGGGAGAGCAGACTCAGAAGTCCCACAAGTAGAGTCAGCGGGTAAGCGAAGCCGAGCAGAATCGCCTGTCCCGCCAGGGCCGACACTCCCAATATCAGCAGAGGCTTCCTGACCCTTGGCCACCAAACAGCCAGGGCCAAAACGACCAAAACGATTCTCTCGATGGCAAAAAACCAGGGAAGGCTCGAAGCTTGAGCCGCAAGCCCCCATTGAGCGGCCAGGGCAAACCGTTCCGTGGTCATGTAGAGAGCCGTGAACAGGAGGGTGAGCGTCAGTTGGGCCTGCAGCCCGAGAGTCGCCGGAGAAGAGACTTTCACAGGTTCCGACGACCCGCAGGGGAGAAAGATATCCCAAAAAAGCAAGATTCGAAGCAAGTCGTCGGCGGAATCCAACAGCCCCGGATTCCGGACCTGGACGGAGGCGACCAGGACCCAGAGAGCTACTCGACTCCAACGGGTCGACTTCCCCACCAGGTTCAAGACCCCCAGCGACGCCGTCAAGAGTAACAAAACAACCACGAACTCCGTGCGACCGGAGACGAGGTAGACACTCCAGTTCCAACTGGTATCGAACAACGTGTAGTAGACGGCGCGAGGCATCACTCCCAGGTCTGAGAGAAGAAATGAGGCGCTGCCCAGCCGCATGAGCGCATCGACCAGACACAGAGCGCCCAGGCCTCCGCGAAACAGCGAAAGACCTTGAGAGGGCAAGTAGGGGCTCATCGGCGGTACACCTCCCACACCTCTCTGCCGTATTCCGGGAGGACGTTCTCTGAGGGGGTGGTCGCCTGAAAGGCGACCAGCTCGGCCACCACCACGGGGTCGTTAGGATGAGACCGGTCCCACCGTTGAACCAGGCCTTGGAGATAGAGAGAACTGGCTTCGCCTCTCAAGCGGTATTCGAAAGCATAGTTTCGGAAATCTCGAAGAAAGACGTCGTCTCGAGACTGCTGTGGGCTCTCTTGATAATCACCTCCCGTTCTCAACTCGACCAGACGCCCCGATTGGGTCAGACCTTTGGCCTGGATCCAATTCGACTCGTGAGGAGGATACGGGGAAAACATATCCCAGCGCTGGTTGAGACCGAAAAGGTCGGCGACGGGGGCCAGCGGGGGAATCAGAGTGTGATCGGTGATTCGCCAGAAAAGGCAGAAAATGACGAGAGCCATGGCCGGGATAGGGAGCATTTGGTAGACCGACTCAAATCCCGCCGGGCTCTTCGAGCCGGAGCGTATGAGCCGGGGAGGAAGCCGATGACCAACCCGTTCCGACAGCCTCGACAAGAACCCGTTCAGACGGCCACCCAGACGCGTCTCCCAAACCGCCGAGGGCAGCAAGCCCAGTGGTGTCAGCATCGCGGCCAGGGCAAAGTTTGGGATATAGAGAGAGGCCCCCAGCCCCAGGTGAAAGCTAACCAGGGCAGCGACACAGACCGTCCTGACACGAGCGGAAGGGACCAAGAGGAACAACGGCCCAAAAAACTCACCGTAGGATACCAATTGGGTCATCAGACCGAGCACCCTCGAATCGAGTGCGCCCACCTGGTTTCCAACCCAGGTCTCAAAATGCTCCAGGTGGAGGCTATAGTAGAGCGCCGAGTGATCGACTTGCCATTCCACACCCGTTCGGGTGACCACCGCGAACATATACAAGAACATCACCTGAAAAACCAGAAAGGCACCCGCCATCGACTGGTGGTAGGTCTCCTCTGAATCGGATTTCTCCGTCTTACCCTGGCAGGAGAAGAACCGGCCCCAGGGTAGGAAATTACCCCAGAACAGGATGGCCAAAAGATAAGAGTCACCGCTGTTGGCGATGTTGGGGTTTCGATGATAAAGACTCAGTAAAAATGCCCAGCAGAGCCAGCCACAGAGTCGAGTGCGAATTCCGAGTAGCAGTCCGAGAGCGAAGGTGGCGTAAAGTAAGAAGAGCAAGGTGACCAGAAAGGGAGAATCACCGAGAAAAAAGAGGCTCCAGTGGCGTTCGGTGATGTGGGGGAGCGAAATATAGTTGCGGAGCGGGAGGAAACCCTGAGACGTGTAGTGGGCCACCAGATGGAAGGAGCGAAAGAAGAGGTCGACCAGAAGGCAGAAGGCTATGCAGATCCGGAGTAAGCCCAGCGACCGTAGGTCGAGGGCCAACCATTTACTAGCGCGAGTCATGAGCTCCAACCAGAGGTTTCTTCTGCGGCACCCCGTCCCGTCTCGGATACTTCTCCGGGGTCGGTCGAACTTTCTCAATCTCGCATACGGTCGTCTCTTTGCCCCCCACCTGAAACCCGTGACACCGATGAACTCTAGCTCCGAGTTCTTGGAGCGCAAACCTGGCCTGACGTATCTCCTCGACGAGAGCAGGCCCTTTGTAGGCGACCAGGCGACCGCCCACTTGGAGAAGTGGTACCGCAAACTCGCTCAGAATGTGGAGGGGGGCCAGCGCTTTGGCCGTCACTACCTCAAAGCTCTCGCGAAAGGCATCTTCTCGCCCTAGCAATTCGAGTCGCCGGGTCACCACCGTCACGTTCTCAAGCTCTAGCGAAGTCACCATCTCCTCCACCCAGTTGGTCTTCTTAGAGGCGCTGTCGGTGAGAGTGAACTCCAGATCGGGGCGTACAACGGCTAAAACCAGTCCCGGCACTCCACCCCCGGTGCCGATGTCGATCACTCGACCGACTCGGGGCAGACTGGAGGCCCCGCAAAGGGAATCCAAAATGAGTTCATCCTGAATCGCTTCCGCTGTTTTGAGGGCGGTCACGCCGCGGGTCGAGCCGTTCTCCAAGAACTGACCGGCGAGCTTCTCCAGTTTGTCGGTGTGTTCGGTAGGAAGGCCCAGCCGGGCCAGGGCGCTCTCAAACACCGGTCTCGGCCGGCATCCTTGTTTTCAAATAGATAAGAAGAGCGGAAACATCCGATGGAGTGACTCCGGCGATCCGAGAGGCCAGCCCGAGCGTTTTCGGACGATGGAAAGAGAGCTTCTCCCGCCCCTCCGACGAGATCGAACGGATCACCGAGTAGTCGAGGTCTTCCGGAATCTGCTTCTTTTCGTCTTTGCGAAAACGTTCCACGTCCTGACGTTGACGCTCCAGATAGCCCTCGTACTTGGTCTGAATCTCCACTTGCTGAGTCACCCTCGGGCCCAACGGCTCCAGATCGTCGATCGCCCGCAGCGTATTCAGCTCCAACTCCGGCCTTCGTAGCAGTTCTTGGAAGGAGTTGCCCGGCTTGATGGGAGTCTTCAGCTT
>Ga0208701_100110_pt1 | contig 39855 bp, 37 predicted proteins | sample DeeseametaMP1482_FD_184188 | JGI IMG/M metagenome (GOLD analysis project Ga0208701, IMG submission 184188) | Marine microbial communities from the Deep Pacific Ocean - MP1482 (SPAdes) | ecosystem: Environmental > Aquatic > Marine > Oceanic | place: South of Fiji, South Pacific Ocean | collected... | reverse complement strand
CGGATCTTGTCCCCTCGGACACCAAACGCCCTGACGCGTGAGGTTCAATCTTCAACAGTGACACTCGACGGCTCGCTCGCTCTTCCAAGTACCTCGCCATCGCCTCTCGAATAAGTTCCGCCACCGGCCTGCCCGCTTGCGCGGCAAGCGACTTGAATTGCTGATAGTCGCTTTCACTGACGTGTATCGATATTGGCTTCATATATCTAATATATATTTGCTGCCAATATACAACAAGCCGCTGTTAACAATTAATCTGGATAAGCCTCTCCATCGGGTTACGGTCCGGGTGAGACCTATCCCGTCCCCCGACTTTATCCAAACAATCGACCTGACCGACTACTCCGACTCGTAACTCCTGGAAAGCTCGAGGAAGTTGGAAACCGTAGGCGGAGCAACCTCCGAATTCCACGCCAGGATTGTCTCAACTTCCAGACTTTTGTCGGAAAAAGGCAAGTATCGCACGCCCTCCCAAGTGAGGTCTCTCGTCTGCTCGGTCAAGAACCCGACCCCAAAACCCAGGGAAATCGCCCACAGCATAGCCGTGATTGACCTCACATTCAGCCGATCCCGAAAATTCAGACCGTGGGCGTTCAGAGCAGTCTCCAGTAGGAAATTGAAATGTCCCGACCGGTCATCGCTAAGGGCCACAAGGTGGCAGTTTCGCAAATCTTCGAAATCGACCGACGGCAGTTCGGAAAGGTGATGCTCGTCGGGCACCGTCAGCACCAGGCGATCTCGATAGAATACGGAGGTACTCATGCCGGCAGCTATCAGCTCGGGGTCGGGCCGGGCCACGATTAGGTCGAGCCTGTCAGCGGTGAGCTCCCGCACCAACTCAGTCGGCGTCATTTCCCACAGTTCGATCCTCACCTCGGGGTAGCGCCTTCGATACTCTTTCATCACCGAAGACAGAATAGGACCGGTCGTGCTGGTCAGGAAACCTAGCCGAATCTCCCCGCGAAGACCGTTGGCTGTGCGTTGGACACGACCACAGGTTCGCTCCACCTCGGCCAGGATCTTGGTAGCTCTCCGATACAGTTCACGTCCCGCTGGAGTCAGCGCAACCGACCGCTTTGTGCGAGTAAGAAGCTCCGCTCCAAGCTCATCCTCCAGGTCTCTAATTTGAGTCGAGAGCGGAGGCTGCGACATCATCAACTTTTCAGCTGCCCTGGTAAAGCTCAGCTCTTCGGCGACGGCCACGAAGTAGCGAAGATGTCGCAGCTCCATTATACGTCAAACCTATTATTCATCATGTATTTATATATTTCACAAACTCTCACAGATAGCCTACTGTCGAGACATCAAAACCAAGGAACAAGCAAATGAACTATTTCGGAATTGACTGGCTGGCTACCGGCTTCGCACTGTTAGCCGCCTACAAGTTGGGAAATGAAGATCCCAGGGGTTTCCAAGCTTTCGTGGTCGCCAACATCTGCTGGATGGTGGTGGGAGTTTTGGCCTCAAGTCCAGCCATTGTGTTCGGGAACCTCAGCTTTCTACTCATCAACCTGCGAGGATGGACACGTTGGCAGCGGAAAGGGTCCATGGCATGAGAGAGATCAAGCTTTTCAGCCCTTTGAAGATCAGGGACGTCACCTTCAAGAACCGAATCGGAGTCTCCCCGATGTGCCAGTACTCGGCAAGCGACGGCGAGATGAACGATTGGCATTTGGTGCACCTCGGAAGCCGGGCCGTCGGTGGTGCCGGACTGGTCCTCCTCGAGGCCACCGCCGTATCCCCGGAGGGCCGGATCAGTCCTTACGACTCCGGACTCTGGAACGACATCCAGGGCGAAAAACTCAAACCGATCGTCGACTTTATTCAAGCACAGGGAAGTGTGGCTGGAATTCAGCTTGGCCACGCCGGACGCAAGGCCTCCTGTGCTCGTCCCTGGGAGGGTGGAGCACCGCTCACTTCGGAAGGATGGCCGACAGTCGGACCGTCTCCGGTAGCTTTCAGCGAACACTACCCCACTCCCCGGGAAATGATCTCTGTCGACCTCAAAAAGGTCGTCGATGATTTCGTGTCCGCGACCATCCGAGCTCGACATGCGGGTTTTCAGGTTCTCGAACTCCACCTAGCCCACGGATATCTGCTTCACTCGTTTCTTTCCCCATTGAGCAATCAACGGAATGACGAACTCGGAGGAAGCCTCCAAAATCGAATGCGCTTTCCCTTGCGGGTGGTGGAAGCCGTCCGAGCTCAGTGGCCTGAGGAGAGACCGCTTTTTGTTCGAATCTCAGCCAGCGATTGGGTCGAAGGCGGCTGGGATATAGAGCAATCTGTCGTTCTGGCGGGAGAGCTTGCCAAGCTGGGCGTCGATCTGGTCGACTGCTCCTCAGGTGGAGCGGTCGCGGAGGCGGACTATCAAACGGGGCCCGGATACCAAGTTCCTTTCTCGCAACGAGTTCGAGCAGAAACCGGTCTGCCCACGGCCGCGGTCGGAGAGATTACCGGACCTCACCAGGCGGAGACAATCCTGCGCTCCGGTCAGGCGGATCTCGTGTTACTGGCTCGTGAAATGCTCAGGGATCCTTACTGGCCTTATCACGCGGCCAAGGAGTTGGAAACAAAGATCGAGGTGCCGGATCAGTATCAAAGGGCATGGCGTTTCTAGGTATCTAAAGTCACACAGACCGCGCCACCCTGGCTCGTTTTCGCACCGGAAACAGGGATAAGGTAGCCCCTTGGGAACAAGGTCTGACCGTGAAATCAACAGTAGCAAAAATATGCGTGGCAGTGGCCGGCGGCGGCCTTTTTCTCTACGCCACCTACCTGCCGTTTCGAAAAGCCGTGAATCGCCTCCATCCAAGCTGGAAGCGAAATAGTCGGGTCTTCGAGTTCCCCAGGGAGCTGGAGGAAGAAGAAGAGAAGAACCTTTTCGTCTCCGCCACCATTATCCGCGACGGCTGCGACGTGATCTGGCGAGAAAAATCGCCGGAGCCGCCCCCCGAGCTGTTCGGCCCCCTTCCCGAGGGCACCGTGGTGTTCGTGAACCTCTATCACATGAAGCGTTTCGTAGCCGAGGTTCTCCCCAAGATAGTGAGCCCGATCGTGCTGGTCGCGGGGTGCGACACGCGCAGTCCGTCCGTGCCCGGGCACGAGCAGCTGTACACTTCGCCGAACATCCTCCACGCCTTCATCCAGAACTGCGATTTTCCCCATCCTGAAGAACGGGTCACCGTGATCCCGGTGGGCCTGAATTTCCACAAACTGGATCCGGCCAGCGACAACCAGAGCCGCGACATGGGCCTACCCTCGCGACCCGGCAACCAGCAGCTCACTTTGAAAGCACTGCGCGAAGAAGTGGGCCCCCTCAAAGAACGGCCTTTGTCGGTCTATTGCAACTTCCACTTGAACATGGACACCTTCCTCCGCGACCCTCAGGCCTGGACTCGTCGCAACGCTCGACAAGAAGCTCTGGACGCCTTACGGGGACGGCCTCAGGTGGAGTTCGAAAAGAAACAGATTCCACGCAACGTCGTTTGGCAGCGGTATCAGCAGCACTCCTTCGAGGCCTCTCCTCAAGGCAACGGGATCGACTGCCATCGCACCTGGGAGGCTCTCCTCTTCAAGACGATACCGATCGTCAAGACCTCTTCCATCGATTCGGTCTTCGAGGACCTGCCGGTGGCCATCGTGGAGGACTGGTCGGAAGTCACTCCCGACCGACTGGCCGCCTGGCGCGAAGAGTTTGCCGAGGCCTTCGAGGGCCCGATACATCCCAAGCTCTACAGTCAATACTGGCTGGACCTTTTCCAGCGCTGGAAAAAAGACTGAGCCCACGTGCTTCTCGAAGCCTACCGGAGAGTCTACGACATTCTCCCAGAGCACTCCCGGCGATTCGCTCTGGTGGTGCTCTTTTTTATGCTGGTCAACGGTCTTTTCGAGTTGGCCGGGGTGACCGGGATCCTTCCCTTGATGGTGGCCGCCACCGACCCCAACGCCCCCAAGGACAACGAACTGGTCGGCTGGCTCTATGGTCAGTACGCTTTTGATTCCTACACCCAGTTCTTAGTCGTCCTGGCTCTCGGAGTGGCGGCTCTTTTTGCCCTGGTCAACGCTTGCGGCGCCACCAACCTTTGGCTGGCCAGTCGATTCGGCGAGGACGTCAGACATCACGTGTCCCAACAGATTTTGAAACGCTATCTCAGCAAATCGTATATCTGGTACTGCTCTAACAACAGTTCGGAGCTGACCAAGAATGTGTTGAACGAGGTGGACGTCATCTCAAGCGAAGTGGTGGTGCGGCTAGTACAGATCGCCACTCACACCATATCCTCGGTGCTCATCTTCGCCGGGCTCCTCTACCTCGAGCCGGTTGTGGCCATATCCACCGTCTTCATCCTCACTCTGGTCTATCGACTCATCTACGGATTCTTCAAGAAAAGACTCTCCCACATCGGTGAGGAGCGAGTGAAAGCCAACACCGAGCGATTCCAGACGGTGGCCGAAGCCGTGGCCACGGTCAAAGAGGTGCGAGCGTTCGCCAACCGCCCGTTCTTTCTGAAGGCGTACGAAAGTCCGTCTCTTCGCTATCGGGAGGTGCAAGTCTCCCATCAGTTGATGGCTGAAATGCCTCGGTACGTCACCGAAACGCTGGCCGTGGTCGCTATTCTCGGGGTGATGATCTATCTGGTCTTGCAGGGCAACCCCACCGTACTTCCCCTGATCGCTCTCTACATTATGGCCACCTGGAGACTGGTGCCCGCGGTGCAATCGATCTATCGTAGCATCATTCGAATTCAGTTTTATCTCCCTATGCTGCGACAGCTGCACGGAGAGCTGGAAACCCCGCAAGAGGAAGGCTGGGAACTCGACGACGTGCCGGCTCTGAATCTTAAGGAGCAGATCGAGCTTGAAGGGGTGGAGTTTTTCTATCCCAAGGCCGAACGGCCCGCTCTGAGCGGGATCAACCTCAAGCTTCCCAAGAACGGTTCGCTTGCTCTGGTGGGCCGGACGGGTGAGGGGAAGTCCACCCTGGCCGACGTGATGGCGGGCTACCTTCTTCCTCGAGAGGGTGAACTTCTGGTGGACGGTACGCCGTTGACTCAAAAATCTCGAGCGGGTTGGCGCAAGAACGTGGGAAGTGTGCCCCAGGATATCTTTCTCCTGGACGACACCGTTCGCCGCAACATCGCCCTGGGTCTACCCGACGAAGAGATCGACGACCAGGCCGTGGAGAATGCCGCCAAGGTGGCCCAGATTCACGAGTTCGTGACGACCGAGCTCGAAAACGGCTACAACTCGAAGTTAGGTGAGCGCGGTGTGACCCTCAGCGGCGGTCAAAGACAAAGGATCGGGATCGCCCGCGCGCTCTATCACGATCCGGAAGTGCTGGTATTCGACGAAGCGACCAGCTCTCTCGACAAGATGACGGAGAAGGCCGTGATGGATTCTATTGCCCAGCTCCTCGGGAATAAGACCCTCATCCTCATCGCTCACCGATTGAGCACGGTGAAGATGTGTGACAACGTGTGCGTCATAGAGAAGGGGCGTATCCGGGCTCAGGGCAGCTTCGAGGAGTTGCAGAAGACGGATGAGCTGTTCCAAGAATTGGTGAGGCTGGAATTAGGAGACAAATCGTGAGCGATACACCGGTAGATGTGGTCTACACCTGGGTGGACTGGAACGATGTGGAGTATCAGCGGGTCTGCGCGCGCTACGCCGGAGAGCCTGAAGACCTGAATCCAGAGCGTTTCCGAGACCCCTTCAACTTCATGAAATACAGCCTCCGGTCCCTCGAGCTCTATGCACCCTGGGTCCGGGACATCTACATCTTCACTCGCCGACCCCAGGCTCCCCACTGGCTTAATATGGAGCATCCTCGTCTGAAGCTCGTTCATCACGACCAGCTCTTCGACGAACCGGAATATCATCCGACCTTCAACTGCAATGTCATTGAGAGTTTTTTCCACCGTATGCCGAGCGCCCGACATCTGATGTATATGAACGACGACTTCTTGTTCGGGCGAGCCACGGAGAAGACCGACTTTCTCACCTCTGACGGCAAGGTGCGACTCATGGGTACGCTCTTCGGGGAACGGATGGCGTTTCGCAACCGAGAGAAAAGCAAGCTCTCCTTGGGTCTTATCGAGCACACTCCGATTCTGATGTATCTGCCTTATTGGCAAGCCATGTTGGAGGAAAGACCCGATCTGGTCCACGAGACCCGTACCCATCGTTTTCGCCAGGACGACGACCTGAAAATGGACAAGCTTTATCGGATCTATCTTGCCGGACCGGTGCGCGACCAGGTCGAAATTGTTCCGATTTGGGAACTGCTCCGTTACCATCGGTTTCACAAAGTCACGAACAGGTACTGGTGGCAGAGACTCCAGGTGGCCTATCTGCGTTGGCTGCAGCCTAAATTTTACTGCCTCAACGACGATATGAGGGACAACCCCGATCCCCGGGTGGTGAGCCTCATCCAGCAGTTTCTCCAAGAGAGCTACCCTGAGCCCTCGTCCTTTGAGAAGGCTCCGTGAAGATCGGCCTGGTCTGCCCCTACGACTACCACTCCCTGGGGGGAGTGCAGTCGCACATTCGACATCTGGCTGCAGCTCTGTCGGAACTCGGTCACGAAGTCCGGGTGCTGGCCCCGCGCGGACAGGGGGAAGCGAGTCCGGATATGATCGCGGCCGGCGAATGCAAGCGGGTCCGCTTTTCGGAGACGGCCTTTGAGATGACCTGGGTGGGCTGGAGAGAGCTGAGACAGCTACGTCGCCGACTGTCCGAAGAGCAGTTCGACCTTCTGCACTTTCACACCATCTGGAACCCGTTCATGCCTTTGCAAGTCTTGATGGCCACGAGTGTCCCCACTGTCGCCACCTTTCACGACACCACCCCCGACACGTTGCTGGGGCGCATTTTAGCCAGAACTCTCATGCCGGCCGCAGCGGCGGTGTTGAGGGGGCTCCTTCTCACGCGCAGCATCGCGGTCTCGCCCAGTCCGGTTCCCCACCTCACCCGATTTTATCGCGGCGATCTCAAGATCGTGCCAAACGGAGTCGAGTTCAACGAATATCGACCGCCGCAAAACCAACCTTTGCCGCAATACCGCGACGAAAAGTCCAACATCCTCTACCTGGGCCGGCTGGAGGAGCGAAAGGGCGTGTTGTTTCTGTTGGAAGCTTACGCTCGCATGAGGTCCAGGCGAAGTGACGTGCGGTTGCTGGTGGCCGGCGACGGCCATTTGCGTGGGGAACTGGAAGCGTACATCGAGGACCATTCCATCCCCGATGTGGAGATGCTGGGCGTGGTTGATGAGGACACCAAACGTCGACTTTACGCCACCTGCGACATCTACTGTTCTCCCGCCGTGGCAGGCGAAAGCTTCGGTATCGTCCTCCTGGAGGCGATGGCCAGCGGCAAGCCGGCTGTGGGTGCGGCTAATTCCGGATACCGTTGGGTGCTTCAAGGTGAAGAAGGTCGAGAGCTACTGGTGCCGCCACGAGACGCCGCGGCTCTCGAGCGCAAACTCAGCCAACTCCTCGATGATGAGGAGCTTCGAGAACACCTGGGACGATGGGGTGTGAAAGAAGCCGCTCGGTATGATTGGGCCGCGGTCGCCTCCCAGGTTTTGGAGGTTTACCGGGAGGCCCTGCAGTCGTCTAAGAATGGTTAGGGGCTTGGTGAGGAAGTAGCTTCGCGACTCGAAGCCAGACCTCTGACGGCGGGAAGTCGGTGTTGCTCTGAACAACGCAAAAGAGCCCCCTATCCTCCGAGGAGAACGCTTTCTCCGGAGACCAGTTTTTGATCTCATCGGCCGCCCACAAACTGTGATCGCTGATCAGCAGTTGAGGATGCTCCAAAGTACCGCAGACGGTATGATACTTCGCAACAAGGTCCCGGCTCTCGGCGAAGAGGTAGTAGAGAGTGTATTCCGTCCACCTGAACTTTTTCTTATATCCGGGCGTTAGCCTCTGTTTGGCAAATCGACTAAGCGGTTTCAGGAGATACTCAAATGCGCTCGCCGGAGTTCCCAAACGGTCTAACTCTCTTATAAGTAAGTCACAAACTTCAGTAGAAAGAACCGCGGGAGTCACCTGCATCCCGGGCACGTTCATCTTAGGCTCCAGCCCCAACAAGTGAGCCGACGAAGACCACCAGGTAGGATGGATAAGCTTCGAACCGAGTTGGATCAGAGCCTTGCCGTTCGGGAGTAAGTCGTCCAACTCGAGTCGTCTGGTGCAAAGCACATCGCAATCGAAAGTCATGTAGTAGGGGGTCTCCATCAAGCGACATGCAGCGAGTTTGATCACCTGCTGGCGAGTCCAACCACCGACGGTGGGGTATTTTCTAAACTCAGGAACAAGTTGATCTTCGTCCGCATACCGCAGATCGAAACAAGCGTACTCGGACAAGGCCTCTCGAATACGGGGGAGGTCGCTGCCGGGGGCCACAATCCATATCTCCTCAAAAATCCGTTCTTCCGTGGCGAAGCAGCGAAGAGTCTTGAAAAGCATCTCGGCACGCTGCAGGTCGCCCTCCACCGACCGAGACGGCAGCTTTATGGGTAAGACTGCACTTAGGCGCGACTTGATGGTCATCGAGGTCTGTTCTTGAGCCCCATGACCCCCCCTTCCGGAGCCGTTGCGGCCCTCGAAAGGCAAACTAGCCCCCGAAGCGAAAGGCAGGCCCACGAAACGGCACTACGGAGGACAATATGGACATCGAATTTTCGTTGGTGGTACCCACCTATAAGGAGCGGGACAACATCGACAAATTGGTGACCGACACCCATAACGCTTTGGCGCCGTCCGGAATATCCTACGAACTGATCATCGTGGACGACAACTCACCGGACGGGACAGCCGAAAGAGCGCGCGAACTAGCCCTGGACTTTCCCGTCGTTGTACATCAACGCGCCGGCAAGCTAGGCTTGGCCACGGCGGTCATGGAAGGCTGGGAACGAGCCCGAGGCTCGATCCTCGGCGTGATGGACGCCGATGGAAGTCATGATGAGCGCATCCTCCCCTATATGGTTCAATTCGTTAAGAGCGAGAGAGTCCAGCTGGCCGTCGGCAGCCGATACGTGCCCGGTGGCGGGATCGGCAACTGGCCTTTGAAACGCGAAATCATCTCTCGGGTTGCCGTTGCCATGGCTCGACCGATCTGTCCGGTGGCCGACCTCACCAGCGGTTTCTTCGTCTGTCATAAAAGTGTCGTGGACAACGTCTATCTCAACCCGATCGGATTCAAGATCGGGCTGGAAGTGATGATGCGCGGGCGGTACGAAGCCTTCACCGAAGTGCCTTACACATTTCACGACCGGGATAAGGGCTCAAGTAAGCTCGGCATGAAAGAGGTTCTGGCTTATCTCAAACAGCTTGGCCAGCTTCTCGGATACTGGATCTCCAAGCGCCCCAAACGCCGAAGAGTCTCCATGCAGCAGCTGGAGAGAGAACAGGTAGTCGCTCTCTCTCCCGACCAGGAGCCCGACGTCGCCCGCCTGTAGGCTTCCGTGACCGAAAGCAAGGCCGTCAAAGAGGAACTACGGGGCTCCCTCGAGTTCGTCATGGGCGTGTTGGTTTTCGGGGCCGCCATCTTTTCCGTTCTTTTCAATCTCATCTACCTCGCCGTCGACAACGACCTGAGGCTCAAAGAAGCCTACCTCCTCCTCGACCATCACAAAGAATTTTCCAGCGAGGAGGTCGGCAAGGCCCTCCGTACTCTTGACGACCGGCTGCGCGAAGACGTCAGGGTGAATGGTCGTCCGGTGCTCTGCGAGGAAGACGAAGCGCTGATCGAGCTGTACGACGATTTGGAAGGCGAGCAGAAAGAGCTGGCGGGAGAACTCCTGGCCCGAAAAACCGGAATAGAGTCCGGCTGGAAGCCTCTCTATCTCGAGAAACTTCCCACCTCGCGGGCTCCTTATCGAATGCCGTTTCTCGAACTCAACTTGATGTATTACGGCTGGGTCATCGAAATCGCCACCATCATCTTCCTTTCCCAGAGCTTGAGAAAACCCCACGTCCAGGCCGTCTTGTTTCAACAAGTCCTCAAACCGTACGTCTTTTTGCCGCTGGCCACCCTCTTGCTCTACATCCCTGCTTGGCACTGGGCCACCCTGGTCTACCCGAGAACGGCGGGATGGCCGGCCTCTCTTATTTCGGGCCTCGGATGCTTGCTCTTCGCGCTGCTCATGTACAAAGTGGCCAAAGTGCAGCTGACGGAATCCAAGATGAACGAGCTGGGCTTCCATCTTCTCATCTCTTCCATCTTCGTGCAGCTCCTGACCGCCATGGGGGACCCGGACGTGGTCTATCAAGTCTTCTCGGCTCCCAGAATGGAAATGCTCCGCTACATCAGCTGGTTTATCATCCTCTGTTATCCGGGTCTGCTCTTGGAGAAATGGTATCGCGGCGTGCACCCGAAGGAGCCTGTGGAGGAATCATGATTGCAGAGACAACCCAAATAGCGGTCGGCCCCGACTGCATCGACTTCGGAATAGGCCAACCCCAGCTCGATCTTTTGCCCCGGGAGCTCCTATGGAAAGCCACCCAAGCAGTGCTAGACGACACGAGCAACACCTCTCTGAACTACGGGCACGCCAAAGGCGACATCCGCTTCCGCCAAGCCCTGGCCGACTTTCTCGCGCCGGGATACGGATGCCGGCCCGACCCCGCCCACTTCCTCACCACCAACGGCGCCTCTCAAGCGATCCATCTGATCGCCAACATCTACGCGAAACCCGGCGACACCGTGCTGGTGGAAGAGCCCACCTATTTCCTCGCCCAACAGATCTTCGAGGACCGCGGACTCAAAGTCGTCAGCGTGAAACTCGGACCTGACGGCATCGATCTCACAGATCTCGCCAAAATGGTCAAGAAACATAAGCCCGCGCTACTCTATACCATCCCCGTCTTTCAGAACCCGACCGGCGTGACGGCAAGCCTGGAAGTCCGCCGGGAGCTAGTGGAATTGGCTCAGAAATGGGGCTTTCTGGTCGTGGCCGACGAAGTCTACCAGCTCCTCAACTACACCGAGACCCCACCGCCGGCCCTGGCAAGCTTCGTGGACAGCGAAGTCGTTCTTTCGGTCGGGTCCTTCTCTAAAATATTGGCTCCGGGACTTCGTCTCGGCTGGATACAAACCGCGCCCGCTCTGCAGCAGAAGCTTCTCGACTTCGGACTCTTCAAGAGCGGCGGAGGACTCAACCATCACGTTTGCTGCGTCGTCGGCAAAGCCATGGCCTTTGGTTGGCACCGCACTTTCACGGAAAGCTTGAAGCGGATCTACGGACACCGCGTCGAGGTTATGGATCGTTGCCTGAGACGCGAATTAGGTGACTACGCCCAATTCGAAAAACCGCGCGGCGGATACTTTTTCTGGCTGGAACTGCCCAAGAAAGTCGACGCCTCGGAACTGATGGAGAAAGCCAAGGAGATGAAGACCGGCTTCCGACCCGGAGTTCGTTTTTCCAGTCGGGGCAAGCTCAAGAACTACCTGCGGCTCAGCTTCGCCCACTACCACGAGAACGCCATCGAGGTGGGTGTCGAGCGACTGGCCAAAGTCCTCAAACCTTAGGCGTCCTTGCTGTCCATTTTCCCCAGGATGACCTTCTGGATCTTCTTCTCCACCAGTTTCCACTTCAACTGGTCGTAGTCGTCGTCGTAGCTGCCGGACATGAAGCCCAGGGGGATCTCAAATCCTCCGGCGTTTCGACGCCCGCCTCCGTAGTGGTTGCCCCCCTCATCACAACCGAGGGCCTCCTTCAGAAACTGGTCAGGGCTGAGAGTCAACTTAGAACTCCGGAGACTGCCGACGATCGACTCACTTGAGTCGTCGTTCATCACCACACCGTACACCACCACGGTATGCACGTCTTCTTCGGTCAGGAGGAAGTCGGCCACTTGGGGAACGATGTCACGGTCCTTGCGGCGAAGGAAGCCGATGCCGGCCAGGGTCAGGTGGTTGACCTGCTTTCTTGTGCTCAGGGCTTTCTCAATCCCTTCCATCACTCGGGGTGTCCGTTTGACGCTCAGAATCTCATTGAGAAGCGAGGAGTTGAAGTATCGGCTGAGATAGGCGGCAGCAGAGAAGTCCTCCTCTCTTGCGTTGACAAGTGCGCCTGTGTCGGTGCGGATTCCGTGCATCAAAGCGGTGGCCAGACGAGCGTGGGGACGATGCCCGCTTTCGAACGGCATCAGCCCTTCCATGATGTACTGGGTGTAGATGGTCGCTGTCGCTCCCACCGAGCGGATATCGGTAAACTCCACCTGGGGAGCGGCCTGGGTGGAATGGTGGTCCACGATGGCCAGCGGCTTCACGCCCGCTTGCTCAAGCTTGGGCCACAAGGCGGTGTTGACGGCCTGATTGTCCACGAAAATCGCGCCGTCGAACTCCTCGGCTTTGAAGTCCGGAGTCCATTTGGTGAGTTCTATCTCCAGAACTCGCAGAAGAGCGAGATTCTCCGGGTGGCTCACCTCACCCAGATAGACCAACTCGGTCCGGATACCGTGTTTGGTCGAGAGAAGAGCGTGGGCCAGGGCCGACGAGATGGCGTCCGGGTCCGGGAAATCTTGCAGCACAATAACGTGCCGTTCGTCGCGGTGAGATTCTAGAAACTTGCGCAACTCATCGACGGGTTTGGGTTCTATAGACTCTGGGGTCTCTTGCTCCATAAACTTAAACCCGGCTTTGGTCCCGCCGCATCGAAATCCTGTGCGAGAGAGCCAAAGCTACGCCCGGGAATCTGCGTAAGTGGGTACGGTTTCCCGCACCTCATCCTCTATGGGAGGTTGAGGGGGGAGCGCCTCGGCTACAGCGTTCAGGTCGATGGAGAGTTCGGGAAACACGCCGCTTCGCAACGTATGCTCGACGCCGTAGACCCCGCGAGTCAGGAACGATCCCTCGCGATTCTCCAACACTTCCACGAGCAGAGGATGGGGCGTGACCAACCAGTACTCGGGGACTCCCTCTTTGGCGTATAGGTTCAGCTTGCGAAGCTTGTCGTGGCGGAGAGTGGAGGGAGACAGAACCTCGATGACCAGTTCGGGCGGTCCGTCTTGAAAACGGAATCCGAGCCTGTCGTTGCAGCTTACTAACAGGTCTGGCTGCACGACGTCTCTTTCCGTGAACTTCACATCGAAAGGAGCAAGGACGACCTTGCAATTGCCTCGGCCGAAATGAGCCCGCAATGCAAAGTGTAACTCCCCCACGACCGCCTGGTGCAGATAAGAGGCGCCAGCCATCCCGTAGGGTATGCCGTCGATCAACTCCCAACGCTTGGCGGGGTCGAAACTGTCCAAATCGTCGTAGGTATAGCGCTGCGGCTCCGGACTGTCCATCGCGCTAACTTCGACCCCCGCCGTTGGAAGTCTTTTACGGCAGAGCTTAGAAAGGCTCTCTATGCCCACCGAACTTCAGATCGTAAATCCGCTCCGGCAGAACTTCTCCTGCGACAACTGCGGCTTCTGTTGTTCCAACTGGAAGGTCAAGGTCGACCCCGAGAAGATTCCCGAATTAGAGGCAACGGATGCCTACCGAGCGGTGAAGGCGAGGGGATACGTTCCGTTGCGAGTGGTGAACGGAGACACCGCTACGACCATGCGTCCGGACGGCTTTTGCGCCTTTCACGATGGCGGCGGCTGTTCCATTCACCGCGAAAAAGGCATGGAGGCTAAGCCAACGGTCTGCCAGATGTTTCCGTTTTCCCTGGTCAACTCACAGGACGGCTACTACCTCTCTCTAAGCTTCTCGTGCCCTTCGGTGCTCAAGGGGACAGGACAGCCGGTCTCCGAGCAGGTGGATTCTTTGCAGAAGGCCGTCTCGGCTTCGAGCTTCTTCGCCAACGGTCCCATGGACTCGGAAAGCCACGTCGCGCTGACTTCCAAGCAAGCCATCAGTTGGCAGCAGTACCTGACGGTGGAGCAGGGTCTAATGGCCAACCTGGACCCAAACAACCCTACCCTGAGTCTTTTGGACGCGGTGTTGATGTTGGCCGAACACCCGACAGACCGAATCGATTGGTCCCAAGTCCGTCCAAGTTCGGAACTCAAAGAACGAACGAGCCGACTCTTTCCGTTCTACTTCGCTTACACCCTGGCTAGTCTAGAGAACTCCAATTCTCCGGAGGGGTTGGAGCGTTATTGCGGAGGCCTCCTCGAAGGGGAGGCACTTTCCTCCAACCTGTTGCCAGGTCAAGATCTTCCGGAATTCCAACTTTACCAGCCGACCAACGACACCACGAAAGACCTCATCGAACGCTACATTCAAAACCTGGTCTTGGGCAAACAACTCCTATCAGGTGGACCGTTCGTCTCCAGACTCCTGATGCTATCCGTATCCGTGGCCGTGCTACTCTTCTATCTTCAAGCCAGAACGAACGGAGGCTCGAGAGCCCCCCTTCACGACGACCACGTCTGGTGCTTCCACCTGGTGGAAACCTGCATTCTCAGCCATACCGAAGTTCTGACTTCTCTGTTCGCTCATTTTGAGAGCGAGCTCAGTAGTTAGAGGCACTTAGGCCGTCTGCTTCTGTTTAGGGTTGGCGTAGTGTTCGTACTGCTGAATAAAGTAAGAGCCATCGATCGCAATAGACTTCACAGTCTCCCGTTCGGCCATTTTCGTCATCCAGGCCCGCAACTTGGGCAGGGTCGCCGGCACTTCGAAATCGCGATAATGAGCTAACACCGGCCAGCGCTCAAACCACGGGTAGGCTTCGATATCCACCAGCGACAGCGACTCGCCGTATATCCAGGAGCCGTTCTGAAAACCTTCGTTCTCCAGTTTCTGCAAAGCTTCTTCCAACTTCGCTCGATGCTCTTTCCGGTCGTCGTCCTCTTGGGCCATCAAGAGCTTGTAAAAGGCCGGAACCAAAGTATTGGAGAGCCAGTCTATCCAGATCCTGGCCTCTGCTCGGGGTCCGGGTTCGGACGGCATGAGCGGCGGCTCCGGAAAAGCTTCCTCGAGATATTCGCAAACAATGGCGGATTCCCAGACTCGATGTTCATTATGTTCTAACAACGGAACCTTACCAGTGGGTAGAACTTCGTGATACCAATCCGGCTTGTTCCTCAGGTCGATGGCCACATATTCGTGGTCGAGTGCCTTCTCGGCCAAAGTAAGTCTGGCACGATGGACGAAAGGGCAGACGTCTGCTCCATAGAGTTTCATTTCATTCACCTCATGAAGAGTTGTACCCATCCCCCCTGGGCTTTACTCGGTCAATTGGCGCACACGACCCGGTTACGCCCCTGCCGCTTGGCCCTATAAAGACACTCATCGGCACGCTTGAGCCACTCCGTCCAACTCTCGCCTTGCGAGAGAACCGCGACCCCACCACTGATCGTCACCTGTTGCTGAGGAACAATCGTGGAGCCGGCGATCAGATCGCACAACTCTCGACCCACCCTCTCGGCTCCCAAGAGGTCGGTGTGGTGGAGAATAGCCAGAAACTCCTCACCGCCCATACGAAAGACCTGGTCACTGGCTCGCAGTCGACTGCGAAGAAGAACACTCACCTCGGCCAGAACCTCGTCCCCCACGTCGTGGCCGTAGGAGTCGTTAATGGACTTGAAATGGTCCAGGTCCAATAAGAGCAGGCTGGTCGGGCTTCCACTTCGGAAAGATTGCTCCAAGGCCCGGTTCAGGGTCGAATCGAGAAGGGTGCGGTTGTAAAGCCCCGTGAGCGAGTCGGTGACCGCGAGATCCCGAAGCCTTCTCTGTTGGTTGTTGATCACCCGAATGGATGCGGCGCTGAAGACACTCACCGCCAGAATGGTGACGATGACCCTGAGGCCCAATGCCGGCTCCAACACGGACAGAGCCGCCGGAGCGGCCACGCCCACCAGCAGCAGATTCATAATCCAGGCCTGCCGCTCTTCTAGCATAAAGTAGAAAGAGAGGACGGCGGGGTAGCACCAAAGAGCTCCCACGATACCCTGGCGCTGGAACGCCATGTTTAAAAAGATGATGATCATCGGTGCCAGCAGGAAGGTGGTGGTCCAGGGCACCCTCATTCGAAATTTGATACACCACGCGTTGAACGCAAGGAGCGTGACGATCAACGCCGATCCCACCCCGAGAGCGTTCCTCCCCTGAGCGAAGTTATTGATCGCGAACGGAGAGAGCAAGAGCAGGGCCGCCATGGCCACTGCCAAGTTTGTTCGAGTCCTATACTGTAGTTCAGAATCTTCCATACACACACCGCGCTCTTCCGAACGTACTTCCACGTCGGCCGAGCGCATCGCCTCCAGGACTCAATATATGTCGCAATTGTGTAGGAAGTGTGTGCCCTACTGATTCAAATAGATCTGCCCTTCCAGAGGCAAGACCTCACGCCCGTCCACCCGGAGACGAAAGTCGAGCGTTCTGACCTTCATATCCGGTCCCGGACTGTAAACGTCAAAATGAAGATGAGGACCCGTGGTGTATCCGGTGTTTCCCGAAAGGCCCAGCAGCGTCCCCGCGTCTACCCAGTCTCCGGGATCCACGACCACGCTGTTCTGCTGGAGGTGCACGTAGCGAGAAAGGGTGCCGTCTCGATGAGCGATGACGACGGTGTTGGCACTTTCCTTGAAGCTACGGTCCCAGCCACCTTGAGAGAACCCCTCCTCCACTCTCACGACCAACCCCTCGCGCGCCGCCGTCACCGGAGTACCCTCGGGAAGATCGAAATCGACCGCGTAGGCCTCTATCCCGTGGTGCGAGAGCTCACCGTTGAACCCCTGTGAGACCTCGTAAGCTTTGCCCCTGGCGTAGGGTAGATCGTAAGGGTCGTCCGCCGTCGTCTTGGTCCAATCGCCAAAGTGATAGAAGCTCTTATAGTTCCACTGCCATCTATATCGGTCATCCTGCCGCTTGATCACAGGACCACGGATCGACCCCCCGGCCGGCACCACGAAAGTAAGATGTGAGGGCCCCTCCACTCGAGCGTTGTCCAGAGTCGTGAAGTCGAAGCGATAGGTCACGGGGACCGACCATTGATTTCTTAGAACCAACGCGTGCACTCCGTCTCGCACGTCTTTGTCGATCCGGACCGGATCCGGCAGAATATCGGCCGAAGTCGTGCCGAGTAGCAGCAGCATCAGACAGAAAGTGAGAATACGGTTGGACATCTTCAGAGGTTAGATTCCCAAAGCAGCGCTCCTTTTGTTCAGCTACACAGGGTGGCCAGATCGCCCGCAGAACTGCTTCCCATGCGCTGGTTTGTACGTGGTGATATTGACGGGTTTTTCGCTCTAGCTCTGGACAATCTTGTCCAGCTCCTTCTCATCGACGGTCTTTGTCGTTTTGTCCTGGGGTTCTCCGAAGAGCTGGTCTACGGCCGAATCTTACCTGGGGTAGCCCTCTCTCTGGTGGTCGGCAACCTTTTTTACGCTTATCAAGCCCGAAAGCTCGCCGAAGAGACAGGGCGAGACGACGTCTGTGCACTTCCCTACGGGATCAATACGGTCAGTCTCTTCGCCCACGTCTTTCTGGTGATGCTGCCCGCCAAGCTGGCCGCCCAGGCCGCCGGGGCGGCAGACCCGGCCGACGTGGCTTGGAAAGCCGGTTTGGTGGCTTGCCTCGGATCCGGACTCATTGAGTTCGGCGGTGCTTTCGTAGCCGAGAAGCTCCGACAGTACACACCGCGAGCCGCTCTTCTGTCCACTCTTTCCGGCATCGCCCTCGGATTCATCAGCCTGGGGTTCTTATTCCGTACTTTTGCTCACCCCCTGGTGGGCTTGAGTACGCTGGCCGTGATTCTGCTCGCCTTTTTTGGAGGCGTTCGATTCAAGGGCGGTCTCTCGGGCGGTATGATCGCGGTCTTGCTGGGCACCGGCCTGGCCTGGGCCACCGGATTGGCACCCGTGGGAGACTCGCCTGGAGGGGCCACTTTCTACCCACCGATTCCCACCCTGGGAGCGCTGCTGGCCGGACTCTCCGGCGGAGCTTTCACCGCTTACCTATCGGTGATTGTGCCTATGGGGTTGTTCAATGTCGTGGGCTCGCTGCAGAACATTGAGTCCGCGGAGGCCGCGGGCGATGCCTACGAAACACGCTCCTCGCTGGCGGTAAACGGCCTCGGCACCATCGCGGCCGCAGCCTTCGGCTCGTGCTTTCCGACCACCATTTACATCGGACACCCGGGCTGGAAAATGCTGGGTTCGCGCGCCGGCTACTCTGTTTTAAACGGTGTCTTCATCGCGCTCATCTGCATCACCGGAACGCTGAGCGCCATCTCCTGGGCCATCCCGATCGACGCCGGTATGGCCATCGTCTTGTGGATCGGCATCGTGATCACCGCCCAATCTTTTCAAGCCACTCCCAAGGCTCACGCTCCGGCCGTGGTGATCGGTATCATGCCGGGACTCGCCGCCTGGGCTTCTCTGATCGCCAAGAACTCCTTACGAGCAGCCGGCGTCGGAGGCCCGAACGGACCGCCGTTTAGTCCTGATCTGGTGCCGGCCTTTCAAACCTCCGACACCTGGATCACCGGCGCCTTCGCGTTGGAACAAGGCTTTATCTTCACCTCCATTGTCCTGGCCGCCGCCACCGTGGCCATCATCGAGAAGAAATTTCGGCAGGCCTCGATATGGTTTGCCTCCGGTGCCGTGCTCTCCATGGTGGGGCTGATGCACTCGTTCAAATATACTCCCGCGGACGTGGTGATCAGCCTGACGCCGGCCTGGGAGTGGGCCTACGGATATCTTGCCATGGCCGCAGTCTTGTTTGTAGCTCCTTGGATTACGGTGTTCCGAGAAGAGGGCGAGCAGGACGTGGTGGGATAAACTTCGCCGCACTCGAAAGCCCCTTTATCCTGGAGTAGTTCAAGCTGAGAACGCCCGGCTCAGGACCGGGAGGGTGCAGGTGCAAACCCTGCCTCCAGGTCTTTTAAGGCCCGTTGACATGTCGTCCGAAGAGAAGTACATATCCTCTCCACATTACGCCCTGAACCGGCTTCGGAAAGCGCTCGACGCGGCCTGTCACAGTCCGGACCCCGAAGTACGGGAGAGAGCCGCCAAGAAGTCCGAGCGTTGGCTGGAAGTCATTTCGGGTATGACCTCCGGCCGGCTCGTCGTCGGCAGCCGCACCCCCGTCTCAGGAACTCCGGCTTGGGTCACTTTGGAGGTCGCCCACGGCGGGTTCGCCACCGGCCGATATCTGGCTGAAGGACCCCTCCAAGAGCATGAAATCGAGGTCCTGACCAGGATACCGGAGGGAGTACCCGGCTCCACCGATCGCGCGGTACTCAACCACTATTTTCTCTCCGACGCCGGTCAAAAAGAGTTGCTGAATAGCCTTCGCGACGGCTCCTTCACGGTCGGTGTACCCGAGGAAGGCGCGCTCGCCACGGCCGTCTGGCTCTTGGAGCACGGGTATGTCTTAGAGGCGTTAACACTGCTAGAAGAACTTCAGCCTTTCATGGAGCGGCTACGGTTCTATCCTCGATTCGAATCCAGCCCTCAACCCCCGGGAGATCTGGTCCGACGCTCGTCCGTGGGTGAAGTCAAGGAATCTCTGAAACGGATTGAGCCCCATCCCCGGGTCTCTGCGATGAACGAGGCGCTGGGTGTATGGAACCCCCTTTTCGACAAGTTGTTGGCGATGTGGATGGAGACCGTGGTCGGAGAGCCTCCTCGTCTCCAAGAGGGAAAGGTAACGGGCGGTTGGCCCGGTGAAATCAGCCCGCCCGGTTGGGCGGATCGCCGGTCGGCCTGGCTCAGAGACTACCGCAAGGCGGTCGCCGCCCACCGTCTGTGCGGAAAACACCGCCACCCAAAGAGCAACTTCAGTCGATTGCGGAAAGCACTGGAATGTTTTCAGCCGAAGAACCGTGCCAATCCGAGAGAACTGGGGTGGGTTCGGCGAGCCCTGGCAAACGCGATCAGCAAACGGGGGCTCCCGGGGTCTGGAGAGTGGACTCGCATTAGGACAGAGCAGACCCTCCACCTCGAACAACCGACAAGAGTCGATTTAGCGTCTCAACTTTGTGCCAAACTAGACGATTATCCGACCAAAGGAGGTCTGGGGTCGGTGTCCGTGCTGCTCAACGACATGGAGAGCAAACTCCGAAGCAGTTTCGAATCCAAGCTAAACCGAGCTCTCGAAGCTCCCTTGCCGGAGCTCGTCGACAAAGGGGTCGTCAACTCATCGGAAGTGCTGGCTCAGGTCCTGCCCCAACTGACCTCCCAGGTCTCCGCCGCCGGACTGGAAGACCCGGACCTGAGACGCCTCTTCGCCGGTATCTATTCGGCCTTCAAGAGGCGGCGTTCTCTTCTTTTGCTGAACTTCGAAAGCCAGGTCAGACTCGAGGAGCTACCTTGGATACAAGCCATTCGAAAGCTTCGAAAGAGCGAGATGGATCAGAAGACCGTTGCCCGACAGACTCTGGAGAAAGTGAGTCTCCTAGCCCTCTCAAGCTTTCCGGAGACGATGGTGCCGAACCCACTCGTTTCGGAGTTTTCGGCTCTGGTCAGACAGGCCGGGCTGTCTCTTCCGATGGTGGAAGAAGTGGCCGCTGACATTTTTATGGGAAAATTTACAGCGAAGTGGGCCCAGGCCGCGGAATTCGCTTTCGCCCATCTCAAAGGGACACTTTACGCCCGCTATTACGACCTCGACGGACTGACCGGAGAAGACTTCTCAAAGCTCTGTGCTCAAAGGGCCACCGAAGCGGGAAGCGGAGGCGGCTGGGTGGCTAGAAACGGCGCGACTATAGAGCAGAGCCAGATACTCACCACTCAGAATCTGGCCGCCCTCACTTTCGGTCTAGGCCTGGAAGAAGAATTTCGGCGAATGGCGCCCGAACTCGCCGGTCGCGCCTTCTCTTTTGTGGTGAGTCGCCAAAACCGACCGGCCGCGGACTTCCGGGCCCGGCTTCAAATGATCAAGAACACAGCCTACGCCTGGCGACAGGGCATCTATTTTCTTTCTCTCCTGGTACCCGAACGTCAGGGCAAAGTTTTGACTCAGCTTCAGGCCGACATAGCCTCCCGAGACGAGGAATGGAAAGCGATCTTCCAGCCCGCGATGGACGGGCTGTGGCACGTCTATCAGGGTGGCCGTTTCGACCATCGTGGATTCGGCCAGGGCCGACGACAGGCTCGTCGGTTTCTGGCCTGGTCATGTGGGGATCATTGGATGATGGCGGGAGCTCGGAGTTGAAAAGTCGCCGGACTCAAAAATTTCTAACGATTCTCTAATGAGCCGCCAATTTCAGACAAATAGCTCCGAGCTACCATGAGCAACTGGATAGTCTCGCCAATCTCCAAGGCGTAAGACGAGAACAAACTTTATGGAGGTGCAACTTGTTAAACAACGTGCTTTCCCTAGACTCGCTTCTCGACGAACCCCTCTTTGTGACGCCCGATTTCGGCGCCGAGATGAGACACCGCGACGAGGACGACTACTGGGATCACTGGGACCAGGACAGGATGGATTTTGAAGACCCGTGGAGCGAACTCTATGCCGCTATCTAGACTGTTCTACAACCCGGAAAAGAAAAGCGCTCTGGTCTGCGATTGGGATTTCGTCTCGGGCAGGTGGAAGTGCAACGGCGGACCCCCTTACTTGAAAACTCAAACAGACCGTCTGGAGCGTTTACGAGAGAAACTCTCCAGAGAGGGGTACAGAGAGACCCCCTTCGGACCCGACGCTGCCTGAGTCTCGAAGACCTTCCTTCCAAGACGGAGGTCTTTGTTTGGCTAAGAGACCGACCCGGATGGTATCAGATTCGGCCTATTCAACGCGACAGGTTGGAGCGGGGTTTCCGAATAAAGGTTAAGTCATAACGACCCGAGCTTAGCCTCGCCGGAGCTGGTCAAGAAGCCAGCGGCAGAGAGTGGGACCGACCCGCCTCGCTCACCAGATCCTGAAAGAGCCGTTCGAATCGAGGATCGCTATGACGCAAGTCCTCGGGGTGAAACTGCACCCCCATCTGCCAGGCATCCGGCCTTTCCATGCACTCCAGCAAACCGTCGTCCGACCATCCCGCGGCCCTGAAGAATGGCGATATGGTATCTACCGCCTGGTGGTGCAGGGAGTTTACCCTGGCTGTTCCGGCGCCTAGCATCGTCTCCATCCGAGAGCCCGATGCGAAAGCGACCTCGTGAATCGGAGCCGAGCGCAAGGCAGGGTCCTTCTTGGCCGCCTCAGGAAAGTGCAGGTCTGAGTTGTGGACGTGCTGGATGAGCGTGCCACCTCCCGCCACGTTGAGGACTTGCATCCCGCGACAGATACCCAGCACCGGTAGCCCGACCTGAATCGCGTGGCGTGCCCAGGCAAGTTGAAACTCGTCTAACGCACCATCCACATCGCGCACTTCCGGATGAGGCTCCTGTCCGTAGTGTCGGGGGTCCACGTCGGCTCCGCCGGGGAAGATAAGAGCCTGGACCGGAGCCGCATCGACAGAAGGGAACAGAAACACCGGCTCTCCGCCCGCTCTAGCCACGGCCGCCCCGATTTCGGCCACCGCGCGGTAGCCTCCGGCGTTTCCCCACAGCGGCTCTCGCTGGAAATAGTCATGCGGGATGGGGATGCCTACTTTTGGGCTGGGAAACTGCATGGTCTACTCGATTCTCAGAAAAACTGTGAAGTTTGGAATTCTCGAAGAGACTCTCCAGCGCTCCCTCGAAAAGGGAATTTTATTCAAGAAAAGGGTTCATTGTATAGCCTAAGTGCATGCGACCGAGACCTAGAACACCCCAAAGAATATATTCCCCGGCGCCTCCGGATCCGCGCTGAGATAAAACTCTCGAATCAAGTCGTCCACCTCGCCGATCTGCAAGATACCGTCGTCGTTCTTGTCGAAGAGTTGGAAGCTTCTTCTAGCGTCCGACTCGCCCACTCCGTAGGCTTCGCAAAACAGCACATAGTCCACCAAAGACACCTTGCCGTCTCCGTCGGAGTCGAGCATTTCGCAGAAGAACTGAGCCGTCGAATTGAGCGCTCCGTTGAGATCGGCGTTGGCGGAACTCAGCTCGGGATCTTGAGAGAATGCCGTGAAATGGAAGTTGAGCCATTCGACCAGGGAAACGTCACCATCACCGTCGGCGTCCAGATAGCGAATCATCAGATCCCACAACCGCTTGTTGGCACGAGTCAAACCGAGGCGCCTTCGGTGACCCTTACTCCACCCTCTCTCGTCGCACATGGTGTCGACGACCAGGCGAAAGTCGTCGTACTGCAACACCCCGTTGCCATCGACGTCCAAAAGCTCGAAGATGTGGAGAAACTTATCTTTCTGGAGGTTTGAGACGGATGAGGACACTTGCTACACCAGACTGGGAAGCTGTTCTTCCAGGTCGAGAAGCTCTTGACCTCGGATGCCTAAAAGATGAAGTACGCTGAGAAGGCTGCGTTGGTTGATAGCCGTGGAGGCTTCCTTCTGCACCGCGGGCTTGGCGTTGAAGGCGATTCCGAGACCGGCCAGGGCCAGCATGGGCAGGTCGTTGGCTCCGTCGCCGATGGCGATGACCTGGCTCATCTCGATGCCTTCTTGCTGAGCCAACGATTCGACCAGGTCGGCTTTCCGCTGAGGCCCCACGATAGGACCCACCAGACCGCCCGTGAGCTTCCCGTCCACCACCTCCAGACGGTTGGCGAAGTGATAGTCCAAACCCAATTCACGGGCGATCGGCTCCACCACCCGCACAAATCCTCCGCTGATAACGGCTAAGCGATAGCCCAGCCGCTTCAACACCTTGCAAAAGCGAGCCGCCCCTTCGGTCAACTCGATCCGCTCTCGAACATCCCGAAAGACCGAGTCCGGAGCCCCTTTCAGCAAAGCCACCCGAGACCGCAACGACTGCTCGAAGTCTAGTTCACCGTTCATAGCTCGGTGAGTGATCTCGGCCACCCGGTCCTTCACCCCGTGCAGGTCGGCCAATTCGTCGATAATCTCTTGCTGAATGAGAGTGCTGTCCATATCCAGGACAACCAGTCTCTTGGAGCGTCGCAACAGACCCTCTTCCTGAAGAGCGATATCAACCCCGATTTTACTGGATAGCTCCACCAATTCCGCCTCCACCCGAGAAAAGCTCTCCGGAGGCGCGCTCAAGATGAGTTCCAAGCAGCTGACAGGTCGGTCTCCCAGCGAGGTAATGGTGTCGATGTTCCATCCGTTCTTTGCCAAAACCGAAGTCACGAGATGGAGCGCCGAGGGCTTCAGTTCGGAGGCCAACAGTGTGAGAGCGTAGCGCTTGCGACTGTCCTCGGCCGGAGCCTCGCTTTCATTCAGGGTTTGGAAATCGAGGTGGACCCCCAACTCGTGGGCTTTAAACAGCAGGTCCTTCAAAAGAGGCTGGGTCTGCTCATCGAGGCTCACCTGAATGCTCAGTCCGAGTACTCGACCCACCACCGTCTGCTGAACATCCAACATCCGGGCCTGGCCTTTACCCAGAATGCCCATCAACTCGGCGGTGATGCCAGGATTGTCCTGACCGGTGACATTGATCAAAATCGACTTCATGATTCTTGAATAGTCCGTCAGCGCGGCGGGTCCTCTTTGCGATGGGGCGGAAGTAAGGCCACCATGAGCAGTTGGATGGAAGGGAAACTGGACCCGTATTGGGAGCAGGGTATGGAGGGAGCCTTTCTCTACAATCTCGATGTCCCAGGCTCTCAAACTCCGTTCTTCCTGGAAGAGGGTGACCTGCTGGACATACTCGAGCCGAACGGTAAGCTGCTCTGGTCTGGAACCTTCCGACTGAGGAAACGACGCTTCTGGGAGCGCCACCGCCTTCCGCTGGGCGTCTACACGGGCACGGTCCTTAAGGGACTTTCTTACGATGAATGGATGAGGTGGCTCTGGGCGAAGCCTCGAAAGAAAGCGCGGCTTCTCCGCCCTGATGAAGAGAATCAAATCGTCTATGGATGGGTCGGTCGCCATCGACAAAGGCCGATACGCCTTCGCGACGCCGGCAAGGCACGTTGTGTGGGTCGCAAGGTCTTGAAGTGGAGCGCCAATCTGGGGAGCTACGGAATGGGAGGCCCCGGATTCTTCGGACTACGACTCCAGCGTACCGAGCAGTATCCCGAGGAATGGCTCGCCCTCACTCTCTGGGGAGCAACCGATTGGCTGCTTCTCAACGACCGCTGGTTCTCCGCTCATCCTCGATATTACCAGGAGCAAAAGCCCCTATACAGCAACTTCCCTCCTGATCAATCGTGGGATGAAGTGACTCCCATTCTCACCGGCACCATTCTCGACAAGATCACGGTGGGGAAAGACCTTTTTTCACTCTACCTGATCTCCGAAAGCGTTCAGACACACCTGTCCCTGCCCGCCGATGCCGGCAAGCTTCCCAAGCTCGGCGGGGTCGATCGACACCGCCGATGGCAGAGCGACGAGTCGCCGCTCGATGCCTGGGTCTTTTTTCGTGATGAAATTTACTGCTGATTTATCGCGAGACGAAAAAAGCCGCGGTCCGAAAACCGCGGCTTCCCCAGAACTCTGAAAGTTAGAGGTAGGCGCCCACGTAGTGAGGCATCATGGCGCGCCAGGTGGGCCAGTCGTGGGGCATGTCGTAGCCCCAGAGGTCCAGTTTGTGAGGGATGCCTTTGGAAGAGAGCACTCCGCTCAGCCAGCGAGAAGCGTCGGGCTTCTCGTAGTCGCCCTGACCGCTCAGGATGTAGATGTGGCGTTTGTTCTGCAGCATGGGAAGGTAGTGATCATCCCACAGGTTGGGCAGATACTCGGCCGGGTTGTTGAAGTAGATGTTCTCGTCGTGATAGCCGTAGCTCTCGTAGTAGTCACGGATATCGTAGCCGCCGCTCATGGCGATGGTACCGGCGAACAGGTCGGGACGGCGGAACAGTTGGTTGGCAGCATGGAAAGCACCCAGGCTGGCCCCGACGGTGATGATACCGTGGTCGCCCTGGCACTTGTGCCAGATGTAGGGCACGACTTCTTGCGCGACGTAGCGATTGAAGCCGTTCTGCAGCATGCCTTTTACTTTGGGGTGGCAGTTTTTGTTCAGCCACGCTTCGCGGTTGATGCCTCCGATAGAGAAGACGCGAATCTTTCCAGCTTCAATGAACGGCTCCAGGAAGTCGATCATCAGGAAGCGCTCGTGCTCCAGATAGTCGGCTGCCGCTGTCGGGAAGAACAGCAGAGGGCGGCCGTAGTCGCCGTAGCAGGCGATGCTCATTTCCATATTCAAGTTGGGGCTCAACCAGTGGTCTTGTGCTTTATACATTTTTACTCCTGTGAATCTGCGAGAGTCGCGTAACCACGCGCCTCGTAAAAGAAAATTGTGATGGCATGGTTACCCGTTGGAACAGAAACTAAACCCCCTGTACCGAGAAAGGAGCAAAAATTATGCTCAAGAACCCATTTTCATGACATTTTTTAGATTCGCATTGCTCTCTTTTGGTCTGGCGCTCGTCTGCCCCACGCTGGCCGACACGATGGTGCTCAACGGCTTTCAATTCGAGAACCCCCTGGGAGCTGCCAAAGCGACTGAGATAGGGCGAGGGGTTTACAGCGCCCACTGGCCCGCGGACAAGCCTTATAAAGAGGCCGACACCGAAATGATCATTGTCAACCTCGGTCCGAGCACCGTCGAGACGATGAGCGAAGGCGGCGGCAACGTCTATGAAGCCACCCTGGCCTCCATGATGGGCCTCTTCGTCGAACCTGAAGAGATCAACAAGACGCTCTTTATGGGCTCAACCTCGGCCAGGAGCGTCTACAACAGCAGTGTCCCTAGAAAGCACGTGGCTAACGTCTTCTCCAAAAAACTCGAGGACGGCTCCTTTGTGCTGGTGGGTGTTCGTTCTTTTAACCCGAATTCCAAAGAATCCGGCAAGCTCATCCAGAGTATCGCCAACACGTTTCAGAGGGCTTCGGAATGAAACGCCTTCCTCTACTCCTCACCTTGTTTTTGATGATCTCGGCAGGCTCGGCGTTGGGGAAAGATTCGGTCTGGGCTCTGACTCGCGCCAAAATGACCGGCAGCCAGGGCTATACTCTGAACTATTCCTACGAAGGTCCGGAAGGCAAATTTCTTTTCCAGTACACGGTTCAGGGCGAAGGTAGCAAGATTCTCACTGAAGTCCTGGAAGGGTCGGCGCGCGGCTCGGGCACCCGAATCTATTACGAACCCGCCAAAGACAAGGAAAACGTCTTCATGGAGACGGCGATCGTGACCCTCCGACGCTCTCTCGAAGCCCGGGACATCAAAGACTCGTCGCTGTACCAGCCGCTTTTTGCTCAGATTGTCAGCGAGCTACCCGCTCAGGAACCGGCGGAAGTTCTCCCGTTCGGCGAGGGATATATCCTGGTTTTCGGTGCAAAAAACGCGGTCCAAGCGAGAGTGACCGTGGACGCTCAGGGAAACCCCCTCAGCTATCGTCGACTGGAGCAAGGCAAAGAGGTGAAGAAATTCAATTTCACCAACCTGGACTGGGGCTTCCACCCCATAGATTGGAAGAACTGATTGGACACTCGAGTCTGGCAAAAATATCGACCGGACAGAGCTGTGGTGACGGTCACCCAACTCTACAAATCCATGGACGAACTGGCCCATCGGCTGCATCGCGGCAAGCCTCTACAAAGAGAATTGCAAGAGCAGTCCGCCGCCGCGCCTCACACGTTGAAGAGCATTATTGAAGAAGAAACCAGGATGCAAAGCGCGCTGGCCCTGGGAGACCAGGCTCTTCAAGCCCTCGAGCTCGGTATGGTCACGGGCCTGGTCGATGCCCTCCGATTGGAAAGCTCCGGTCCTTGGGAGGAAGAGGCGCCTGATTTCATCGCTGGACCCCTGGCCGGTTCTTGGCAAACACTCTGGAGCAACCTCAACGACGCTCGGAGAGTAGCCCACTCGAGTTGGCGAAAGATGGAGCGAGAAGACCTCCACCTTTTATGGGAGTACGGCCGTCATCAGAATCTGGATACTCTGGAGCAGGCCGTTCGTTTTCAGGAGAGGCCGGACCACGAGTTTCAGGTCTTTCTGTTGGCCACTTTCAAAGCGGGATATGCCATCGCCATGGCCCAGGGCGTGTGGCAGTTTTGCTATCCCTCTTGACCTCCCCGTAGCCAAAGGCAAGGAGACTTTACGAGCACGCCCAACCAAGGAAGATGTTGTTTTCCGTGCTCACACTCGAATCTCTCATCGATGCTTCCGGCTTCGTGCCCCGCGCTGTCTGCGGATCCTGGACCGAGGGTGAGGTTTTACTGAACAACGCCGCCGATCTGGCTGTAGCTTTGGCCTACCTGGTGATCCCTTTCGTCCTCACACGCCTCCAAAGGCGAAGACCCGACCTTCCCTTTTCCTGGATCCTCGTGGTGTTCGGCCTTTTTATCGTAACGTGTGGGGCCACTCATCTAATGGAGATTGTGCTTTTCTATCATCCTGTCTACCGCCTGGCGGGTCTCATCAAAGTGCTGACGGCATTGGCCTCCTGGGCCGCCGTCATAGCTCTGATGAAGATTTCTCCGGCCTTGCTGGCCCTTCGCTCACCCCAAGAATTAGAAGCCCTCAACGCCGAACTAGCTTTGGAGGTAGAGCAGCGTCGAAAAGCCGAAGACGAGAAAGAGGTTCTGCTTCGTGAACTCCACCATCGAGTCAAAAACAACCTTCAAATGGTTTCCAGCCTTCTGCAACTGCAAGAGAATTCCAGCACCCCGGAAGACCGAACCGTACTAAAAGAAAGCCGGAACAGGGTGAGGACTCTGGCTCTGGTGCACGAGTCGATCTACCAGTCATCCGACCTCGCCCTGGTGGATATGGACAACTACCTAAAGCGAGTTTGCCGTGCCCTGGGCGAGTCCGCGGCTCCACTTCATCGAATCGAGGTCGAAGCGAACGCTCGATTTGATTCAAGCGTCGCGGTGCCGATCGGACTTATCGTCAACGAGTTGGTCACCAACTCGATCAAACACGGCAAAAAGGGGGGGAGCATTCGAGTGACGTTGGGAGAGGACAACGGACAGATGGTCCTGCGCGTGCAAGACGACGGCCCCGGATATCCGGAGCCGTCCAACTGCGAAGCCACCGTCACTTTGGGCCTTCGTCTGGTCAACGCCCTGGCCGGTCAACTGGGCGGAGAGATTCGTTTTCAGAATGACGACGGAGCTGTAGCCACCATAGTCCTCCCCTCCTCTTAAGGAAGGCCCCGCTAGACCTTCATCGAAGGGATGGGTGGGGTTTTCACGGGTCGTTACCGATTGTGTTTGGGAAACAGTAAGGAGCCTATATGGCCGCCAAGATCCTCATAGTCGAAGACGAAGCCATTGTCGCCATGTCGCTTTCAGACACCCTGAAGCGATTGGGCTATACAACTTCCGGGCCGGTCGCAAACGGAGAGGATGCTCTCCGGTACGCTGAGCGCGACAACCCGGATCTCGTCCTCATGGACATCCGTATTCAAGGCGAAATGGATGGTATCGACACCGCGGCCGAATTAACCAGGAGGCACCAGCTTCCGATACTGTACCTTACCGCCTACACCGACGACTCCACCCTCGCCCGTGCTCAGGTGACCGAACCCTACGGCTATCTGGTGAAACCGTTCGAAGAGCGCGAATTGCGAAGCGCCATCGAAATAGCTCTCTATCGCCATAAGAGCGAAATGAAACTTCGCAAGGTCGAGCATTGGCTGGCCGCCACACTGCGAAGTGCCGGAGATGGCGTTTTATCAGTCGATCGAGACCTGCGTGTCAATTACATCAATCCGGTGGCGGAAGTACTGACCGGGTGGAAGAAAGAGGAAGCCCTGGGGCGGGATATCGAGGAGGTCCTGCCCGTGACCGACCCGCGAGGGAGACCGTGCGCACCAGCCAAGCTGGCTCTCTCCGAGGGCATCGTGGTGACTTTGGAAGCCGGCCACACGGCGCTCTCACGCGAGGGAGCAGTCTATTCGATCGACGACAGCGCCGCTCCGGTTCGTGATAACGATGGAAACATCATGGGTGCGGTCATCATTTTTCGCAGCGCGAAAGAACGTGAGCGCTTGGAAAGTCGAATCTTGTCGGTTCAACGCCTGGAGTCGTTGGGCAGACTGACCGCCGGTGTCGCTCACGACTACAACAACCTGCTGACTGTGATCCAGGGTAATCTTCACTCCATACGCGACGGAGAGAAGATCTCAGAATCCGTGGACGAGGCCCTGGCAGCCGCTGAGCGTGCCGGAAAACTCACCAAACAACTTCTCACGTTCGGGCACGAACGGCACGGGAAGTTGCATCCCATCGATCTCCGTGAATTCTTGAGTGAAAGCAGTCGGGTACTGAATTCTTTGCTCGGTGAGAGTCACTCGCTCAGCGTCGCTACAGGCGAAGAGGATTTGAAGGTGCCCGCGGACATCGCTATGTTGGAGCAAGTCGTGACCAATCTCGTGGTCAACGCAAGGGACGCCTTGCCCGAAGGTGGAGAGATTGAGATTGTCCTCAAGAGTGCAGAGAAAGAGCCACCCCCCGGTGTCGAAAGGCAGAGCCGGTGGGCTGTTATGGAAGTCATCGATCAGGGCCTCGGAATAAAGACAGAGCATCTGCCCAAAATATTCGATCCCTTCTTCACGACCAAACCAGCCGGAAAAGGGACGGGACTCGGATTGGCGACCTGCCACGGGGTCATCCGTAGCCATGGAGGCTGGCTGGAGGTGGAAAGCCGACCCGGAGAAGGAACAACCTTCCGATGCTTCCTTCCCAGAATCTGCTGGGATATCACCAAACACGAACCCAAAAAGTCTTCGCCCCCCGTGAAGCCGGGACGAATCCTGGTTGTAGAAGACGAAGAACTGCTGGCCCGCCTCATCGTTCGCATTCTAACGAGACAGGGATATCAAGTGTTGCTTGCAGGCACCGGCAAAGAAGCGATCGCCCTCATGAAGGCCGAGAAAGTCGATCTGCTCTTGACCGATCTCTCCCTGCCGGGCGGCATGACCGGTCGTGACCTTGCCGAGTACTTACGACAAGAAAATCCATCACTCCGCGTGGCCTACATGAGTGGCTACAGTCCCGACCTCGATGACGAAACATTCAACCCGGAGCTCTTTCTTCCGAAGCCCTTTAAGCCCGAAGAGCTCCTGGAACTGCTCCGTAAGACAGAGAGCTGTCCTGGTTGAACTCTTTGCTTTTACTGCTCGGAGCAGTCCTCTTAGCTCTGCTTCTTCGGCAAAAGAAAGTGGAGTTGAGACTCCGGCGTGCACTCGAAAGTACGGATGTGCAGGTGGAGCTACGGAATGAGGAACTCAAGGAAGCGTATGCTCGACTTAACGCTCACCTAACTCAAACCCCTCTTGCCGTCATCGAATGGGACGACCAGTTTCGAGTCACCATGTGGACGGGACAAGCCGAAACCCTTTTTGGATGGAAAGCTCAAGAGGTTTTGGGGCGAAATCCCAACGAATGGGACTTCGTCTATCCCGACGACCGCCCCCAGACCGAGCAGGTCATGGCCGAACTCCTCGGGGGTGTCGACCGAAATATCTCTCACAATCGCAACCTCACTGCCGACGGCCGCGTCCTGGAGTGCGAATGGTTCAACTCCGTCTGCCGAAATCCGGAGGGCGGCCTCTCTTCAATCTTCTCCCTGGCCCAGGACGTCACGGCGACAAAGCAGGCCCAGCGGGAACTTACCGCCTTAAATCAAGAACTGGAGGTTCGGGTAGAGAAGCGAGCCCGTCAGGTGACTGAAAGCGAGCAGCGTTTCCGTGGCGCCTTTGAAGCCGCCGCGATCGGGATGGCCTTGGTTACTTTGAGCGGCAAATTTTCCAAGGTCAACGACGCCCTTTGCGAAATCGTCGGCTACCCCCGGGACGAGCTTCTGCAAAAGACATTTCAAGATATCACTCACCCTGACGATCTCGACATCGACCTCTCTCTGGTAAGAAAGCTGGCCGCCGGTGACATTCCTCACTATCAGTTGGACAAGCGCTATTTTCATCGTTCCGGGCGGGTTGTCTGGATAAGACTCAGCGCCTCAGTCGTCAGGGATGAGCAGCGCAAGCCTGTCCAATATGTAGCGCAGATTGAGGACGTGACACCGCGAGTCGAAGCACAGGAAGCGCTGCAAAAGTCGCTTAATCAAAAAGAACTCCTCCTTAGAGAAGTCCACCACAGAGTCAAGAACAACCTTCAGATTGTGACAAGCCTTCTTCAGCTCCAGGAGGGGAGATTGGCGGACAAAGACAGCAAAGCCCGGAAGGCCCTGAACGAGAGTCGAGGTCGCGTGCGAGCCATGGCCCTCGTACACGAATCGCTCTACTGCTCGGACAATTTAGCCCGTATCGAAATGAAAGACTACATTCGCCGTTTATGTCAGTCTCTGTTGACCAAAGAAAAGGTTCTGAAGCTGAACTCCAACGCCTCACTCCCCATGAATCAGGCCGTACCCTGTGGCTTGATCATCAACGAGCTGGTGTCGAACTGTATGAAACACGTGCCGGACGGAGAGTTCGTCAAAGTGAGCTTAATCGAGCAAAACGACAGTCTTTGTCTTGAAATCGTCGATGATGGACCGGGATTTTGCGCCGATCAATCGCAGGACAACGAAGAAACACTCGGACTGCGCTTGGTCCGAGCCCTGGTGGGACAGATTTTCGGCACCATTGACTTCTTGCCGCCTCCCGGCGGGCGTGTCAGGATCGAGTTTCCAGTGCAGGACGAGAGCGAGAGCGAGCCCCAGACCAAGTCTTAGCTAGGTGGAAGAACTCAATTGAAAGCGACCACTCGAATTCTGTTCTAGAGGCACCGTCGCGAGCGCGGTACTCCACATACCTCGAATTCCTCCACCCATGGATGGCTCGATCACCGTGAGAACCGGCTTATCGAGCTTACCGTGCTTCTCCACCCACTCGTCCAGCTGATCGGATCGAAAAGTCTCTTCGGCACCGGCTAGCGGTGTTCGGGGTCGATACGCTTGAGCCGTGTAGCGGCCATCCACGTACTGCTCCACCGGCGCGGTCAGCATCTCCCAAGTAGCGAGCCGGTAGGGTGAGTCTTCGCCTTGCGATTCGGTATTCGGTTTTTCGAAGAATAGGCCGCCTCCCACATATACGGCGGTGTGCAGGAGCATAGTCATGCGCGCCCATTCACTCTCTTCATCGAACGCCACCACGTCTCCGGGCTTCAGCCCTTCCGGCATCCGTTTTCCCGGCGCTCCCACTTTCTCGAATTTATCGGACTGCAGAGCCGCATCGATCACGCTGGCTTCTCCCAGATAGATATTGGCCACGTCGTTGTGGCCTTGAAACGAACGCATGGCCTCCCAAGAGGTACCGTGACAGTTGGCCGTCAGGTCGATGGGCAGGTCGTCCCCGAGGGGTGGCCAGGCGTAGTCGGCGCTCTGGGGCAGGACGACGGCCTCGGGGATCTCCAAATCCTGGTTGAGGAGCGCCTGTAGGACCGGAGGGAGGAAATCGGCAGCCTCATAGTCGCGCTCGGCCTGGTAGGGGACCTGAGAGAGGCCGCCAAATTCAGAGACCAGAGCCTGAAACTCCGTCGCGTTCAAGCGACCAAAATCAAGGTCGGCCGTACTGAGAGCGGTGGGGTGAAGAAAATCGTTTCGAGCTCCTAAAAAACGCTCGGTGCCGGCCTCTTCCACGTCCACGCCACGAATATCGGCAACTTCGAAAGGTTGCCAGTCTTCTCGAGGAAATTCTCGAAATTCGGGCTTCAAAGCGCCCAGCCAGGAAGGGTGGGAAGTGGAGCGAGCTTGAGTTGAGATCTGCATATCTACTTCTAACCTTCGACCATCAAAAAATTATTAAATTCCTGTTCCTTGTACTACAATCTCCCTATGTCGTTCGATCAAATCAAGCCAGGCCTGTACCAACTCGTCTACAAAGGAGTCAACGTCTTTCTGGTAGACTGCTTTGGGTTGACCCTCATCGACACCGGTACCCCTGAGATGGGTCCGATGATCGTCAAGGCCTTAAGAGACCTGGGGCACGACCCCCGTGCGGTCAGCAAAATTTTACTCACTCACGCCCATTACGACCACGCCGGTGCCGCCTCATTCCTCCAGTCAGAGCTCGGAGCCGAGGTCTTTTGCCATCCCCTGGAGGCCGAACTCTTACGGACCGGCGAGACGATTCGACCGGGCTTCCAGCCATCTCCCGGACTCCTCAACCGTCTCCTCTATGAGACGTTTATCAGAAACAACCCGACGACGGCTCCACCTGTCGAAGTGGATGTGCTTCTTGAAGATGGACAGGAAGTGATCGGCGGCCTCCGGTCCATCCATACGCCCGGCCACGCCCTCGGGCACCTGGCCTTCCTTTGGAAAGACACCCTGGTGGCGGGAGACGCCGCTTCCAACGTCGGCTGGCTCCGAGCCGCTATCGGCACCGAAGACTACGGTACGGCACTCCAAAGCATTCAAAAGCTCTGTCGCTTCGACTTCGAAACGGCCTGTTTCGGACACGGCCCACCCATCGTCTCGGGAGCCGGCAAAAGGTTTCGGGCCCGGCGCTGGGCCGCTCAGACGGAGCGAGAGCCCTTACGCTCGCCGTAGCCGTTGTGCGAGCTATACTCCTGAACGCCTCGTACCCGAAGAAGAGGCAGCGCCTCCCGTCTGTTGGTCTGCAGAAATCGAAGCAGGCCTTCGCGGATGTCGCAGTGCAGATCCCAGGCTTCAGCGGCATTTTTGGCCGCCACCATTCCTCGCACCACCACCGAGCGCTCGTCGAAAGAGACCACCTCCAGTCGAGGCTCAAACTCCGCCGAGGCCAGTTCGTGTTCCTCGTTCAAGCGGAAGAACTCCTCGCGCAGTCCGTTGATATCGACGAGATAGTCGAGGTTTAGCTCCACAATCCGAATTGTCTGCGGATCCCGGAGAGAGAAGCTGCTGAAAGGCTTGCTGATGAAATAGCGCAGAGGTATGACGAGTCTTCGTTCGTCCCAGGTACAACAGAGCACGTGCATGTAAGCTATCTCTTCTACATAGCACCAGGTGCCTTCGTATTCAATGGCATCCCCCACTCTCACCGGACGGCTCACGGCGATCTGAATACCGGCCATGACGTTCCACAAGATCGGCTGGGCGGCGATTCCCAGCAAGACACTCAAAACACCCGCCGAAGCCAGAACCCCGACTCCGAATGTTCGAAACTGAGGCGAATTTGCCGCCAGTACTCCGATGCCCACACAGAAAACCAGAAAGCTCAGCAGACGGCGCCCAATACTCAAGTAGGTTAGCTGTCGTTTCTGATTCTGTTTGTCGCGATCATCGAGCTCTTTGATGGTGTCGATGTCCGCTCGCACGATCTGCTTTGAGTAGTGGTCCATGGTCGTTGAGACCAGCCATACCAGGGAAAAGAACCCTACTAGCACCAACGCATAGCTGACCAGACTCGGGAGTGGGACCCAAGGGAAGAGGAGTGCATAAGTGAGCCAACTCGTGGCACCCACCGCGCAGCCCCAGCGAATGGAGCGGAAGAGCGCGTAGTTCAGGCGCCTCTCCAGCCAGTGAGAAAACCGAGCGGAGATAAACCAGGCGGCCGTGGTCCCGACCACGAGAGCTATCCAGCTCCAGATCGGCGTGTTGCCGAAGGGGCGATGCCGCAGTGGTGAGGGGATGTACTCTTCCCACCAACTCGGGCCGTGCGCCTCATAGGCAGCATCAAGCTTTCCCACGGTAGATGGAGCGAACAGCCAGACGTTCTCCAGTTCCGGCGTCCTATAACGGCAAAGATAGATCTCGAATTGCCCGATTTCGAGCTCCAACGTGGCTAGCAGAAATGCCCCTCGAGGCTCACCACCCAAGGCGTTGTCGCCGCCGGGGGCGTGGGGGAGCTGACCGTCCACACGGTCGGGGAGCCTGCCATAAGGGAAGCCGCTCTTTCTATGCATCACTTCGTAGAGTTGCCGAGCCAACCTGGGTCCCTCGGTCTGTTGATCTTCCGGAGCAATCTCGTTGAGATTGAGAGCGAGAGCGGCTTCCTCGAAGTTTCCCGCCCTGGCCTGGCGAACAAAAAACGACAGCGAACGCTCGGGTGTTGATAACTCCTTGTCGGCCCGGGCCTGGAAATCGGCAATTCCGGTGTTCAGATTCTCCACCTCGAAGTAGTGGTGCGTTTCCTGCTCGTCGGCGAACGTGGGGCATAGCAATAGCAAGGCCAGAATAAGGTGGGTCCATCTCATAAAACCAGTGTCGGTCATATCAAGGGCTGAGAAAATAAACGGTCGGTTCACAGAGGGGTATACGCACGAATATCCGGTCGGATGGGCACGCCTCAGGCGATCGAGCAATTTCTACGAAACGCTCCCGGCGCATCCTGGTGTTCGGAGGTCACAGTTGAACATGGCAAAGTATAAAAAGAACGACTACGTAGAATGGAACTGGGGCGACGGGCAGGCTTTCGGTCGGATCAAGGAAGTGTACACCAAAGAGGTCACCCGAACCATCGAAGGCAACAAGGTCACCCGCGAAGCGAGTAAATCAGAACCGGCTTACTTCATTCACCAGGTCGACGGCGACGGCAAAGTCTTGAAATCGCATTCCGAAGTGAAGCCTGTTACTAAGTCTACAGTTTATGAGATGGCTCGATCTCAGTCGTTGGATGGGCGCTCCGAGATGACCAAGGACGAACTACTCAAGGCCTTAACCTGACGAATGCTTTGACAGTAAAGTGTAAACGCGATTTCAGGGGGTATAACCGCCGTCACGGTTTAAGTAGTCTCCCATGCCTACACAAACCGACCCACGCCTCTCCGACCTCGACATCCACCTCTGGAACGAGAGCACACATTATCGCACCTATCAGAAAATGGGTGCCCACTTCTGCAATCAGGACGGCAAAGACGGTGTGCACTTCAACGTCTGGGCACCCAACGCCGAGTATGTCTCCCTGGTCGGAGATTTCAACGAGTGGGAGCGCGAGGCCAATCCTATGGAGAAATGCCACGAAACGGGCACCTGGCATACTTTCGTGGCGGGCTTGGGCAACGGCGCCAACTACAAGTATTACGTCCGCTCCCAGTTTGACGATTATGAATCGGAGAGGGCCGACCCTTATGCGTTCTATTCCCAGGTCCGCCCGGAGACCGCTAGCCGCATCTGGGACGTAGACAACTTCTCCTGGCACGATAAGAAATGGATGGCGAAACGCAAGAAGCTCGACCTCTACAAGATGCCGTTGAACATCTATGAGGTGCACCTCGGCTCGTGGATGCGCAAGGATGACGGAAGTTGGCTCGGCTACCGAGAGATCGCGCAAAAACTGGCCGAATACGCCATCGAGATGGGCTACACCCACGTGGAGTTGCTGCCCGTGACCGAGCACCCCTACGACGGCTCGTGGGGATACCAGGCTACCGGCTACTACGCACCCACCTCTCGTTTCGGAAGCCCCGACGACTTTCAGTTTTTAGTGGACACCTTGCACCAGCACGATGTCGGGGTCATTTTGGACTGGGTGCCGGCCCACTTCCCCATGGACGGCCACGCTCTGGCCTATTTCGACGGCACCCACCTTTACGAACACGACGATCCTCGCCGCGGAGTTCACCCCGAATGGGGCACGTTTATCTTCAACTACGGGCGCAACGAGGTTCGAAACTTTCTGATCTCAAGCGCTCTCTACTGGCTGGACATTTTTCACATCGACGGGATTCGGGTGGACGCGGTCGCCTCTATGCTGTATCTCGACTACGGCCGCAAGCCCGGCGACTTCCTCCCCAACAAGTACGGGGGTCGGGAAAATCTGGAGGCCGTCGAATTCATCCAGCAGTTCAACAACGCCATTAAGGATTATTACCCCGATGTCTTCACCTGCGCCGAGGAGTCGACATCCTGGCCGAAAGTAAGTCGCGGCACGGAAGAGGGCGGCCTCGGCTTCACCTTCAAATGGAATATGGGTTGGATGAACGACACATTGGAAGTGTTCGAGAAAGAGCCGATCCACCGTGCTCACAATCACAACAAGCTGACCTTCGGCATGATGTATCAGTACTCGGAGAACTTCATGCTCCCGCTCTCTCACGACGAGGTCGTCCATTTAAAGAAAGCGCTACTGACCAAAATGCCCGGAGACGACTGGCAGCGCTTCGCCAATCTTCGGCTGCTCCTGGGCTACCAAATCGGCTATCCCGGCAAGAAGCTCAACTTCATGGGTGCCGAGTTCGGCCAGTGGGGCGAGTGGAATTTTGAAGAGGCCCTGGAGTGGCATCTGTTGGATCAAGAACCCCATCGGGGCGTGCAGCGATGGGTGCGAGCCATCAACAATCTGTATCGACGAGAGCCCGCCCTCTACCAAATGGACAGTTGGCCGCAGGGGTTTGAGTGGATGGACTGTGACGACTGGCAACGGAGTCTTTTGAGCTTCGTCCGCTATCCGGAAAACGAGACCGAAGGCTTGCTCTTCATCCTAAACCTCACTCCCGTGCCTCGACCCGAATATCGCGTCGGTGTACCCTGGAAAGGGGAATGGACCTATCTCTTAAGTTCCGACGACGAAGGGTTCGGCGGCTCGGGGATCGCCATGGAGGAGGGCACCGTTTTGATGACAGACGACATCGAGTGTCACGGACGGCAGCAGTCTCTTCAGGTCGGTTTGCCGCCGCTCGGCTTGATGATCTTCAAGAGTAGTCGCCCGGAAGACCCCCGAGCCATCAAAAAGCTGCTGGCCGAGATAAGAGACCACGCTTCGGTTTTGAAAAACGCCATCTCCGAAAAGGATGGAGACCTCTTCGGCGACCGCCTTCGCAGTTTCGGTCTCCTCCACGCCCTGCGCGTGGCCATCGACGGAATCATTGCCGTCAACCATAAATTGGTGGCCGAGAACGGACTGGCCATGTCCAAGCGCAACGAGGATGAGGTTGGAGTGCTGCAAGCCGCCGGGGTTTTCGATTCCACCGAGCTCGCCGATCGGATTGTCCACCTGATCACCTTTCGAAATATTCTGGTCAACCGGTACTGGCAGGTGGAGAAAGAGACGGTCAGGGAAGTCTTGGAGAACAACCTTGCCGATTTTGAGGACTACTGCAAGGCGGTCGATGCATTCCTGGGCGACCATTAGGGCCAAGAGAGCGCGTCCTTGCCCGGCTTTGTCGAGTCACCCACAATGTCAACTGTGCGCGTATCCTCAGCAACGCCTCAGCTGCACGAAGCTTCGGAGCGGGCTCTTCGGAACTGTCGTCAGTTTGAGTAGGCTCGCAACCTAATGTCACGGGCTTGTGTAGAGATACGCAATGAGAATCCTGCGCCCAAGAATACCGCGTCCGGAACCATCTTTTCCCTCGAACACCGAGCTCAGATATTCCCAGTTGGGAGTGGGAGAGTCAAAGACACTCAGGAGAGTGGGCCGCGATTGGTCCCCCTCCTGCGATTCGTTGATCCTGTTGGTAAAAAAAGCGGAAAAATAGAAGTACGCCTGGTCACTAAAAACGCCCGAACCGAATGCATCCGGAGCCTCAAAAGCAACACTAATGCCGCTTTGATCGACAACCCTGGGCCGGAAGGTGATCGAGGAGTTCGACTGCGGGCCTTCCACCAAATCGGTTGCCGACGCCTCCAACCCAAAGCCTGTTTCCGGATGATAGATACGGTACAGAATTTGACTTGAAAGCCCGCCCGTCTGGTGGGTCCAGGAGATCGCAATGCGACCGTCCGTACTGCAGGCTACGCTCGGTTCGGTCTGGTCGAGTTCCACCGTGGTATTCACTCGAGCAGCAGTCCCGAGGGGACCATTCACGTCGTAGGAGCGGAAGAAGACATCCCGGTCTCCGGCCTCTTCATTCTCCCAACAGATACTGAAAGTGCCGTCCCGAGCAGAAGCAACCTCCGCCTCGCGTTGACTTCCGGGCACACCCGCTGCCGGATCGAGGTCATTGCGAGCGACCGTACCGTCGGCCGAGAGCAGCGCCCCTCCCAGAGTCGTCTCTCCGGTGCCGGCATCCACTTCCCACACGATGGAATAACCGTCTCCAATAGAGGCTACCCGTGGCCGATACTGGCTATCGACAGAGTCTGG
>Ga0208701_100108_pt1 | contig 40185 bp, 44 predicted proteins | sample DeeseametaMP1482_FD_184188 | JGI IMG/M metagenome (GOLD analysis project Ga0208701, IMG submission 184188) | Marine microbial communities from the Deep Pacific Ocean - MP1482 (SPAdes) | ecosystem: Environmental > Aquatic > Marine > Oceanic | place: South of Fiji, South Pacific Ocean | collected... | reverse complement strand
CCTGATCACGACGCGGTAGTGGCGGAGTTAGGTCGTCTTGATCTCGACAGGGTCGACGCCGTGCTTCATCTGGCGGCCCAATCTAATCCGGCGAAATCGATGGACTGCGCGGTCGGCACCTGGCAGGTCAACCTCATGGGCACCGTCCATCTTTTGGAGGGTTTGGCTCAGGCCGGATGGCGAGGGGCGTTCCTTTTTGCTTCCAGCGGGGCCGTCTACGGCGGGATAACAGGGAGAGTGGACGAGGAGAGTCCGACGAGGCTCTCAAGCCCTTACGTCGCCAGCAAATTGGCCGCCGAGTCGGCGGTCTTCGAGTGGGCTCTTCGTACCGGAAACCGGGGGCTTGTCGCTCGACCCTTCAATCACTCCGGCCCGGGACAGTCGACCCGATACTTCTTGCCCTCCATGGCTCGCCAGATAGCCTGTCTGCCCGCCGAAGGTGGGCAGATCGAAGTGGGCAACCTGGAGGTTCAACGAGACTTTTGCCACGTCCGGGATGTGGTGAGAGCTTACCGTGCCCTGTTGCAAAGAGGGAAGAGCGGAGAGATTTATAACTTGGCAAGCGGTCGCTCGGTGACACTCGACGACGTGCTGGCAAAGATGGCCGAACTGAGTGGTCGCGAGGTGCGTTTCAAGGTTACGCCGGAGCGTTTTCGAGAGGAAGACCCCCGTCCAGTCGAGGTGGACCTGGGCAAGGTGCTCGAACATGCGGGATGGCAGGCGGAGGTAGACCTGGACAGCTTGCTGCAAGACCTACTACAAGATTGGAAAACGAGAGATTGTCAAAGTCAGCATTGATCACGGGAATATCGGGGCAGGATGGGGCTTACCTGAGCCGGCTTCTTCTGGAGAAAGGCTATGAGGTCTACGGCTTGCTGGCGCGCCGAGCCACCGCCACGACCTGGAGATTAGAGGAACTGGGTGTGCTTGAGAGTGTCCGGCTCTTGGAGGGTGATCTGACGGACTTCTCCTCCCTCATTTCAGCCTTGAAAGAGAGCCGGGCCGACGAGGTCTACAACCTGGCCGCGCAGAGTTTCGTAGGCACCAGTTGGCGGCAGCCTCTGCTGACCGGCCAGGTGACCGGTTTGGGCGCCGTTAATCTGCTGGAGGCGACTCGCTTGGAGCGTCCGGAGGCGAGATTTTACCAGGCTTCTACTTCCGAACTCTTCGGAAGAGTCCATGAGACCCCGCAACGAGAGACCACACCGTTTCACCCCCGAAGTCCTTACGGGGTTTCCAAACTGTACGCCCACTGGTCGGTCATCAATTTTCGGGAAAGCTACGATATGTATTGCTGTAGCGGGATCCTCTTCAACCACGAATCGCCTCTCCGGGGTTTGGAGTTTGTGACTCGCAAAATCACCGACGGCGTAGCCCGGATCAAGACCGGAAAGTCGGATAGACTGCTGCTGGGCAATCTGGATGCCCGACGTGACTGGGGCTTTGCCGGCGACTACGTGGAGGCGATGTGGGCGATGCTGCAGCAAGATTCACCCGTCGACTACGTGGTGGCGACGGGGCGAACTACCTCGGTGGGCGATTTTTGCAAACTAGCCTTCGACTGCGCCGGTCTGAACTGGAAGGACTACGTGGAAACCGATCCCGCCTTTCTGCGCCCTGCCGAAGTGGAGCTGCTCTGCGGCGACCCGTCCAAGGCGCAAAAGGAACTGGGCTGGGAGCCCAAAGTGAAACTGGAAGAGTTGGTCGCGATGATGGTGGAGGCGGACCTGGCCAGACACCGGAGCAAAGTCTCCGCGTAAAAACTCACCTCTCCAGGGCAACGAAAAACGGCCACCCGATAACCAGGAGGCCGTTTCCGTCCCTTTAGACTCCAGTAGCTAGTTCCGTACCCGTACTAGTTCTGGGAGCCTCCGCGACACGCACGGTCGATGATTTCTTCCATCTCTTCCGTTTGCACGTCTCTCACCAGACCGAGTTCTTCGGCCAGGTTCTTGCGAGTCTGCTCGAGCATGGTCTGATCCTTGGGTGACAGCTTGCGGGTTTCGCTCAGAGCGGTGAGGCCCTTGATGACTTCGCAAAGTGCGAAGATGTCGCCCGACTTCAACTTGCCCAGATTCATGCTGTAGCGAGTGGGAGCTTTGGTGGGCAGGTCCGAATCCCAGTTTTGAAGATGATCCATAACTTTCGGGATTTCGTCTTGTTCGATAATGGGACGAATCATTTTTTCTTCTTTGTTGAGATTCACCATAATTTTGAGACCATCATCACCGAAAGACGAAACAGAAAACGTGGTGGGTTGCCCCAACACGACCTTCTCTTCGATCGAGATCACTGTTCCCACACCGTGGAGTGAGTGGAACACCTTACTACCTGCTTCTATCATTGTCATAGACATAGACACCTTATTTCTGATCCTGAAGACCGTAAAATACACGTCGCTTATACCCGAACCTCGCTACCGGAAACCCATGAGTTTGGGCTTCGGCTTGATTAGGACCCTTCCAGGTCGCTCATGATCCTATCACGACGGTCTCTCCTCGTTTCTTTGGCCTTTCATTGCTCCCTCGTGGTAGGAGGTTATTTTTTGTACCAAAGCATCGACCGCTCGGTGGTCATTCCAACTCAGGAGGGACGTCCGGCCGTTCAGCTGACAAGTCGACAAGTGCGGATCGAGGTTGAGAATAAGCAGCCTCCGACTGCGGTCGAGAAGGCGGCGGGCAAACCGCTGCAGGCGGACAACCGTTCGGCGGAAGAAGAGGTCGCGGTATCAAAAAGTCCTCGAACACCGCCCAACGCTCCGAAGCCTGTCACGACCACGGGTGTTCTGGTTGGACAGCCGGCCTATCCCAAGGCCAAGCCCGGCGTTCCCGCCACCAGACCGGCCGCTCCCAAACCTCTCGGCACTCCCTCCCCTTCCGACGACCCCAAGCCCTCGGGTCCGCCACCCGACTGGCGTCGGGAAATCCCTGAGGAGCCCGGCCAGGGAGGCGAAAACGGCACTCAAAACAAGGTGACCCGGAGGGCTCGTCCGCTCTCCCAGCCGGAGTTCAACCTGACCCGAAGGTTTCCCGATCTGGATTCGGTTCAGGTGAAGGCCAGATTCGATATCGCCGAGGACGGTAGCTACGAGCCGACTCTCTTGTCGACCACGGGCAACCCCACCGCGGACGTGGTGATCCTGGGCAAGTTGCTGGAGTACAAGTGGCTGCCGGCGATGGAGAAGGGTGTACCGGTGAAGGATAGCCGGGTGCTCGATATCTCGCTGGAGGGCTAAATCAACGCACGGCAGTTTAACAGCTACACGGGACGGTCGGTTTGCGGGCCTGATTCAGAACCATCCAGGCCGCCATGACGCTGCCCGCGCAAGCCAGTCCGGCTCCCACCCAATTGGCGGAGGCAACACCCAGGTCCATGGCGACGGGAAGTCCACCGAGATAAGCTCCCAGCGCGTTGCCCATGTTGAAGGCACTCTGATTGATGGCGGACCCCATCGTCTCCGCACCCTCGGAGGCTTGAATCATGGCCAGCTGGATGGGGGCGATGATGGAGAACGAGAGGGCACCGATGAGGAGGATGAACCCTAGCGCGAGGACCGGTTGGGCGGCCACTTTGGAGAAAACAAAGAGAGTCCCTGAGAGAAGCAAGAGCAGTATCGAGGCTGCCGACAGGGGCGAGTAGCGGTCCGCCAGCTTCGCTCCGAGAACGTTTCCTACCGTCATGCCGACACCGGCCAGGATGGTGGCCACGGTGACCCACCGATCGGACAGCCCCGTCACTCCGGTCACCAGGGGAGCGATGTAGCTGTACCAGGCGAAGAATCCACCGGTCCCGATGACAGTCAGGGCCAGCACCGACCATAGAGAGCCACGACGTAGCACGCTCCAGTCGAGTTCGCTTTCGGTTTGGACGTCGGGTAGAAGAAGATAGATAGCCAACATAGCCAGTACTCCTACCGCGCCTACCAGGACAAAGGTCCATTGCCAGCCTACACTCTGACCGATCAAGGTACCGGCCGGCACACCCAGGACGTTGGCCACGGTGAGTCCGGCGAACATGGTGGCGGCGGCCCGAGCGGCTAGCCCGGGGGGAGCCAGGTTTTTGGCCACCACGGCCCCTATGCCGAAAAACGCTCCGTGAGGAAGCCCGGCTAAGAATCTGGCCGCAAAGAGCAGGGCGTAAGAATCGGCCATCGCGGAGAGGGTATTGAACACGGCAAAACATCCCATCAACCCCATGAGGGCTGTTCTGGCTTTGAACCGGCTAGCCAGCGCGGTGAGGACGGGAGCTCCGACGACGACACCGAGCGCATAGGCGGAGATGTAGTGTCCGGCTTGAGAGATGGACACTCCGGTGGACTCGGCGACTTCTCGCAAAAGTCCCATGATGACGAACTCGGTTAGACCCAGGCCAAACCCCCCCACGGCGAGAGATATCAGAGCCAGTCTGAGGTTGATTGGGTTTATGAACATTTGAACTCCTAAGCTTTTCACACGTGTGAATTAATCTTAGAAAAAGAAGCCATAGGTGTCTATGGCCCAAAAGTGTTAGAGAGCTAGAAGTTACGTTCGATGTAGTTAGTGAGCATCTGCTTGTAGCCTGTGAGTTCGAAGTTGACGAAAAGCTCGTTGTCGAGTCCCGTGATTTCCATCTTCCCGGCTCGTCCGTATCCGGCCAGGACCTCTCTCACATCTTTCAGCATGGCAGCCACTTCTTTGCGGGCGTCGGGCGAAGCTGTTTGAAACTTCAGAAGAAGCTTCATCTCGTCGTCGGAGACCAGGTCGCCCTCCCAAGTCAGCGAGAGGATCTGGTCGAAGACCTTGCGGGCGCGCTCCTCCCCAAGCTCTTGCTCGGCTCGGGAAACGTCGTATTTATTAAGCCAGCGCAGCATCCTGAGGGCGGAGCCACGTTCGTTGATCAGGACCCCGTAGGTGTCTTTGGTGGGGTCGAGACCCTCGAGAAGGCTCTGCATTCTCGGATTGGCGCTGCTGGTGTCGTTCTTCGCATAGCGGGTGACAGCGTAGCGGGCGCTTTTCACGGTGGGAAAGCTGGCGATGCTGCCGTCGAGTCTGGTTAACACACGTCCTCTGGTCGGATCGTCGTGTCCGTCCCGGAGGATCAGGGTGGCGTCGCCGCCGAGTTCTTCGGTGGGGAAGGCGCCATCGGTGCCTTTGCCCTGAGCGAGATACCAGATGGATTGGAGTCCGGGCCAACCGCTGACTGTGGTGACCGTAGTCGGGTGAGGCTCCGTGGCTCCCTCCGGAAGCGCGTCCACCCTCACGAATTGGGCGGGCAGAAGGGCTGAAAAGGCGTTGGAATCTTCCCCCTGCAGTTTGCCGAGAATGGCCTGGTAGATCCAGTTGTTTCCGCCGCCACGGGCGCCGCTCAGCGATTTCCAGGCGGTGTCGAACAAAGCCCTAAACCCCTCGTCTTCGGGGGTCGCTCGGACCACGAGAAACGAGACCGAGTCGGGTCCCACGAAGATGGCGGGCTCGGGAATCGCCAGTCGACTTTGAGAACCCTCGGAGAGGGCGGTCGTGCTGAGGGCCAGGATGAACAGTCCAAGCCATGCTGAGAGTCTCTTGGAAAAGGATGTCTTCAAAGTGGTAATGGTGCGCCTTTCTCTGAACCTTCAGGTTCATTCTCACTTCATCTCTTCAAACATCCTCCCAGCCCGAGAGTTTCTTTGATTGGGGCTGGGGGTATGGTCTTCTGATGGTTGGAGAAGTCAGCTGGATACTTGGCTTTACAGAGCAGGCACGGGTGACGGAGCAGGCGGAGTTCTTGGATTCCCACGCAAAGCCCGAAGTGGTCTACGGCGGATTTCTTTGGAGTGATCTCGATCCCGAGCGACTCGTGGAACGGTTTCATCAGCGCCTCCTTCTCGATTTTCAAGTGGGCTGGACCGCCGTTGGGATGGCTTCGAGGGGTCCTTGCAGGCTCGGTCCCTGGTCCGCCCCTACCTCGGCGCGGGCTCATCGCAGCGCGCCCTACGGGCTCTATCTTTTGTCCGGGGCAAGATTGAGACAAAGTGTGGAGACCGAGACCGGGATTCCTCTCAGTGTGCAAGTTCACGACCGCCAACGGCGTCTGGGCCCGATTTTTTGTGATCCGGGCTTGGAGGTGACGTATGATAGCAAGCGAGATTTCCGATATCAGCCACCCTCCATATGGAGCAGGCTCGGCGGAGTGGGTCGGTACCTGGCGAAGGGTATGGGAGCTTGAGCGACCGGAAGTCAAGGAAATGGCCGACCATCATCATCATGACCCTGGCGGTGGTGGCGGTGACGGTCGGGGACCTGATTATGAGCCACGCGATGCGAGAGTTGGGTCCACTCACGGTTCCGTCGTTGCCTCACTGGTGGGACGGCAAGCTAGGCTTGACGACGGTCGCCTACGAAATCTACGAGTTGGGATGGCGGATTTTCACCCAGCCTTTGGTTTGGGCGGCAATCGGCTTTATGCTGACTTTTCTCATCCTTTGGATGATCGCTCTTTCCTGGTCTGATCTCACTTTCGTGATGCCGCTAACCGCGCTTACCTACGTACTCAATGCGGTCCTGGTAGGCCCCGCGCTAGGTGAGCACGTTTCCCCTTTACGCTGGGCGGGCACCCTGCTGATCGCCCTGGGAGTAGCGCTGGTCAGTGCGGATGTGGATAGTGAAACCGAGACCGCCTGCGACCAAACAGGCCAAACTTGAACAAAATTCTCTTTGCTGCTAGGAAAAGTGGCGTTCGGGGCCTTATACTACAGTGACACGATCGAGTCGTCATGGAAGAAAAGGAAACGAGCCATATCAGAGCCTTTCAGGGTTCGAAAGTCTCCAAGCCCGTCGCTGCGCTGGCCGGGCTCGGGCTGGCTATGAGCTTGGGCTGGACGCTCTCCTCGGGATTTAAAAACCCTCCCACGCGTCTCGACACCGCTTCCACGACGGTCTCAATCGATTGGCCCTACCGGGGTCTATGTTCGGAGTTGTCGGTCGTGCTTGATGGAGAGCCGGTGCCGCTTTCCGAACAGGTCTTGAAGGGCGGGCTGGCTCAGACCTCGTTTCCGGCATCATTAGGAACCCACCAGGCTGTTGTCACTTTTCACTCCATCATTCCTGGACTAGACCGGGACTATCCGTTGGAAATCCATGTCGACCAAACAGTTCCCGATTTGACGGCTCGGATCGACCAGGCCGGAGATGGGGACAGTCCGGTCGTGACCGTCGACGAGGAATTGAGCATCTCCGGTCAGGTGGAGCCGGGAGCCCGGTTGGAGCTCGAAACCGAGACTCTCCCGACCAGGAAAGACGGTTTTTTTCAACAGAACGTCAAGCTGAAACCAGGGTGGAACCATCTCCTTCTGAGCGCGACCGACGCGGCCGGCAATCGCGCTAACACCAAGCTATCGATTTTCCGCGACACCAACGAACCTGAAGTGGTCTGGCAGACTCCTCCCGATCAAGTTTTCGACAAGAAGTCAGTTCGAGTTGAATTGCGAATCGAGGACGACGGACGTATCGGGGGCGTTTCCGGCAAAGTCGACGGAGAGCTACCGGTGGTCTGGCACGCTAAAGGCGACGGTCTTTGGGTCGGTGTGACACCGGACCTTCACGAAGGGTTTCACGGAATCTCCGTGCGCGCCGTGGACCAAAGCGGCCGGGTGGTGAGCTCGGAACGTCAGGTGGTGGTGAACTCTTCCGAAGCTCTGGGCGAAGCTGTGCTGGGCCTGGGCGCCCGCGGCGAGGATGTCCGCTTGCTGCACCAAAGGCTGATCGAAGCGGGCTACCTGGCCTCTGATAAAATCTCCGATGTGTTCGACCAGACGACGCAGGCTGCGTTGGAGAAGCTGCAGGAGGCGGAAGGCTTTGAAGTCACCGGGATGGCGGAAGGGGAAACACTGGTAGCACTGGGTCCCAGGATCTTTATCAATCTCAGTACTTTCTCGTTGGTGTTGGACCGGCCGGGCATGGATGAAAAGCGCTGGACGATAGCTAGCGGCTCCTACGATCACCCCACGCCGGTTGGGCAGTTTGTCATTTACGAGAAGGTGAAAGACCCGACCTGGCTCCCACCCAAGTCAGACTGGGCCAAGGATGCCAAGCCGATCCCGCCCGGTCCGGACAATCCGCTGGGTACTCGCTGGTTGGGATTCGATTGGGGCGGTGTAGGTATCCATGGAACGAACGCCCCCTGGACTGTAGGTTCGGCTGCTTCCCACGGCTGTATGCGGATGGTGACCGGCCAGGTAGAAGAACTCTTCGAATTGGTAGAGGTGGGGACTCCGGTGGTTGTTTTGGGAGGGTGGGAAGACGACCCTCTGTTGGATAAGTATTGGCCGACCGAGAAACCTGAGGATGAAGAAAAGAAAGAAGGACCCGAAGAGGTGGCCAAAACTTGAGCGAGATCACTTTCCCGATACGTCTTGACCAGTTTCTAAAGCTGGCCAATCTGGTCGGTAGCGGCGGTGAGGCCAAAGTCCTGATCAAGGATGGGGCGGTCCTGGTCAACGGTGAGGTAGAGATTCGACGTGGGCGAAAATTACAAGCCGGCGACGAAGTGGTGGTAGCGGATTCCGATCCGGTCGTCGCAGGTTAGAGATGTCAGACTTCTTCCCCAATTCTTCGTTGAAAGTCTTCCTTACGGGGGGTAACTCCGGGCTCGGCAAATCGCTGGCGGAAGCCTACTATCGCAAAGGTTCCATCGTGATCATCGGCGGCCGAAACCAGGAGGCGCTGGATTCGGTGGCCGAACAGTGCCCGGGAATGGCGACTCGGCTGATCGACCTTTCCGACCGGGGCTCTATTCGCGAGTGCGCGGATTGGCTCAAGGCGGAGCATCCGGACCTGAATCTCCTGATCAACAACGCCGGTATCCAGAAAGTCCTGAAGTTCGATCGGGAATTGGACGAGACCGAACTGTGCGCCGAAGTGGAGGTGAACTTCACCGGCTTGCTGCTGCTCACCAACGCCCTCCTGCCCACTCTGCTGGCGCAACCTAAAGCGGGAATCATCAACGTCACCTCGGGACTGGCCTACGTTCCTCTCGCTTCGACGCCTGTTTACTGCGCGACGAAGGCCGCCCTTCGATCGTTCTCCGCCTCGCTGAGATACCAGTTGAAAGAGACCGGAGTTTCGGTGATCGAGGTGATTCCTCCGAAGGTCGACACGGCTCTTCATCGGGACCAGGAAGTGGAGATTCCGGGGATGTCGGTGGACGATTTTCTTCAGCAGACGCTAGCCGGCCTCAACAAAGGGCAGGAGCAGATCTTTGTCGGTAAGGCCAGGTATTTGCGATGGCTTGTCCGTCTCGCGCCGGAGTGGATCACCAAAAAGCTCAACGCCGCCGACCCTCGCTGAGGGCGTCTGACCCGAGATCCGTGCCTCGGTCGACCAGTTTCCGAGAGAAGTGCGAAAGGCGAGGCTAGAGGGGTACGGATGCTGGCAGAGAAGCGCGGGTGGTGAAAAGCGCCGAGGCCAAAATGCGTCGCATTCTCTGGTTCCTCATTTTGGGGAGTCTGGTGTTCGATGTCATCTGTTTGGTCGTTTCGCGCTCCTTTAAACCCCCCGAAGCCGTTCTTACTCCAACCCCCAGCGCAATGGGGAGTCCGGTTTTGGACGCTCCTCATCTCACTCCGGAGCCGGAGGAACACGACTTCGGCATCGTCACTCAGAAAAGTACCTTGGAGCACGTGTTTCTGCTTCGCAATACCGGACCGACACCGCTAGAGGTCACTTCAGTGGAAGCCAGTTGTGGTTGCACATCCACTTTGTTGAGCGACAAGGCTCTGCAGCCTGGTCAGGCGGCGGAACTGAGAGTAGGGTTTCAGTCCGGCTCGATGGAGGGGCCTTTTCGCAAGAAGGTCAGCATTTTTACAAGCGCCGAGGAGTCTTCCACCGAGATTTATATCAAGGGTTCGGTCCAGCCGCTCTTCACGGTCGATCCGGCCGTGGTCGCTTTCGGAAATGTCTCAGTGGGAGAGGAGTACCGTCGCAAGGTGGTGATTCAACCCCGGCGAGACGACACTCCATTTGAACTAGGGAAAGTGCGGTGTCTGGACCCACAGGTTCGCATCGAAAACCTGACCCCGCTTCCGACCGGTCGAGGGGCCTCCTTCGAAGTGGTCTTCATGCCGACGACGGACGGCTACGAGCAGGGGAGCATCAGCTACGAAACCGGCCATCCGGAGATGCCCCGAGGTTATGTTCGCTACTCTGGCAGGCGCAAGATATGAGAAGTTGGCAAGACACTCTTTTGTCCATGGCGGCGCTGCTCAGCCTGGCCGTTAGCCTGGCCCTTTTCTCGAGAATTTTTCTGCCCGAGGCGCCTGCTCTCTTGGCGCCTTATTACGGGGTTGTTCCGGAAGAGGTCCAACTGGTCTCGCCGGAGAGAGCCTTTGAACTGTACGAAGAAGGCGGGGCTGCTTTCGTGGACGCCCGCGAGCTAGAACGTTACGAGTACGCCCACATCCCCGGGGCTCTGAGTATGCCGGTCGACGATTTTGAGGATTACAAGCAAGAGCTGATTTTCCTGAGAACATCGCATCTGGTGGTGGTCTACTGCGAAGACCAGGAGTGTGGGGCGTCTAAGAAGTTGGTGGATCTGCTCATCAAGAACCGAGTGGGCAATCTAGTGCTGATGCCGGAAGGAATCGCGGGCTGGAAAAAGGCCGGATATCCGGTCTTGGGAGCGACTCCGTGAAGATACTGATCGCGGTCTTGCGAGTGGCGTTAGGGGCTGTTTTCCTCTACGCCTGCGCGAGCAAGCTTTTCCACCCCGCGGAGTTCGCGGACATGGTGATGGGATACCGAATCGTGCCAAGCGAGTTTCTGACCCTGGTAGCGACCGTCTTGCCGTGGCTAGAGCTTTTGATCGGTCTGGGACTGGTGTTCGGATTGTTGAGCGCCGGTTGCGCTGCTTGGGCTACGCTTATGAGTTCGGTTTTTCTGGTAGCCAAGGTCTCGGTGATTTTTCGCGGGCTGGACGTGAGTTGCGGATGTTTCAGTGTGAACGGCGGCTCCTCTATTTCCTGGGCCGATATACCCGCTAACTTACTCCTGCTGTTGGTGGCGCTGGTGGTCTGGTTCAAGGGGCCGGGTCGTCCTGCTGTGGATTCGCTTCTCTTTCCGAAAGAGGAGGAGTAGAATGAACGGACTGCAACGTGCGCCTCGACCCGTCCCCTTATTTCTCGGACTGCAATGCCTTTTCGGTGGCCAAATCCAGCAGGTCGGCTGGGGCACAACGGCTTTCGGTATGGTGTTCGCGCTCGTCTTCGGCTCGGCGATAAACCTGCCCAAGGAGATTGGTCTGCGGGGTGAACTCGCCACCGTGCAAGGAGTGGTGAGAAACCATCGCGAGACGAACGCTACCGTGAACGATACGGAAGTGGTTGAGTATCTGGTGGAGTATCAGGTGGAAGGCACCACCTTTTTGGATACCTGCTACACCACCGGGTATGAATGGGACCCGGGTGAGACTGTTTCGGTGGAGTACCCGGTCAAGAGGCCGTCCTGGGGTCGGGCCGTGGGGAGTCGAGCCAGCACTTTCCCCGCCTGGACACTCTTGTTGGTCGGCATCTTTCCCGCTATCGGACTTCTGTTGGCTCTCCCCGGGTTTCGAAAAGGTCTCAAAAGTCGGTCGTTGCTCTCTCGCGGGAAGGTTGCTCGAGGGACTCTCGTCTCCAAGGAACCCACCAACGACTCGATCAACGAAAGCACGGTCTATGAGCTGACGTTTCGATTTACTCCGGAGGGCGCTCGTCGCGAATTTACCACCGTCGCTCGGACCCACCTCACGGAGCATCTGGAAGACGATGAGCAGGAGGCTCTCCTTTACGACAGCCGCTTTCCCTCCGATGCCGTTTTGATGGACAACCTTCCCGGCAAAGCTCAGGTGGGTTCGGACGGCCGATTGCAGGGCGGGAGCTTTTGGGGAGCGGTGGGAGTTCTTATCTTACCCGGTCTGTCCGTTTTACTGACGACTCTCACCGTATTGGTGATGATGCCCGACGTGTGAGAGTTTCGGACCGGCTCCTCAGGGGTGGACGACGATGACGGGCACCTGGCAATGGTCGATAACCTTGGTGGCGGTTCCGCCTAAAAAGAACTTCTTGATTTTTCGGTCGGTGTGTTTGCACATGGCGACCGCATCCACGCCGTCTTCCGCGGCCATTTCCAGAATAACGTCGGCCGGGTAGCCGCTGGCGACTTCGATCCTGACATTCAGGTCTTTTCTGGTCAAGCGGGCTTGGACCGATTGGAGATATTCTCTAACCGGGGCGATCTGCTTCTCCCAGATGGCTTGCTTGTCGGCATCATCCGGTAGATAGTGATCGGAGAGGATGTCGGTGACTCGCATCAGAGTGAGGCGTCCCCCGACGGTGACGGCCTTGAGAGCCGCGGCAAGCGCCAATTCGGAATCCTCGCTGCCGTCCAAAGGGACAAGAATGTGTTGAAATCCGTCCATCCGTCGAGAGCACTAGCTTTCCGCAGCCTGCAGAGCCGCTTTCTTCTCTTTCCGGATTCTGGCTCGCACGTGAGTGCAGAGGTGGCGTTTGCGTATTCTCACCGAGTTGGGTGTGATCTCGACAAGTTCATCGTCGGCGATGTATTCCAGGGCCTTCTCCAGGTTCATTTCTCTCGGCACTTCCAGGCGCAGAGTCTGCTCCGCGTTGGAACTGCGAATGTTGGTGACCTGTTTCTTTTTACAGACGTTCACTTCCAGGTCGCCCGGTCGGCAATGCTCGCCCACTACCATTCCCGCGTAGACGGTGTCTTGCGGTTTGATGAAGTAGCTGCCTCGATCTTGCAGCTGGTGTAGGGCGTAGGTCGTGGCGACGCCCGCGTCGGAGGCGATCAAACTACCGCGATGTCGAGTTCGCATTTCGCCTTTGAAAGGGCCGTATCCGTCGTTGAGATGACTCATGATTCCGTATCCTCGGGTGAGGGTGAGTAGCTCGGAGCGGAAGCCGATGAGCCCACGCATCGGTATGCGATAGACCAGACGCACCCGGCCCGTTCCGGCACCTGTCATGTTGAGCATTTCTCCCTTGCGTTCTCCCAGTCGCTCTACCACGGCACCCACGTACTCCTCGGGCAGGTCCACGGTGAGTTCCTCCATAGGTTCGGTCAGCCCCTCGTCCGTCTCTTTGAGAAGAACCCTGGGTGCCGAAACGGAAAGCTCGTATCCTTCGCGTCGCATGGTCTCCAAGAGAATGCCCAGGTGCAGTTCACCGCGACCACAGACCTCGAAGGTGTCCGGGCTGTCGGTGGGGATGACTCGCAGAGCCACGTTTCTTTCCAGCTCTTTTTCCAGGCGTTCTTTAAGGTGGCGGCTGGTCACCAGTTTTCCGTCCTGGCCGGCCAGAGGGCTGTCGGATGTCATGAAGTTCATGGCGAGTGTCGGCTCGTCTACCGTGATAGGGGTCAACAGACTGGGGGATTCGGGGTCGGTGATGGTGTCGCCGATCTCCACGTCGACCAGGCCGGAGACGACGACAATGTCGCCAACCGAAGCGGTATCCGCTTTCTTGCGTCCCAGTCCGTCGAAGAGGAAAAGACCGGAGAGGCGGTTTTTGTGAAGTGTCTCGTCGTTAGGGGTGCCATAAACAATCGAGGAATCCGCTTTGAGAGTCCCCTGACTGATACGGCCGATACAGAGTCGACCGATGTAGTCGTCGTAGTCGAGTGAGCTCACCCGAAGCTGGAGTGGCGCGTCGGGGTCGCCCTTGGGGCTGGGGACGTGCTTGACGATGGCTTCAAAGAGAGGTGCCAAGTTCTCGTACTTGCCGTCCACCTCCATCGAAGCCACCTGGTCTTTGGCCGAGCAGTAGACGATGGGGAAGTCGATCTGATGGTCCTGAGCGTCCAGAGCAAAGAAAAGCTCCAGAACCTCGTCCACAACCTGGGCGGGCCGGCCGTCCGGGCGGTCTATCTTGTTGATGACCAGAATCGGAGTGAGGCCTTGGGCCAGAGCTTTGGAAACCACGAAGCGGGTCTGGGCCATGGGGCCTTCGGCGGCGTCGACCACCAGCAGACAGCCGTCGACCATCCCCAAAACCCGCTCCACTTCACCGGCGAAGTCGGCGTGGCCGGGAGTATCCACAATATTGATCAGGGTGTCACCGTACTGAACCGACGTGTTTTTGGAGAGGATGGTGATACCACGCTCTCTCTCCAAGTCGTTCGAGTCCATGACCCGCTCGTCGACCTTCTGGCCGGGACGAAACACTCCCGACTGTTTGAGTAGCCCGTCTACCAGGGTCGTCTTGCCGTGGTCGATGTGGGCGATAATGGCGATATTCTTGAGTTCTCTTTGCATTGCGACGCCGCGTTCGGTTCCGCGACGGTATCCCCTTTATGCGTGTGCCCTCTAGGAATATTAGGCTATCCTAATTCTATTGACAGGCTACCCTAACGCACCTATGATGGGCAAATGCTCGAGACACCGGAGAGCTGGGGCCGAGCCCCCACCCGAAAACGTGCCGCCGTGGAGATCCTGGAGCGGCTGGCTATGGCCTGTCAGCGAGAGGGGCTGCTTTCATGCACGCTTGAGGCGGGCCATCTGAAGCTGCAAGGTCGCGAGGGTGGTGAGCTGCTGCTCGATCTCGACAGACTCTACACCATGAACCGGTTTGACCTGGTCCAGTTTCCCGAGGCGCTGGAGGAGGTCGGAGCTGACGGCTGCTTCGAGTGGTTCTTGGACCATCTGCTCAAACCGCCGGAAGAGAGACGGGCGGTCCTCTGGAGTGAGCTTCAGAACAGCTATCTCAATATGGCTCTCTCCTTGGAAGCTTTACAGGACAACGGGCCTGGAGACCCCGGAGAGGGAACGCTGGCCGATTGGGAGGGCCGAGTGTGGTACGGCCATCCGCTGCACCCTGGAGCGCGGCTGAGATCGGGATTGAGTGCTCGGGAAAACAAGACATACGGACCGGAATGGGGGGCTCGACTGGAGCTTCCTTTGCTTTGCGTTCCGTCTGAGAGCCTGAATCAAGTGGGCTCGTTTAGCGATCGGATTCTTTCGCTGTTTCCCTCTCTTAAGAGGCCCGGAGAGGGATACGCTCTGGTACCGGTACACCCGTGGCAAGCCCAAAACGACCTCAAGACTCGTTTCGCCGAACGTTTTGAGTCGGGAGAGTTGAGCTTCTCCGATCAGACCGTTCCGGCCCGTCCGACCATGAGTTTTCGCACCGTGGTGTTGGAGACCGAGGTGGGGGAGGACTACCACCTCAAGCTACCCGTGGCGGTTCAGACGACCGGGGCCACTCGCACGGTCTCTGTGGCCGCCACCCAAAACGGACCGTTGATGAGCCGATTCTTGAGCCAACTCTTCGCTCATCCCGACATCACCCAAACCGACCTGTTCGACCGCCTGCACTTGATGGCCGAACCTGCATCTTTTCATTTGAAAGATGAGGACCCGGACCGCAGCCGTTTTCTCTCGGCGGTGTTGCGTCGTGGACCGCAAGAGCGCCGAGGGGAGGGAGCGCGCTGGCTGATGCCCGCCCAGGCTCTGCTGGAACCCCGCGAGAATCCACTCTTTCTGAGAGCTGCCGAGTACTACGGCCTGCAGCCGCTAGAGCTCTTTAGCCGATACTGCCGGTCGTTGCTGCCGGCCCAAGCTTTTCTATGCGGCGAGTTGGGGATCGCCCTGGAAGCCCACCCCCAGAACGTGGTCGTCGATTTTCGAGGCATCCGAGGCTCGGAACCGGAGGTGCATTTCTGGTACCGCGACCTGGGCGGCATCCGGTTGCACCCGGAGCGACTTCGAGAGGCGTTGAAACGACGTGGATGGAGGGAGCTGGAAGTGCCGGTCTTTTGGCCCGGCTCCGCCACCTCCACGGACTCGGTGAGAGATCTCAGCTCTAAGTTTGTCTATTCTCTTTTGCAGAACCACATGGGCGAACTGATTCGGGCTATCTGTCGGAGCGGCCAATCGGAGGACGACTACTGGAAAATCGTATACGAAGTGCTCGAGGAGCATCGCCCTCTGATGGGGGTCGACCTTGCCGACCGAGTCTTTCAGCCCCAGTGGGATTTGAAGGCGATGTGGACCATGCGTCTCGATTCGGCCATCACCGAATACACTTTCTGCCCCGTGGAGAATCCGCTTTTGAGAGGTAAGAAAGCTTGTCCGGCGTGATATCCGAGACTCCTAAGATGGAGCTAGAAGCGTTCCTTCCGAGAGCCACCGAGCGGACAACTCGTCTGGTCTTACAGGCGATGCTTCGAGAGGGCCTGTTTGATTCGTGCGAGTCGGAGTGGAAAGACGGGCAACTGACCTTGCAGCGTGATGAGGTCCAGCTAACCGTTCGAGGCTGCATGGCGGGGGACGGTGACCGCTTCTTTACCCGGCCGGATGGTGCTCCTTTCGAACTGGGTGCGCTGATGGAATCAGTGCGGAGGCTGGCCGCCATCGAGAGCTGCCAGGCCTGGGACGACTTTGTGGAAGAAGTCACCCAAGCCAATCAGACTCAGGCGTTGGCCTACAAGATAGCCGAGACTCGCGACGAGCCCTCCAGCTATCTCGATTTCGAAGCTTGGACACCGGAAGGTCACAATCTGCATCCCGGGGCTAAGACACGGGCCGGGTTCACCTCCGACGACCAGCTACGCTACGGTCCCGAGCTGTCTGACTCGATGGAGCTTCCGTGGCTTGCCGTGAGTAAACAGTTGCTGGAGTCGTCGGGAGAGGTGGACCCGATTTTCGAACTGGACGAGGAGAGCTGGGCGGTCCCGATCCATCCATGGCAGTTGGAGCGAATCTTACCTCACGCTTATGGCAAGGAGATGGATAGCTGGCTCATCAGGCCGCTCGACCGCGAGTCTATTCCCTGCCGGCTTTGCACCAGTCTCAGAACGGTAGTGCCGCTGGACGAATCTTTTCCGGTGTTGAAAACCTCCGTGGGCTCGCTGATGACTTCCACCGAGAGGTCCATGAGCCGCTTTACGGTGTTTCAGGGACCGGTGTACTCCGAGTATCTCGAGCGGATCTTCGAGAAGGAGAACTTCGGCGAACGGGTGGTCGCTCTCCACGAGCTGGGCGGTTTCTGTTTTGCCGACGACAGCGATGAGTTCCGCTCTCGCAACCTGTCTCTACTCTTTCGGCAAAGACCGCCGGTGGTGGAGCGTGGAGTCGCCGTACCCTGTTCCACGTTGCCCCAGCCCGTCTGGCGAGATAATTCACGCACTTATTTTCATCGATTTTTCGGATGGTCAGGCGATCCGATAGAGAGCTTTCGCCGCTATCTAGAACTTCTGATACCGTTTCACCTGGAACTCTACCTTCGCCACGGTCTGGCCTTAGAGGCTCACATGCAGAACTGCGTGGTCGTCTGGAGTGAAGCGGGACCGGAAAAACTCTGGGTTCGAGACTGGGGTGGTCTCCGAGCCGACGCCCAGAAAATAGGTAGGCTGGCTCCTGACATCCTGGCGCGATTGGATGCTCGCTCGGTCTCCCTCTCCAACGCTGCCACCGCGGAGAAGAAGCTCATAGCCTGTCTCTACTGCAACCATCTCACCGAGGTTGTGGCCGGAGTCTCCCTTTCATTTGAAATTCCCGAGAAGGAACTGTGGTCTCAAGTGGCCCGAGTCTCCGCCCGCGTCTTCCAGGATAATCCCGGCTCCACGTTGAGCGAGCGAGTCTTGGAGCAAGAGTGGCCTGTTAAGTGTCTGCTCAAAATGCGCCTGGGTCTGGGTGGGTCAGGTGACGTTTATAGGATGAAGCGCAATCCGCTCACTGAGCATTTGAGCTAGGGCCGGATGATCTTCGATCACGTGTGATCGTCTTTGACGAAGCGGTATGAGAGAGTGCGACTAACTGTATTATAGAGCACGACGCACGAATCGGCTGAGCCCACATTCACAACGTGACGATTCGACGAATCGAGTAAAAAATCGAAATCCTCTGTAAGTCGGCAACTTAGCAGCTTTCCGTCGGAGCCTCTTTTCTGGTGAAGCGCCGGTTCGTGGGTGTGTCCGATAAAGATCGTCGGTGCCCTTTGCTGCTGGAGCAACTCGTCCACCTCTTTGTGAGTCCGAACATAGCGGAATCTGGCTTCGCCGTTGTCGGCAGTGTACAAACTATGAATTGCGATGAACCCCTCTCCGGCAAGCCGTAGGGGCAATCTGGAGAGCGCCTCCACACAGTCCTGAGGGAGGCCCACTTGCTCGAACAGCCACATATCGTGATTGCCTTTGACGGCCTTGATCTTGCGTTCCTGCATCACTCGGATACACTCGCAGGATTCTCGCCCTCCAGCGACGTCGCCGAGGAAGACAATTTCGTCGGCGGCTTCCAGTAAATCCAGAGCCCGTCGGAGGCTGGCAAGATCTCCGTGTACATCACTAAAGAAGCCCGTGAGCATATCCCATTCTATCAGACCGGCGAGGCGAGGTCGCTGTCCCCCGGCAACTCTTCACCCGGCACACTCATGACAGGCGACCGAAAACTCGAATTTCCTCCGGCTGGCAAGCTACGAACCCCGTGGTTGTACGACTTTTTGCTGTACTTAAAAAAAAGACCAGGCGACCATATTTCTTTGCCAGATTTCCGGTCGCGAAAGATTTAGTGGTAGGAAACTCGGAATGGAGTCGACGAACATTGATAAATGGTGCCTCCCGGTCGATCGCTTCGAGACGGTTGGAAGTGGTTTTCGAGTTTGATGTCGCCTATCATGAGTCTCGTTGGAGAGGGCCTAACTACCGAAGACTTGAGTGACTGTCCGTCCTGAATGCAGGTCGGTGGGTATAAATAGAATTGATGGGCTTGAAACGACCCAAAATTTCTATTCTGAGAATTATCGTGACGGGGGCGGTAGGAGCAGTGCTCTTCTCCATAATTGCCCCGAATTCTGTTCGCGCTAAGCATCGTGTCAGCTCTGACCAGATCTGTCGCATGAACCTCCAGCGTCTGGACGCGGAGTTGTACGAGTATAAGCAAGATCACGGGCGATTTCCGGAGACTCTCACTCCGATCTATGCAAAGTCCAATTCGCAGATCGACGGCTGTCTAGAGGTGATGCCCGACCCATTTTCGGCATCAACGAGGACAGGTATGGAGCAGATACCTACTCGTCAGGATACGAGTGTGGACCGATGTACATTTGGTCCTGTCCGAAGTCGGGCTCCCACAAAACCGAGAGACTGGACGTTATGGGTTTCTACTACGGAGTTTCCTCCGTCTCAGGGATGATGATGACGAAGTCCCCACCTCCGAGTAGCAAGTCCTAAAACTGCTCTGTTTAGAAATCCTTAGCAGTGATAACGCACAGCAGTCTAGAGGCCCGAGAGTCGCAGACCGCGTTTCAATCCTCTAGCGCCCGTTGCAAAGGGCAATCTTCGTCGGGCAACTCCCCCCGGCGATACCGCTCCAGCAACTCTTTCGACCGGCGGGCCAACATACGGCGAACCTCGCGACGTTTGCCCCTGACCCGGGGAATCACCATGTCGTCGTAGCCCGTGGTCTGGTGCCGAAGCCAGGCGATGACGGCCGCCTCGGCGCGTTTCTCAATGGGAATTCGTTCGGTTCGCGCGACCGTGCCGCTGCCCACCGGAGTGGCCAGGGCTGTGACTCGGCCGGCCAATTCTCGAGCTAAAGCAGCGTGACGAGAGTGGAAGTCGAGAAAAGCGACTACGGCTTGCTGGAAATCCTCTACATACTCCGTTTGCTTCTCGGCCCGCCGACGAGTATCGGCGGCTCGTTTTTTGCGGTAGCTTTCGGTGTCTCTCTCGGACTCCAGCTCTTTCTTGAGCTTTTCAATCACAGCCGCTTCGGCCCAAACTCCGCGAGAGAACGTCTTTCGGCCTTTCTTCTCCTGAACCAACCAATACTCACCTCCGGCTTTTACCCGGCGAGTGAGGGCGGCGTCGCCCGGGGGCAGAAGAACCCAACCGGCCGGCGGGTGAAGAACTTTCCCCTCCGCTGTTTTGACGGTATCGGGAGTCGGTCCTGGAGCAAATGTAGCAGCACTCATAGGCGCTAGGCTACTCGATTGAACAAACCAGGTCCAGAGCTCACACCATACAAAAGGCGGGAAGTTGAAAGGCTGTCCGAAAAGCCTGGCTATGCACACACGTCGACCGAAGTCTCTCAACAGCCAGGAGTTGGATGTACTCCAGAGCGCACTGCGAGAGTTCGCCGGATTGGAGCTTCCCGTCCTGAGATGCACCGAAGCTGACGGGCCAAACGAAATGGGGCTGGTCCAATGGGGGATACCGCCGACTCTTGCCGCTCTTGGCGAAGTGCGAGTCATCGAAATCGAAGACTCCACGAAAGTCAACCACATCAAGTTCCGTCGACCGAGAGTCTCTGGAGCGGAGGCAGACGTGGTTCTGGAAACACCGCAGGGCCTATGTTTTTGCCGCCTTTATCTAGAGTCGACTCGGGGTTGGCAAGTGGCGAAGGGCTGACCCTCTCCGAGGTCCACTCCCAGGACCGGCGAGTTTAGAAACGAACGCGTTGCCCAATCAAAGTTTCCCAAGGAAGAAGATATGACAAGCAAGCAAGAGTTAAAACCGAACACATTCTATATCGAAGTCTCGGGGGCCGGTATTCCCGAGGTCGACGGCCTCTTCGTGCCCTCCACGGCTCCCCCCGCCGAATCCGAGTCTGGAACGATGTCCTCTATAGGGTACTGGAACGGCAAGATGGCTTGGGACCGGGCCGATGGAAAGTCGGAGCGCAGCCCGGCTCTGTCTTATTCCAACTCCTATAGTTCCTGGAGAATCTGCCGTCTGGATGGTCACCTGGCTTATCACGTCACTTGCGATGACGATATGCCGCCGACTGACAGAGAGTGGGATGTCTACAAGAAAGGTGTCGCACCGGCTCCCAAAGTCGTGATCCACGATCGCGATCCCAGGGAAGCTTGAGCAGATGAGCGATCATAGGAACTTTCCCAACGTCGTTTTTGTCCTCGGCGGGCCGGGTGCGGGCAAGGGTACGATGTGTGAGTTGGCGGAGACCCAGCTCGGATGGACGCACCTGTCCACCGGAGACCTTCTTCGCGCCGAGCGCGAAGCGGGGGGACCAACAGCGAAAGTCATCGAGGAATATATGACGAGCGGCCGGCTGGTGCCGAACGAGATCACCGTGACCCTTCTCAAAAACGCGATGGAACGAGTCACCCGCACCACCGGCAAACGAAACTTCTTGCTCGACGGCTTTCCTCGTTCGCTCGATAATCTGGAGGCCTGGTACGAGATTTTCGGCCGAGAGACCCAACTACCAAAGATGCTCTATTTCGAATGTCCCTATGAAGTCTTAGCCGATCGTATCCTCGGCAGAGCCAAGTTCTCCGGCAGAAGCGACGACAACATCGAAAGTATCAAACTTCGATTTGACACCTTCAAGGCCGAGACTCTACCCATAGTCCAGCTGTTTCGAGAGCAAGACCGGTGCGTCGAAATCGACACCAGTCGCGGTCGCCAGGATGTCTACGAGCTGGTCGTGGCACAGCTGGCCGAGCACACCGACCAGAAGTATGCCTCCAAGCCGCTGACTGAGCGTTCGGAGATTCTCTTGGGCCTGAGACCATGGCCAAAAAAGGCCGTCTGACAGACTACTGCTGAAGCATCTCCGCGGGCAGTTCGTGCAGAGGAGCCGAGACGCTTTCCACAGCAAACTTGCGGATGAAGTTCGTGATCCTGGGCGCTATCTGCTCTCGCCAACGAGAACCGCTGAAGACGCCGTAGTGACCCACCTCTTGCTGGAGATAGTGATACTTCATCTCGGAGGGAAGGTTGCCACACAGGGTGTGGGCTGCCAAAGTCTGGCCGGGAGCCGAAATATCATCGTTGGCTCCCTCCACAGTCAGGAGAGGAACTCGAGTTATCGCCATGGGCTCGATGTGTTGACCCTGGTAATACATCGTTCCCACGGCCAGATTCCGCCGGAGAAATACCCGGTCCACAGTCTCGAGATAGAAGCGGGCCGGCAAGTCGCAGACGGCCAGATATTCGTCGTAGAACTTCGTCGTTTTGGAGCTTCTCTCTTGATTATCAGTAGCGAGATCGCGGAAGAGTTGCAGATGAGAACGGGTATGTTTCTCGGGGTTCATGCAAAGGAAGCTGGTTAGCTGCAGAAAGCCCGGATAGACTAGCCGGCCCGAACCCTCATATCTACCGGGGACCTGGGCGATCATATTCTTTTCAAACCATTCGATGCTGTGCTGCTCGGCAAAGGTGGTCACCTCGGTGGGGGCGGCGTGAGTGTCGACCGGGCCACCCATCAAGGTGAGAGAGGCCGGAGAGTGAGCACGGTCGGTTTGTTCGAGATAAGCCGTGGCGACAAGAGCGGGAACGGTCGGCTGGCAAACGGCCAGGAGGTGAGTGTTCGGGCCGAGTTTCCCCAGAAAATCGATGATGTAGCCGACGTAGTCGTCGAAGCCGAAGGAGCCGTGCTCGGTGGGGATATCGCGAGCGTTGTGCCAGTCGGTGATGTAGACGTCGTGGTCTACCAGCAGCGCCTGAACGGTATCGCGCAAAAGAGTGGCGTAGTGGCCTGACATAGGGGCCAAAACCAGGACTTTCGGATCGCGGCGTGCGGTGTCACGATGAAAATTTAGGAGACTAGCGAAAGGTCGGTCTTTTACGATCCTTTCCTGAACAGAGACGGTGCCTTCCGAAGTGGTGACTTCGGGAATCCCGTAGTGAGGCTTTTGGTAGTCGCGACTGAGTCTCTCGCCCATGGTCAGCATGGCTTCCAGAAGCGACTCGCTCCTTCCGGTGAACGGGTTGCCCAGATAACGGATGCATCGTAGTGCCGAGAGTTGATATTCCAGACTCCAAGAGGTCAGTTTGTGGAAGCTGCGACGCGCGCTACGCCTTGCCTCGAAACCGCTGTACAACATCGGGTTGTAAGAGCGAGGAGTGATACTGCGGGTGACCTCGCAGATCGAGGCGCTTGAGAAGGGGTTGAACAACGACAGGAACGGGTTATAGAAAAACACAGCCGGAGATACGGGCCCCTGGCACCGTCTTCCTGGGTCGCGCGGCAAAGCACTCTCGGTGGAGGGCTCGGAAGGCAACGGATCTCGACCTCCCGGATGCCGGCATCCGGGGGTCGAGCGGTCGTTCAAGATGCTTACAGCGGCTGGGCCGTTGGACGGATCAGAAGTTCGTTGACGTCCACGTCTTCGGGTTGAGAAATGGCGAAGCTGACGGCACGAGCCATAGCGTCGGCGTCGATGGCCAGATTGACCAACTCTCCCAAAGAGTCGGCTGTTTCTTTATGCTTGATACCGTCTGCCAGTTCGGTTTTAACAGCCCCCGGACTCAGAATGGTGCTCCGTATCTTGGCCCCCGCTTCCTGGCGAAAGCCTTCTGTAATGGCCCTCACGGCGAATTTCGTTCCGCAGTACACGGCCGCGTTGGGGAAGACCACATGTCCTGCCACGGAACTGACGTTGATCAAGTGACCGCTATCCTGTTTCTGGAACTGAGGAAGGGCAGCGGAGATACCGTAAAGGACCCCTTTGATATTGACGTCGACCATCTGCTCCCATTCCTCCACTCGATTCTCGGAGAGAGGAGAGAGAGGCATGACGCCCGCGTTGTTGATCAGAACGTCCAGTCGTCCGAACTCCGAGACAGCTCGATCTACGAATGCCTGAAACTGTTCGCGACGGGTCACATCGAGGGAGACGCTGACAGCGGGTCCGGGCAGATCTTCCACCAGCTTCTCCAGTCGCTCGGTGCGTCTCGCACCGAGGACGACCTTAGCCCCCTCGGATGAGAGACGTCGTGCGATGGCTTCTCCTATGCCGCTGCTGGCGCCTGTGATAGCTACAACTTTGTCTTTCATTTTAGACTCCTTAAAGTTTTTCGATGGGGCCATTATCGAACAGAGTCGGTGAGAGGCGCTATCTCCATCCTGTCGAAGGCTTGCCTAATCCTGCAACTTGTGGAAGATTGGAATCATGAAGTCGATATTGGAAATCTGTTTACGCCACACTCCCAGCGACGCCGTTTCCGAGAGTGCCGTCCCCGGTCTCATACTTTCATCTTTTCGTCAGCCGAGGCTTCCGGTCTGCTCGGTAGCCAAGCCCGGCATTGGGATTGTGCTTCAGGGGAGTAAGGACGTTTTCTTGGGCTCGAGTCGATGGACATACGGACCCTCGGAATTCTTGCTCATCTCTGCCGACCTTCCCCTGACCTCTTACTCTTCCGACGCTACTCAAGAAAAGCCGTACGTGGGCATCGCGGTGCTTTTTGAGCCCGCCTTGATTCTTGAAGTGGCTGCTCAGGCCGAAATCGAGTTGGAGAGTAGCGCTAACGACGTTCCGGGTCTCACCGTCGAGCGTCTCACCGAGTCCTTGAGTGAGATTGTCAGCCGGCTGGTGAGACTCCTGGACAGGCCCGAAGATGCCAAGATGCTTGCCCCTCTTATTCACCGCGAACTGCTCTATCAATTGCTCAAGACGCCGGCCGCCGGAGCTCTCCATCGGTTGGGAATGGGGGAGTCCAAAAGCTGCGCTCTGGCCGCCGTGCGATGGCTGAGAGATAACTTTGACAAACCACTCAGTATCGAGCAACTGGCCGAGGACTTGAGCGTCAGTCCCTCCAGTCTGCATCATCAATTCAAGGCTCTCACTTCCACCTCGCCGCTGCAGTATCAGAAAGCGTTACGACTGCAAGAAGCGCGACGTTTGATGATGAGCGGCGACTTCGGAGCCTCGGACGTCGCCTTTCAAGTTGGATACAACAGTTCGTCTCAGTTCAGCCGTGAATACAAACGGCAGTTCGGGAGTTCGCCTAGCCAGGAGCGGGAGAGAGTACTCAGCGGCCTCTAGTCCGTCTTCAGATTGTTGGGAGCGAGCACGGCGATCCAACGTTGGTTCGGGTCGTTGATCATTCCGTTCTCGTCAGTGCTGAATTTGCGAGTGCTCACGGAATCCCCCACATTGCCACCCAGAGTTTCGATATAGCCGTCACCGACTTCCTTGACGAAATCGCAGTGGGAGGGGTACTTGCCACCCTGCTGGTTGTCGAAGGTGGCCGAAGAGTTTTCCCGGCCGAAACAGACGAGGTCGCCTTGTTTCGGGGCTCGCTCTTCCGGTCTGAAGCCGTGGTAGGGAGCATCCTTGTCGCCGGCGTTCCTGGCGTCGATGGCGTCTTTGATGTAGGTGGAGTGGCGAATCGAGGGAGGGAAGTTGGTGATGCCCGCTCGTTTGTGGGCCGACGAGATGTAGGCCGCCGACCAGGGCTGATCAGTGTCCTTCCCATCGGTGCCGGCCATTGCCGTATCGTTCCAGTATTCGCCGACCTTCTTATAATGAGAGTCTTCATCTTCTTTGTGGCCGGGTTTTATGGGCTGCCCTTTGGGAGTCGTGGTCTGTCCTCCCCAGTCTTTATGGTCCTGGCTGGTCACCGCATCGAGTCTCTCGAGTGCAGCGGCGTTGGGGTCGGCGCCGGCAGGTTTGGCCTCGGCCGGCTTTTCGGTCTGAAGGCCGGCCAGAATCGCCCCAACTCTTTCCGACTCTTGGGGGGGCTTCTTCGCTTCTGCCGAGATGTTGGTAGAGTCCGGTCTCGGGGTAGGGACGGGCACGGACGCGCTCTTCGGCCTGGGCGTAGGAACCGGCACATTGCTCTTCGGCCTGGGAGTGGGTACGGCAGGCTTCTTGACGCTTGAGGATGGTGGTTTGGCGGCGGGGGCTTTCAGTGCCATTGGGAGCCTTTCAGTGAGTTTTCAGTGTGTCTTGAGACAATTGTAGATTGCTCACCACCGGTCCGGGGCGCAGATATGTTAAGACGACGTTAACTATGTTTCCAGAGTTTTGACAGTCTGTCTCTCTTTACAATCCTTTAACATCTCCAGGTCGTTTTTGGTCATTTTTGGGAGATCGGCTGATAGTTTGGGCTCAAGAAAACAATTTCGGAGGCAAAGATGACCTGGACCACACGATACGCATTGGAATCTATGATGGGGCGTTCGGCAAAGGCCGACACCGGCAAATCTTCGGTCACCGGCGGCAAACTCCGGCTGGGCAGCCAGTTCATGACTTTGAACTCAAATCAGAACGGCTCAGTCATGGTCCGCAAGTTCAACTCTTCGCAGGCGAACGAGAGCAGGTAAAACCAGAGTTCCTCCCCGTCTGAGGAATGCTGAGCGTCATGTGGAAATATTTTCAACATGGCCTTCTCAAGATGTCTTCCCGTACTCTTTCTTATCTTTCTAGCCGTCGCGGCAGGGAGCGTTCCGCTGGTCTCGGCTGTGGCGCCTGCCGAGACGGAGCCCGCGGCACCGTTACCTTCGCCGGTGGAGATTCGTTCGGCTCCCGTGGCCGTGCTCTACAGCCCTGCCACTCGAGAAGCGCTGGGCTGGCGTTGGGAGTGGGAATGGACCGGATGCGGCCACGCTTTGGATATCTTGGGAGTGGACTATGAGGTCGTCTCGCCGGAGGCTCTAGAGGGTTGGAACGGCAAAGTCCTCATTTTGCCCAATACCAGAAATCTGAGCGGTAAGACGATCGAGTCTATCAAGTCGAAGAAGGCCAAGATCCTGGCGACCTACATGACTTCCTATCGCTCGGAATCAAACGAGCCTTGGGAGGGAAACAACTTTGCTCTGGGCGACCCCTTGGGAGTGAAATTTCAATCCTGGATCGGCTCCGGGGAGCGGGCCGGCTATCTCTCTATGGACAAGCAGACAGTTCCGCTCGGTCGCCGACAGGCGATGCTTGTGGAGCCGCAAGGTAAGTCCAAGGTATTGGCCACCTGGCCCGGTGGAGAGGCTGCCGTTGTCGAGGGTCCTCGGGGAATCTACGTGGGAGAAGACCTCTTTTGCCCGGAAAACAGCGACAGCAAGCCGGTCCTGGAGGTGGTGGCAAAACTACTCAACCGTTTAGAGCCGAAACTGGCCAAACAACCGACTCACATGACCTTCTCCGAACTCCCCCAACCGCCCACGACAGCTCTTGGAAAGAGCGGCCGGTCCGTCCGAGTCGGGCTTGGCAAGCTGGAAGGTGAAACCATCCTTAGGGCGCCCGAGAAGCTGTTGGTCAACGGGGGTGGAAAGCTCAAGTTTCATCGTTGGACAGCGGGAGCACCGGTCGAAGTGACGGGCACGCCTTACGTAGAGGTGCTGCGCCTGCGAGAGAACGGCACGTATCAATGGAGTGCTTTTCGCGGTACGATCAAGATCGGCGCCGACGGAACGATGACAAATGTTCTCGATTTCGAAGAGTATTTAGCCGGAGTGGTGCCGGGCGAGGTACCGTCGTATTTCCCCGGCGAGTCTTTGAAGGCGATGGCTGTTGTTGCTCGGACCTACGGAGTCTCTCATCTGGGGCGGCATCAAGAGTACGATGTTTGCGATACCGTTCATTGCCAGGTCTACAAAGGTGTGGGGCAGGAGGCGGCTTCCACCAACCAAGCAGTAGCAGACACATCGGGTGAACTCTTGACCTTCGAAGGTCAGCCGGTCAACGCGCTTTTCCACGCCGTCTGCGGTGGTCATACCGCCGCATCCGCGGAAGCGTGGCCCGGCGGAGTCGGGAAACCTTATCTCGTCAGTCGGGACGACGGAAAGTTCTGCGCTCAATCCGGTCGTTATCGATGGCGGGAAGAGTATTCCGCAAACGATTTGGCGGACAAACTGCGACTCTCGCTGCAAAACACTCGGGGGTCCGACTTTCAGGGACTCTCGTCTCTGACTGAATTGCGGGTCACCGAACGGAGCCCCAGTGGACGAGTCAAGGTGCTCTCCATCACCTCTCCGGAAGGGACCTATCTGGTGGAAGGCGACTCGATTCGCTGGCTCTTTAGTGGTGGAAAGATCGGTACGGCCGGTCTTCAGAGCACTTTTTTCGAGGTAGAGAAGAAGGGAGAGATCTACGTGTTTAAAGGCGGCGGATGGGGCCACGGGGTCGGACTCTGCCAGCAGGGGGCCTCAGGCCGAGCAAAAGCCGGGCAATCCTACGAGCAGATCCTCTCTCACTACTACCCTGAGACGAGTATCTTAGCCATGAAGGAGTGGGAACAGAGGACCGCCCGTCGGGATGAGCGGTCCTCCGGTCAGGTGCACTGACTACCACCAAGCGGGCGAGGCGATAAAGAAGCTTGCCAGCCAGTTGACCGCGGCCAGGACGATGGCGCCCAGGAATCCAGGCAGAAGACCGTCGACTTGAAAGCCGGGGGCAAATTTGCCCGCCAGCCAAAAGCAGAAGGCTAGTACCACGAGATAAAACAGGCCGAGGGTCAGCACCAGGAACGGCAGGCTGAGGAACGTTACGACCGGCTTTACGAGAAAAGCCACAAAACCGATGGCCAGCGCTCCCCAGAGCGCGCCGCCGAAGCTTTTGATGCGGACGCCCGGCACCAGCGCCGCGGTAACACCGAGAGCTAGCGCGTTGAGCAACCAGGTAAGCAAAAACGACAAAATCATGTTCATTGAGATTCTCCAATAACTATCTTCAGCTCCATCGTCCTCTTCGTCGGCATCGCTGAGAACGGCTTCATGGCTAGAGAGGGGATATACCGGGGTATCAAACGACTATCTTTTGGCTCTTTGATGGGACTGTTACCTCCTCCGCTCGAAAGTTCGGCGATGTCTCAGATTTTCTTCAACGAGTCGGATGTGGAGTTGCTTCGGGAGTTGGTGCAATGGTTTCTGGACAGTCAAGACCCCGAACTTGACGACAACATCTACGATCGCAACGACGAGCACCTTATAAGAACGATTCTCTTGCCCAGAATCGCGGCGCCGTTCGACCCGGACGGAGGGACCAGCAAAGACCGAGACTTGCTCCGTCAGGTCTTGCGGACGGTTTTGGAGGACGGATTTTTGGAGGGTGAGCGAGAGCGGAACGCTCGCTCCGTTTTGGACGCTCTGGCGCACGGTCGTAGGAGCGGCAGGCAGACTTTAGGTGGGTCTCGACCTGACGAACCGCTAGCTAACGGCGACTCCGCTCCACGATGACCGGAACGAGAAGGGCCGGAAAGATCGTCTCCACTTGCTCCGGGTCTGTCGAAATGCTTTCTTTGTCGAGAAACTGCAGTACTTTGAAAAGCTCTTTTTCGATAGCGGCCACTCGACAAGCGCCTTCGGCGGTCACGTTTCCGGTCTTGTCTTTGGCCCGGACCCAAAGATAATACTTGGGGAGCGAGACTCCCACTTGGGTGGGGCCGTTCCGAAGAAGTTCATATTCCAGGGAATCTGTCTGGAAATAGGCGCGCAGGTCACGCTCTAGATATCGGTGAAAATGGGTCTGGTCCGGTACGTTACCGTCGACGGGAGAATTTTGGGCAGAGAGAGGGAACGCGAAAGACAACAGGAGGAGAAGTGAGGCGAGGAGCTGTTTGCGAGAGTCGACCAACTAGCTTCTCCGAGTCACCTGTTGCTGAGACTGCTTCACTTTCACGATCGTCCGAGGGGGGATGTAACCACTCAGATTAGAGAGGGGGTAGGCCAGGGATTCACGCCCCAGCAAGGTGCCGGGGTTAGTCACCGAGTTGCAGCCCACGGAAGCGCCGTCTCCCATGATGGCGCCGAATTTTCGAATGCCGCTGTCGTATTTCTCTCCCTCGATTCGCAGCACGAGGTTGCTTTTGCCCATGTCGACCCTGACGTTGGCGCATTTGGTGCCGGCGCCCAGGTTGACTTCTCGCCCCAGAATGGAGTCGCCGACATAAGCGAAGTGAGCCGCCTTGGCTCCGGGAAAGAGAAGAGAGTGCTTGACCTCGGTGTCGTGTCCTACCACGGCCTTGCGGCCCACGTAGACGTTGCCGCGAATGTAGGCCCCGAAGCGGACTTCCGCGCCGGCACCGATAAAACACGGGCCTTGGATGAAGGTGTTCTCCTCGATCAAGGCGCCGTCTTCGATATGAACTTCGCCCTTGATGACCACTGAGTCAGGGAGTCCCTCGGGGACTCGAGGCCCTTTCTCGGCGATGAGCTCTTTCATTCGTCCCTTGAGATTGACCAGTCCCTGCCACGGGTATTCACAGTCTTGAAAGAAGAACGATTCGGGTTCGCTTTGGGTGTCAAAGAAGTCGTTTAGCATGGATGGGCGGTTCGAAAGGGGAGGGGCCTTACCTTCACTCTGTATGGGCTGCCTCAAACTCTTCCGTCACCTTCTTTCGAGCTTGCTGCAGTCGATAGGCTTCCACGCTGCCCATCACCGCAAGACCGGCCAGGCCGATGATGCAGACCGTCTCCACGGTCTGCAATAAGGTCGCCAGAACCGCGTAAAAACCCCCGTCCAGAAAGGCGGCGATCCAACCGGTCAAGTCGATAAAGACGGCGACCACGAGTGCGGCTAACAAGCGTCCTGCCCATTTGGCCGGGACTTCCGCGCGCTTAGTGAACTCTTGCTCGACACCGTCCAGCAGCTTCTTGAGTTCCTGGTCCTTCTTGAACTGCTTTAACTCCTGGGGAGTAAGCGCGCGGTTGGGGATGTCCGACAAGAAGGGAGACCTACTTCAGTGCGTCACAAAGCTCGACCATCTCGATCAACGAAGCGGCCGCCTCTCCACCTTTGTTGCCCGCTTTACTACCGGCCCGTTCGATGGCTTGATCGAGGTTTTCCACGGTGATGACTCCGTAGGTCACTGGGAGCCCGGTATCCAGGCTGAGCTTTCCGAGCCCTTTGGTCACTTCCGAGGAGATATAGTCGAAGTGAGGAGTGGCGCCTCGGATCAGGCAGCCCAGCGCCACCACGCCGTCGACTTTGCCGGATTGCAGCAGCTTTTGAACGGCCAGCGGGATCTCCCACGCTCCGGGCACCCTCACCAGGTGGATGTTCTTCTCATCGGCTCCGTGGCGCACCAGCGTGTCGACCGCTCCGCCCAACATTTTCTCGGTGAAAAAATCGTTCCACCGACTCACCACCACACCGTAGCGGCGACCTTTTCCACAAACTAGCTTACCGGATGTTTCTTTCACTTCTGGACCTCCTCAGGTACGACGTCGGCGGGGAAGATGTGACCCATCTTGCCGCGCTTAGTCTGCAAATACTTCAGGTTGTGCTCGTTCGGCTCCACCTGGATCGGGACCCAATCCACGATCTCGATGTTGTATCCGTCGATCCCTCTGACTTTGGCGGGGTTATTGGTCATGAACCTGATCTTCTTCAGCCCCAGGTCGGACATGATTTGAGCACCGATACCGTAATCCCGAAGGTCGGGCTTGTGTCCCAACTTTTGGTTGGCTTCGACCGTGTCGAGACCGGCTTCTTGAAGTTGGTACGCTCTCATCTTCTCAACCAGGCCGATTCCGCGGCCTTCTTGCTCCAGATAGATAAGCGCTCCCCGGCCTTCTTCGGCCATGGTACGCATGGCAGCGTGGAGTTGATCTCCACAGTCGCACCGCAGAGAACTCAGCAAATCACCGGTGACGCATGAGGAGTGGACCCTGACCAAGGGAGCTTGCTCCCCCTCCAACTCTCCCCAGACCAGAGCAATGGCGGGTTGCGGCCAGATCTCCGAAGTGTAGGCGTGCACGGTGACTTCCCCGTAATCTTTGGTCGGCAGCTTGGTAGTGGCGATCCTCTCGATCAGACGCTCGGTCTTACGACGATAGGCGATGAGATCGGCGATCGTGATCACCTTAAAGCCCAATCTTTCCGCGATTTCAAAAAGCTGGGGTGTGCGGGCCATCGTACCGTCGTCGTTCATCACTTCGGCCAGCACTCCCATGGGCTGCAATCCGGCCAGTCGGCAGAGATCCACCGAAGCCTCGGTGTGTCCCGCTCGGCGCAAAACACCACCGGGTGCCGCTCGCAGCGGAACGATGTGACCGGGTTTCGTGAAATCGGTTCCCCGGGCCTCGGGGTCGGCCAGTTTGCGGACGGTGGTGGCGCGGTCTTCGGCGGAAACGCCGGTGGTGGTGCCTTCCATAGCGTCCACGGTGACGGTCATGGCCGTGCCCAGTCGAGAGCTGTTGGCTTCCACCATCATGGGTATGGCCAGACGCTGCAGTCGCTCGGGCGTGGTGGGGGCGCAAACGAACCCCGAACCGTACTTGATCATGACGTTCATCGTCTCCGGAGTGCACAGTTCGGCGGCGCAAATGAAGTCGCCCTCGTTTTCCCGGTCCTCGTCGTCGATCACGACCAAAATCTTGCCCTCTTTAAAGTCTTTCAGGGCTTCTCGGATTGTGGATAGCTTGTCACTCAAGACAGAAAGCCTGCTTCCTGTAGTTTATTCATGGTTACACTCCCACCCTCACCGGTGCGGCAAACCATGCGGGCCACATATTTGGCCAAAATATCGGTTTCCAGATTGACGGAGTCGCCGGGCTTCAAAGCCGACAGGTTCGTGGCGCTCTCTGTATGGGGCACGATCCAGACGGTGAAGGCGTCGTCAGAGACATCGACCACGGTCAACGAGATTCCGTCCACGGCGATGGAGCCCTTGGCGGCCACCAGCAGCATGAGTGTCGGGTCGGCGGAAAACTTGTAGACGACCCCGTTGCCCTCTTTCCGGCGGCTCTCGAAGCGACCGGAGCCGTCGATATGTCCGGTCACATAATGACCCCCCACGCGACTGCCCACGGCGAGTGCTCGCTCAAGATTGACCCGAGTCCGGGAGTCTAGCTCGGTGAGGGTCGTGCGGCGAAGTGTTTCCGCCACGGCATCGAACTCTACCCAGTCGTCGCCCCAGGCAACGGCCGTTAGGCAGGTGCCGTTGACGGCGATGGAGTCGCCCATCTGCACATCTTCGAGCACCTTCTTTGCTTGAATTCTGATTCTGGCTCCACCACCGGTGCTGGGGCGCACCTCCAAGAGGTGACCCAGCTCTTCAACAAGTCCCGTAAACACGCCCGGCTCTTTCCGCCATCGCCAACGATCACCTCCCCGCAAGGCGTTCAGGCGGGCAGCGGCGCAACACTCGGGGTGGAGAACAAGGACGCCAATTCGCCTCCGGGACCGTCGGCACGCACTCGCTCAGCCTTCGCGGGCGGGGCTTTGTCGCTTGCTTTGGCGGCTATCTTTCTCTGGGGGCCGTTGGTGTTGGGGGTGGCAGGGTTGCTCTATCGAGCCCAATCCGGATTGAGCCCGTTGCGCCGCTGGGCTGTCTGCACGCTCTGGGGATTGGTCTTCGCATCCGTTTTCTACAGCTGGGCCATTCTGTACGGTTGGCTACCCTGGCTTGCGTTGGTGGCCGTCAGAGGGCTGCCCTGGGGGTTTTTCTTTGTCCCATCCTATATCGTGGAAAAGAGAAGGGTACGATTGGCCGGCAGAGCACTCGCGGCGGGAGTCGGCTACGCTCTGGTGAGTTGGATTTTATTGCTAGGCATGACCGGTGCGGACTGGGAAACTCCTGCCGCTGTTCTGGCGCCATGGCCGTGGACTTTGTCGTTGCTCCCGTGGATTGGCCTGGTGGGGATGAGCTTGATACTCGGGACCCTTTCCGGCTGCTGCTTGCTTGGTGGCAAGAAAGGGGGAGGAGCAGCCGGTGTTCTCCTGTGCGTTCTCGCCGGGTCGAGCTACCTCGTTCACGCCCGCGTACCGGAGCGCCTACCCGGCATACCGGTCGCTCTCCTTCAGACGGGCTGGACCCAGGAGGTCAAGTGGGACCAGGATAACGTCATGCAGGCTCGCGAGCGGCTCTTTGAGCTGACCGAAGAAGCCGCCGAAGGCGGTGCGAGGCTCGTTGTTTGGCCGGAGACGGCGTGGCCCGTCCAAGGGATGCGAAGACGGCTCACCGACACTCGGAAGATAGGCAAGTTGGCCCGCAAGCTCAAGGTCGAGATCCTGGCTTCCTCCATCGAGGATTCGGAAAACGGCTGGTACAACTCGGTCAGCCAGGTCCTGCCGACGGGTAAGTTCGGCGAAGAGTATCAGAAGCGGAGACTGGCCCCCTTCGCTGAGTATATCCCGTTACCGCGGTCGACTCAGAATACACTCCGGGAGATGAAACCGTTCTCTTCTATCAGCCCCTATCTTCCGGGAGAGCGCGACGTCGTCTTCCAAGGAGAGGGCTATTCTTACGCCGTCTTGATCTGCTATGAATCGATGACGCCCTGGCCGGCAGCCAGGGTCGGTCCGGTCGACTTTCTGGTGGTTGTGACCAACGATGCTCCTTTCCAGGTCGAGTGGGCCAAGGAAGTTCACTTCCGCTCGGCCATTCTGCGAGCCATCGAGAGGGGAGTGCCGGTCCTCCAGGCAGCCAACACCGGCGTCACCGGGGTCATCGGTTCAACAGGAAAAGTTTTTGCCCGTACCGACCCAGGATATTCAGGTCCGGCCGTCAAACGCACCGCATCCCACGGCACTCCGGCAGTTGTCCGCTGACCAGGTGCCGGCCGTTCTCTGTCACTATGTGAATATTTTGGCGGCAGAACTTTTTCTATAGACACAGGTTGTTTATAGAGTGGTAGCCGGTTCATGGGTCCGGCAAATAGCTATGAAAGAGTTGATTTTAGTTTGAGCAAGTTCTCCCAAGATTCCCCAGTTTGTCACCCCCTCTACGGCCTCGGAAAAGTTCAGACCATCGAAGAGAAGGAAGTTCTCGGAGAGACAATTTCCCTGGCTCAGATTTTCTTCCCAAGAGAAAACCTGAAGATGATGGTTAATATCGACAAGGAGACCGAGCTCTTTCGGGCTCCCATCGAGGAAGAGCAAGTCGACGCCGTTTTCGAACACATGAAGAATCACGAAGGTCGCTATCCCAGCAGGGCTAATCAGCGCCAACGCATGAACCTCGACAAGATCAAGAGCAACGATATCTTCCAGTTGACCGAAGTGATCAAAGACCTGGTGGTTATGTCCAGCAAGAAGAAGCTCTCATTCAAAGAGTCGGAGATGTTGGAAAGAGCGAGAACGGTCCTGATCGAGGAGCTTGCTATCGTCACTGGTCGCAAATCCGAGACCATGGATGAGCTGATCGCCAGAGCGTGCCTACCCAGCAACTAGTGCGGCACCTAAGTTTGGCCTGGAAACGACTCGCAAGGGTCGTTTTTGTCTTTCTGCTCCTGGGTGGCGGGCTCCAAGGCCAGGAGTCGGCTCGGAACGTTTTGGTCGTCGTTCCTCCCAGAGGAGCCACCGCCCAAGGCCGGGAGGTGGAGCAAGTCGTCGACATGCTCAAGGCGGCTCGCAAGGAGCTTGGCCTCAAATCTCAGGAGTTGCCGATTCTCAGGCTTAGCCTTCGCCAGGAGCGACCGGCTCAGGTGCTTCAAGCACTCGGAATAAACGCGACCGGTAACCCCCAGGTTTTACTTTGCCGACGAGGTTCGGACGGGTGGCCGGAGCTTCTTCTTGGCCAACTTTCGGGGGGTGAGAATCCGCTTCTCTTCGTTCGCAGCGCTGTCCGGGATCCGGAGCGACGAGAGCTCCCTTCGCGCGATGATGAACCGGTACTTCCGCCCAGGCAGGAGGTGGAGTCGACGGGTCTGGCGGGTGGACCGGAACCTCGAGAGGATAAGCTGGCGCCGACCGGACAGCTCGGCTTGCTGCTTGCCTATCGTGCCGAAGATAAGGAATTCGTCCAACCTTTCCTTTCAGAGTTGGGAAGGCACTGGATGGAAAGGTACGGCCGAGTGAAACCTTCCCCGTTTCCCCTGGCTTCCTACGACCTGTCCGATGACCGGGTGGAAGAGGCGTTGAGAGGGTCGTTTCCGGAGCTCGTCAGCGATCCGAAGCCCAAGGTGGCTCTCTGTTACTTTCAACTCGGGCGGCCGGTCAAAATACTGGAGGTCGTGAACGACCTGACCCTGCCGGCGACCACGGTACGGCTCCTTTCCGCGGCGCGGCATCGTCATATGGCCGAGTCTATCAGCGTCACCGTCGACTCGTCGGCGCCCGCGGCCAAGGAAATGAGCCTTTCCGACGACCAGGAGCAAACGGTTCGACTCAGTCGCGTCCATGAACTGGCTCAACGGTTGGCCTACGGTTCGTCTGATCCGGAGCCCGCAAACCGACTGGCTCATCGAACACTTTTACAGATCGTCGAACTGACTCGTGGCAGCGATGAGGACAGAGTGCTCAGCCATGATCTTCGCGAAGCTCTCGCCGACTACGAGTCGGAGCCGCTGCTGCTCGAACCGGACTCCAGCCTCCGAAGTTTCCAGGACCAGTTCCTGGAACTCATTCGAACGCTGATCTACTAGCTGCTCTTCTTCGCCTGGATGGCCAGCGCCGACTCTTCTTTGCTGCCGGCTTTGCCCACGGCCTCGAGGATCTCCGCCCAAGCACGCCCGAAAGCAGCGACCACTTCCGGGTCGAAAGCTTCACCGGCTCCCTCCATGATGGTATTTCGTGCCCGGTCCGGGCTCATGGCTTCCCGATATGGACGATCCACGGTCATGGCGTCGAAAGAGTCGACCACCGCGATGATGCGTGCCAGCAAAGGAATCTCTTTGCCGGTCAAGCCGTCCGGGTATCCGCTGCCGTCCCATCTTTCGTGGTGGGAGCGTACGGCATCTATCGCTGGTCGCAAAACGCCCACCGAAGTCAGAAGCTCGGCACCTATTTCAGCGTGAGCTTGGGCCGAAACCCTTTCTTGATCAGTGAGCATGCCGCTCTTGGATAGGACGGACTCGGCCACGCCGATCTTTCCGATGTCGTAAAGTAGAAGACTGTAGAGAAACTCGGGGCGGCTAAGCAGCGTCGGGTCCAGGTGACGGGCCACGGCGCGCGCGTAGCTGAGAACCCGCTCTCCCTGGAAAGTCCCGCCGCTCATTCGCGGGTCCACCATCCTGATAAGGGAAACCAGGGTGTCCACGAAGGTCTGCTCCAAGACCCGTTTCTGCTCTTCGGCGTGGCGGCGACGCACTCGTTCGGCTTCTGAAAACTCGTAGAGCTCCTGGGCATAGGCTCTCAACTGTTGGACATCGTCTTGGACCGGCGGCAGCGGTACGGTGCGGGCCGTAGCTAGAGGAATGGTGAGCTGAGAGCGCACGGGAAGACGCACCACGGCTTTGGTGCCCACGCCGACGATACTTCGCAGATCCAGGGTGCCGCCGTGGCTTTCGATGGTTCGTCTGGCAAGCGATAGGCCGATGCCCAGTCCTTCCACGGTACGTGTGTTGACATCAGCCACCTGATAAAAGGGGCGAAACACGCGGTCGAGCTCTTCACCCTCGATCCCGGGTCCGTCGTCTATGACCTCGATCTTGACCCAGTTTCCTTGGTGAGCCGTTTCGGAGGTCACATCGACCTTGCCGCCGGGGGAATTGAAGAGGACGGCGTTTTCGATGAGTTGGTAGATTGCGTCAGGCAAGCCCGCCGGATCTCCCTCTATATCCAGTTTGTCCTGGCCCAAAAGAGCCAGTTCCAGGCCTCTCTTGGCGGCCAGAGGCTGCAACTCACCCACCACTCTTCGCAATGTGAGACTGAGGTCCCACCGGTCTCGATTCTGGGGTACCGAAACAGTGAAGCGAAGCAACTCATCCACCAGCTTGGAGAGCCGTTGGGTGCCGTCGAAAGCATGCTCCACGCACTCGGTGGCCACCGAGTTGTCCCATTTGGAGGCCAGCTTCTTCATGACGTGGAGGTTTCCAGAAATGATGGTGAGGGGAGTCCGTAGTTCATGAGACACGAGCGAGAGGAACGTGTTCTTCATTCTCTCCAGCTCTTTTTGGTGGCGCTGGGCTTCGCGGAGTTGCGACTCTTTTTTCCGATAGAGAGCGAACTCTTTCTCCCGCGCTCTCATAAACTTGAGAACGGCATCTTCGGGGGGCGGTTCGGTGCCTTCCAGGGCGGCTACCAGGTCGGACTCTCGAAACGGCTGCCGGAGTTGGCCCGCGAACGCTGTTTTCTCCAGTTTCACGACACCGTCTTCAGCGGCCAGCATCAAGATCCAGCGCTCTTTCTCCATGCGATCCCGCACCAGAGGCACGTTGGTAATGGGACATACCGAGCTCCAGAAAACGGCTTCGTAGGTCTCGGATTCCTCCAGTAGACCCACCGGGTCGGAAGAGTCGGCCACGATCACCGTGTAACCCCGGGCGGTCATAAGACTGCCCATAAGATCCCGCAAAGATGCGTCCGGCTCTACGATCAATACCTTGGCTTTCATGGCCCGCGTGTTCGACAGGCAGGCTAGGGTCTCCCGTTTTTCGAATTGGATAGACATGTCGCGTTTTGATAACTTCGTTCGCCTGGTCCAGGCGGAGGCCGTCGTGGCCTGTATCACCAGGCCCCAACCTCCGGGAGGGGTCCGCCCCGCTGCCATCCTTTCGGTCGCCATGCAGTGCCCCATGCAAGTTTTGGCACCGACCACCGAGGGGATCCGGTTTCAGGCCGAAGAGCTCATCGACTGGTTTTTCGGGGGTCCCGATCCCGAGTGGCTGCCTGAGTCTTTGATGTTCGAGGAGGTCGAGGAGTTGGTGGAAGAGTTCGTGGATGAGAACCAACCGTACGACGACGATGACGACGGCGATTTCGAGTATGAGGTCGTGGAAGAGTATCAGGGAGGCGGCGGGTATTGAGGGTTTGACCTTAAAGAGAATATACTCGCTTCTGGCCGCTGCTCTCGGCACGGCGCTGGCGGTCAGCGTCTTTATTCCCTGGTTCGAACTACCGATCCTCGGGTTATCCGTACCCACCCCGGCGTGGAATAAAGGTGGCGTTGCATGCCTGGTCCTGGCTTCCATTCTCTATCTCAGAGCGCTAGGAGGATTTCCTCTCCGGTGGCTGGTCCGCTTGACGGTGCTACCAACCGCCTACTTCTGGTGGCAAAGCGTGGAGCTGATGAAGTCCTGGGGAGTCAAGAACCTCGCGCCCGCACAACTCAAACTCTCTACCGTGAACAGCGCCATGACGAAGCTCGGGGCCGAGCGGGTCACTCTCTACGAGCCCTCTCTCTGGAAAAGCCTGGAGCCTTCTTACGGCTGGAAAGCCGCGGGGTTCCTCCTACTCGTGACGGCTGTTGTCACGGTCATGGACGGACCGCGGATTCGCAAATGCCAATCTTGCGGACAGAAGGGACGAGGGGGAGACAGCTTCTGTTTCCAATGTGGGACGGCTCTCACCGATGCCCGCCTCTGCGGGAATTGCGGCGGAGCCCTTCAGGCCGGAGATTCCTACTGCGGTCACTGCGCCGCTCCCGCTCCAAATCCTTAGGAGCGGGCCCGGAGGCACTTAGCCGAGGGAAACCGTGTCTTTGTGGGGATAGTCGCATTCCTCGATACAGTCTCGAAAGCTCTGCAGAGGTCGGGATTGGTAGGGGTGCCTGCAGTTGATGAACAGTCGGGGTTTGTCGCCTTCCAGACTGAATCCGAAATCGATGTAGTCACAGTAGCTGTCCGGAACGTTTTCCAGACAGAATTCGTAGAGTTCGTTGTAGATCTCCGGGTAGCTGTGCTGGAAAAGGTGCTTCTCGCACTGAAATATTCCCAGGGTGGATGTTCGAAAGCGACAAGGACGGTAAGACATGGAGCTATCCTCTCTCGGTCAGGGGTTGGAGGTGAGACAGAAAATGAAGGCGGCCCGGTATCGGAAGTTTGAAGGAGAGTTGCACAGCCTCGAGAGTGTCGCCGGAACGTGAGTCGTCCACCTTGACGATATGAAACTCAAGGCCGGCGTCTCCCAACTCACGCCATCGGTTGTAGACCTGCAGCGTTTCCAGCAGCGGCTTTTTCTGGGGTCTTATGTTGATGTATGAAGGAGAGTTGCTCTCCAGAGTTTGAGTTGTCGGTAGAAAAGTCAGGTCGTGAAGTCCAAGCCGGCTCAACTTGTGGAGTGCGTACTCCCGGCAAGCCAGTTCGGTCCAATCGAAGCCCCCCTCCAGCCGCGCAACCAGGAGTTCGGAGCCTTGCTTCAGACTCCAGGAGCGGAGCTGTTGAAGCCCTTTTTCGAGTTGCTCCTCCTGTTGCAGGCGTTCTCGCTCTTTGTCGCGCTTGCGTGCCGAGATCTCGGTCAGACATTCGCGCAGCTCGGAAAGAGTCGCTTTGTCGGCAGCCGTCGTCATTTCTCCAAGAGCTTTCTTCCGAGGCGAGAGCGGGCCCTCAAGATTGAGAGAGACGAAAGGGTTGCCCTGCTCGGTCAGCAGCACGTAAGGGACGAGAAAGTCAGGGAGCTCTCCCGGAAGAAAGCGGAACTCGGTGGTGACCCGGGCAGCAACGGACCGGCCTTGGAGACCGCGCTCTTTTCGAAATTCCGGGCACACGCGATGAAACACGGTCACCCGGAGGGCGTCGGGTTCACTCTCGTCGAGCGAGTCGCGGGTGGTTCGCACGCGGTTGAGTTCGGTGTCGCCGGCCAGTTCGGTTTCTTCGGGCAGGCCCAGACCCAAGAAGGTGTAGAGGGCGCAACGGGCCAACTCGCTGGCGCCGCCGGTGCGTCCTCGCTGCTGCCGC
>Ga0208701_100107_pt1 | contig 40230 bp, 46 predicted proteins | sample DeeseametaMP1482_FD_184188 | JGI IMG/M metagenome (GOLD analysis project Ga0208701, IMG submission 184188) | Marine microbial communities from the Deep Pacific Ocean - MP1482 (SPAdes) | ecosystem: Environmental > Aquatic > Marine > Oceanic | place: South of Fiji, South Pacific Ocean | collected... | reverse complement strand
GAGCGTCGGCGCGCGGCACCGTGCCACGCTCGAGCGGCGGCGCCGACAGTGCGATGTGCCCCGTGGGATCCTCGTCGGTGAGTCCGCCGGGCCGAAGGATCGTCCACTCGAGGTCGCTGCGGCGTTTCAGGTCCTCCTCGGCTGCGGTTTTCGCCTCGATGTAGGCCTTCCAGGTGTCACCGGCATCATCGGGGACGCGTTCACCGGCACCGAACGAGCTGATCTGCACGAACCGCTTCACTCCGGCCTTCTCGGCGGCGTCCGCGAGAAGCACCGCGGCACCGCGGTCGACGGTGTCCTTGCGTTCGATGCCACCCGACGGCCCCGCGCCAGCCGCGAACACGGCGGCATCGGCGTCGTTCATGAGCGCAGCAACGTCGTCCACCGAGGCCGTTTCCATATCGATCATCTCGGGCAGAGCACCCAACGCGGTGACGGCAGAGATGTGGTCGGGATTGCGTATCAGCGCCACCGCCCGATCACCGTGCGCAGTAAGCACCTGGATGAGGTGCTGCGCGATTTTTCCGTGTCCTCCGGCAATTACTACTCGACGATCAGTCATGTCGATCGCCTACCCAGCGAGCATCGTCGACAAACTCGCCGCGCCAGGGCGCGTCAAGGCACCAGTGAATCTCGCGATACCGGGCACGACATACATCTCGGACCGCCGCGGCCCGATCCGAGTTCGGAACCACTGATCCGCAGCACCTCGATTCCCGACGCCTCGAGCCGGGCGTTGGTCTCGACGTTGCGCTCGTAGGCGACGACGACGCCGGGCGCCAGCGCTAGCGTGTTGTTTCCGTCGTCCCACTGCTCCCGTTCGGCGGTGACATGGTCGAGGCCGGTGTCGATGACCCGGAGTTTGCCGATACCCATCGCGTCTGCTGCGGCGGTGAGGAACGGATCGGCTCCGCGGATGGACACACCGTCGTCCTCGCTGCGAATCGTGAACGCGGACAATGTGTGTTGGATCGCCGGGTACATCACGACGGCGTCGACATCGACCATCGTGCAGACCGTGTCGAGGTGCATCGATGCTCGCTCCTGCGCGATCGGAACCACGAGTACGGTGTGGGCGAGCTTGTCCTCGAACAGGCTGCGCGCCAGGGCCTCCGCGCCGGCCGGTGTGGTCCGCTCCCCGACCCCGACCGCAACGACTCCTGGCGAAAGCAGCAACACGTCGCCGCCTTCGACCGGAGCCGTCCTCGACTCGTATGCGCGTCGCACTCCCAGAAACCTGGGGTGAAAGGCGTAGATGAGATCGGTGAGCGTGGTTTCCCGCAGCCGAGCGGGAAGCGCCAGCGATGTGATCGCGACACGGTTTCCGATCCAGAACGACGAGTCGCGGGTGAAGAGCAGGTTCGGCAGCGGGTCGATGACGAAGTCTGCGCCGTGGTGCATTCGGCGTACCAGCGACGCACCACTGAGTTCGGGTTCACCGCTTTCGGCGGCGAGAAGCTCGTCGAACGTCATTCCTGCCATCAGAATCGAGGCCAATGCGTCGGCAGGCACGCCGCGCAGGTGGGTGGTGAGATCGCGGGCGAGTGCCCGGCCCAGGCGACGCTCGTTGACGGCCGCCGAGATCCCCTGCATGCGAGCGGCCCCGCTCACCGTCATCGCTTCGGTGAGCAGATCGCCGAGCAGCAATACCTCGACACCGCGGCCACGCAGCAACTCGGCGAAGGTGTCGTGCTCCTCCTGCGCCCTGTCCACCCACGGCACACCGTCGAAGAGAAGTTGGTCGTTGTTGCGCGGCGTCAGACGCCGAAGCTCGTCGCCCGGGCGGTGCAACATCACCGTGCGAAGTGTGCCGACCTCCGAGTCAGCGCCGAGTTCTGCAGTCATCCCGATACGGTAACGCCCCGACCGGTCGTTCTGCAGGGTCGAGGGCGATCACTCGGCGACGAACATCGGTCTGCCTGCCACCGGGTCGGTGATGATCCGAGCGCGGACCCCGAAGACGTGCTCGAGCAGGTGCGTTGTGACGACTTCTGCTGGATGGCCGTCGGCGACGATCGCGCCATCACGCAGAGCCACGATCCGATCACTGTAGCGCGCAGCCTGATTGAGGTCGTGGAGCACCATCACCACCGTCTTCCCGTGCGTCCGAACCAGGTCGACGACCAATTCCAGCAAATCGATCTGATGACGGACATCGAGATAAGTCGTCGGCTCGTCCAGCAGCAGAATCTCTGTCTCCTGCGCCAATGCCATTGCAATCCAAGCGCGTTGACGCTCGCCGCCCGAGAGTGAATCGAGTTTTCTCTCCGCGAAGGTTTCGATTCCGGTCAGCGACATCGCCCGCTGCATCGCCTCGTCGTCGCACCGCCGCAGCATCGACAGGGCTCCGAGCCGAGGGTAACGACCCTGCTCGACGAGTTCGCGTACCCGCAGTCCCGGCGGTGCGACGGCGGTCTGCGGGAGGATCGCGAGGCGGCGAGCTATGTCGATCGACGATCGCTCACCGAGGGGGGTGCCGTCGAGTCGGACAACCCCGCAGCGGGGCCGCAGGACCCTGGCCAGCGCCATCAGCAGCGTCGACTTACCGGATCCGTTGGGTCCGACCAACGCGGTGACGGTTCCTCTTTCGACTGCGAAGTCGAGGTGTTCGGAGATCACCCGGTTGCGGTAGCCGAGCGACAGGTCGACGGTGTCGAGAATCGGTACAGCAATGCCCTCGGTCATCGTGCTTCCTTCCTGATCAACCAGATGAGATAGGGCGCACCGAGGAGAGCCGTCACCGCGCCCACGGGAAGTCCGGACACATTCGGACCGCTGCCCGGGAGATCGAGGGAGACGCTGAACGCAAGCAGGTCGGCCGCCGACAGCAGCACGCTGCCCCCGATCATGCTGACGGGAATGAGGTCGCGATGGTCGCCGCCGACCACGGCCCGCGCAGCATGAGGTGCCATCAACCCGACGAACGCGACGGCACCGGCCGCGGTGATCGCCGTCGCCGCCGCAAGCACCGCAATGCCGAGCAGCAGCAGTCGCGTCCGATCGGGACGAATGCCCAGACCGGTCGCCGCGGTGTCGCCGAGCACGAGCACATTCGCGCGCGATGCGCAGAGCAGCCCCGCCGGAATCAGGAGAATTACCCAGGGCCACAATTGATTCCAGTCAGATTGGGTCCTGGCGTTGAGCGAGCCGATCAGCCATCTCAGCACCACACCCATCGGCTGGGCATCGACGACGAGGAGCAGTGAGGTCACCGCGGCGAGAACGGCGCCGATGAGAATGCCCGCGACGGCAAGTGATCGACGCCCCAGTGCATACAGCGCGATTCCGGCGACGGCGGCACCGAGCAGAGCCGCGATATGCGCGCCGTATTGCCCGGAGAAGAGCAGGATCGACACCACCACGCCCAATGCGGCACCGGAGCCCACGCCCGTGGTGGACGGTTCGGCCAATGGGTTTCGCATGACCGCCTGCAGGAGCACCCCGGACAGTGCGAGCAATGCGCCTGCTGCAAGTCCGACGAGTACGCGCGGCAACCTGTACTTCCAGACGATGATCTCGTGCGCCCGTATCTCGGAGGTGCCGGTCAGTACTCGTATCGCGTCCGACGCCCCCAGCTCGCTGCGGCCCGAGACGACATGCGAGACGATCAACCCGGTGATGCACGCGAGGCCGAGCAGCACGATGAACCGCACCTTCACCGGGCATGGTCCTGCCTGCGTAGCGCGAGCAGCAGAGCGGGAACACCGATCAACGTGGTGGTGATTCCTACGGGAATCTCGATCGGGTAGAGCGCGATTCGAGACACCAGGTCCGCGCTGGCAAGGAGCAGCGCGCCGAGGATCGGCGTCAGCACGAACACCCGTCGTGAACTGGCCGTGCGCAGTATCCAGCGGGCGAGGTGCGGGGCCAGCAGCGCAACGTACGCGACCGGTCCGCATACCGATGCCACCGCTGCCGTGAGTACGGCCGCGCACACCAGGGCCATCACCCGGGTGGGGACCACGGAGATGCCGAGACCTGCAGCGACGTCGTCGCCGAGTGCGAGTGCAGCAACTCGATGCCGCAGGATCAGTGCGACCGGGATGAACACGATCAGCCACGGCGTCACGACGCCCAGATGTGGCCAGCCTCGCTCGCTGAGGCTGCCGAGCAGGTAGCGGAAGAGCAGCGGGAGATTTCCTTCGGTGCCGAGGCTGACGAGAGCGATGACCATTCCGGAGGCGAGTGCGCTGACGGCTGCACCGAGCAGCACCACCCGGGTGGGATCACTGGTGGGCCCGACGGCTGTGATCACCGCGGTGCCTGCGACAGCGGCACCGAACAGGGCGAGGTACGGGAGGGCTGCGGGGGGCGCCGGGATGGCGAGCACTGCCACGGCCGTCAGGGCGACGGCTGCGCCTGCGGAAACACCGAGGATCTCCGGTCCTGCAATTCTGTTTCGCAGCACATCCTGCATCAACGCGCCGGCCAGTCCGAGCGCTGCGCCACCGAGAAGACCGAGCAGGGCTCGCGGCAGCCGCACCACCGCGACGTGGGTGTGCAGGGGATTCGACGCGTCCATGAGGGCTTGCACCGCATGTGCCGGGCCGACGGTCGGGTCGCCGAGGCACAGCGCGACTGCAACGAGCCCAATGGCGGCGCAGACACCCAGGGCAAGCAGGCCCCTATCGCTAATGGTTATCATTTCGCATCACATCATTCTGCAAGGGAGATTCCATGCGCAAGTTGCTCGCTTCACCCCGACCCAGAGCGCTGGGCTTACTCGCCGTCGCGGCGTGTGTCCTGACAGCCTGCGGTGGTGGTGGGTCCGAACCCGACACCGCCGCTGCCGCTACCACAGCCGATTCGGCGATCACCGTCACCGACGATCTCGGATCCGTAGTCACCTTGGATGCGCACGCGGAGAGGATTGCGTGCCTGACACTCATCTGTGTCGATGCCCTGAAAGAGGTCGGCATCACCCCCGTTGCATATCGGGAGGATCTCGCCCTCGATCCCCGCTACGCCGGTCCCGATGCGGAGATGCGCAAGATCACCGGCGGCTTCGGGGAGGAGAACGTGGAGGACATAGCTCTCTCGGAGCCTGATCTGGTCATCGGCCTCGGTGGAGTACAGGACGGCCTCCGAGGTGCCGTGGAGGAGGTCGCCCCGATGTACCTGGCCAACCCCGCCACCTGGCAGGACTCGGTCGAGTTCTTGCGTACCGTCGGCGAATTGACGGCCAGGCAAGCCGAGGCGAATGCCGCTGCCGAGGCCTTCACCGCAGAGGTCGAGGCAGCCGCTGAGCGACGAAGCGAGGTGACGACACTGTCGATGTACGGCGAACCGGGCAGCCTCGGGGTCGACTCCGTCGCCACACCGGTCGGATCGCTGCTCGCGGAGGTCAGCAACTACCCGTGGCAGGCCGGAACCGACGCATTTGCCACGGTCTCGGTGGAGCAGATCACTGCTGTCGATCCGGATGTAGTTTTTGCGCAGGCATTTTCGTCAGGATCCGACAGTGAGCCGTTGTCGGATCGACTGGCCTCCAATCCGCTCTGGGCCGGCATTTCGGCGGCGCAGAACGATCGAGTGATCGAGGTGGATGCGGGCGTGTGGGCAACGGGTCGCGGAACGGTCTCGTTGCGGATGGTCCTCGAGACGGTGATGGCGGAACTCGACAGGAACTGACTTCCTTATTGAAAATGATTGTCATGTGCCGTAGGGTTGCGTTGCTCGACTCGTTCGAGCAACACGAATCGGTTGCGCAGCAACCGGTTTCCCAACAGGAGAAGGAGCACCATGAACGACAACGATCTGTTCCGTTCGATTCAGGCACCCGTGTCACTCGCGACGCACTCCGCTGGCCACAGCAACGCCCTGGTGGAGAACCCCTTCGAGGACACCGAGAGCACCGAGGACTGATCCTGTCGGAGGCCTGCGCACGTGGTGCGCAGGCCTCCGCCCAGGGCGACATCATGCATCTCGCACCCAGAACCGAACTCTACGAATCCGATTCGAGCTTCGTACTCCGTACCGCCGACGACGAACACTTTGCACTGTCACTCGGCTGTGACGAGTTCGACGAGCTCGCAGCGGCATTGTCGAGCAACACGCCGCCGGAGTCCGACAGACCTCGCGCCGCACTGTCTGCCTTGATCGCCGCGGGGCATGTGTCGGTGGATGATTCGGTGGAGGCCATCTCGGTGGAAGGCAGTGGCCGATTGGCCTCGGCGCTGACCGGTCTCCTGACGCGCACCGGCTCTTCGCTACTGCCACCGGGAGAGTCCACCCGATCCATAGCCGTGAGTGATGACGAGGCCGAGACACTCACGCCTGGCGGGCACATCTCGTGCTTCCGCGACGGGAACCTGTCCGTCATCGTTCCCGACGGTGTGCAGCTGACCGATGTCCGAGCACGTCGCGCCGCATCGAGCCTGCATCGACGCCGCATCGAAGACGGTTACGCCCCGGTCCCCCAAGGCCGACGGTTGTCCTCACCTGTCCACCCGATGTCCGTTGCGTCCGCTGAGTTCGTCGCTGCACAGGTGATGGCCGAGATGTTCTTCCCGACGGCGGCGCCGCACCGAGTGACGGCAATCGACTTGCGCACCCTACGCGTGTCCTGTCATCCCGTTCTACCGATGCCGGAACCGCCGCGGTGACGCCGCAGGAGTGCACTGTCGGTGGGCTCCGCACCTTCGTGCATCGATCGAGGCGTCCACGGGCGGTGTTGTTCATTCGCACCCCCTACAACAGTGAAACGCATCTCGCCGAAGCCTCGCACTGGGCGCAACTCGGTTTCACCACCGTCGTGCAGGACGTTCGCGGCCGATACGGTAGCTCCGGAGCATTTCGTCCATATGATCTGGAGGGTGCCGACGGCATGGCCTCGATCGAGTGGATGACGCAGCAGCCGTGGTGGCCGGATGCGCCGAGGTTGGTTCTGTACGGTGCCTCGTACGGTGCTCACTGCGCCGTCGAGACTGCCGCGGCGGCAGAGCGATCCGAATTCGAGCAACTGATCGGCGTATCGGTCGTCGTCCCGGCTCTGGGAATGGGAGAGACTGCCAGAAACAAGGACGGGGCCTTCTATCTGGCTTCTCGGCACGGTTGGTGGGCCCAGCACGGTGACAGTGCCGTGTCGCAGCAGGAGTCGCGCGCGTCCGATGTGCTTCTGACACTTCCTGTCTCGGAGATCGGCGCAAAATCCGACCCGCCGATCACCTCGTGGCACACTGTTTTGTCTGCCCTCAGGTCGGATGAAGAACGATCGCGCACAGTGGCGCGAATGACGATTCCGCTGCTGGCACAGGGCGGGACCGCGGACTGGTTCGCGCAAGATACCGTCGACCTCTTCTCGTGGTGGGGCGGACCGTCGGCTCTGGCGCTTGGACCATGGGACCACGGAATGCGTGGATCCGGACGCGGCGAGCGCATGAGCTGTTGGCTCGACGACGTACTGGAGCGCCATCCATGGACCGGCGCTCGGTTGTACGGCGCGTCCGATGGCCCCGCACATCCCCTGGACGCATGGCCGACGGCGGTGGAGAAAACAACCCTGCCGGGCGGCAGCTTCGACGCAGATCCGCTGCAGCCCTTCCCTTCCTGCGATCTCGGGGCCGATGTCGGCTTCCTGCTGGGGCGTTCGGATTGCCTGGTACGGCCGGTGCCGTCGCGAGCGGGCATCGCTGTCGGATCCCCCATGGTCAGAGTGGACACCGCCGAGAGCAACCGGCATTGGGGGGCAATGCTCGTCGTCCACCGACGGGACGGCCGGGCTGAACAGCTGGCGCAGGGCATGTCGCTGGACAACACAGTCCATCTCGGCCCGATATCCACACGCATTCACTATGGAGAGGAACTGTCGGTGATCGTCTCGGCCCACTCGTTCCCGCGTCATGCACGCGATCTACAGACCGGCGAGGACCATCTGCACGGCCGTCGCACGCAGGCCGTCCGTCGCACGGTGCGCGGCATCGTCGTGGAGATGCCCGCATGAGCACCCCTGTTCTGACTGCCGAGGACCTCGTCGATCCGTTGACCGAGGTGATTCGAGCTCTGCATCCGGTGGAACGTGTCGACGGCATGCCGCGTCGGTACGTGGGCCTGACCGCAGAAATCGCCGACACCCGTGCTCACGGTAACTGGCCGTGCGATCTGGTCTCGCTCGGCACCACCTTCGCAGACGAGGACGGTGCGCGAATCGCAGCGATAGGCGAGGCAGTGGAACGGTACTGCGGAAACCATGTTCGAGAAGGACTTCGGTACGCCACGGCCGCGGAACTCCGGGCGACGAACGTGCGCCATTGGGGTCCGGACCATCTCGGGTTCTTCGCGCCATGGCAGCTGCAGTCCGAGGGCTTCCCCTTCGAACAGTTCACCGAGGACACACCGATCGCCTGGGTGGACGGTGTCGGCGCCGACAGGTCTCGCGTGGCGATTCCGGCGTCGTACGTGTACCTCAACTGGCGCACCGGAAGTCGAAAGCGTGATCCGTGGATTCACCATCTCAACTACGCGGGTATCGCGACCGGCCAGGGACTCGGCGATGCGGCGGCGCGCGGACTACTCGAACTCGTCGAACGGGATTCACTGTCGCTGTGGTGGCATCTCAATCTGCCCGCGCGAGGCATCGATCCGGCGTCGGTCCCCGGTCTCACCGACGATCTGGGCGATTCACGACTGCAGTGTCACCTTCTCGAACTCCCGTCGTACTTCGGGGTTCCGGTGGTAGCAGCAGTGATACACGACCCCGAACTCGGGATTGTCGCAGGAGGGTTCTCCGCGAAACTCGACCCCGTCGCGACTGCGCGCAAAGCGGTTCTCGAAGCGATCCACAGCTGGGTCTTCACCCGGGGACTGCTCGACGCCGACGGATGGGTGTTCGGGTCGATGCGCGCCGGCGTGCTGTCCTCGGGTCTGTATCTCGAGCATCGCGCCGATCGCACCTATCTCGACGCCGCTGGTCCGCGAAGCGAACATGTCCGAGATCTGGGTGCTCAGGCGCAGGTGTGGCTGGATCCGCGAGTTCAGGCGTCGTTGCTGCCACGGTTCACCGACCCGTCCGAGGTGGTGCCGATCGACGCTCTCCCACAGGGCACCTCCGAGGGTCTGCGGGCTGCTCTCTTCGCTGCCGGCCACGAGGTCGTCGTCTGCGATATCACCACCCCCGACGTTGCACTGACGCCGCTGCGGGTGGCGCGTGTGTGCGCCTCGGGTCTGATTCCCAACGCCCCGGCAGCTTTTCCATACTTCGGGTTGCCGCGGTGGCGGGAGATCGCCCGACGGTATGCGCCCAGCTGCGACCCGGCGGATCCGAGCACCTTGTTGCTGACACCACCACCGAGCCTGTGACGCCGTTTCGTCGCTTCGTTCTGGCACGCGCAATCGCCTGGATCGGCAACGCGATGTCCATCGTCGCGGTGCCGATGCTCGTCTACCAGCTCACCGGTTCACCGCTGTTGTCCGGCGTCGCGTTCGCGGTGGAAGCCCTGCCCTATCTGCTGTTCGGGCTGCTGGCCGGCGCCTTCGCCGACAGGGTCGATCGAAAACGGGTGCTGTTGGCGACTCAGCTTGCCAGCGTATGCGCGCTGGCAAGTATCCCGGCGGCACACCTGTTCGGATCGGTGACGATTGCCCACCTCCTGCTCGTCTCGTTCAGCACTTCGACGCTGTTCGTGTTCTTCGACGCAGCCTCCTTCGGCGTCGTACCTGCGCTTGTCGGCCGAGATTCCATCGCCGACGCGACAGGCACCCTGGTGAGTGTCGGCACTGTCATCGGGATAGCCGGCCCGCTTCTCGGCGGAGTCGCTGCGACGACGTTGGGTCCGCCTGGTGCGATCGCAATCGACGCGTTGTGTTTTCTCATCGCAGCCATCGTGACTGCGACGGTCACCCTGCCGGCTGGAGCTGCGGCTTCGATGGCCGGCTCGACGCTTCGCACGTCGATCGTCGAGGGCCTCGACTTCATCTGGCGTCATCGCGTGGTTCGTGCGCTGACCACCGTCGGCATCGGGGTGAGCCTGGCCAACGGCGTGGTGGTGGGGCTGATGGTGGTCGTCGGCGTCCGGAAACTCGGACTGAACGAGGGCGACGCGCGACTCGGCTCACTCTATGCGGCGACGGCGCTGGGAGCGTTTCTGATCAGCCTTGTCAGCGCACGCATTCAGCGGGCGGTCGGCACCGGTGTCATCACCTGCGCAGGATTGCTCGTCGCATTCTCGGCGATGCTGGCATGGTCCACCACGGGCGTTCTGGCGGTGTCGTTGGTCGTACTCGTCGTCTATCAGGCAGCCAACACGATGATCGTCGTCAACGGCATCGTGGTGCGGCAGTCCGTAACTCCCGACGGTCTCCAGTCCAGGGTGAACACCACGGCACGAATGATCGCGATGGGCGGAACTCCATTCGGCGCGGCAGCGGGTGGAGCGGTAGCCGAAGTGTTCGGTGTCACCGCGGCAATCGTGCTGGGAGCGTGTGCGCTGGCTGCCGCAGGCGCAGTGGCGTTGCGGCTCGGGGTCCCTCGGCTACCGCTGCTCGCCGACCTCACCGCGTCCGCCGAGCGCGAACGCCAATAGCGGGACCGAGTCATCACGCAGACCAACCAGATTCGCGATGTGGTCGTCATAGAACCCGGACACCGCGCAGCCTGCCAGTTCGAGAGCGGTGGAGACCAGGTACAGGTTCTGCGCGGCGATCCCTGCATCGACGTGGAGGGTGCGATAGTGACGTTCGGTGTACTTGACGAGTGTCTTGTCCAGGCGCCCGGCGAGAACGACGAACACCGATGCACGCGCTGCGAATTGCGGTTGTACGAGGCAGGATCCGAGCGCCTCGACACAGGGTCCGGTACCTGTTCGGTGGAGCACGTGTGCGCTTGGCTCGAAAACACAGGTACCGACCGCAATGTCACCGATCCGGCGAAGGACGACAAGATGCACGTCGAGCGAATCCAGTCCACCCGCGGAGGGGTTCAGCCGTAGCGTGCGGGGAGGTCCGTTCGGCGCAGCCGTCGTACGCCCCGGGCCCAAGGCCCACCCGAGCAGCGTGGAGAGACGATCCCGGTCCAGCGGGCCGAAACGGTATCGCGAGCGCCGTTCACCCAGGACTTCCCCCAATGCGACCGAGGGCAGTGATGCCGGTGCACCGAGCGCGACGGTTCCGTGTGCAGCGGCCGGTGGCGTTCTCGCCCCGGAACCTCCTGGATCGACGAGCAACCGGTGCACAGTAAGCGCACGGTGGATTCGCGCTTGCGGTGAATCATTCGACATGAAGCGCCCCCCCCCACATTCGGCAACGGAAACCATTGTCGATTCTATCGCGAACGCCTCTCGGTCTACCGTGTACGCATGCCGATGCCGGATTGGAAAACCCGCGAGCTGAGCCCCGGCCAGCTTGCCGAGCGCAGCGGGGTCGCGGTGTCCGCGCTGCACTTCTACGAGAAGCAGGGCCTGATCACGAGCAGGCGCACCTCGGGCAATCAGCGCCGCTATCACCGCGACACGCTGCGGCGTGTGGCGTTCATCCGCATCTCGCAAAAGGTGGGCATTCCGCTTGCACGGATCCGCGACGCCTTGGCCGAACTACCCGAGGAGCGCACGCCGACGAAGCGTGATTGGGCCCGGCTTTCGCAGCACTGGCATGCCGACCTCGACCATCGAATCGCCCAGTTGATCAGGTTGCGTGACGATCTGACCGGTTGCATCGGGTGCGGATGCCTGTCTCTGTCGAGTTGCGCGTTGGCGAACCCCGGCGATGAGTTGGCCGAGAACGGCCCCGGGGCCCGCAGGCTCGACGTCGATCTATGACGGCTTCTTCAGGAGCTTGCTGAACTGGTCGTTGGCCTTCTGCAGTACGAACTCGTAGGGCGGCGCGAACTTGCGCGCCCACCAGTAGCCGAAACGGATGTCGTTCGACGAATACACCAGGTATCGATTCTTCTCGATGCCCTCGAGGATGGCCTTTGCCACCGTCGACGGCTCCACGGCCCGCTTCTCGAACCGGTGCTGCAGCTTCTGTACTCGCGGGTCGTCCCGCTCGACGCCGGCGATCTCCAAGGTGTCGACCAACCCCGTTCTGACCCCGCCTGGAACGACGAGGCTGACGCCGATCCCGTGCCGCTTGAGGTCGTACCGCAGCACCTCGGACGCGCCGCGCAGTCCGTACTTGCTCGCGCTGTATGCCGCGTGCCACGGCAATGGAATCAGTCCCGCAGCCGAGGACACGTTGACCAGATGTCCTCCGCGCCCGGCCCGCACCATCGGCGGTAGGAAGTTCTCCATCACGTGGATGGGTCCCATCAGGTTGACGTCGATCATCGATTTCCAGTGTCGATGCTCGAGATTCTCGACGGTTCCCCACGCGGAGATTCCCGCGACGTTCATCACGATGTCGAGGCTTCCTGTGGCCTCGTGCACGTCGGCCGCGAACGCGGTGACCGCGTCGTAGTCGGACACGTCGAACGCCGCGGACATCGCCACCGCGGAACCCGCTTGCGCCACAGTCTCTGCCAACCCGACCTCGTTGATGTCGGTCAGGTAGAGCTCGGCGCCGGCCTGCGCGGCCAGGAGAGCCGTCGCACGTCCGATGCCGCTACCGGCTCCGGTGATGAACGTCTTCTTGCCTCTGAGACTTGCGATCCCCGTCGAGCTTCTCCACTGCATGGACCATCCCCCGTGTCGGCTGCATCGTCTTTCCCGCACCTTACGCGTCGGTCGATTTGTCTCGGCTCGATCCGGGCGGAAGACTCCGCACTCTGGAAGTAGCGCGACGAGAGGAACGCGATCATGGCCATCGTTTCCAGGGGTTTCGTCGGGAAGCGTCGCGGAGACGAGACACGCACACCGCCGGGCCAGTACCTCACCGACGATTTCCCCGTGCTGTCGGTGGGTCCGACGCCACGCGTGAACACCGACCGCTGGCAGTTCGGCATCACCACCGAGATGGGCGAGAAGCATCGTTGGAGTTGGCGCGAGATGCTCGACCTGCCGGCCGAGAAGCCGACCGTCGACATCCATTGCGTCACCAAGTGGTCCAAACTGGACACGCTGTGGCGCGGCGTTTCCCTGGACACTCTGCTCGCAGGTATCTCGACGACTGCGACGCATGTGATGGCGCACGCATACGACGGCTACACCACCAACCTGCCTCTCGACGAGTTGCGAGGTGGAAAGGCCTGGCTGGCATACGAATACGACGGCAAGCCGCTGCACCCGGAGCACGGTGGCCCAGCTCGGCTACTGGTTCCGCACCTGTACTTCTGGAAATCAGCCAAGTGGGTGCAGAATCTGACGCTGCTGCTGGGTGACGAGCCCGGATTCTGGGAGCGCAACGGCTACCACGACTACGGAGACCCGTGGCAGGAGCAGCGGTACCAGGGAGACTGACTCGAATGAAATGGCTCGTGGCCACACTGATCGACAAACGTACCGAGACGGCGAGCGCGAGCACGCTGGTCTTCGAGGTCGACGGCTGGCCCGGACACAAACCCGGTCAACACGTCGACGTTCGTCTCACCGCCGAGGACGGTTACAGCGCGCAACGCAGCTACTCGATGGCCACTCCGGCGCACGGCAACACCGTCGTTCTGACGATTCAGACCGTGGACGACGGAGAGGTGTCACCGTATCTGACGGGCGTGCTGGAGATCGGCGAGCAGATCGAGTTGCGCGGGCCGGTCGGGGGTTGGTTCGTCTGGGATTCGTCCGATCGCGCGCCGGTACTGCTGATCGCCGGCGGGTCCGGCATCGTGCCGTTGATGGCGATGATTCGAACGCGCGTGCAAGCCGAGCGCAAGACGCCGTTTCGACTTGTGTACTCGGTGCGCTCGGCGGCCGAGTTGATGTACGCCGCCGAGTTGCGCGCGCTCTCCGGGGGCATCGAGGTCAGCGTGCGATACACGAGACAGGCGCCAGACGGCTATCGCGGACGGCTCGGCCGTCTCACCGATACCGACATCGCCGAGGAAGGGTGGCCACCTGATTTCGCGCCGAAGTGCTTCGTCTGTGGACCGACGAGGTTCGTCGAAACCGTCGCCAACATTCTCGTTTCCGCGGGGCACCTACCGCCCCGCATCAAGACGGAGCGGTTCGGACCCTAGAGCTTCGGATTCGAGAGCTTCGAACTCGAGAGCTTCGAACCCGGGGTTCAGTGCCGTCGGGACATCTCGTCGCGATAGTCGGCGACGGTGCGTTCGATGCGGGTCGCATCGTCCTCGTCACCTCGGCGACGTGCGTCGTCGGCACGGCTCTGCAGCGTCTTGATTGCCTTGCGTAGCTCGGAGTCGGACATTCTGTGTTGCGTAATTGTGTGTTCCATAACACACAGTGTCCACTCGGTTCCGAGACTGAGCAAGCACCAGCTACACGGTCAGAGAGTCTGAGACCATGTCGGCTGAGGGTACGAAGCTGGACAGGCTGCGAGCTGCGAATTCGCGGAAGTACGCCAGCTTGTGCGGCGGCACGAGCGAGGGCAGCACGGTGTTCCACACCTTCTCCATGCGCGAAGGCGCACTCTCGAGCGTGGACTGCGCCTCGGACACCATCAACACACCAGCGAGCATTTCGCAGACGAGCAGCGAGGCGTTGGCGGAGTCGAGATGATCGGCGACGTCACCGTGCTCGATGGCCCGATCGAAGAGATGCTCGAAGATGTTGCCCCAGGTACCGAACACGCTTCCGCGGGCAGTGTCGGACCCGTCGACCTCCATCTGCAACCGATACATCACGCGAACGAGCGTGTCGGACGCGGCGAGTTCGAGTACCGAATACGAGATTCCGATGACGGATTCGAGTGCGGGCGACCTGCTGTCAACGAGACCGGCGCACGCAGTGGACACGCGCTCATGCCCCTCGTCGACGATGGCGCGGGCAAGCTCCTCTTTCGAGGCGAAGTGGAAGTACAGCGCGCCCTTCGTGACGCCGGATTGAGCCGAGACCTGACTCAGGGTCGCATTGGCGTGCCCCACGTCGATAAACAGATCCGCTGCCGCTCGGAGCGCTGCTGCTCGCGTAGCTTCTGCTCTCAGTTGCCTGACCATGATCTTTCACCCCTGCCCAGTTGCCTACGATGACCCCGACGCCACCTCGGTTGGACCACGTTTTGTCTGGCTGAATCCGTTGTCTCGAATTCGCTGCGCCTGCCCGGTCCGGTTGCGCAAGCTAATAGTAACCACAGGTGTCGCGCAAATGTGATTCGCCGGTGACAATTGGCAGACCGTCACATCGATTCATATAACAATCGAAATATAAAGTTCCACTCTGCCCGATTTTGTAACGACTTCTATGTCCTCTTTGTACGCCCGAAACAACTCGCCGTTGGCCGTGGCCTCATCCACCTGCGCCCACACGTCCTCGGTCGGATCCTGCAATGCACCATCGGGCTCGAACACGGCATAGACGCCGCTGGGGACATGCACGAAAACATCTCCGACAGGCACGTCGGCGGGCGAGAGATGTGGCATCCCGATCACAGCGTTGTAGTCCCCGTGCGCATCAGGGACGAACAACGTGCTCACGTCCACTGCATCGTCGTAGCGGTCACGCACGCGCTCACGCAGGAACCGAAAAAGGTCACTGATGCTGGTCTCGCCGCCCGGGACGACCCGAGGCGCCACGAGCCCTCCGAACACTTCGGCACTGCGCGCCGTCACACGGTGCGTCACTCCGACTGCCCTTGCCGCTCGACGGACAGATACAGGTCGATCTTGTAGGCGTGCGGGTAGCACTCGTAATCGGCAGTGAATGTTCGACGAATTTCTTGATGCTCCTCGGCGTGGTCGATTTGCTGCCACAGCCGCATCATCACGTCCGGAAAATAGCCGACGGCCGAAAACTTCGCATATCGCGCGCGCGGCACCTTCGCAACCAAATGGCCGCGCGTCACTTGACTGAGAGCCGAGCATTTATAACCGACAATTTGCGTGTTATAGGAACCGATACCCGGTGCGAAGTCCGTGTAGATGGACGCCAACGGACCTCCGATCTCCTGTTTGAGAACGGAGGACCACGCCTGATCGAGCGCTGGGTCGTTCAGCCTCCCGAGCGCCCGCTTGGGGCTCCGGACAGGCAGGCCAGCGACCCACGTTTCCTCGAGGTCGACATACTCGAAAGACATTCACACTCCACATGGCTCAGGGCCGCAGATACTCACTCACAGGCGGCCGGGGTGACGCTCCCCAGTAGACGTCGACCATCAACTCTGAATTTACGTTCGATCGGTAAGACTACCGGCCTGCTCCCCCGTGGGGGACCAACACCCATACAAAACGGGCAGACCAGTTGCCCCGAAAATTTGCGTTATTCGACAACGGGTTGTGAACTCTTCAAGACAAACGGGCTACATCTCGGGTCCCCGCCGACGTAGCGGTGGCGAAGCCGGGTTAGATGCAGTATCAATACAGACGGCCGGTGCGCCACTCGGACCACCGGCCTGTCTCGAGCACGACTTCGCCCACGCAACAAGGAGCTTTTCCGCATGGACTTCTACGCCTTCATCGAAACCCTCATCACCACCGGAAGCTCCGCTGGCAGCTCGCTGATCGACAGCATCTTCCCGCGCTGATAAGAGACTCTCAGTCTGCAGGGCCCGGTCGACACCGTCGACCGGGCCCTGTTTCGTTCGAACATCAGGCAAGCAATTGGAGAAAATCCAACCAAACGGTAGAAAAGTTGGGTTCCATGCCGTAACAATAGCTACGGCGTACCGGCATACCGTCGCATCGCTTGCCACCACCGACGAAACAAGGAGTCCCCCCAATGGACATCGCTTCCTTCATCTCGAGCTTGCTCTCCACCGGATCCACCACCGGAAGCACGATCTCCGACATCCCGATCCTCGAACTGCTCGGATCCGGCTCCGCTTCCATGTGACCGATTCCCGACGCGCATCGGGCCCGGACGACACAGTCGTCCGGGCCCGATGCGTCTGCATTAGAAGACAGCAGGTGTCGAGCCCATCCGCGCCGCCGGTTCGCGTCGGCGAAATCCTCATGCTAATCTCCATGCATGTACATGGATGTTCCTGCAAACAGCGGCGTCCCTCCCATTCGAGATGCCGGTGGCGCATGGTCTGAAGTCGCCGCAGCAGTCAAGGCAGTGGATTCCGCCCTCGACAGGTGGATGCAGAGCGCTTTCGGGGTCGGCATCACCGAGTACAGGGCGTCTCGCCACTTGATCCTGAGCCGCGACCGGGAACTCCGAATCAACGACCTCGCCGAGCGAGTCGATCTCAACCAGAGTTCAGCGACTCGCCTCGTGGGCCGAATGGAAGCAAAAGGGCTCGCGTATCGCGATACATGCCCCAACGACGGCCGCGGCATCTACGCCGTCATCACCGAACGCGGTGTGGATCTCGCAAACGATATCCACGACAAGTACGAGGCGAAGATCCAGGAACTGCTGCATGACGCGCCCAGCAGCGGTTCCGCTGACATCAGACGTGCACTGTCCACCCTGAGCGCGATCATCTCGTAGCGCTTGCAGGCGAATCCAGCACTTGACCTCCGTACCGTTTTTCATGCATGTACATACACTTGAATCTCTCCGCCCAGCCCCTCACCTGCACGTCACATGTCGATTCAAGCACCACCACAGAAGGGCACGTCATGAGTTGGCTCCACCTCGGTATCGCAGTAGTACTCGAAGTCGCAGTCGGAATCTGCGCCAGTAAAGCGAATGGATTCACCAACCCGATCTGGACCATCGGCACTTTGGTCAGCGGCGCAGTCGCAACGTTCTTCCTGTCTCTGGCGCTGCTGACTTTCGACGTCGGGGTCGGCTACGCCATCTGGACGAGCGTGGCCGGCGTCGGAATCGTCATCGTCGGCGCGTTGTTCCTCGGCCAACGACTCGACTGGAAGAAAGCACTCGGAATCGCCGTCGTCATAGGCGGAGTCATCGGCCTGCAGCTCAGCGGTGCCGCGTAATTCACCCTCCGATTCGAAAGGAAACAGTCATGCAAGCAACACCGAACGTCGCAACCAGCTACACACCCTCAGCAAGCACTCCAGAAAAAACCGCGCCCTGGCTCATCCTCCTGCTCGCCGGGGTATTCGAGATCGGCTATGCGCTCAGCGTCAACGGCAGCGAAGGATTCACCGTCCTCACCTGGTCCCTCTCGGCAGCCGTCTTCTTTCTCCTCACACTGTTCGCACTCAGCGTCGCCTTGAAGTCCATCGACGTCGGAATCGGGTACGCCGTCTGGGCCGGTATCGGAGCAGTCGGAGCGGCCGTTTTCGGGCCAGTGTTCTTCGACGAAACCCTGACCCTCAGCCGCGCACTGTGGCTCACGGTCATCATCGGCGGAGTCATCTGGCTCAAGCTGGCCGACAGCCCGAAGCTTCTACAATGACCATCGAACAGTTTCGGCGGCTGCTCGCGGAACCACCACTTGAGCTGTGCCAACACCGGTCGCACCGCGACGTCGCAAGCACCACGTGAGCGCCGACGACCTCCCTGCGTTGGTCCGGACCTACGACTCTGGAACATCGTCGAACGAGCTCAGCACCCGGATAGGTCTCGCGAACGGCACCACCCTCAAGCTTCTGCGTCAGGGAGGTGCAGCGATGCGTAACCAGAGACTCTGTTCAGACGAAGGCACGGATGTCTACCGGATTGTCGGCCGCGCGGGCGTCGACGCTCACCGCCGCGCCGGTGACAATCGGAGACGGTTCCTATATCGGCTCAGGCGCAACGATCATGCCAGGGGCACCATCGGCAAAGGTGTTGTAGTTGGAGCAAATTCTTGCGTGACGAAGGACTGTGAACCCGACACCGTCTACGTCGGCAATCCCGCCCGACCGCTACGGCCGATCGGCGACTGACACCGCGATCAGGCCCCTACGCCAGACCGTGAATCGACAAGCTAGAAAAGTGTCGATCGATCCGTCTGATGTATAGATGCGTCACGATCACACCGGGGACGAAACTCGACATCAATGTCAGCATGACAACCAGCGCAGCCCATTGCTCGATGACGTAGGTGGCCGAACCGGGGCGTGATGTGGTCAGCTCCGACCACGCGAGAAGTGCTCCGAACACGACGATCCACGTGACAAGAGCCCAGCAGCGAAACCCCTTTCGAGGCACCGTGTAGCCAGCGGCCGCCAAAGCTCGATATCGACGAAGCCGATCGCGGACCGTCAGGAAAGCGATCATCGCGCCGATGCCGCAGAACGAACCGCCTACCAAACACCCTGCGGCGATCACGAACCCGCTTGTATCAACGTTCAGAACCATTCCCACGCATGCGACCCCAACACCGGTGAGCATCAACGCCGTCATGACGAACCCCAGCCGATCCTTGGTCACCAGAAGAGGATTCGCGGCGCTGCGTACACAGTTGCGCACGACCCAGCCGACGACCCCAAGAAGAATGATTCCGTGCCAGTACGCGGGCCTGCTGCCGTCCACCGGTTCGAGGTGATCGACCAGCCCCATCAACGCGTTGTTCGTCCGCTGAAACGTCCCTGACACTGCAAGCGCGAATGCCGCACCGAGGGCGACCAACACACAAAGCCCTCGAACAATTCCCCGCCGCTCCCACGTCTCGGGCAGTCCGAATCTCGCGACCACCACCGCCCACCAGACGCGTCCAACTGCATACAGAACTCCGCCGATCAATCCGGCGCCGGCGAGTGACGCGACGACACCCGACATCTCGGAGTCCCCAGCCGACAATCCCCACCAGATCGCTCCGACGAGCACTGCGGAGACGCTGACGTGTTTGCCGAAGGTACCGAACGAATTTCCGACAACCTCGATGCTTCGCGGTACCATCCAAATTGCCCCTCGTACAGACACTTCTGCACTGCTGAGCAGCCTCTGGGCGAACCACAGTCGATGGACCCATTTGATGTCGTGCACGTTTCTCACTCGACGGAACTGACGTTCGAGGGCAACGCCCAGCAGCCATGATCTCCGTCGATCCAGTTCGGCGGCCATCCGAGCGCGATCCGTGCTTCCGCGGAGGATCGCGATCACCTCGTAGGTGTCACCGTTATCCTCCCGATAGCCACCGGGTGGATCATTCCCGACCATGTTCTGCCGTGCGGACAGCTCGTCAAGGGTGTTCTTGCGGGCAAAGACGCCACGCCGATACAACTCGAGTGCGCCCGCCTCCCGAAATCGTCTATCCCACTGCGGCGATTTGACGGCGTCATGACCTGATGCCAACAGCAACAGCACGTACTGCACCGCGACGAAGAAAACGAGATATCTCAGAATGTCGACCCCCACAGGGCCGAATCTAGTCACTGCCACCGACAAGCTGCGGAGCCGACGTCAAAACGTGGTGGAGCTGAGGGGAATCGAACCCCTGACCTTCTCGATGCGAACGAGACGCGCTACCAACTGCGCCACAGCCCCTTCTTGCGAGCCCGTCGAACTTGTAACCAACTGAACCCGCTGGGCAACCTTAGCAAAGGCCGACGGGCTCGCCGAACGTCAGGCCCCCGAGGCTCGTCGAACGTCCTCGTGGACGGGTCCGGGCTGCTGGAAGGGCTCGGAGTAGTGGTCGAGGTGGTCGAACTCGGGATCCTCGTCGTCGATTTCGAGAACCACCGCTCCGGGGCGCCGCAGTCGCTGCGGAACCAGTTTGAGTTCCTCGTCGGTACGGGATTCGACGCCGAGCCGGGATCGTCCCATGCGCGTCAGCCGACGGCGGCGGATCTCCTGCTCGATCTGAACCTGACGACGCAGGTAGTACAGGTAGCAGGCGAGACCGACCACGGCGAGGCCACACACCCACCACAGCGTCGCGGTGACGATGACGGCCAGCGCAGCAGAGGTGATGGCCGCGAACACCAGCGCCAGAACCGCCCGTTGACGGAACGAGTAGCGCGCGGCCCGCGCGATGGCATCGGCCTCGGGGTCGAACCCTCCGCGTCCGCGACGGTTGGGGACGTAGTCACGCGTCGCCTCGGACTCTCGCCCGTCCTCCCCGTCCCACTCGACCTCGTCCCGGTCGATGATGTCGGTCTGTGCGTGAGTGTCCATCGGGTCCTCCGCCGTGATGTTCGATGTCTCGCGGATGTTCGGTGCTTCGCGTCCGAAGACGATGTTGGCGGGCGCCGATACACGCTCGTCGTATTCGGGTCGCCAATCGGGGTCACTGGCATGTCCGGCAGCGGGCCCGCGTTTGGGTCTCTTGACTCCACCGCGATGCAGCACTCGGGTGGCCAGGGCCGCGTCGGAGGTTTGCATGATGCGTGGACGCTTGCTCGTCATCATCGGGAGCAGCACGAACACCCAGACGGCGACCAGTCCGATCCAAATGATCGAGTTGGGCATCTCGGCGCTCTCCTTCCACGGACAAGTCGGTTACATCGGTGACGTGATCAGGCTATGTGGAAGGCGAAGCCGATCCGGGTAGACGCGCCGACCCGAATTACACACACGTCACTCGAGTCACTTCCGTCTCGAGAAGTGAGTCAGGCCCACGCAGCTCTGCCGGTGCGCACCAACCGGTCCGCAACGGTCACCTGCACCTCGTTCGACGTCATCGCGACCAGCAGGTGGTCGCGCCAGGTGCCGTTGACGTCGAGGTAGTCCTTGAGCAGGCCTTCTTCGCGAAAGCCCACGTGGCGCAGTACAGCTTGACTCGCGAGGTTTTCCGGACGCACGGTCGCCTCGACACGGTGCAGACCGACCGGACCGAAGCAATGGTCGAGACCGAGCGCCAGGGCCGCGGTCGCAACACCGCGTCCGTTGAGCTCCTTGGAGACCCAGTAACCGATCCAGGCGGACCGCAGCGCACCGCGAACGATGTTGCCCACGGTGATCTGGCCACAGAAATCGCCGTCGACCTCGATTGCCATCGGAAGCATGTGCCCCTTACGGGCCTCGGACTTCAACCCGGACAAGAGTGCGGGCCACGCAGTGACATGGTGGCGGGCCGCCCACGATCCTTCCCCTGTCGGCTCCCACGGCTCGAGGTAGTCGCGATCGGCCAGTCGGAGCCGACTCCAGGCTGCGCCGTCGCGCAACCGAACAGGACGGACCCTGACGTTCCCTGCGGCGACGGTCAGCGGTCCAAGTTTCGCCGGCCATCCAGGGTGGCTCGACCACGTGCGCGGCATCAGTCGATATTAGGCGCTTCACGCATGTGCGTGGAAATCCATAGCGGGCTATGTATTTCCGCGCACATGCGCGGAGCGCCTACCCACGCTGGGCGAGGAATGAGACTTCTACTTCTTCGCCGGTGCGGATCTCGGTGGCCTCCGGATCGATGACGACCAGGCAGTTGGCCTCGGCGAGTGTGGCCAGCAAGTGCGAGGACGCACCGGGCGCACCGCCGAGGGCCTGCACGAGGTACTCCCCCGTGTCCTCGTCGCGCATCAACTGGCCACGGAGAAACCCCTTACGGTCCGCGATGGAGGTGATGGGGGCGACGGTGCGCGCGGTAACCGTTCGCCGCATCGGCTGCCGGCGTCCGAGGGCGATGCGGATGAGCGGACGCACCATCACCTCGAACACCACCAACGCGCTCACGGGGTTTGCCGGCAACAGGAACGTTGGCACCTCGTCGCGGCCGAGCTGACCGAATCCCTGGACCGAACCTGGATGCATCGCCACGCGTTCGACCTCGATGTCGCCGAGGTCCGAGAGCGCCTCGCGCACTCCATCGGAGGCGCCGCCCCCGACCGCTCCGGCGATAACGACGATCTCCGATCGGATCAGCTGACCCTCGACGACCTCGCGCAGTCGCTTCGGATCGGTGCTGACAATGCCCACACGGTTGACGTCGGCTCCGGCGTCACGTGCCGCGGCAGCGAGTGAGTAGGAGTTGACGTCGTACACCTGGCCGGGACCAGGGGTGCGGTCGGTGTCGACGAGTTCCCCACCGACCGAAATGACGGACAGGCGCGGACGCGGATGGACGAGCACCTTGTCGCGCCCGACGGCGGCGAGCAGACCGACCTGCGCGGCGCCGATTATCGTGCCGGACCGGACCGCGACGTCACCGGGTTGCACGTCGTCACCGATCTTGCGGACGTAGTCGCCGGAGCGGACGGGCCGGTAGACCTTGACGCGGGCGCGGCCGCCGTCGGTCCGGTCGAGCGGAAGCACGGCGTCTGCCAACGTCGGGAGCGGAGCCCCCGTGTCGACGCGCACCGCCTGCCGTGGCTGCAACCGAATCGGCTGACGCGACCCCGCGCTGACCTCGCCGACGACGGGCAACGTCAGTTCGATGCGTTCGTCGTCCTCGTTGCGCATGTCCGTGCCCGCCTCGGACACGTCGACGCTGCGGACGGCGTAACCATCTATCGCGGCCTGGTCGAATCCGGGCAGTGGGCGCTCGGTGACCACCTCTTCGGCGCAGAGCAGACCCTGCGCCTCCGAGATGGCGACCCGTACAGGCCGCGGCGCGACTGCCGCGGCAGTCACCCTGGTCTGCTGATCCTCAACCGAGCGCATCTGGCCCTTCCTCTATCTGGTCACATCGGGCCTGTTTCTCCAGGGCCTATTCGTACTGGGTGAGCTGGGGAGCCCAATCGTCGCTCAGACGTTCGGTCAGCCACTCACGCAACGGCGGACCGTAATCGTCACGTTCGAGTGCAAAGTCAACCGCAGCACGGAGGTATCCCCCGGGATTTCCGAGGTCGTGTCGGGATCCACGATGCACCACCACGTGCACCGGGTGGCCCTCCTTGATGAGGAGAGCGATGGCGTCGGTGAGCTGGAGCTCGCCGCCCGCGCCCGGCTCGATGCGCCGCAACGCGTCGAAGATGGCCCGGTCGAGGAGGTAGCGGCCGGCCGCGGCGAACAGCGACGGCGCATCCTCACGCTTGGGCTTTTCGACCATCCCGGTGACCTTGAGGACGTTGGGGTTGACGGCGTCGGGGACGGTCTCCACTTCGAACACCCCGTATGCGGAGACGTCCTCCTCGGGAACCTCGAACGCACACAGGACGGATCCGCCGCGCTTGGCCCGCACCCGGGACATCACGTCGAGGACGCCGCGCGGAAGCACCAGATCGTCGGGAAGAAGAACGGCGATCGCGTCCTCGTCCGCGTCGAGGACTTCCTCGGCGCAGGCCACAGCGTGGCCGAGTCCGAGCGGCTCCTTCTGGATGACGGATTGAACGTCGAGCAACGCCGGCGCGACCCGCACCTTCGCGAGCATCTTCAGCTTGCCGCTGGCCTCGAGCTTGCTTTCGAGGACGAGGTCCTCGACGAAGTGGGCGACGACGCCGTCCTTACCGGGCGAGGTGACGATGACGAGGCGTTGTGCACCCGAATCGGCCGCCTCACCCGCGACGAGCTCGATTCCCGGTGTGTCCACGACCGGAAGCAGTTCCTTCGGAACTGTCTTGGTCGCGGGCAGGAAGCGGGTCCCCATCCCTGCCGCGGGAACGATTGCCGTCCGGAATTGACGTACTGGCCCCGACGCGGGAGCGTCGACTGCGACATCTGACATATTTCCCACCCTATCCATGCTCGCTGCGGATCGACTCCGCGTGTGCTGTCTGTTTCCCGTGGTGCTTATGCTCGAAACTCGTGACGCTGGTGATTCCGTGAACCCGATATCCAAGGAGGAGTGGCGGAGCCGTGTCTTGACTCGCCGTCGCGCCGTCGACGCTGTGGTGCACGCCGAGGAATCTCTGAAACTGTGTCATGCCGCAGCCGAACTGGCGCGCGGAGCGACTGCTGTGGCGGCGTACGTCCCTGTCGGCAGCGAGCCGGGCTCGCTCGATCTACTCGACGCACTGAAGTCGGTATCCCCCACGGTCCTGGTTCCCATAGCCCGTGAACCAGGGCCTTTGCACTGGGCAGAGTACACAGGCCGCGGCAGTCTGAGGGCGGCTCCCTATGGTTTGTCCGAGCCCACGGGACCGATTCTGGGCCCTGAGTCCGTCACGCGCTGCGAGGTGGTGTTCGTCCCCGCTCTGGCGGTCGATTTCCGCGGTGTGAGACTGGGAAGGGGCGCCGGTTTCTATGATCGGACGCTGGATCTCGTTGCCCCGGGCATACCGATTGTCGCGGTGGTGCGTGACGGGGAATTGGTCGAAGAACTCCCCGAGGAACAGCACGATCGCCGCGCCTCGCACGCATTGACGCCGAACAGGGGGTCGGTGGCGTTGACTCGGGAATAGATGCCCGAATGGCTAGGTTGGCAGTCGTGTATGTAGAGTGCTAATGCTCTGTCTTGTTCGGCAAAGTACCATCTGTTTTTCGGCACACCAATCGTGGGGGAAAGCCGCTCGACCGAGCATCACCCCCCGGCGACATCTCCTTGGTGACCAGTGGACCAGCGCGGAGGAACCATCGATGCCCACCTATTCGTACGCCTGCACCGAATGCGACAACCGGTTCGACATCGTGCAGTCGTTCAGCGAAGACTCGCTGACCGTGTGCCCGCAGTGCACCGGCAAGCTGAGAAAGCTGTTCAACTCCGTTGGGATCGTATTCAAGGGCAGCGGATTCTACCGGACAGACAGCCGTAGCGGATCGAGCACGGTCAGCGAAAGCTCCGGTGAGTCCAAGAGCGATTCTGCTCCGGTCAAGACCGAAGCCACCGCCTCGAAGGACTCCTCGAGCAGCTCTTCTGCCAAGCCCAGCACCTCGACTCCGACGCCAGCGAAGGCCGCCGCCAGCTCGTAGTTCTCCCGTTCGTCCACAGGCCCCGGTTCTATCCACAGCCGGGGCCTGTTCGGCGCTTCGGCGACGCGTGTGTGCCGATAGCGTGCTCGACATGCCGCTCAGCTCGCCTGCCCCCAAGAAATCGACGCGTCTCGACGCCACCCTGCTGGACCGGATCCTCGCCCGACCCGGTTGGAGCAGGACCATCCTTGTCAGACGCGTGGCCGCAGCGTCGCTCGCGCTGACCGCCGTGGTGATGTTCGCACGGGATGCGGCCGCCACCGATCACGTCCGCGTTCTCGTCGCAGCGCACGATCTCACCCCAGGCGCCACGCTCGGGTCCGAGGACGTGCGGATCGCGGAGTTCTCCCCAACCACGGTTCCCGACGGCGCGCTGGAGTCATTGGACGACATCGACGCACGCACCGTGGCGGGTCCAGTACGCGCGGGCGAGCCCATCACCGACGTTCGACTGTTGTCCTCCCGGTTGGCGGAGTCTGCGATCGACGCGCCCGATGCGCGCATCGTCCCGGTGCGGTTGAGCGATGCCGGGGTGACGAACCTGTTGCGGTCCGGCGACACAGTCGACGTGCTGACCGTCGGCGAAGGAGATGACGACCGCGCCGCGCGGGTGCTGGCGAGCAAGGCTGTGGTGATACTGGTTTCGTCGGAGAACTCCAGCCGACGGGGCACCGACCCGGTGGTTCTCGTAGCCATGTCGCCTGAAGACGCCACGACGGTAGCGGCCGCATCACTCACGAGCGCCCTGACGGTGACGTTCCACTGAAGTCAGTTGCCTGCGAGTCAGTTGCTTGCGAGTCAGTTGCTTGCGGCTACATCCTCGTTGGGCTGACGGGTGCCGGAATCTCCCTGAACAACCTCGGCCGGCTTTGCGGCAGCGGGGGCCTCCACTCGACCGACGAACGTGGCGAAATGGGTGAAGACCAGGGCGCCGATGGAGTCAGTGAAGACGATACGAACGCTGAAGACATCGTCGCCGTCGACGATCTCGTGCGTTTCGATGAACACGTCGCTGTGCAGGGCATCATTCGATCGCATGGGACGGTGCTCGATGATCCGCTGCTCCGAGAGCCGCAGGACATAGCAGTCGTAGTCTGCGAACACATCGCGAACTACATGCAGTGCCGCCGAGGTCCCCAGGTTTCGGTACGCCTCGTCGCGGTGGGCGTAGTCCTCCACATCCGATTTGTGTGGGTACATCCGCAGCAACGCCGACTCGCTAGCGAGCGCACCCTCGGGATCGTGGAACCGCGAGAGTCGGTGGCGCTTGCCGAGAACGCGTTCGATCCAATCGCTGGACGGCGCTGCATCCCCTGCTCTGTGACGGCCCATAAAACAGATCGTAACGCGCCAGGACGACAAGAACTAACTTTGTACCAACTCACAGTCTTGGTGCAATCGCAAACTAACCAACTCTGGCGGTGACGCCGTCGATCGCGTCACCGCCAGAGGACTCGGACACTGCTCAGCCGATGCTGAAGGGCTGACCCCATAGAGTCACCGTGGACGTGACCGCATCGTTATCGATGGTGACGTTCACGTACGAGCGCGCCTCGGCGAATCCGGCGCAGCCCGAGACACCGATCGTCTCGTCGGCGTAGGTGAATCCACCACCACTACCCGAGAAGTCGAAATCGTTCGAGGTCTCCGTAGCGACAGTGACGCCGTCGATCTTGGCGTCGGTCTCGTCGGCGACGAGCTTGATGTCGTTGAGCTGACCGGGCGCGAGATCCAGATTGACCCCGGCGCCGATGTCATACGTATTCGGCTGCGTGCGTGTGATTTCGAGCGATGATATGTCGCCAGGGTCGACGCTGATCGTGTTGCCCTGGCCGAACGAACCTTCGACTCCACCGCTGATACCGGCAGCGAAGTCCACCTGGCAGCCGACCAAGAAGCCCGGCTCGATGGAACCGCCACCGGGGTTGGACGTTTCGACGGTGTAGTTGCCGGTGACCCACACGTTGCGCTGCGTCGGCGTTGCGCCCATGGATGGCGAGATGAGGCCGCTCTGACCGAAGCCCTTGACGGTGACGACGGTGCCGTCGATCAGCGTCTTGGTGATCTCGTTGTCCGCGAGCGGGACGAAGGTGTCTGCGTTCGCCGCGCCTGCGGACCAGAAGCCGAGTGCGATGGCGCCGGCTGCGCCGAGTGCAGCGATGCGTGTCGCAGCAGTCTTGTTGTTCTTCACGGTCTTTGTTCCCCTCGTAAGGTCCTGCGAAGTCAAAATGTCCAGCAAAGATCGTCGATGTACGCGCGATCAGCCGAGGCTGAAGGGCTGGCCGTAGAGGGTGCCTTTGTAGCGGTAGTCACCGGTGAGCTCGAGCGTGGTGTACGAGCGAGCCTGTGCGTATCCGCCGCAGTTCTGAACGGAGATAGCGACATCCTGGTACTGAATGGCGGTGACCGGTCCGCTGACGTCCTTGGACGCGATTTCTACCGCAGCAACCTCGCGATCCTTCAGTGGTACCTCGAAGCTGGCACCGCCGCCGATGGTGTTGGTGGTCTCGCCTTCACCGCCGATCTGAAACAGCTCGGGAAACAGCGTGATGATGTTGGTGTTGCCACCTTCGATACCGGCACCGAAGTCCAGGCCGAAGCTCAAATCGTCCATGTCGAGCTGGCAGCCGACGAGGTAGCCGGTTGTCAGGGTGCCTTCTGCACCTTCGGGAACCTCGGACATCGCAGTTCCGGTGGCCCAGGCGTTGCGGTTGAGTCCGTTGAACGCGATCTGCGGTGCAACCTTGGCAGATTCGTCGAAGTGCGCGATCTTGTACGGCCCCGCAACCTTCTCACCGGGAGCGAGTGGGACGAAGGTTTCAGCGTTGGCCGATCCGGCCGACATCAGGCCTACCGCCATCGATGCCGCTGCACCGAGCGCAGCTATGCGACCGATTCTGCGAAGTCCGGACAGGCGAGACAGCCCGGGAAAGCGAGACTCGTTCATGGTTCCCCTCAAAAAACAGTGAATCCGACCGCCTCGACTCACACACCGAGACTCATTCCTGGGGAAGAATACGGGACGATCTGTTCTTCGTCACCATTAATGGGTAACAACTTTCGTTCGCGACGGTCAATTTCTGTTACGCGCCATACTGCAGCGAGCAGCCGGGTGTGAGAGGTTCTGCGAAGGGCACCGAATCGGCTAGTACTACAGCAGTAGATCGGTCTGGAGGTCCCCTGACCTGCGATGATAGTGGCAACGTTGGGCGGTGGCCTGGTGTTTTCGTCTCCATGCCGACCACGCGAGAACGTGTTCGACGCTCGCGAGTGCTCCAAGGACGAGGGCGTTGAAAAGTCTGCGTAACTCGTTGATCGTCAACATGATCAGATCGTCGACGACTGGACTGCGTTCACGTTCGGCTGCGGTAGTAACAGCGAGGAACGCCATCGTAGCCATCGCCAACGTCACCCACCGATGCCACGAGGTCCACCGCCGCACCTGATGCTCATCGAGACCTGCTTGCCCCTTCGCTGCCTGAAACGACTCCTCGATCTTCCATCGCCACCCCGCGACCCGCACCAACTCCGACAACGTCACCGCAACCGGGGAGAAGCACCGGTAGTACGCGATCTCACCGGTGACATCGTGGCGCCGCAGCAACATAGATGTATGGCCGTACTCGTTGTCAGGCAACGGTATCCACGCCCAGGAATACCATCGCGGCCCCTTGCATCCAGCGCCGGCAGATCGCATCTGCCAACACTGTTCATCGAGTAGATCCACCAGAGTATCGATGCGTACCGACCCCGTCGCGGTGGCAACTCGATGACTGCACGCCACCGCCAGTACGTACCCGACCCGCCGCGATTCGAGCTCTGCTCGCAGACCAGGGTCTGCGCCGTAGACTTCATCGCCGGCAACCCACGACGCGGGTGTGCCGGCGTCGAGGGCAGCGCAGATCATCGACTGCGCTAACGCCGGTTTCGTAGCGAACACCCGATCAGCATCCGGAATCCCAGCGCAATCACAGCGGGCGGTGTCCTCGGTCCACGACGCAGGGAGGTACAACGCGCGGTCGATCAACGCATGCCCACGGCGCCCGGCGTACGTCAGGTACACCGCGACCTGCGCATTCTCGATCCGGCCCGCTGTCCCGGTGTACTGGCGTTGCACCCCGACCGTGGACGTGCCCTTCTTCAGATCACCGGTCTCGTCGACAATGAGCACCCCCGCTGGGTCACCGAACGCCTCCACGACGTAGTCGCGGACATCATCACGGACCTTCTCGGCATCCCACTTCGCGCGGGAGAGCATGTGCTGCAGCCCGTCCGGACTGCTGTTACCGCGGCGTTCGGCGATCGTCCAACAGTTCTTGCGGTCCAGGCCGGAGAGCAGCCCGAGCATCAAGCCGCTCGCATGCCGTAGCGGTTCGTAACGGGAAAAGCGCGGTGCGATGCGGTCGATCAGCGCGCCGAACCGAGGTGCCTCACATAAAAGTGAGCGCGAAGTAGTGACTGGTGCCTCACATGTAGTGAGCGCATGGAGGCTTGCGTTACTTCGTTTTGGCCAATCGGTCGATTGACGGTTGCAATGCTTCCAGATCGATGTGTCGGGCGGCGGCGAGGACGTCGGTCTTGGTCTTGGCCAGGTCGAGTAGTTGCATCTGAATGGCGTTGATCTGGCGGGTCAGGTCGGCCGGATTGATCCCGTCGATGCGAGCGGCTACCGTCGAGAGTTGTTGCGCGTCAAGCACTCCAGATGCTTGCAGGCGCTGCCACGGGGTGGCCGGCTTGTCGTAGATGCGTTTCTTGCGTCCGTCGGCTGTGGCGGTGTAACCGATCGCCTTCTTCGTCGGGGTGAACAGGTTCAGCCGCAGCGACACCAGCCGCCAGAGCCGGTTGAGCAGTTCGAGCTCGGCGGCGGTGTCGTAGCGCCAGTAGAACGCGTGCTTGCGGACGACGTGGTTGTTCTTGGACTCCACATGAGCCTGATCGTTCTTCTGGTACGGCCGCGAGCGGGTCTGCTCGATGTCGCGGTCCTGCAGCCAGGCCGCGACTTCGTGGTTGATGAACTCACTGCCGCAGTCGGAATCGAAGACGGTCATCGCGAACGGAAACCGCTGCTGCAGTTCGGCGATGCCGTCGGTGATCCATTTCGAGGCGTTGTTGCGGATCGAGCAGTTCTCGGTCCATCCGGTCACCAGGTCGGTCATCGTCAACGTGCGCGCGAACTCGCCGATCAAGGTCGGGCCGCAGTGCGCCACAGTATCGGCCTCGATCACCCCCGGGGCGTCGGGCGCCTCGTCAGCGCAGGTCCGGATGCTAATCGAGTTCCGAAGCAGCGGAGACGGTTTCGTCGTCGCCACGCCCTTGATCCGCATCCTGTCCCGGGCCGGTTTGAGGTAGCGGTCCACCGTGGCCGCGCTCATCGCACCGAGTTGCGTGACCGCCTCGTCGGTGGCGAAGGGCTTGTCCAGGTCGCCGGCCGCGATCAGCAGCGGCAGCCACTGATCCGCCATCACCACGAGGTACTTGCCGCACGGCATGCCCATCAACGCCCACACGTGCTCGAGCAGTGCCCTGGCGTCGTCGCTGAAGCCCCGCGGTCGCAGCGTGCGCCCGTCGACCTGGTCGGCGGGGTCCGGCAGCCTCGCGCCGGTCAGCATCCGCCGCGCCGTCGACCGGCCCATCCCCGTGGTCGACACGACCCGGTCCAGGATCTTGCCCCGCTCCACCTTCGTCGCGTTGCGGTACTGACCCCGCAGTTTGTTCGTGACCTGACGTCTCGCGGCCATATCGATCTTGCCCTCCCACATCGGGCAAGCCTTCCGGGCCACGCGCTCAAAATAGGTGAGGCACCACCGACAGCCTCGCGCTCAAAATAGGTGAGGCACGCCGCGAACTCGTCCCACCACCGATCAGGATCTATCCTGTATTCTGCGGCCAACGCGGAGTTCGATTTTGTCTTCACACCCAAAATGATCACGCGTTGGCCGCCCTGAGCAGCGCAGACACGCCCACAAAGACGATCTACGGCTGTAGTACTAGCCTCGTTCTCCTCACGACCACTCGATCCGTCGGACTCCCGGGAGGGCACATGCTCAAAGGCTTCAAAGACTTCCTCCTCTGAGGAAACGTCGTCGATCTCGCCGTCGCCGTGGTTGTCGGCGCAGCTTTCACCGCCATCGTCACCGCGTTCACGTCCAACATCGTCAACCCGATGGTCGCTGCCCTCGGTGGATCGAACGAGTACGGCTGGGGCTTTCAAATCACCTCCAGTCCCGAAACTTTCGTGAACGTCGGGGCGATCATCACCGCGATCATCAACTTCATCATCATCGCGGCAGTCGTCTACTTCGTCCTCATTCTTCCGGTCAACACCGCCAAGAAGCGCTTCGTCAGTCAGCCCGAAAAGGAACTGAGCGACGTGGACGTTCTGGTTCAGATCCGCGACATTCTCGCGGGAGGAACCGAGGTGGGACGGAAGCTCTCGACACCGGCGGACGACACCGGTGGCAGCGGTGAATCACCCACGGACCTGGGCGAGTCCGGCGGCGGGCAGCACAGCAAGTAACAGTCGGACGAACATCGAAAAGCCCGTTTGCACTGAATACTCAGCGCAAACGGGCTTTTCGCTGCCTTGGGCGATCGGCGGTATCGATCCGAGCACGACGCGACCGCGACTTGTCTAGAACCTCTGTAGCGGGAATTCTGCCAGAGTGATTGTGGTGCCGTCGCTCTCGCAAGCCGAGGCTACGGCGGCGGCGTTGTCGACGAACGCCTGGCCGGATTCGCTGTCCGCTTCGGTGAGTTCGAGCGAGTCGGCCGGGAGCGCATCGACGAGCGCTTGAATCTGCACCTGGACATCATCGGTGGCGGTGCCTGCGAGCGATTGCATCTCGGCGATGGAGGCATCCTTGTCTGCAGTCCACTGCTCGACATCACCGTCCGTAGGTCCAGCTGCGGTGAGCTCGGCCAGTTGGTCGTGGGCGGCGCCGAATTGCTGGCACGCGTCAGCATTGGCGGCATCGCCGTCGGAATCGCTGCTGCACCCGGTCAGCGCGATCAACGCGGTGATCGCCACCGCGGACATCAAAGTGGAACGCATCGTCTTGAATCAGCCTTATCTCGTGGCCGGAGCCGCGGGGCTCGGCAATTCGGATCGTCAACTGTCGGTGGGACGCACAAATCGGGCCCGCCCGGAATATTCCGGACGGGCCCGATTGTGTCAGCGCGTCAGCACTGGGTGAAGCTCGAGCTCAACTGATGGAGATCAGTTGAAGGTCCACGGTGCACCGTAGGTGACGGCAACGTCACCGGTGGAGCTGGTGACCATCACGTACGGGCGAACGCGGACGTTACCGAGGATGCCGGTAGCCGTGCCGTGTGCGTTGGCGATCTGGATGGTTCCCGAAGGGCCTTCTGCATCGCCGCTGGTGCCCTGGATCTCGCCCGAGGCCGCAGTGGCGTCAACGATACCGGGACCGGGAGCGATCTCGACCTCGAAGCCAGCCTCCGGAAGCAGGTCACTGGTTCCGACATCGACCGGAATCACGCCATCGGCTCCGCCGGGGAGCGTGAAGTCCAGACCGATGTTCGGCGTGGTGTAGCCGAAGGAGATGCTGCCACCGAGGCTGGCCGGGTAGCCGACCTGGTAGCCGACTGCGACGGTGCCTTCGAAGTCGTCGGCGTCAGGTCCGGTAACTTCCCAGCCTGCAACGCCGTTGGCGAACCACTCACGAGTGAGCGGGTTGCCGTCCAGCGGCGGAACGCTGTTGAGGAACGTGTCGGACAGCGTCACGGTGATGAGGTTGCCATTGGCATCCACAACCGAGTTCGTGCTGTCTACAGCTGCGGACGCGGTACCCGTACCGAGCACCAGGCCGACAACCGAAGCGCCGGCAACAACTGCGGCGCCCATGGACTTCAGTCCACGGCTACGCCGCGGCTTCTGGATCTCCGTCATTTAATTCCTCATCATGTTCAGTCCCAGCGCATTTGCGCGGGAAGCTTGTGGCTTTCACCCTCGCGTCACACCGGCAGCATTGCCGAGGATCCCCGAGCAGAACCCGATCATCAGATCATGTTCGTGATAGTCCCGACACAGGAGCAGTGAGCGTGAAGGTCCACGCTCTCGTGCCGGAAGCTGAGGGCAACATTAGAGGAGTTGCAGGATCGTGACAATCCCTACGATCGCCGGTCGTACATGGCCGAATCGTGATGTGTTTCATGCATGTGAACACCAGTCACACCATACTGACAGGTAACCCGGATCACAGCTATCGCAGCCGTTTTCATTTCGTTACAAACCTCACCGAGGTGCACATGCGCCCTGAAATGCGGGGACTCTCCACAGATCCTTGTATACGGGTAGCGATACCCCCGAAGGTAATGACCCGAATGGGCGGCAGATCGACCCTCGAAGGCAACGCGATGTCCGTCCGGATTGGCTAACAGTGCGTAAACGAAACACGAACAACTCGGCCCCATGTCGAGAAAAATGTGGGGTGGATCACATCAGGCATGATGGGGTGGGCGCTCGCTCGCGAACCAATCGTCCGACCGACCGTCGCTCTCGGTCGGCCGATCGTCACCCGTCGACTCGGGCAGAACATCGCCGAAAATACGAGCGAGCCGGGCCCGTTGCGCACGGGCCCGGCTCGCGTCGTCTGCTTCTTGTGAACAGTCCTCGGACATAGCTCGATTATTCGTCGAGACCGGAGAGCTCAGAGATGACATGACCGGCGAGCGGCGTCAGCGTCGCCATGCCGTCACGGATCGCCGACCGGGAGGACGGCAGGTTGACCACCAGCGTGCTCCCCGAGACGCCGACGAGACCACGGGAGAGCCCGGCATCCAACGATCCCGCCGCGAGTCCCGAAGACCGAAGCGCCTCGCTGATGCCCGGAATCTCACGATCGAGGACCTCGGCCGTCACATCGGGGGTGACATCGCGAGGCGACACACCGGTCCCGCCGATGGACACCACCAGGTCGACACCGCCGATCACAGCCGTGTTGAGAGCATTACGCACGTCCACCTCGTCCGAGGTGACCGCGACGACGCCGTCGACCAAGAACCCCGCCTCCGTGAGCAGCTCTGTCACCAGCGGACCTGTCGAATCCTTCTCGTTGCTGTGCGCGGTCCGATCGTCGACGATCACTACCAATGCACGCCCAGCCAGTGCTGCCTCGTGTTCCATACCGCTAACCGTAGTAGTAGCGCCGTGCTGAGCCTCACGCTGTGCGTAAATCGTGGCGACGGTAGCCAGTCGATCAGTGAAAGACAGCATCAGCGACCTCCGGGGAAGCCGGGGATCTGCAGCTGCGAACCCGACTCGGACGGTGCCTGCACCGCACCGGTCTGCGGCTCCGCCGTTCCCAGGGTGACGTCGACCGTCTGCTCCCTACCGCCATCGGTGTAAGTGATGGTGACGGAATCGCCCGGCACATGCGAGCGCACCGCAGCGATCAACGCGTCACCGCTCTCGATCACCCGGTCGTCCACCTTGGTGATGACCGCGCCCTGCGGAATTCCGGCAGCTTCTGCGGGCCCGCCCTCGGTGACCTCGACGACGGTGGCGCCGTTCGCGTCATCCTGAGAGGGCACCTGCACGCCGATCATCGCCTGCGTCGCCTGGCCGGTGGTCGCCAACTCGTCGGCGATGCGCTTGGCTTGATCGACAGGAATGGCGAAGCCGAGCCCGATGGATCCGCTCTGCGCGCCGGAGGAACTGCCACCGAGCGAGGCGATGGCGGTATTGATACCGATCAGTTGACCATCGGTATTGACGAGCGCGCCACCGGAATTGCCCGGATTGATCGCGGCATCGGTCTGGATGGCATCGATCACGGAGTTCTGATTTCCGGCTTCACCGCTGGTCGATACCGGGCGGTTGAGCGAGGACACGATGCCCGTGGTGACGGTCCCGGCCAAGCCCAGAGGCGAACCGATCGCAACGACCTGCTGACCGACCTGCAGATTGGACGAGGACCCGAGTTCGATCGGCGTCAGGTCCGTTCGTCCCTCGGCCTTGATGACGGCGATGTCCGAGACCGCGTCGGCTCCGATGAGCGTCGCGTCCGCGGTGGTGCCGTCGGCGAACGAGACGGTGAGCTTGCCGTTGGCACCGGCCCCGGTTGCGACGTGGTTGTTGGTCAGGATGAGACCGTCCGAGGAGAGAATCACACCGGATCCCTCCCCCTCGGCCTGATTTCCGACGACCTCGATCTGCACGACGCTCGGCAGCACCTTGTTCGCGACGGCTTGGATGGAGCCGTCAGCAATGTTGGCTGCCGGTTGTGCGGCCGTGATGGTGGAGTTCAGGGAGTTGGTCGCGCCTCCTGCACCGTTCCCGCCGCCGGCCGCGTAAACACCGATGGCACCGCCGATTCCGCCGCCGACTAGGACCAGCGCGAGAGCCCCGGCAACGAGCGTCGCGCGGCCCGGTCGAGCCTTCGTCGTCGTGGCCCCATGCTGCGTGGGAGCCGCATGCTGCTGGGGAGTTGCGTGCTGGTTGTACCCATCGCCCCGCTGGTATGGATTGCCCTGCTGGTACGGATACTGGCCGTGCGCGGGATTGCCGTACGGCCCCTGCGGACGTTGCCCGAATGCACCGGGTTGGGTGGGGAACTGCTGTGTCGGGTTGTTCTGCGCGGGGTTGTTCTGCGCGGGGTCGTTACGATCGTCGGTCATCTGCAGTCGCTTCTTTCACTAAAACCTCGCCCTTCGAGGTCGCCTGCCTTCTCGACGACTACCTTGCCGGGTGGTACTGAGAAGGCGCTGAGATGCACCTATCAGTTTCCCGTGACTGTCCACAGCGCCCGCACCAGCTACGGCTCAGGGAGTTTCGATGCCTGTCGCTGGTTCGCCGGGCAGGACGATGCGGATGAGTGCGCCGCCGCGGTCGGACACCTCGACGCCGATGGTGCCGCCGTGTTTGATCACGACCTGCCGAACGATGGCCAGGCCGAGACCCGAACCCGGCATCGAACGTGACACCGTCGAGCGATAGAACCGCTCGAACACAAGCTCGCGATCCTCCTCGGGAATGCCCGGGCCGGCATCGTCGACGGTGAGTTCCATCAGCCCGTCACCGAGCCTGCGCATCACCACGCGAACCTCGCCGCCGGTGGGACTCCACTTGGCCGCGTTGTCCAAAACGTTGAGCACCGCGCGAGAGAGGCCGGCCTGATCCCCGTAGACGAACCACGGCTCCAGCGTCGCATCGAAGTCGATCTCGTTGCGACGACGCCGAGCTCGTTCGAGGCTGCGCTCCACAGCCTCGGCCAGATCCACTCTCTCGTACACCGTTTCCGGGGCGTCCTCGCGGGCAAGATCCACCAGATCGCCCACCAACGTGGACAATTCCTGAATCTGCGCGACGACATCGGAACGGAGTTCGGCCATGTCCTCCTCCGGGATCGCCGGTGCCCCGGGCCGACCCGATGCGATGAGCAGTTCCATGTTGGTCCGCAGTGAAGTCAACGGTGTCCGCAGTTCATGTCCGGCGTCGGCGACGAGTCGGCCCTGCCGCTCCCGTGATTCCGCCAGTGCGCGCAGCATCGTGTTGAAGCTTTCGGTCAGGCGCGCCAATTCGTCGTCACCTGTCACCGGAATCGGAGTGAGATCGTCGGTGCGCGCGACTCGCTCGGCGGCGGCAGTCAAACGTGCGATCGGCCGTAAACCGGTGCGGCCGACTGCCATACCAGCACCCGCAGCCAGCACCACCCCGAAAGCGCCGACCACCAACAGCACCCACGCAAGCCGATCCAACACCGCCCCGGTGGGCGAAAGGCGCTGTGCGATAACAACGGTACTGCCATCCTGGGTGCGCTGACTCAGCACGCGCTGATCGTCGACCGTGCGTAACGACATATCCGACAGGCCTCGGGCTACCGCGAGCTCCGGACTACCGATGGGCACCTGCGATCCGGGCGGAACGTACTTGGTCAGATCCGAGAAGATCAACGCCACGGACACATCGGTGCTGTACAGGGTGGCGCCGGCGACGTAGCGAGGGTCGAATGTGACCACCCGAGAGTTGATGAGTGCGTCGGACCGGGTGCGCAACTGCGTATCGACATCGCCGTACAACGCCCGCGAGACCACCGCGTACGCGGCGATGGCCATCACAGCGACAGCGATGGCCACCACCGACGCCGCCAGCAGCGTCACCCGCCACCGCAGCGACACGGTGCGCGTGAGCGGCATCGGCGGACGCATCACCAATTCGTCCGACACCGCCGGACGTCGCCCCAATGAATCGACCATCACGGAGGCGTCTCACGCAGGACATATCCGACGCCTCGGACGGTGTGAATCAATCGCGACTCCCCCTCCGCCTCAGTCTTGCGCCGCAGGTAGCCGACATACACCTCGAGGGCGTTGCCCGACGTCGGGAAGTCGTAGCCCCAGACCTCCTCGAGGATCCGGCTGCGCGTGAGAACCCGTCTCGGGTTCATCAGCAGCATCTCCATCAGCGAGAACTCGGTGCGAGTCAAACTGATCGAACGCTCACCGCGAGTCACCTCGCGGGTCACCGGGTCGAGCGTCAGATCGGCGAACTCGAGCGCCTCGGACTCGCCCTCCGCCTCCATGGCCGTCCGCCGAAGCAGAGCCCGCAGACGTGCGAGCAACTCCTCCAGCGCGAACGGCTTGGGCAGATAGTCGTCGGCACCGGCGTCCAGACCCGCCACCCGCTCGGAGACCGAGTCGCGCGCCGTAAGCACCAGAATGGGCAGGTCGTCGCCCGTGCTGCGCAGCCTCCGGCACACCTCCAAGCCGTCCAGACGAGGCATCATCACGTCCAACACCAGGGCGTCGGGACGCGCGGCTGCCACTTTCTCGAGGGCATCGAGCCCGTCGACCGCAAGCTCGACGGTGTAGCCGTTGAAGGTGAGCGACCTGCGGAGCGAGTCGCGAACCGCTCGATCGTCGTCGACAACCAGAATACGCATTGTCACAGTTTGTCCTGAAGGACTGAGATATGTCTGAGAAGGGTCGGTTCAGCGCCCTATTCCTCGTCCGGGACGCGTCTGGCGATGGGAAGATTCCAGCGCCTCCACAGCGCGAGTAGCCGCAGTCCCGTCGCTACGACGGTCCCGACGATCAACCCCACGTTCTCGGGCAGACCCAGGCCCTCGACCACCGCGACGATCGACGACCCCAGCAGCGCCGGAATCGCGTACAGGTCGCGGCGCAGCAGCAGCGGCACCTCGTTGACCAGGATGTCGCGGATGACGCCACCCGCCACCGCCGTCGTCGCACCGATCAGGCAGGCGGAGAGCGAACTCCCCCCGGCGGCCAGCGCGATCGAGGCACCCGTGGACGCGAACAGGCCCATCCCGAAGGCGTCGAAGAGCAACATGCCCTTCCACACCCGATTCATCGCGGGATGGGCCACGAACACGATCAACGACGCAGCCAGCCCCACCGCGAGGTTCGGCCACTGATCCAGCGAGGTCGGCGGATGGATGCCGAGCAGGACATCGCGGATGATGCCACCGCCGATACCCGTCGTGATGCCCACAACACACACCGAACAAGTCGAGGCGTTTGCGCACACCGATGAGGGCGCCCGACGCAGCGAACACCGCAATACCCACATAGTTCAGGACATCGACCAACACGGAGTAAGGGTCGCACGAGAGCGGGTCCAGAAACCGGTGGACTACCTGCTCGAGCTAGTCGAGGGTGCGCTATGGGTGTGCGCGGGTTATGCCGCGTTCGATTGCGGCGATGATTTGTGGTCTGAGTTCGGCGGCGGGGACGATGTGGTGGACGGATCCGACTTGTTGGGCTCGTTGGATGTTGTGGATGGTTTCGAATTCGGATGCGACTTCGCCGAGTTTGGCGTTGCGGACTTCGGTTGTGGTGGTGGCGAGTTCGATGCGTAGGTGTGCGCGGTCGGCGTCGGTGTCGGCGGCGGCGAGTGCGGTTTCGAGGTCCTTGACCTTCGGGTCGGCGGCGGTGCGGGCGTTGACGTCTCTGGTGAAGACGACGGCGGCTGCGGGTGCGCCGCCGAGGACGGATGCGTAGGATCCTTCGACGGCGAGGACTTCCATGTTGTCGTTGAGTGCGCCGGAGAAGACGACGAATGCGCCGCCGTGGTAGCGGGAGACGACGCAGAAGACGATCGGTCCGTCGAAGTTGACGATGGCCCGTCCGATTTCGGCGCCGTATTCGAGTTGCAGGGTGCGTAGTGATTCGGGGGAGCCGTCGAAGCCGGAGAGGTTGGCCAGGACGACGATCGGTCGTGATCCGCTGGCGGCGTTGATGGCGCGGGCGGTTTTCTTGGAGCTGCTGGGGAACAGGGTGCCCGAGGTCCATTGGTCGGGTCCGTCGGCGGGGAACCAGCCTTTGCGGGCGATGGCGCGTGATTCGATGCCGATGACGCTGACGGGGATGCCGGCCAGGTGTGCGTCGATGACGACGGAGGTGTCCGCGTCGGCCATGTCGGCCCATCGTTCGAGGACGGTGTGGTCTTGGTCGACGACGGCGCGCATGACGGTGCGGATGTCGAAGGGTTTCTTGCGGTCCGGGTTGGTGACGGGTGAGAAGATGTCGCCGACGGTGGTGAAGTCCGATGCCGGGTGCACGTGTGGGTAGCTGCGGACGTCGCGGTCGGCGGGGTCGGCGGTGATGGCGCGGCGGGGGAAGCGTTCTCCGGGTGCGGTGTAGGCGTGGTCGTAGTGCGCGAAGAGTACTTCGATAGCGGCACGCAGGTTCGGTGCCCAGTGTT
>Ga0208701_100106_pt1 | contig 40289 bp, 32 predicted proteins | sample DeeseametaMP1482_FD_184188 | JGI IMG/M metagenome (GOLD analysis project Ga0208701, IMG submission 184188) | Marine microbial communities from the Deep Pacific Ocean - MP1482 (SPAdes) | ecosystem: Environmental > Aquatic > Marine > Oceanic | place: South of Fiji, South Pacific Ocean | collected... | reverse complement strand
GAAGCGACAAGCAGCTCTGCAAGGCGTGTTGATGGAGGAGCCGGATGGTGGAAATCTCCTTGTCCGGATCTGGTGAGGGCCCCGGTCGGGCAACCGGCCGGGGCTACTCGACGTGTCGATTTTTCGGATTGGCGACGTGGCTAGGTGCCGCGAGGGTGAATTGGCGGATGCCAGCGAAAACCAGGTCGTGCGTAGGATGAAGGTCCTTATTCTTCCGGTTCTCCTAGTGGCCATCTGGCTGATGTTTGCTCCTTCTACCAAAGCGACTCCTGACGACAGGGTTCCTTCTCCTGCCGACGTGCGGTCGCCCTCTCTCCCTCTTGCGAGACTTGAAGCACCCGCAGGCCACAAAAAAGTAGAGGTTGACGGTGTCTCTCTCGACATGACTGAAGCGCAGGCTCTGACGGCATTAAAGGCTCGTCCCTCTCGTGAGGCCGAGGCTCGGTTAGTCTTAAATTCGGAGGGACGAGTCAAAGGTGTCGTGGATGGCAAGAGTATTCGAATCGAAGGGCACGAACCGATTCGGATTGGCGCGCGTCTGGAGAGCCTCTTTGAACCGCTGGGATTCCCGAAAAGCGAGGAGCCCGGGCTGGCTGGTTGCGGACTAGACTCGACCACGTGTTGGCTCTATCCCGTCGAGGGCGGGAGCCTTCGGGTCTATATCTACCGAGACAGCCACGACATGATAGAGATCGAACCTCACCTACGCTCGACAATCGCAGCGTTTGATCTGTCAGACACATTGTACGGCTCTTTTCGTGGACCGTGATCTTCCTTTGGAAATCAGGGGATTTTGCACTCACACGTGAGAGTCCGGATGCTCTTTGGGTCGCCTCTCCTATCCCAAGCATTTTCTGCCCTCAAATGATTTTCCACCGGCGTAGAAGTGTGACCAAAGGCGGAAATGGAGAACCCCAAAACTCCTCGACTTGAAAATCCAGGCCTTCAATGACCCGGCTTCGAAAGGTACCGTCGGAATCTGGCTTTATCGGCTCATACCGCGCGTCTTCAAGCAGATAGAATTCCGCATGCTGACGATAGGGGTCCAGAAGCCAATACTCCCTGACTCCCCCCTCCTCATACTCGAAGAATTTCTCTCCCCTGTCCCGGCCCCGACTCTCAGGGCTCAAGACTTCTATCACCAGGTCAGCCGGACCGTCGAGAAAGCCGGTCTTTAGGCGCTCAAGGTTGTCGCTGTGGACGAAGAGCAAGTCGGGAGAACGTCCCGGCAGATTCTCCCCTGTCTTCATGACGAACGGTTCGCCCAGCACTTCTCCCAGCTCCCGCGTACCCACATAGGCACGAACTGCCATCATGAGAAAAGCACATAAGCGAGCGTGCGGCTTTTGCACGGGCGTCATTTCGACGACCCTGCCGTCCACCCACTCGACCGGTCTATCGAACTCGCGCTGCGTGAACTGGTCGAACGATATGTAGCCTGTTTCGAGCACTCTGCCAGTATAGCAGTCTGAGGTTTAGACCGCACGACATAAGAGCCCAAAGATTGAGCTCGGTCACGCGAAGGCACTCATACCTGTGATTGGGACCCTACCAGCTGATCACCCCTCGAAATTCTGCCACGCGACTTGACCGGCCGCAATCCTGACATATCACACAAGACCGCCTCGAATCGTGGCGGTTGTCATAATATTTTAAGGAAACGAAGGGAGCTTCGCAGTGAGGGCAGACCGGCTCTGACTGCAGGATTGAGTGAAGCTGCAGGTTGTGGTCCGTAAGCTCCTTCTCCCTCTCAGCGCTTTCCACTGAGATTGTTTCAGAAACTGGTCAGCTTTTTTTTCCGGTCCCGCAGTAGCGCGTCCCGATCTACTCCTTGGATAAGGCTCTCCGTGGAGATCTTACTTAGCTCTTCAGCGGCTGCCTTCCAAGACTCTTGCAGTAACTTGCTGCTAAATCCCGGGTCGGATGACAACCAACTATCCCACTCGCTGAGCTTTGTACATAGCGGTTTCCCCACGCTATGAAGCCACACGGCAACATTAGGATGCTCGCTGAGGCGAGGGGACGAGCGTTCCGACGCTAGGGACGAGCAGTCCTTGAATTCCTCCAATACGTGCACCACCACCGTGCACTCTGCTCCCGAGTAGACCCGAGCGGAGCCATCGCCCCAAGAACAGGCTGTCCTCACCGAGACCAGCTCTTTCACAAACGCTTCGCGATGTTCCCATTTCTCAAAGCAATCCCAGTGCATACCAGAATCAGAATATCGCCACAAGAAGTGCTCCGGGCCCAAGAAATGGCTTGTAGCGTACAGCCTATCATCGGTCTGTAATATTTCCGAGCAGATGGAGCATTTCGACCGGCCTCTGAAAATAAGTGCCATCGACCCAACTTCGGTTTGATCGGGCTCAATCTTTTTTTACAGGCCTTGTTGCGACTCACACGTGGGAGTCAGGGGTCTTTCGCCGGGAAAGTGAGTCACCGGGCAGACTTTATAGCTAACTGGGGGTGGTTGCGCCGAGAAGGTTGAGTCAGTCGGGCGAAAAGTTTGGGTGGTATATTAAGGCGATTCTTCGCTCTGTGGAGTGTCTTTCGGGTTCAGTGAGGGTCGAGCTGTTGAGCGGCTTGGTCTCCCCGAAAAAGTTCTTCAAAGCGGACTCTAACCCGTTCTCGAAGTTTAGAAGTATCAACTCAGTCGGACCGATAACCAGGCCACTCGGAGCCAGGACTGCAATGCTCGAGGAAAAGAGTCGTCCTAGATCGTCCGCCAGGTTGAGGTAAAGGTTTCGTTCGGACTCTTCCCAGAGGAAATCCCAGTCATAGGAAGTTTCCACCATGGAAATATCGCCCAGAATGGTAACAGCCAATTTGTAGTTGCCGTTTGGAACCCGCCAGGTCTTGAATCTCTGGTCATCTCTTAGTGAATCCACGAAGGGCTTTCGACCCAGATGCTTCTCACACAGGAGAGGGAATGTACTATCCGTCGCTCTCCTTTGATTCTCAAAAATGAAGTTCAAGCACTCTGACATAATGTTTTTAGTTTACGCCGGATGGCATCAGCCCAAGGCTCCTGACTCACTTCCGCCCAGCCACCATAAACCCATTAAAAGCCGAAGCAAACTTCTGCACGTCTTTCTTAGTATACGGCGGCGGCCCGCCACCCTCGATCATCTGCGCCCCCCGCAGGTCGTCCATCAGATTCCGAGTGGCCAGAATCCCGTGAATATTGGCGTGGGTGTAGAGCGTCCCCCGCGGGTTGAGAGCGGTGGCGCCTTTTTCCACCACTCGAGCGGCCAGCGGAATGTCGGCGGTGATGACAAGGTCGCCCGCTTCCACCTGCTCCACAATCCAGTCGTCGGCCACGTTGAAGCCGTCGTCCACCACCTGACAGGACAGCAACGGACTGTCGGGGTGGCGGAGCGGCACATTGGCCACCAGTGTGAGGTGCACTTCCTCCCGGATAGCGCCTTTGAAAAGGATGCGTTTGACGTCCTGCGGTGTGGCGTCGGCATCGACCCAAATCTTCATAGGAACTCCTTCGAATCCGACGTTATAAATCCGGCTGTTGGTGGGAGATAGAGAGAAAGGGGCTGAAGGCCTCATCAAGGAGATTTCATTGGGTACTCACACGACCACCACCATCTATCGTCCGAAGAACCACCTTCGTCTGGTTTGTGCGGCTTCGCTTTTCGACGGTCACGACGCGGCCATCAATATCATGCGAAGGTTGATGCAAGCCTCGGGGGCGGAAGTGATCCATTTGGGTCATAACAGGTCCGTTCAGGAGATCGTGCAGTGTGCTCTCCAGGAAGACGTCCAAGGTATCGCCATCACCTCTTATCAGGGCGGTCACGTCGAGTATTTCAAGTATATGGTGGACCTCATCCGCGAAGCCGGTGCCGACATCAAAGTCTTCGGCGGTGGCGGAGGTACCATCTTGCCCGAGGAGATCGAGGAGCTTCACGAATACGGCGTGGCTCGAATTTACTCTCCCGACGACGGACGCAGCATGGGTCTGCAGGGGATGATCAACGACCTCCTGGAGCAGTGTGATTTCGAAAAGCGAAAGGCCGATTTTAAGGCTTTTTTGCCCGGTCTTTCCGAGCAAGACCAGTCTTCGGTGGCCGCCTTGATCACCATCGCCGAAAACCACCCCGACAGCGGTGATGCGCTCGATGAGAGCTTGCCCAAGAGAGAGACCAAAGCGCCCGTCCTCGGCATTACCGGTCCGGGCGGCGCGGGCAAGTCGAGCCTGGTCGACGAGTTGGTTCGTCGCTTTCTAGCCGACTTTCCGGAGAAGACGATTGCGGTGCTTTCGGTCGACCCTTCGAAAAGAAAGTCGGGTGGGGCCCTGCTGGGCGATCGCATCCGCATGAACTCCATCGACAACTCTCGGGTCTATATGAGATCTCTCGCTACCCGACAGTCCAATCTCGCTCTCTCTCGATACGTGGGTGACTCGATTCAGATCTGCCAGGCCGCCAACTTCGATCTGATCATTCTTGAAACTTCGGGCATCGGCCAGTCGGACACCGAGATCACCGAGTTCGCCGACCTCTCGCTCTATGTGATGACCGCCGAATACGGAGCCGCCACCCAACTCGAAAAGATCGACATGCTCGATTTCGCCGATATCGTGGCCATCAACAAATTCGACAAACGCGGTTCCCTGGATGCGCTGCGAGATGTGAGCAAGCAGTGGCGACGCAACCACAACGCTTTCTCCGTCGCCGAAGATGAGATTCCAGTGTACGGGACGATCGCTTCCCAGTTCAACGATCCCGGGATGAACAGGCTCTATCGAGAGATCATGATCGCGATTTCGGAGAAGACCGACGCTCCCCTCAAGCCCCATACTGCTGCCGAGGAAGAAGAGAGCGAGAAGCAATGGATCATTCCGCCTGAAAAGGTGCGCTATCTGGCCGAGATCGTGGAGACCAACGAGTCGGTCGACAGGCAGGTCCGCCAACAGGCTCAACTGGCCCGGCGTATGTATCAGCTGCGCGGAACCATTGAGACTTTGCGCGCTAATGTCGGTAAGACACGCCTCGATATCGTGGAACCCACGGAGACCGGCGACACCGTCAAGGTCACCGAACGGGTCGAGGGTGAGCCGGAGTATCTCTCCGAACTCGAACGCCTCTATCAGGGTCTCGAAGAGCGTCTCCATCCTCAATGCAAGAGGCTGCTCGACGAATGGCCTGCCACCAAAAAGCGGTACGCCGCCTCCAAGTACCAGTACGAGGTGCGAGGCAAGGTTTTCGAGCAAGACCTCGTCACCGAGACCCTTTCCCATCTCAAGATCCCGAAGGTCGCCCTGCCCAAGTACGAAGATTGGGGAGATCTTCTGACCTGGTTGATGAGAGAAGGCCCCCCGGGGCAGTTTCCTTTCACCGCGGGCGTGTTTCCGCTGAAACGTCAGGGAGAAGACCCGGCTCGGATGTTTGCCGGAGAAGGGGGGCCGGAAAGGACTAACCGTCGTTTCCATTACCTCTCACGTGGTTTACCGGCAGCCCGGCTTTCCACGGCTTTCGACTCGGTCACCCTGTACGGGGAAGACCCGGACGCTCGCCCGGATATTTACGGCAAGATCGGGAACTCCGGTGTCTCTATCGCCAACCTGGACGACGCCAAGAAGCTTTACTCCGGGTTTGATCTGTCCGACCCCAGAACGTCCGTCTCCATGACCATCAACGGACCGGCGCCGATGCTCCTGGCCTTCTTCTTGAACGCCGCTATCGACCAGTCGTGTGAGAAGTGGATCAAGGCCGAAGGCAAGGAAGACGAGATCCACCAGAAGCTGGCGAAAATCTTCGAAGAGCGCGGTGTACCTCAGCCCACTTACCAAGGGGAGTTGCCGCCGGAAAACGACGGACTCGGCCTGATGCTGTTGGGAGTCTCGGGAGATCAAGTTCTGCCCGCCGAAGTGTACGAGAAACTGAAGGCTGAAACTCTGTCGGCTGTCAGAGGAACGGTGCAGGCCGATATCCTCAAAGAAGACCAGGCTCAAAACACCTGTATCTTCTCCACCGACTTCGCTCTGCGTCTGATGGGCGACATCCAGCAGTATTTCATCGAGAAGAAGGTGAGAAACTTCTACTCTGTTTCGATTTCCGGTTACCACATCGCCGAAGCCGGAGCCAATCCGATCTCCCAGCTCGCGTTCACTCTGGCCAACGGATTCACGTTCGTGGAGTACTATCTCTCAAGAGGGATGCACATCGACGATTTCGCTCCCAATCTGTCGTTCTTCTTCTCCAACGGAATGGACCCGGAGTACACCGTCATCGGACGGGTGGCGCGGCGGATCTGGGCTCGCACCATGCGAGACAAGTACGGGGGCAACGAGCGCTCTCAAAAGCTGAAGTATCATATCCAGACTTCGGGCCGCTCGCTGCACGCCCAGGAGATCGCCTTCAACGATATTCGCACCACCCTGCAAGCGCTGTTGGCTCTCCAGGACAACTGCAACTCTCTGCATACCAACGCCTACGATGAAGCCATCACCACTCCCACCGAGGAGAGTGTACGGCGGGCCCTGGCCATCCAGCTCATCATCAATAAGGAGTTCGGTTTGGCTAAGAACGAAAACCCGACCCAGGGCTCTTTCATCGTGGAAGAGCTGACCGACATGGTCGAGCAAGCGGTCTTTAAGGAGTTCCGCTCTCTATCGGAGCGGGGCGGCGTGCTGGGTGCTATGGAGCGGATGTATCAGCGCTCCAAGATCCAGGATGAATCGCTCTACTACGAGACCCAGAAGCACGAGGGAACGCTCCCTATCATCGGGGTCAACACCTTCCTCGATCCCAAAGGGTCGCCGACCGTCATCCCCCCCGAGGTCATTCGAGCCACCACCACCGAGAAAGACTATGCGATTTCCGCGCGTGACGCGTTCTGGAAATCCAACGACCCCACTGCGAAAGAACAACTGGCGAACGTTCAGAAAACGGCCAAGAGAGGCCACAACCTCTTCGAAGCTTTGATGGAAGCCGGCAAGTACTGCACACTCGGACAACTCTCCGGCGCCCTCTACGAGGTCGGAGGCCAGTACCGCCGCAATATGTAGACGCATGCGCGTCGTTTCCATGGTCCCCTCTTGGACGGAGCACTGGTTTGGGCGGGTGTCAACGTGGTCGGGCGGACGCGGTTTTGCCTCCATCCCCACGATCGGGTCTCTGAGATTCCCATCGTGGGTGGTACCAAGAACTGGAATCTCCAGAAGTTGAGGGACTGTGATCCGGACCTTTTGATTCTGGACAAAGAAGAAAATCCGCGGGAGATGGCCGAGGAGTCCCTGCCTTTCTGGGCCAGTCACGTCCGTGGAGTGGACTGTCTCCCGGACGAGCTACAGAGCGCCAAGGGCTGGCCGAGCTCGGTCGCCCCTTCGCCTTCGTGGACGGTGAAAAGTTTAGCTGGTTCGGAGTGCGCTCGCTCCGCTTTCTTGAATCTCAATTCTAGGCAAGCTTAAAGTTTCTTGTTAGGATCGCCTCCTTGACAAAACTAGGCAAACCTAGTATTCATGTTCGGCATACCTAGCACAGCTAGAGAAACTTTTGTGAGGTGCTGACAATGGCAAGATTTAAGGTCGGAAAGATGAGCCGCAGACTGGGGATCGGACTTACTGAGAAAGGAAGGAAGATTCTGGAGCGGAGGCCCTATCCCCCCGGACAACACGGACTGAGCCGCCGAGGCAAGCCGTCGGAGTACGCCCGGCAACTCTTGGAAAAACAGAAGCTGAGATATCTCTATGGTCTCAGTGAAAAACAGTTCAAACGACTCTTCGAGAAAGCCAAGCGGCAAAACGGCCCGACAGGTGAGAATTTCCTGGTTTTGCTGGAGAAACGCCTGGATAACGTGGTCTACCGAGGGCGACTGGCCAAAACGAGGGCCCAGGCGAGGCAGCTGGTCGCGCACGGTCACATCACCGTCAACGGACGAAAATCGAAAACTCCGGCTATGCAGTTGCGGACAGGCGACCTCGTTTCGGTGCGAAGTCAGAGCCGGGAGAGCACCTACTTCAGCGAGCTGAAGCAGCAGAACCCGGTGTGGTTTGAGCACGGGTTGGGTTGGCTGGAGACCGGCGTCGAAGAGCTGACCATCAAGGTCACCCAGGAGCCGGGTCACGAAGACGGAGAGCAGCTCGCCGACGTCCAGGCGATCATCGAGTTCTATTCTCGTTAACACGGGAGCCTTAACTCTTCAGTGGGTAACATGTTCTAATCCATGTGGCCGAGATCGTCTCATCCTTCGGATGTATTGTATAGTCTTGGGACCGCTCTATAATGAGGCTGTTATTCCGCTGCAGAAAAAGTTCACCGATTATTGGTGACTAAAGTGGAAAAAAAGGGAGATTTATTACTCAAATGACTAAGTTTTTGACAATGCTCGCTGTGGTGACGCTGATGTTCTCGGGCTGTTCCGGTGGAGGAACCCCCGAAGCCACGAGTACACCCGAATCCAGACCGGTTCAGGCCACCCCGGCCGACACCTCTCAGAGCACGACCACCGATACCAGCGCTGCTCAAGAAGGTGACGCTATGGATACCGCTTCTCAGGAAGACGGAGCGGCCACCACCGCCTCTAGCGAAGAGGGAGCCGCTACCGAATCGGCTACGGAAACTCAAGAAGGTGACGCTACCGCAACCACCACCGAGGGCGAAGCCACCCAAGAGGGCGAAGCTACCACCACCACCGAAGGGGATAGCAGCAGCAGCACCACTACCACCACCACCACCGAAACCGAGACTCACTCGGAAGGTGACGGTCACGATCACTAGATCTTTCTAGGATTGAGGTAAGGAGAGCAGGTCGACGACCTGCTCTCTTTATTTGTCCGCAAACTTCCGCGGCAGGTCAATCTCTCACCTCCGCAAAGAAGCGAGCTAAACGCAGGACAGTTTAGATTGACGAGGTGAACCTTGGAAGAAGAAAGCGTAGGGACGCGAATTCGAAGATTGCGTTCAGAGTTGGGATTCACAATCCACCATCTGGCCGTAGCGCTGCTGGTGCCGCCCGACACGATCCAGAAGCTTGAGGACAATGCTTTTAAGGAGATCCCGCGAGGTTGGCTAGCCAAGATTGCCGCTTTGACGGGTTGCGAGACAAGACAAGTCGTGGAGCAATCAAACGTCAAATACTACGACCCGGCTCGCCAAGTCTACGTCCTGAAGTAGACACCGGGTCCGTAGAAAAAAGCCGCACTTTTTCAGCGCGGCTTTTTTTTGCTTCATACCCTGGCGAATTTGTGCCGGGAGATTAATCCTCGTCGTCTTCCGAATCTTCGGAATCGTCGCCCTCGGATTCGCCCTCTTGCTTATCCGAATTCAAAGGCAACAGGTTTCGCCAGCCCGAAAGTCGCCGGCCGCCGCCACCGCCACCCAGTCGGCTCCGGCTGCGGATGCGGCCTCGTGGGCGTTTGGTCTCTTCTTTTTTCTCTTCCACTTCGGCTTCTTCTTCGGTCTCTTCTTCTTCTTCAGAAGCCGTGGTAGGGGAGAGGGAGCGGATCTTTTTGATCCGTTTCTCGAGCCGAGCGGCGATGCTGGAAGTCTTGCCTCGTCCGGGAGTTGCCGCAACGGCTTTCTCGGGTTCGCCACTTTCTGTTTCGCCGGTTGCCTCGGGAGCGGGTTCGGATTCATCCTCACCGTACCATTCGGACAGAATCTCGTGAGCACGGTCCATCACTCGCTTGAGAAGCTCCTGAGCCATGGTCGCGGCCTCCGGCTCGGTCCCGGGTTCGGGCGGCTCCAATTCGAGCTCTTCTAGCTTTTCCAGGACCCAATCCACCGTCTTGTCAGGGTCGAGATAGTAGCTGGAAGCTCGAGCTCTCAAGAAGCGCCAACCGAGTCTTTCCAGTACGGCCTCACGCTCGAGTGAGCGAGCCAAGCGCTCCGGAGGATGCTCGTTGGCACCGTCGCAGGTGATCGCCACTCGGCCACCGCGGCCCTCGACGATGAGATCGAGTTGATAGTTGCCCACGATCTGATCGGTCAGAACTCGATAACCGGCCTTCTCCAGACCGCGACGGATGCGATACTGATATCGGTACTCCGGATCGTCGGTGGGGATAGAGGTTTCTCGAACTTGAGTCTCTTCCAGTTCGGCAATCGTTTTTTCCGGGTTCTGGGCGTGCTCGATGACGCGGCGCCGTAGGTCGCCCTCTTTGAGGTGCTCTTCGGGATCCAATGAATGGATAGTCCACATCTGATTGCGAGCCCGGCTGGCGGCCACGTTGAAGCGCTTCACGAAAGTCTCCGCGGTCCTCAGAGCCAGCGGCTCACCATCATCGGAGTTTTCGACCAGGGAGAGGAAGATGACGTCACGCTCATCGCCCTGAAACTGGGCTGCGTTACCGCACACGATGCGGCGCTCTTGGTACTCGGGCAGCTCCATGTTTTTCATGAGCACCTTATCGACCGCGAGGGCCTGCTCTTCACCCACCATCGAAATGACGCCGAAGCTGGCTTCTTCGTACTCCGGTTGCTCGCAACAAGAGAGGATGAGTGCGGCGATCATTTCCGCTTCCTTCTGGTTGACTCGCTTTTCGGCGACACCGTTTTCCACTCGCACCACGGCGGTCGGAGGCTTCACCTTCAATCGGCTCGATTCACGTAGCGGCTGAATCTCGCCCTGATAACAAAGAGCGTTGCTGAAGGCGATGATCTCGTCCACACAACGGAAGTGCTCCAGTAGGCGGATAGAGCCGGAGAAACTCTGACGGGCCAGGTCGTAAACCGAGGTGCGGCCGTCGTAGAGCTCCTTGTTAGGAATCTCTCCGAGGAACTCTTCAATCAGAGCTTCCACGGCCTGAAACGAGAGTCCGACAGCTTCGGGCGAAACCTGTTCGTGGTCTCCCACCACCAGCGTCTCTCGGCCCAAGGCGAACGCCAACAGACCCGTCACCTCACACTGACTCGCCTCGTCGAGGATGACGACGTCAAACATGGATTCACCAGGGTGGTAGCTCTCGGCCAGACGTGACAGAGGCATAATCCATACCGGCACGGCATCCCGACATTCAGAGAGCTTTTCTCTTGCCATGGCTTTCAGTCGTGGAGCGCGTTTGCCTCGACCGGTGCCGATTTTCCGCATCAGGTCAAGCCAGCCTACCAGAGCCTGTTGCTGCTTGACACCGGTCCGGCGGAGCTGGCTTGCCCAGGTCCTGTTTTCCACGTAGTTGGCGGTGCAAGCCCGCAACTGGTGGCGAAGTCGATTTGTCTCGTGTTGAAGACTATCGAAATCAGTCTTCTGGCGTCGATCCAACTCTTGAGTCCACTGAGCCAGATTCCAAGCGTCTTTGACCGAACCGGGCGGTTTAGCGGAGTCGTGGGGAGCCACATGGTGGCGAAGTTTCTCGGCCCAGGTGGGAGCGACAGCTTTCACTTTCTTCAAGAGTTCGTTGCGTCTCTTGACCGGCTCGGCCAGGGCGAACAGCTGGGAAAGCCAGGCGAAAGAGCGAGCGTACTCTTCCACCGAACGGTGGCTTGTAGCCTGTCGCAAGCGCTCCAGAATGCCACCCGTGTCACTCTCCGAGCCCTGTCCGAAGGAGGCTAGATAACGCTCTTGCTCGGTGAAACGCTCCTCGATGTCGGCTAACTCCAAGCGCTGTCTTCGGGCTCGGACAGCGTTGGCGAGCGGGTCGCCCAGGGCTGCTTTGATGCGATTGAACTCTCCGTAAAGAGAGGGATCGGAGGGCACCCGGCTCAGTAGAACGTCCCAGTTCAATCCGACCTCGGCGCAGATGTTCTTAAGCTCCTCGAAGGTCACGTCGCTCCAATTGAGCGACTCTTTCATCGGCTCCACATAGCGCAAGGCGACGTTCTCCGGCTGTTCACCCAGCTCGCTGAACGGCTGAGCACCTTTCGGGGTCATCTGATTTTCCCAGCGAACCTTCAAGGCTTCTCGCATCGTAGAGATCTTGAGCACCGAGAGAATGGCTTGAATGTTGTCCGCGTTTTCCGGGACCTGGCCGTTCACTTCGGTATGATAGATAAAGTGTTTCCAGTCGCCCTTGGTCCAGAGCGTCATGCGGTTGATGCTCTTGTCGGCCCGCAGATGAGCGAGGATCTCTTCACCCACCTGCGTGAGGTGCTGCACCGGGCGGTCGGATTTGACGGCAGCGCCGGTTTCCAGGATGACCGTTTGAAGCTTGGCTATCTGCGAGCTGGTCGACTCCAGGAACTCTACCAACTGGTCCCAGGGCTCCCGGTGAGAGCCACCCAGACGTCCCACGCGCATGCACTCTGTGGCCCAGCCCCGGTCTTCATCGGCGATGGAGGCGACCACTCGATCGCCCATCTCCAGCAGGCGGTCCAGCTCTTCGGGAGTCTGGTCTTCCCTGCTCCAAAGATCGCCCCCCCGGTCTTTGGCAGCGTCACCTAGCTGCTCTCGTTTGCTTAGTAGCTCCCTGAAACGTCCCTCGGTGAGAAGCTTATTGACTTCGGGAAGAGGGCGGCTGAGGTCGTCCTCCAGGTCGGCTGGAATTTCCGTGTTCAAGCCGTACAGCTCGTCGAACTCTTCTTCCGTGAGCGGCATACCGGCTCCAGGCTCCACATCACCCGGAATCCAGTTGTCGGCTTCTTCGGCTTTGGCCACCAGCTTCGCTACCCGGGCCGGGTGGGTACCTTCATCGCCCACCATAATAGGGAGGAACTCGCCTTTTCTGGCGGAGATAAGCTTTTCTTGGGTCTCCTTGAGACGCTTCTCCAGCTCTTTTCGGCGGTCTTGATAAGTGTTAGCGAGGTTTTCCAGTTCGCTCGCATCGGACGTGGTAAATCGAGCAACGATGCCTTTCACCGCCGCTTCCAGCTGCTTGCGACTCTCCTGCTCTTGCTCCAAAACGGACACACAGAGCGGTCTGAGCTCGGGAATCACCATGTCTCGGACCACGCGGAGCGCTTTGGTCGCGTGGGAGGTCACAAGCACGCTCTTACCCTGGGCCAACAAATGGCCGATCAGGTTGGCGATGGTATGAGTTTTACCCGTTCCGGGAGGTCCTTGCACCAGCACCGAACTGGACTCTTCCAAGCGTTTGGCAACCCGTTCTTGCTCGGGGTTGCTGGGCATGGTCATCAAGAGGTCGAATTTTTCCGAGTCGACTTCTTTGTTGGGAACTTCGATCCCAACGACGCGAAGCAGAGCAGGCGGAAATTCCTCCAGCTTGGGCACGGCGTCGATGTAAGCTTCGATGGCCTGAGAGAAACCGAGATTGCGGTTTCCCAGATAGAGAAGCGGTCCACGGGAAAGCCGCAACGTCTTGGTCGGCTTTTCGCTTCCGTCGGACTCTTCCAAGAATTCGCCGCTCGGAAACAACTTTTCTTGGAGGCTCTTGTAGAACTGGGTTGTTTCGTCTCCACCCAGGGGGTGGCACGCTCGGGTCGCGAGCTCGGCTCGAGCCCACGAGATCTCCGTCTCCTCCACCCCGCAATATCGAAGTAGGGGCGTGTACAAGTATGGCTCGCGGTCGGTTTCGCGAACCACGAACTCGGGTGTCTCGGCGTCGAATTCGAGAGTCAGGTTGACCAGGAAAAGAGGGTGGTGAACGGTGCCGTTCGGGCCTTTGAAAAGAACCATTCCATCGCCGAGTACCAGCTCGACTTTTTCCGACTCACGCTCGATGGTCGACCACAGTTCGAGGAAGTAGTCGAACAGATGTTCTCCGTCCTTGTTGTCGGAACCGGGCTCGGGCCGACGGACCTTGAGGATGAAGTCGTCGCCCAGAATCTCTCCGTCTTCGGTGGGCGGCAAGATTTCACCGCGGTCGGCGGTGGGGTTCCCCAGGGGCACATCGTTCCACTGAAGTTTCCACGGATACCCGTTCAACTGCACCTTGGGTGGAGTTTTTAACTTCTGTAGTTCAGACAGGTAGCGGAAAAGGCGTCCGATGCGCTCTCGTGCCGTATCCAGTTGCTCTGGGGAAAGGGTCATAAGGTAATGCGGCTTCTCCTCGAAGGTTTCGAAACCTGCTTCACAGGTCTCATCATTCAGTGTTACCTGGTCTGCTTAGCTAATTCGCGGGCCCGTTTCAGATTGTGGCGAATGAGGTCGCATCCGCCTTGCCAGAAGTCGGGGTTGGTCACGTCGATATCCAGTTTGGCCAGCAGGTCCTGGGGGGCCTGACTGCCGCCCGCGGCTAGAAAATCGAGGTATTGGGAGATGAACGATTCGCCTTGCTCTTTATAGCGCGCGTAGAGAGACAGTACGAGCAACTCGCCGAAAGCGTAGGCATAGACGTAAAACGGAGTTTGGATGATGTGGGGGATGTAGGCCCAGGTCCATTTATGGGCGTCTCCCAGTGAGAGGGAGTCTCCGAACATTTCGCCCATACTCTCTTGCCACAGCTCGTTAAACCGTTCGGTAGGAAGCTCACCTTCCGTTCTTCGAGCCTCGTGAATACGGCGCTCGAAGCGGAACATGGAAATTTGGCGAAAGACGGTGGCAAAGGTATCTTCAAGCTTTTCGCAGAGAAGGGCCAGACGCTCTTCATCACTTTGCAGTTCGGCAAACAGTTTCTCAAATGTCAGCATCTCCCCGAAGGTGCTGGCCGTCTCGGCCAGGGGAAGAACGGGATGATAATCGAGGACGTGGTTCTTGGCCGCCAGACGGTCGTGTACTCCGTGACCGAGTTCGTGAGCGAGGGTCATGACGTCGCGCGGCTTTTCGGTGTAGTTGAGAAGGATATAGGGGTGGTGGTCGGGGCTGACTCCGGCACAAAACGCTCCCCCTCGTTTTCCGTCGTCCACCGGCACGTCGATCCAGTTTTGCTCAAAGAACGGTCTGGCTAACTCGTGCAGCTCGGGGCTAAAGGCCTTGTACGCATCGAGCACGATGTCGCAGGCTTTTTCATAGGCGATGCTCTCCTCACTTTTCTTGAGAGGCGCGTATCGGTCGAAATGAGTGAGGTTTTCGATACCCAGAAGCTCCGATTTGAGTTTGTAATACTCTTCCACGATGTCAAAGTTCTTGACCACCACGTCCACCATCGTGTCGACCGCCTCTTCGGGCAGTTCGTTGTCCAGATGGCGGGAGGATTCCGGCCTTGCGTATCCCCTCAACCGATCCATCACTTCTTTCTCGGCCAGCAAAGTGTTCATGATAAAAGTCAGGGTGGGAGTGTTCTGCTCCAGGGTCTTGGCCAGGCTCTCACTGGCCTTTTCTCGCAGTTCCCGATCCGGATTGTAGTTGTAGGCCAGCAGTTCGGACTGGGTCATGGTCTTGACTTCCCCGTCGACTTCGAGGTCGAACTTCATCCGGGCCACCGTCTCCGTGAAGAGTCGACGGAAGGCTCGCCCACGGCAGTTAGCGGTCTCTTCTAAGACAGTCTCTTCGGCTTGAGAGAGGTGGTACTTAGCATATTCCCTTTGAACGGTCAGATAGTGCCGGTAAGCGGCGAGTTCCTCGGCGGCCAGATAGCCGGAGAAGACCTCTTCCGGGACATCGCCAAGCTCGAGATCGAAGAAGATGAGCTTGGTGGAAACTCGGCTGCTTTTCTCTCGAATCTTCTGCAGCAGCGCTCCTCGCTTGGCATCAGTTGTTTTGGTGGAGTAATGCAAAGAGGCATAGGAGCCCACTCGAGTAGAGAGGGAAATCATCGACTCAAATCTGTCCAGAGCTTTTTTCAGATCCGCCGAGGAGAGCTCTCCCTTGACGAGCTTGCCTTCATAAGACTTTTGAAACTCGACGGCCGCTTCTTCAAGTTTGCTCAGATCTTCATCGATCTTGGGATCATCCACTCCTGAGTAGAGATCGGAGAGGTCCCAGCGGGGCAACTCTTTTTCAGCGACGGTTTGTGATTGACTCATTTGAACTCCTGGTCTATTGAAGGCTTTTATCGGCCGCTGGTTTCTTTTCGCGGATCCAGGAATCCTCGCGAGACATCAACTATACAGAGCGCCATGCGGATCGTGACTTGGAATGTGAACGGTATTCGGGCCTGCTGGGAGTCGGGACTCCGAGAGTTCTTGGAAAAGGAGCGGCCGGAGATTGTCCTTTTTCAGGAAGTGAAAAGCCAGTACGCGAGTCTCCCCGAGGAGATTGCCGCCCCCGCCGGTTACACCACCTACTGGCACTGTGGGGGGCGCCCCGGCTATAGCGGCGTGGCGGCCTTCGTGGCCTCCGACAAAGAGCAACCGTCTTGGCTGATCAAGGGACTCGGAGTGCCGGAGATCGATGCCGAAGGACGAGTGCTCACGCTGGAGTTTGATGACTTCTTTCTCATCACGGCCTACTTCCCCAACAGCGGGGCGGGTGGTAGGCGACTGGAGTTCAAGAGCGAGTTTTGCCGGCTTATGAGACTGTTCGGCGAGGGTTTAGAGAAGCGGGGCAAGGGGGTCATCTTAACAGGCGATTTCAATATCGCTCCAGATGTTCTCGACCTTTATTCGGTCGAAGCTAATCGAGGTGAGCCGGGCACTCTTCCCGCCGAAGTCACCTGGATGAACGAGATGACCGCAGCCGGTTGGGTGGATATTTTTCGGCGCGATCGGGAAGGCGAAAGCGGGCACTACTCGTGGTGGAGCTTTTTTGACGAAGACCGGGCCCACAATCGGGGCTGGAGGATCGACCATGTGGTGGCGACTCGGGAGCTCGCTTCTCGTTTGCAGGCTGAACTTCGGCCCGACGTCTTCGGCTCCGATCACTGCCCGCTCATCACTCGTCTTTTGTAGTCTCCCGAAAAATAAATAAGCCACCGATAGAATCGGTGGCCTACGGCTCTCATCAGAGGGTCGTCTAGCGAATAGGGACCATCTTCACGAAGCAGTCACTGCAACGTAGCCATTGGTCACGAGGGTCGCTGGCGAGCAACTCTTGCTTCTTCCCGCAAGCCTGGCACATATATTGGCCGGGTGTGAGCGGCAGAGTAGCCTCGATGACAATTTTCTTCTTGCGTCGAGTAGACTTCTTCTTTTTCTTCTTAGACTTCTTTTCCGCCGACTTTTTGGTAGCCGATTTCTTTTTTGTGGCCGGGGCCTCTTCGGGCTCAGGTGGTTCGGTGAATTTGGTCTTCTCCTTGGGCACCATTTCCACGCCACAACAGGTGAGAGGCTCGTCCACCTTCTTAGTGCGTCCGATCACCGTCAGTTTCTTACACTGAGGGCATTCGTATTCGCCTTTCTGAAGTTTGGGCATATTGCAAACTCTCTCTTTCTTTGCAGATTCGAAGCTGGAACTAAATTCGACGCTTCGAGATAGGGGCGTTGGCCCCGCATGAGATGGGTCATTTGGGGAAAACGGATCAAACCCTGTGAGAATGGAAAGATTTTCCCACTCCTAAAATTCGATGAACTTTTTGGGCCGCTCGCCAGTCTTATGGACGATTGGGAGCGAAATGAACAAAATCGTTGAGCCTGTGAAAGAGAAAGAAGAGACGAAAACATTGCCCCTCGAGTTCATCGTCGGTGAGCTGAGAAGGGTGGAGGGGGAGGAGTTCGCCTATTTGAGCGATCTGTTGGTGAAACAGACCGCCGGCCTTGCCTACAAGTTGGCCTATGGCAAGCTTGGCAAAAGGGAGCTTGCCGAGGACGCGGTCCAGGACGCCTACGAACTGGTTTTTCGAAAACTGCACCAGCTTCGAGACCCGGCGGCTTTCAAATCCTGGTTCTGTCGAATCGTGGTGCACTGCTGCCACAAGCACTTTTGTACCAGGCCGGAGTTTGAAGAGCCGGTCGACCCGGCGCGACCGCAGGAGAAGACTGTGGAACGAGCCAGCCTGGCCCAGCTGTTTCGCTGGCTGCCCAGTCACGATCGTAACGTGTTGCTTTTGAGGGAAGTCATGAGTTTTTCCTATCAGGAAGTGTCGGAGATCTTGAGAGTACCGGTGGGAACGGTCCGTTCCCGTTTGGCCAACGCCCGCAAACGCGCCCTGGAATTGTTGAAGGAGCATGGATATGAGCACTGAGCAAACTGTTTTAGAGAAGCTGGAGCCACTTGCGGAGGCAGAGGTCAATCCTGACTTTGTGGCCCGAATAAAGCGACCGTCCGCGCTTTCTAAGCCGAGCCGGAAAGAGCGATTTGTGAGCGCCCTCGAAGAACGGCTTTTTCTGGGTGAATTCGGATTGGCTGTCGGAGGTCTGATCGGGTTGGTCTTGCCGGGAGGAATCTCCCGACCAGAGGCAATGGTAGTGACCCTCGTCTCGGCGCTTCTGTCGGCCCGAGTCTTGACCGCTCTGATGGACCGCGGCAGCTTTCTAAGGGTGGGCCCGACACTCTTGGCGGGAGCTGGGAGCTACTTTCTCACCTGGGTTATGGTCCAACTCTATTACTGGGTCCGCTACTTTAAAGGATTCGACGCTATGAGCAATCCGGTGGAATGGATCAAAGTGATGTGGCTCACGAACCCTCTTCTTCAACTCGAGGTCCTGCTGTTCTCCGGAGGCGTGGCCGCACTATTCAATTTCCTGGTCAGAGAGAGATTGGCTGCGCGGCCCTGGCTCTCCGGCCGCTTGCACGGAGAAAGAGGCAAGAAGGCTTGGAGGTTCTGGGCGGTGCTGCTGGGTCTCTTCGTTCTGGTGAGTGCTCTCTCCAGTCCCACCCAAGAGGAGAGAGCGAAGCCGAGCCGCGTCTACCGACCTCTGGCTCTCAGAGTTCATACGTTGATTTATCAGGAGAAGAAGAAAGAACTGGAAAAGGTGCTCGACCACTACCCTGGTGCGCTGGAATGGTATCTTCACGACTCGCGAGTGACCAACGCGGTGGAGACGCTGGACATGGCCCGTTATCTGGTGGAAGAGCACGGAATCACGTTCGAACCTCCCCAGAGTGATTTCGAGACGGCGCTCTTTGATGCGGTCGAGGCTAAGAACGATCCGCTTGCGGAGTACTTGCTGGCCCACGGAGCGGACCCGAACGAAGGAAAGTACCTTCCTCTGGTAGAGGCCGTCAAGCAGCGACGCCCCTACGCGATCCACTTTCTCCTGGAGCATGGAGCCGACCCGAACGCCTCTAGTTCCGGCGACGGCACGGCCTTGGAGATAGCCGACAAAATGGCCGCGGACGACATCTGGCTCATACTGCAACAAGAGCGATAAGTTCAAATTTTGAGCAGAGCCGAATCCCGCTCCGGAATACCTCCGGCTACAGGGTCGATCGGCCCGCACACCGGTGGTGGTCGCCGATGTGAAGGTGAGCTACCTATATGACGAGACTGTAACATGCTGTTTACATGAAATAGCCTCTCGCCGCTCCCTCTTCAGCGCCCCAGACTAATCTGAGTGCATCAAGTTCGCGCAGGAGAGACCACGATGAAAGTCAACCAGAATACCGTCAACCTTAAGAGCTTTCTGGGAAGAGAAGTTCGGGTGAAGGCCGACCTACGCATTCCCGAACTACCAGAGACGGGGGCGGTGGAAACTGAGCAGGTCCGGGTTGGGCCTCGCGGCTTCGGAGTGGATTTGGACGGCGACGGTAAGATCGATTCAAAGAACGACGGGTTTTTGGCATTCCCGAACAAGGAAGGCAAGTACGACGTCAAGCACGCCAACAATTTGCTTAAAGCTTTCGCCGGGGACAGCGACTTTGACAACGACGGCAAGGTGTCCGAAGAGGAAAAGGCACGCGGAGATAAGTTGAAGGCGCGTGCACAGGAAATGGATCTCGACAAAGACGGTGTCCTGGGTGCCTGGGAGCTCCAGAAGGCCGGCGCCGCCGTGGTCATGGTGGGTAAGGGTGAAGACGGACAAACCGAGTTCGGCCTGACGGGTCTGCCGAATAGTCAACCCAACGAGCGAGAGCAGCTGGAAATGGCCATGGTCCAGCACCAGCAGACCCAGCAGATGATGATGTACCACTTTAGTCAGAACGCCATGCTCATGAATCAATCGATGATGATGACCCCTCTGGTCAATGGAAACTACGGGTTTGGCGGGATCGGAGCCATGACGGGGTGGGGAGCTTTCGGTATGGGCGGAATCGGGGGCGACGGCACTTTCGGCGGCTATCCGATGGGTTTGGCCATGCCGATCTACTAAATCCCCGGCGCCTGTGGTAAGCTCCCTTTCGTGAACGCGACAGGCGAGGACTTTACCCTCCGACACACAGATCTCAATAGAGCCGTCCCCGTTCGTCGATATTCGACAACGGACGAGCCCAAAGGATGGATACTCTTCTCCGTGGGGTTCGGAGGCGATCGAAGCGGCTACGGATTCTTCGCTCGGGCCTGGGCGGCTACCGGTTGGACCACCTTCGTGGTGGAGCACGTTGGCAGCAACCTCGACGTGCTGCGTTCGTTTCCCCAGAAACGACGAGCTGAAAGAAATGCCGAGGTGGTCAGGCGAGTGGGAGACCCTGAGGAGCTAGAGGCTCGACCACGGGATCTGGCTCTAGTGTGGGACCACCTCCGCGAAGAGTTTGACGGTCTTCCCTTGGGACTGGCGGGACACTCCTACGGCAGCTACACCGTTTTGGCTTGCGCGGGAATGGAATCGAGCATCGCTCGGCACGGCGTCAAACCTATTCCGGCGAGCGGATATCTCGTCATTTCGCCTCAGCCCCCCGGGATGCTTTTTGCCGTCTCGGAGTATCGGAAGGTCAGCAAGCCCGTGCTGATTATGACTGGTACGGAGGACCATCTCTTATCCGGAGAGTCCACCTACGGCGACCGCCTGAACGCCTACAAAGCCCTGCCCGAAGAGCTGAGACGCCTGGTCGTTTTCCGGGGGTTCGAACACATGGACTTCGCCGGGGTGGGCTTGAATCTGGACGGCAAGTTGAAGGCTATGAACGCCGTCAGTGAGATCTGGTGGAGCGATCTGATGACAGGTAAGACGGGGGACTGGATAGAGTCGGTGAGTGCCGCGGTGGAGCCGGAGGTGCTGGCGGCGTGCGAGTAAAGGACCTCCAGGGTGGCTATCGCGCTTTTACGGCTGAGGAAGTTTCGGGTGCTCTGAGCGTTGGCGCGAAAGAAGAGTCGGTATCTATTGCCGGCAGCTTCGAACGACTCGTTCAGGATCGCCAAATGGGAGACGGCGGTCGATATAGATTCAGGCGGTTTAGCCGGTTTTGGGCGAAAGTTGAAAACGCGGAGGTCGACCTGGAGCATCTCCAAGGGAGTTCGATCCTCCAGAGCGTCGAGGACAATCCGCTCAATGGCGGGGTGAAAAGAACCTTCGAGCCGCTGGAAGCTGAGATCTCCTCCAGTCTGCTTTTGCGGGAGTTGATCGCGCACGACATTCGGGTCATTCAGGCCGTGGACAGCCGGCTCTTCGAGGAACCGGTGGTTGTCGGAGTGCACCAGGTGAGAATCGTCGCTTTGCCCGAGAGCCTTGGGAGACCGACGCCCGAGGGGGTCCACCGGGACGCGGAAGCCTACACTTTTCAGCACTTTTGGCACCGCGACGGCATCCAGGGTGGAGAGTTTTCCGCCTACGATGAAAACAAAAACCAGGTGTTCCGTTGGCTGCAAACCGAGCGTTTAGACTCTGTTCTTTTTACCGGGACCACCTGGCATAGCGCTTCCCCTATTTCGTGCTTGGGAGACCGTGAGCGAGGCTATCGAGACATCTTCTTGATCGACTTCAACCCCGGCAACTCTATTTCGCGTTAGCTTCCGCTTCCCGCACCAGGCCGAGGCGGTCTTCGATCCAGACGCCCCAGGGGTCGTCTCCCGCCTTCGCGATATAGCGGTCCATCTGATTGACCAGCCATCCCTTCTTGCCCTTATTCTCTCCTTCGGAGACGACTTCGACATAGACGGCGTTGACCTCGAAGATACTGTCGTCATACTCTTGGGGTTGAGCGGCCAACGGCTTGCGCCAACTCGTGAGACTGTGGAAGTAATGGGTCTCAGATAGTATCTGAACTTCGGCGCCTTTCTTTAAGGCCACGGTGCCGCTCGACATCTGGGGTGCAATCTCGGCCTCCCAGAGCGCTGCCTTGCCTTCTTTGCTCAGGCGCGCGTTCAGGTCGACGTGGAGAGGAGCGTCGGCGGCCAACTTGTAAGCGGTCCCGGGTTCGTGGATAAACCCGCCGTAGGTGTAGAAGGTCTTGTTTCCGTACTTGAAATCTTTCGGTATGGAGAACTCGGCTCCCACGAGGTAGGCTCTGGCCCGCCCGGCTTCGTTGGACTTAGGTGCCAGCTCCACGACCTTCTTGGCGTACGGGTAGGCAGCCGAACCCTTGGAAGGGACGACCTCCAGAGAGCCGTGGCTCAAGAGGAGATAGAAAGAGTTCTCCGGGTCCTCGGGACGTTGTTGAAGCGCCTGCTCAAGCAAGGGGATCGCCTTTTCGTAGTTTCGAGACAGTACGAAGTCTTCAGCTTTTTTCTGCAGCCTGTAGTATTCTTTTTCCTCTTCGGTGGCGGGTTTGCCACCCAGCGGCGAATAGTTCGGATCGGGAGTGTTCCCGGTCGTTGGGGCACTGGTGGCCGCAGGAGTTGCACTGGCTTCAGGTGCGGCATCGGGTGAGGCGCTGGCCGAAGCTTGAGGTGTGGCCGAGGCGGTAGGGGTGGCGGCTGGGTCGTCGCCGGAGCAGCCTCCCAGAGTCAGGCCGACGGCGATTCCGAATCCGATGAGCACGTGTTTGGGCTTAGTGAGCATGCTGATCGCTTCGAATAGCGGTGGGGAGTTTCCTAGTCTTTGGATGAAAAGTAGGACTTAGGTCTTTTGTTCGGCCGAGAAGGAGCCGACGACCTTCAAGGTGCGACCGTCTTCGGTCTTGGTCTCCAGCTCGAAAGAGCCGTGGACGATATTGCCTTTTTTCGATTGGACAACCAGAAGTCCCGATAGGAGCGTGCTGTCGCCCTTTTCTTGGACCTTGAACTTTCCATCGGTGAGCGGCAACTCTTTCCCGAGTTCTTGAGACGTTTGCCAGGTTAGTCTGACCGAGTTTGGATCTTGCGGACCACCACACTGGAGAACCGATTGCTCGGGTCCGACGGTGAGTTCCGCCGGCTCGGCGGAATAGGTGTGGCCGCCGCCACCGTAGGTAAATCCGGCGAAGGTACGATTGCCTCCCTGGCAGCCGGAGAGGGCGGCGACAAAAACTATCAGAAGTATGGCCACGCTATGACACGCTCTAGTTTTCATGCCGCTTCCTACTTTCTTACGGGGAAAGGCTCCTGCGCCTCTAGGAAGAATCGCCCTTTATGGATCCTGTGCGTTTAGCTCTGCTGGAGCAGTTCAAGGGTGATGAGAAGGCGCGCTTTTTGGGTGTTCTCATGAGGATGGCAAGAGCCGATGATGTCTCTGCCAAGGAACGTGATCATCTGCAGCCGATAGCGACATGGATGGAGGCCAGCGAAAGTGAGTTGGCTCAGGCCATTCAGCTGGCTCACGACGATTCGGTTTCGTTGGAAGAGCTGGTGGGCGGTGGTTTCCAACATCACGCGGACAAAGGTCTGTTGCTCTATCGAGAGAGTTGCGCGGTTGTTTGGGTGGATACTGTTAAATCTCCCGACGAAGAAGTTCTCCTGGCCGAACTGGGTAGGGTGTTGGGCATTTCTGAAGATTACCGTCAGGTGCTGGACTCCCCCTTATCTTGTTCTCCCGAAGGGGAGAGACGTTTTCTAGCCTTGCTTGGGGGGACCTATTCCGCCCAAACCGAAGGTTAAATCATGAATCAATTAATGGAGGACGCGCATGGCACGCATCTCAGCTTCTATACCGGAAGATCTTAAAGACGAACTGTATCAGGCCGCGACCGATACGGGGCAGCCGATCAGTCATATCATCGTGGAGGCCTTGAGAAGTCACCTCGGAAATCCCGGCGGAGTCGCCGTCGGTGGCGGTGGGTCGTCGGTTGACTCTTCTAAGCTTGAAGCCCAGCTTCAGCATCTTACCTCCGAGATTCTGTCTCTCAAGGAGCAACTCGGTTCCCGAACTCCTCCCCGCGGAGTGCGCTTCTTTTAGCTCCCCACTCGACTCCAAAGACTTCTGCCCAATAGAAAACGCCCGGTCACTGGACCGGGCGTTTCGCTATTGGTCGGTCGGTGGCACGACCGGCACGACCACCGGTTGGGGTGGAGGCGGAGGAGGCAACTCCACCGGGGCCGGCGGTGGCGGCGGAATTTCAACCGGCTGAGGTTGGACCGGGGGAGGGTTGCTGGTAACCGGGTCAGGGGGAACATCTTGACCTCCGACCGGCGGTTCCAGGGGAATCTCGACGGGGATTTCGACCTGGGTCGGCATAGGAGCGGCACCTGTATCGAGGCCCGGATCGACCGTCTCCGCCGCCGCTTCCGCAGCGGTATCGGTGGGGTTTTTCTGTTCGGTGGGCTGGCTCTTTCCGTCGTCGGTAGCTGCTCCGGGCATATAGACGGGAGCCCCGTGAACGGTACAGAACTGCTTGGGAATGGCGTAGCGAGGGACCATTTCGCGCATACTCTTAGGACACTTCGGTCCGATCCGCTGTTTGGTGTCGGCGCACACCAGCACTCCGACTTTGGAAGGCGAGGTGATCGGCAGCTTGCTCTCTTTGGTGTTACGATTCGCATAAATCATAACGTTCTTCCAAATACGGGCGGGCAGATCGCCTCCGAAGCTCCGCCACATCTTGGCGTAGTCGTCGTTTCCGACCCACACGGCCGTGGTGTAGTCGCGGGTGTAGCCGACGAACCAGGCGTCGCGGTAGGAGTCGGTGGTGCCGGTCTTGCCGCCCGCTTCGTGGTTGGGGATGTAGGCGGCCGTCGCCGTACCGCTGGTCACAACGCCTCGCATGATCTCCATCATATAGCTGGCAGAGGACTCCGCCAGCACGTCGGTTTTGGAAGGGAAGCGGTTGTCCACGACCACGTTGCCGTCTTTGTCGGTAATCATTTTAATCGGGGTCGCCGGTACTCTCACACCGCCGTTGGGGATGGTGGAAATGGCGTCGGCCATTTCGATGACGGAGAGGTCGGCCGCTCCGAGAGCGAGCGACGGCACCATCTGAAGTTTGCCTTTGATACCCATCTTGCGAGCGGTTTCCACCACCCGATTCACCCCGACCATCTGCATCACCCGGACCGCTACCACGTTCCGTGACTGTTGCATACCGCTGGAGATACTCATCGGTCCGTAGAACTTGCCGTCGGAGTTTTTGGGTTGCCAGCCGTTGATATTGATGGGGGAGTCGGAAACGGAGGTGCTGGGGCCGTATCCCATTTCCATGGCGGTGGTGTAAACGAAAGTTTTGAAACTGGACCCGGGTTGGCGCTCGGCCTGCCAGGCTCGGTTGAATTGGTCCTTATCCTTCCAGCCGGTGCCGCCGACCATCGCGCGGATATAACCGGTCCCGTTTTCAACGGTGACACAGGCTCCCTGATGCACGTTGAGGTACTGGGTGTCGGCGTTGACCAGTTCTTTGACCGTAGCTTCAGCTTTGCGCTGCAGCTTCATATCGACGGTGGTGTAGATGTTCAAGCCACCGGTGAAAAGCATCTCCTCGTCAAACTGGCGATAGAGCTGCTTGATGACGTAGGAGGTGAAGTAAGGAACCTTCAGCACCACGAAGTCTTTCCGCTTTCGGTGTTTGTACTTCTGAGCGTCGACCTCTTTGATTGCCTTATCGTACTCGGCCTGGTTCAGCTTCTCGATCTCCAGCATCCGTCCCAGTACCAGCTTCTGCCGGCCTTTAGCGGCCTCTTCGTCCTCGAACGGGGAGTAGTCCGAAGGTGCCTGGGGCAGACCGGCGATAAGAGCCGCCTCTGCGGGGGTGAGGTCTTTCGGCTTCTTGCCGAAGTAGAGCTCGGCCGCGGAATGCACGCCGTAGGCTCCCGACCCGAGATAGATCTGATTCAGATACAGCTCGAGGATCTCGTCCTTGGTAAAATTCTTCTCGATTTCGACGGCCACCAGGACCTCTTTGAGCTTGCGGTCCAGAGTTTGCTTGGGGCTGAGGAATAAAGCGCGTGCCAACTGCATGGTGATGGTACTGGCACCCTGTTTTCCGCCGGAGCCGGCTGCCTTGGAAACCAGGGCCCGAACGACCCCTTTCGGGTCCACTCCCCGGTGATCGTAGAAGCGACTGTCTTCAATGGCTAGAATGGCGTCCAGCAGGTGAGGTGAAATCTCGTCCATCTTCGTCCAGGTCCGGTTCTCTCGGTAGAGGGTTCCGATCAGAGTGCCGTCGGAAGCATAGATCCGGGTGGTGAGAGAGGGCTCGTAGTAAGTGAGCGTGGACACGTCGGGAAGCTCGGCCCGGTAATGGTCGAGGACGGTTCGCACCATCGAGACACCGGTGAGTCCGACACCCACGAACAGCAATAACATCGAAAAGACGGAGGTCATGCAACTCCGCCTCGTCTTCAAGGCTCTAATACTTCTTTTCACTTATCTAACCCCAAGGCTGGTCCAACATTTGGCCCATTTTCAAGACTTATACCAGCAAAGTCAACGGTTCAATCCCGTATTTCCGTTCCGAATGGCAGATTGGTTACAACTTCCCAGCTGCTAGCTTGAATTTTATTAGTTAAATCGATTCTCCGACCTGCCGGAAAGAGGCAGAAGGGAGAGGATACGCCTTTCCATTCTCAAATGGCCCGGCTATGAGTTCACCAATTGTCAAATCTTTCGCCGCCCTCAGACCTAAACCCGAAGTGGCAGCCCAAGTTGCGTCCGTCCCCTACGACGTGGTCAACCGACCGGAAGCCAAAGCGCTGGTTGAAGGCAAGCCGCTGAGCTTCTTGAGGGTGGGTCGTTCCGAAGTCACACTCGACGAGAGCGTGGATCCTTACGCCCCGGAAGTCTATGCCAAAGCCAAAGAGAATCTGCAATCGCTGATCGACGGCGGTCATCTGGTGACCGAAGATAAGCCGGCTCTTTACCTCTACCGGCTGACCTGGAAGGGCCGCTCCCAGTTCGGAGTGGTCGGCGCCTACAGCGTGCAAGCCTATCGAGATAGTCGTATTAAAAAGCACGAGAAGACTCGCGCCGCCAAAGAGGACGACCGGACCAACCATATTGTGACCACCCGGGCTCAGACGGGCCCGGTCTTTCTGGTCCACCGTCCCACCGATGAGATCGCGGGACTTCGAAAGCAGTTGTTGGATTCAGGAGTTGCGCCGCTGTTCGATTTCACCGCTGAAGACAGCGTGGAGCACACGGTCTGGAAGATCGACAACCCCGAAACTTGGGAGAAGGCTCTGGATGCTGCCGGCGATTTCTACATCGCCGACGGGCACCACCGGGCGGCTTCGGCCGAGCGCACCGCCATCAAGCTCAACGCCTCTGAAGCCGACGAAGCTTCCCGATTTCTAGCGGTCGCTTTCCCTACCGACCAGGTGGCGATTCTCCCTTACCACAGAGTGCTCTCCGAACTGAACGGTCATTCGCCCGAGAAAGTGTTGGAAGAAGCGAAGTCTCGCTTTTCGGCCACTGAGATGAATCTCGCCGGGGGGCAATCGGTCCCTGCCGAACCGAAGCGCGGTACAGTGCTCATGTATCTGGGCGGGAAGTGGTACGAGCTGAATCTTCCCGACCAGAGCGGGACGCCCGGGGTGGCCGACCGTCTCGATTCGGCCGTGCTCCAGCGAGAATTTCTGCAACCCGTCCTTGGGATCGAAGACGTGCGAAGCGATCACCGCATCGACTTTGTGGGGGGAATACGTGGTATCGGCGAGCTGAAGCAGCGAGTGGACGACGGGCGGGATGTCATTGCCTTTGCCATGGCGGCAACCGAACTCGACGACCTCCTGGCCGTATCCGATGCCGACGAGATTATGCCTCCGAAATCGACCTGGTTTGAGCCCAAGCTGCGGGATGGGTTGTTGATTCATAAGGTATAAGGTCGACCTGGACGCTGCCTAGTACAGCATCTACAAAGTTCATCCCTACCTGAAGCTCCGGAGCACCTCGCTGGGCTCACCTCGCCTCAGTTATGTATTGCCGATACACGCCTTCGGACGAGGCAAGCCCATCAAGGCACTCCAGAACTCCAGGTAGGGACGATCTTCACAGACGCTGCACTAGCTGCAACCCCACGTGGGTAACGATTAACCGCGTGGGTAACGATTAACCGCGTGGCTACGATCTTCCGCGTCGGTAGCGATTAACCGACCAACCAGAGCTGTTGTCTACTGAGACGCTCATGATGAACGACCCGAAACTCGGAATTTCGTTTCACTCCTGACGCTCAAACCGCATCGGGTCTGGCTTTCATCCTCATATTGAAGAAAAGTCTACGCGACCGGCAATCTAGCGTAGATTTCCGGTCGCGAAAGATTTCGTGGTAGATCCCTTGGAAGAGAGTTTGCGAAGCCCGTCAAATGGAGCTTCTAGCGGTTTGGATTTAGCCTCTCAAGGAGCTGCTTTCGAGTTTGTGGTCGCCTTTCATGAGTGTGCTAGAAAGGCAGGGTCCGGGGCCCCTTCGTTTCAAGTGAAACAAGACAAATCGGGTCGCTCTGGAATACTTGAGACATGAATCGTTCCTCAGCTGGTGTCGTCATTCTTCTCAGTGTCTTGATATCCGTCTCCGTGCTGCTCAGGGTGAGACCCGACACGACACCCATTTCGACACCCACTCCCGAACAGGACGCTCAAGTCAGACCCGGGGGAAGCGAGAGTAGATTTAGGTTGCGGCTAATACCACCGAACGAGGGTCCACCGATAGACCTGCAGGAATCGGAACTTGAAGTGAACGTAGCTCTCCCTCCGGATTCCACACTCGAGAAACCAATAAACGGTGAACTCTACCTTGTCATCGGGGAGGAAAGCTACCCTCTGAGTCGAGCCGGCGATAAGCCGGAAGAGACAACGCGATTGGAGGGAGCGAAGATCCAATGGGTCGTCCGCACAAGCGATTATGAGTTTCCTGACAACGCTCAATTGAAGAAAGCGTTGGAGCAGAAAAAGCCGGTCGCCTTCGCCTTGTCCATCCCCCAGCTTCAAGAGAGCGAGCGGGAAGGCCGGACTCAGGCCATCAACGACTACTTAAGCCTCGATGAAGTAAGGCTTACCGTAAGAAAACCCCCGGCCGAAAACCCCGCTCTAAGACCGACGACGAAATGGGACGACAGCGGTCGCTTTCATCGAATCAAAGGGGTTGAAGTTGTCAAAAAAACCGCTGAAAAGCTCAAAGAGGAGGCGGAACGGCAGGTGGATTCTCGGGTGGAGTTCGGAGTAGGCAAGGCTCTATTGAATAGCAAGAAGTCGGAAAAGCCTGGAAAATAGTCTCGGTGGTCATATCGAGAGTCACACGTGTGTGTCGGGGTCGTCGCTCCACCCTGTTTCCGACTCTCTGATCCCTAGTCATAGAGGAAACACCCTAACTGTAGGCAAGAAGGAAGTGGTTGGGAGCCTATCCACAGTGAGATCACTTCGATTAAGATTAGAACGTGGGATCCATGAAGAATAGAGTCGAGTTTGAGAGAGCTCTGCTCGACCGACTTGTGAAGTCACTACGCCCCGATTTTGCCGCTGTCGTTTGTGGGCCTGAAGAGTCTGTTGTCTTCTCGTTGGAGTCCGGTGCCGACCGGAAACCCAACCCCAGGATCGTGGAGCGCGTGCTGGAGTCGAAGAAGCCGGTTTCCGAGGCGACGGAAAGGCGGGGTAGTCTTGCCGTACCCTATCTGGACGAGTCCGACAACGTGGAAGGCGTCATGTATATCGAGGTTGATGCTCCCAGGCGCCTCAAGAAAATCGACCTGGCGATCCTGGAGCGATTGAGGGAGCAGATCGAAGCACGGCTCAAAGCTCCTCAACGGAAGGGCTCTTCGCGAGAGAGCGAAGCGGGCGCCCAGAAGGTGACCGAAGCGACCCTTGACATCATCCTGAGGGTTATCAAGCCACCGAGGGCGGTGGTGGTGGCCATGGTCGAGGGCAAGCTGAAGGCTCTGGACGCTCGAGTGCCCGGCGGAGAAAAGTTTTCTGCCAAGAGAAGCCTGGATTTCGGGTTGTTGAAATCGCTGATGGAGAGGGGAGAACCCACTCACCTGGCCGACGCCCTGGCTCCGGAAACCCTGGAGTTCTTGAGTCTTTCCGAGGTGAGAGGCGAAAGTCGCTCGGTGGCTTGTACTCCCTTAAGAAATGAGAAAAACGAAGTCCGAGGGCTGGTGTTTCTGGATTCGCCTTCGGAGGTCGGTCTCTTCGACGGCACTGAGTTGGCGATTTTGGAACGGCTGGCTCGCTCTCTTGAGAGTGAACTGGCCTGGGTACTCAATGAAGACGGTGAGTTTCTCCACGAACCGGCGGAGGACCCCGAAGGCGAGTACCGGTCGAAGTTCGGAGGCGACACGATCGACGCTACCGAGCTCTATCCCATCGCTCAGTTGCTGGCTTTGTCCGAAGACTATTCTGAGACGAAGGTCGTTCCTGAGCCCGCGGTGGAACCCGAGTCACTCAGTATTGAGCTGGAGCGGGAGGAGGAGTCCGATTGGACCGACTTTGAGTCGGATTGGCCGGAATTCGAAACCGCGAACAGCGAGTCGGCCACGGAGCGCGAATCGGACTCCATGGAAGTGGTGACTCTTGAGAGAGAGATGGAGACCACTGAGGATGTTGTCCAGGCTGTTTTACCCGATGAGGAATCGGAAGAACCGACCTTCCTCACCGAGGAGGGACCGCTAGGCAGAGAGGCTCTGCTCCCTAGGGACGAGTCGTCCGGTGAGCTTGATGCGCCGGGCGTTCTCTTTGAGGGCTTGCCGCCGGAAGAGGGTGAAAGGCGGGATCCTCTTCTTGAGGAGGAGTTGTCAGAGGAGGATGAATCGCCGACGGCTCTCTTTGAGAATGAGTTGTCGGAGTTGGATGAAGCACCGAGCGCCCATGAGGTAGATGGGTTGCCCGAGGAAGAGGTGCCGATCGCTCTCTTGGAGGATGAGTTGCAGCAGGAGGAGGAGGTGCCGAGCGCTCTCCTCGAGGACGGGTTGCCGGAGGAAGAGGAAGCGTCGAGCGGTTTCCCTCAAGACGAGTCCTCTGAGGACGATGAGGCGCCTGATGTCCTGTTTGAGAATGAGTTTTTCGAGGAGGGTGAAGCGCCGGAACCTCTCTGGGCGAGTGAGTCGTCTGAAGAAGACCAAGATCAGGCTGCTCTCTTGGAGGCAGAATCCTCTGAAGAGGATGATGAGCAAGACGCTCTCTACGAGGAAGAGTTCTCTGAAGGGGATCAATCTGAAGACGAAGACACCGGGCTTCCGGCGCTCGAGGAACTCTTCACACTCACCGACGAGCCTTCATTTTTCCTGGAGCAGCCGGCCCCCGATCCCCCTCGGGAGTTTCGACCCGATCAAGTGCGACCGCTCTCGACCGATTCTGCTGAAGCCCTGTTTGAAGCGGCCGAAGTTCCCCTCGACGTCGACGATATGTCGGCGAAAATAGAGGAGGCAAAGGCGAGCTTTGCCTCGGAGCCCGAGGTGCTTTCCGAGCTGATGACCTCCGCTAAGCGGCCCGCTCCCAAGAAGGCTCTTTCGGACGACGATATCCTGCATTCTCTTCTCAAGGAAGATGAGGATCCTGAGCTCGAGGATTCGCCTGGTCGAGGGAAGCCCGAGGCCAAGCGAAGAGGGACCGGGGAGAAGAAGCCTTCTTTTGTCAAACGGGCCTGGAGATTCTTCTGGCCTTTTGGGAAAAAGGATGGGGGATACCTGACACCCGTTACGATTTGCGGTGAGATTTTGCTGGACGGCAACGTGACCAACGACTCTCCGATCGAAGTCGTCCTCTTCTTCCCGGACCACAATATGCGAGTGACCCTCCAACTCTTGGATGAGGAAACGGAATACTTCTTTAGCGGAAACTTCGGTGGAGAAGAGCCCCCGCGTGTCAGTTTACGAGCTCAAAAGAAGGGCTATTTCCCGACCAAGATTTCGAGAATCAAACTCCACCATTCAGAAGACGGGTTTCACGCCGAACTCAATCCGATCGAACTGCTGTCCCGAGAAATATAGAGCAGCTCAAAGCCCGAGTACGCGGCGAGTGTAGTCGTTGAGGAAGACGCCGTCAGGATCACGCTCTCGGCAGATCTCGCGGAACGTTTCCAGCTCCGGATAGAGTGGCGAGACCTCATCGGAACTCAGGGGAAAATGCTTGCCCCAATGAGGCCGGGCTCCAAAAAGAAGGAGGCTGGACCGAGCCATCCAGCTACAGAAATCGTAGAAGTTCTGCCGCTCTTGTGAGTAGGTGAAGAAACTGGCTGAATACCAGACTCCGCTTCCGGAGGCCATGGAGATCAGAGTGTCTTCGGGTTGCACCCGTCGGAAGCTGACCGGGTAGTGGTGTAGGTAGGTGCCTTTCAGGGTCTGGAGTCGGTCGGCGAGGCCCGCTTCCTGGAGTCGTTTTTCGATCTCAGGGTTCAGCGAGTCCCGGTCGCCTGCGGCAACCTTGATAGCTTCTCCGATAAAAGGGACGGCTTGATCCATGTGCGCGGCCGGGAAAAAAAGCTCCATCTCTTCGTGGCGGAACAGGTCGTGGGCCAGGGTGAGCTGGCTTTCGCTGTCGTCCACGACCGGCTTGTCGAGCAAAAGAAGCTTCGGAAAGATCTCAAAAAATCGTCGATGTGAAGAAAGGCCCGTACGCCTCACTGCCGTGATCAACAGGTGAAAGAAGACGTCCACTCCCAGGTAGTTTTGCAGACGCCAAAGTCTTGCGATGAAGCGTTGGTAGGGCCCTTGCTTTCCGGAAGAGACTTCCCGGCGTTGCCACATCACAAGCTGGTTGGTGTAGGGAGCTAGCACAAAAAAGGAAAGCGGGTGATCGCTGAAGCGAGTCAGCAAATCGGAGATGTTCTCCTCTGTGCGAAGGGTCTCTTCGACCAGATAGTTCCAACGTATGGAAAGACGCACCTCCAGGAGAATCCCGAGACACCCCAGAGCACATCGAGCGGCTTTCAATTCCTCGCCGTCATCGATGATTTCGATCACGGGTTGGCCGCTTTTCGGGCAGTATCGAGCGACCCGGACCGCATGAACGAAATGACTCAGCCCCGGAGCCCCTGATCCGTGAGTGCCGGTGGAGATAGCGCCCGCGATGGTCTGGCGCTTCACCGCGCCGAGAGTAGGCAAGGTCCAGCCGCTCTGTCTCAGCTGGTCGAGGGCGCGCTGCAGTGAGCAGCCGGCGCCCAGCCATACGGCGTGTTCTTCAGGAAGAACTCTGACCGTTTGGAATCCGCTCATGTCGATAGTGATGCCGTCGGTGGCTGCTACCGGGCTCCAGGAGTGGAGCGAGGCCACCACTCGAAGCTCTCGACCCCGGTGCTCCTCCATGAGAGACAGCAACTGCTCTTCGGAGCGAGGTCGTAAATGATGTGTCGGAGTCCAGCGAACATTGCCGCCGAAGTTCTGAATCAGTCTTCCTGTGGCCACAAAGGGCCTTTCGGGAGCACCGGCCAGGCGCCTTTTCGACCCCTACAGATCGTAGTTGCGCTGAGACTCTCTTTGCAGGTGGTCGAGAGCGTCCAATAGGAAATCGCGGTCGTCCGTCCGGAGATACTCTTTCAGATATCTGGCTAGTTCGTAAGTGTCGCTCGACTGGCTCATCTCTTCGATCAGCCAATCGATCTGATAGCGGGGAACACCCTTGGCCAGGACGGCCACGAAAGTGTCGTAGAGCCAGGGCTGGGGATGGTGCTCAAACCATTCTCGCTGATAAGTCCGGGAGGGCACCTCGGCGAAGGCATCGGCCAGGTCTCGCAGGTTGTCGAACTGTTCTTGAGGCGTCATGTTCTCGAGTTCCTGCAGCTCGTACAAACGAGTGTCGATGCGTCCCACGAGCCGGTCTTTCTGAGCCCGCGTCATAAAAAAGTCGTGGCGAGCCGGGCCCCAGAAATCCTGAAGCTTCGGGGCTAATTCGTTGTACCAAAAATCCACTGACTGGGAGCTGAGAGCACCGTTGGACTGGAGCTCCATCATCAGGTCCTGGACCTCTCGCCCCACCACCGGCACCTCACAGCTGTTCTCGGCCTCAAACTCTTTCTGCCATTTGTCTAGATGCTCAAGTATCGTCCCCGCGTTGGCCAGGTTGGCCGCTGCTTCTGAAAGTTGGGCGTCGTCTCTGGTGTTCATCTGGGCGACGGCCGTGTTCATGGAGGCGAAACCCTTGAGAAGCGCCTGTTGAATCTCTTCAGGGAGATGTTCGCTTCCGTCTTTAAAAAGTTGCACCAGATGGTCCACTCGAGCGATGAGTCGCTCTTTCACCGGCTCCACTTCCGGCCATTCCAGCCGGCCCCGCCGGACGGCGTAGAGAGCCTGGACGGCTTCATCGATCTCCGGGATTTTGCAGACGCTCAGACTGGCCCGAAGACGAGCGAACTCATTCAGCGCTCCAAAAAGCCGGTAGGCGGACTGGGTCAGATCTTCCAGTTTCGTCTCTCCGGCCAGACCTTGTTCGAATTTGGCCAACTGCTCCTGCGCGGTCTCCACGGAAGGGTCCAGCCCTTCATGACTCGACCATCGCTTCATTCTTTCCGCTGTCTGGAGAAGATGACTCTTCAAGGCGAGCCAGTTGGGGGAAAGGCCGAGACTAGCTGCGCCTTGGTGTTTGGACTCCAGCAGTGCGACAACCTCGGGGGGCAAAGGGACGACATAAGGCTTCTTCATGGGATCTCAGCTACTCTGATTTTCGGTCAAAACCCTGCGAAGTTCGACGAGCCGCGGGGAACCTTGCTCCTCCAGGAAGGTCGAAGTTGGGGCAGAAGCACGATCTATGTCGAAAAAGGTACGTATCCTGGTCTTGGAAGACGATGATGAGATGCGAGAATTGCTGGCCGACGTTCTCACCGGGCGGGGCTATGAGGTGGTGGCCGCCGGTGGTGGAGAAGAGGCTTTAAGTCTGGCCCGCCAGGAACGGTTCGACTTGATCGTCGCCGACATCCGCATGGAAGGGATGACCGGCTTGGACGCTATCGAGCGGGCCCAGGAGCATCAGCCGAACATGGGCTCTCTGGTGATATCCGGCTACGCTTCCGAGGAGGAGACTCTCCGGGCCGTTCGTCTCAAAGTCGGTGGTTATCTGAAGAAACCGTTCAAAATGCAGCAACTGCTGGCTCATATCAACGATATCGTGGCCAGACGGGCCGAAGAGGCCAAGCGTTTGGAAGACGCTCGGACTCTGAGAGAGGCGTTTCGATGGAGCCTGCAGAGTCTGAGCACACTGGGTGGCCGCTTGGAGGGCGAGTGGTTCGCCCGGACCTCCGAGATTGCCCACGGTGTGGCCAGTCATCTCTCTCTGGCAGGCGACGGCCCGAATCAGCTCAAGATGGCTTCCATTCTGGACCAGCTCGAAGCCCATCTCAATATGCCGTTGCCGGTGAGACTTCGAGACAGCCTTATCCAGCTGAAAGTGCTTCGTCCTTCCAACCTGGAGTCGGACCCGATTCCGTTGGCACGACTGCTCGGAGAGAAGCTTAAGCAGGGGGAGAATTTGCCTGAGCCGGGAGGCCTCGATTTCGGGCCGGAACTCCAAGAGGCTTATCGGAAATGGCTAGATTCCGGTGAGGTCGCCGAAGACGGCGAGAGCGACGACGGCGGCGTGGCCAACCTGGTTTATCTGGCCAGGGCTCTGGAGCAGAGCCGCAAGTTTGAAGCGGCCCAGAGTACCTATGAGGAAGTTCTGGGGCAACAGTCTCGTTCGCACAATGCGCTTTCCGCTCATCTGGGACTGGCTCGAGTAGCCTCAGCATTAGGAGACCGCGCCGGTCAGGAAAAGTCGGTCCAGGAGGCGCTTACCGTCGCCGAAAGGCTGGGACCGGTGTCGCTCGCTTTGGCTGAGTTGGAGGCCGGTGAAGTGCTGGCACGTGGGGAGCACCCCTCGACGGCCAAGCTTCTCACCAGAGCGGTGAAGAGCCTGGAGTCGGTTCGATTGGAAGTACCCTGGGCGGTGGCCGTACTTCAGCTGGCCGACCTCGACGATAGGGTGAGCTCGGCTGTGTTGGAGAAGGCTGTAGCCGCTATCAATTCGCCTTCGAACCTCTCCGAGGTTATGGAGAACCTACCCACGGTTATGACCTTCTTGCTTAAGCTTGCCGGAAATCGAGAGGATGAGTTTTTGCAGCAAACCGCTTCCCGGCTCGTGAACGACTATCCCCAGGTCGTGGCCGGTACGCTGACCCAACAGCGACTGAACGTGCAAGCCCGAAGCGTTGTCCTTTCCGTGCTGGAGAAGCAGCAGCAGGGAGTCGATGCCGAGCTACTCGCGCAACTCACCAACGACCCGGATCCGGAGATCGTAGCCCGCGCTACTCGACTCACCCAGGGGCGGTCCGCCATCCCCGTCTTGAGAGTCTATTCCATGGGGAGTCCTCAAGTCTATCTGGGCGAGCACGAGCTCTCGGACGAGCAGTGGAAGTCTCTCAAGATAAAACACCTCTTTTTCTATCTGGCCTCTCGAGGCGGTGATCCGTTGCTCGTGGAAAATCTCATGGAGCAGTTCTGGCCCGGTCCTCTGGAGAACGCCCGCAGCAATCTTAATTCGGCGGTCAGCTCTATCCGGAAGTATTTTCGGGAGCTTGCCGGGGATGAGAATTGGGATCCGGTACCAAGGGAGAAAGACGCTTTGCGGATCGACCCCAAGCTTCAGCTTTGGCACGACTACGAAGAGTTCAACAAGGCCTATGCCGGGGGCCGCAAAGCCATGACGGAAGGCAATCCCAAAGGGGCCGTAGCTTCCTTTCGCAGGGCGGCCCGTTTGTATCGCGGACCTTATCTCGACGGCTGCTACATGGAGTGGGCCCTCACCATCAGGCGCACTCTTGAAAGCAAAGCGGGGGAGGCGCTCGAGCATCTGGTGGAGCACTGTCTCTCTGCCGAAAGCCATCGAGAGGCTTTGGAGTACGCCGAGCGTTTCTTGCAACTGTTTCCCGAGAAGCAAGAAGCCCATCATTTGAAGATGAAAGCTCATATAGGGTTGGGACAACCGGAGCTTGCTATCAAGCAGTATGAACGTTGTGCCAGAATGTTGGCTCGAGACTACGATTTAGAGCCCAATACCGACCTTCTTCGCACCTACCACCAGGCCCGTTACGGTCTGGGTGGTCCTTCCAATCAGCTGATAGGGTAGGAGAGTGCGGCACCAGAGTTTACAGGGCAGCGTGCTTCTCGTCGCTCTGGCAGCGGGGGCCGTATTCTGTCCTCCACCCACCGATCTATTGGGGCTTCTGTTGCTGGCGACCGGCATCTTGATCCTGGAGCGCTTCGCGGTGGCGCTCGATTTCGAGCATCGCTATTCCCCGGCGGTGGCTCTCTACGTGGGAGGAGCTGCCGTACCCGGGGTGGGTCCCGGCTTGCTAGGAGCGCTATTGGTGGTGGAGACGGCGCTCCGGCGGAAAGGTCGAACGTTCGAATCCCTGGTGACCAGGTTTCCCGAGGCGGCTAGCCTCCTGATCCTCCTGGGCCTCAAGCTTTGGGGTCCTGAAGAGAGGTGGCTGCCGCTTGTGGCGGGACCGGCGGTGCTGACCTTGCTCTTGTTCCTTCAGGCGACCCGGACAGGTCGGCGCCTCAAGGGTAAGGACAGACTCATCTGGCTACGGGCGAGACTGAGGCTGAGGCCGCTGGAGACCACGCTCGGCGCCGCCTCTCTGTTGGTAGCCGGGGTCGTCACTCAGTCTCCCTGGTTTCTACTCCCGCTGATTCCTCTCTTAGCCTCGACCCGCTACGCTGCCGAAAGCATCGTGCTGAGAGCCCAGGACACATCCACGACAGCCGTGCTTTCCGCTCTCAAACAGGCACGAGGTAGAAGTCGTCGAGTGAGTCAGGCTTTGGCTGACGCCAAAACTCACAATCAAATTATGGAGGGCTTCACCAATCATCTGGCCGGAAGCCCGAATCTGCAGGATACTTGCGGCCATCTCCTGGGCACCCTGGAGCAGCTGATATCGGTGGACGATGCCGTCGTCTTTTTGACTCCCAACCCGGGTTCGGATGCCCCGGTCGAACCTTTTCTCTACAACGTTCAGGCTGAGCACGAAGAGAGGTTACAGGGAGTGGCCCTGACCCGATTGCAAGAGCCGATCGTGGAGCGCTGTTGGAGAACCAAGAAGGCCCTGGAAGAGCAAAGCCGCCAGACCGGTGACCGGTTGCTGCCGGAGAACTCGGTGGGAGCGGCTGTCCCCCTCGGAGAGTTCGGAGTTTTGTACGCCGGACGACAGGCGTTGCAGCCGTTCAGCGCTCCCGATAAACAGCGTCTGAAATGGTTGTGCGACAAAGCCCGTTTGGCCTTCGATGCCGCCTTTCGCGCCCACAACCTCAAGCAAGAGCAGGTTCAGACCAGCCGACGAGTTCGAACCTTGGAGCACCGTGTCACGCTGCTGGGAAACCTGATCGGGTTGGCCGAGACGGTCGCCTCCACGCTGGAGATGGAACAGTTGGCCGACCGCCTGGGTCAGGTCCTGGGCAAGTCCATGGAGTGCGACCACTGTCTTGTCCTGTTTCGCTGGGACGAGCACACCGAGGTTCGCCGGGCTTGGGGTTTTCCCGGTGGTCCGGAGAGTACCCAGTTGCTGGAACACGTTCGCCACTCCGGGCTGCCACTGATGGTCGAGAGTTTCCAGGACTCGGACTTTCAGGCGCCCTCGGCGGGGGTAAGAAGCGCTATCTGTGCCCCGTTGACGGCCCACGAAAAAACCTGTGGTGCCGTCCTCCTGGGGTCTGCGAGACCGAACGGGTTCAGTCGAGAAGCTCTCGAGCAACTCCGCTTGATGGCCTATCAGGCGGGGATGGCTTTCTCCAACGCTCGTCTTTTCCACCAGGTGGTGCTGGCTCAGAGGCAACTGGAGGAGTCTCAACAGACTCTCATCCAGCAAAGTAAACTCAGCGCCATCGGTAAGCTGGCAGCGGGAGTGGCCCACGAACTGAACACCCCCTTGGGGATCATCAGCCTTTCCTTAGAAGAGGCTCGAGATAACTTGGAAGAGATGCCCGCTTTTTCTAAAAAGATGATCGACAAGGCGCTCAAGGCAGTGAACCGCTCCCGCACCATCACCGACACTATGCTGGCGCACTCCCGCAACCCCAGCGGGGAGAAGTCCAAAGTTCGAGTCGATGAAACGATCGAAGAGACGCTGCAGTTTCTGAATTTCGAAGTGAAAAAGAGTCAGGCCAAAGTGGCCACGGAACTCTCTCCGATCAGTCTCGTCTGCTGGCCTCAAGAGTTGCATCAAATCACGGTAAACCTCTGTCTCAACGCTCTCCAGGCGATGCAACAGAAGCCTCAAGAGGAGCGTCTTCTCACGGTGCGAGCGTTTAAGGACTCCGAGGAGGTCCGAATCGAAGTGGCCGATCGGGGCACCGGAATGAGTGAGGACGAACGAGAGCGAGCGTTCGAGCCGTTCTATACGACCAAACCGGTCGGCCGAGGCACGGGTTTGGGGCTGTGGGTTTCTCTCCAGTTCGTGGAGAAGCTTGGCGGTACCATCGAAATCGAGACGGAAACAGGACGGGGCACCCTGGTGCGAGTGAGGATACCTGAAACCAAAAAAGCCCTCGCCGGTACCGACGAGGGGAGATAACAGAGGGAGAAGAGAGAAACTCTATTTGGGAATAAAAACGCGAGGTTTGGTGCCGTAGTTGGTGATCTGGTCGCGGATGACGTCGCTTGCTTCTTTGCCGTTTCCGAGAGCCACGGAGATGTGACCGTGGGGATGTCCGGCTCCCTTGTCCCAGACCACGATCGCGCCGGGGGGAAGCTTCTTGAAGTCCTGAGGCGACACGTTGACTTCCTTGACCTTGGGGTTGTTGGCCAGTTGGTCGGCGGCCATATAGGCGCTGGCTCCGCTGGTGTTAATGCCGAATTTTCTCAGAGTCTCGCTGACGTATTTGAAGCAGTAGCCGCCTGACCCGGTGGCCGTGTTTTGAGCGTCGGCGGCGATCTTTTTGCCCAGTTCCGAGCCGCCCTGAAGCTCGGAAGGGTTGACCGAAGGCCCGCCCGCCGACGAGGTCGCGGGTGCGCTGGAACGGCCTGCCGGGGCGCTCGCGCCGCCGCCTCCGCCGCCCAAGAAGTTGCCGATGGAGGGGGTCCCGGCGTTGCCGCTGTTGCCGAAGCCGGGGGAGGAGGGGAGCGAAACTTCCTGGCCTTGCTGAGCCAGCAACGGCAGGACGAGGCTGGATAAGAGCGCCAGCCCCATATCCGACTTCATTAGAGTCTTGAGGGCCTTCTTCACGACTTTGGATTGGGCGGGGTTGATGCCGGTGTTGATATTCATCAGTTGGTCTCCTTGGTTTCTTGAGACCAGGTTACGTCCTAAGGCAGACCGGACAGTTGCGGGGAGGCTGCTAGTGTAAACGGATTGTAAACAGGTAGGTGGTCATCGTTGATGACTTCCATGCCTCAACAAGACTAGAGAGCTTGAGGCGTCGCGGGCCTGCCACAAGAGGCGTCGCTGGGGTGCCTCAACCGGGCTTTGGAGCTTGAGGCGTCGCAGGCCTGCCACAAGAGGCGTCGCTGGGGTGCCTCAACCGGGCTTAGGAGCTTGAGGCGTCGCGGGCCTGCCACAAGAGGCGTCGC
>Ga0208701_100105_pt1 | contig 40729 bp, 30 predicted proteins | sample DeeseametaMP1482_FD_184188 | JGI IMG/M metagenome (GOLD analysis project Ga0208701, IMG submission 184188) | Marine microbial communities from the Deep Pacific Ocean - MP1482 (SPAdes) | ecosystem: Environmental > Aquatic > Marine > Oceanic | place: South of Fiji, South Pacific Ocean | collected... | reverse complement strand
CTCCGACATCCGGCATCGAAACTCGGTGGTCGCCCGCTCGGTCTCCTCAAACGCATCACCGGGTAGCGCACCCTTCGGAGTTTTGGAAACAAGCTTCTCGATCTGCTTGTAGTTCAAGTCCCCACACAGCCTCAACCAAAAAGCCTCGGTCTCTGGACTGGCCTTCCTAGACACTTCTCGCAGCTTGCTCCACTCGATGTTCCCGTGTTCCGCGGCGAGCGTCAGGTCCGGGAGCCCTATCAAGTTCCGGGCCACCCGCCGACACTCACCGGCCACTCCCTCGGTCAACCCGAGCCGAGCCACCGAATAGTGTATCTCAGAAGAACAGCCGTAGCGCTTGAAGCCTTTCGTCTCTCGCATCGCAAGCAAGCAGCGACCCAGGAGAAGGCGGTAAGAAGTGAGACTGCCCACGGCCTTTCTGGCCAGGCTATGAACCTCGGAAACCTCAAGAGACAGGAGCGTGTTCATACGGAAGAAGGACGGGTTTGTCAGTTGGTTTATCATACTCCATTCTACCTTCCGGAAGGGGCGAAGGTCAAAACCGACACATCCTAAAAACCCCATAACCACGCCGTTTGCCCTATTCTTTGTCGATGATTTAAGAGGTCCGAATTGGTGTAAATGAAACTTCTTTCGGGATGGCTGCCAGGGACCGGAATCGCGGCCGATTACGGCCTCTGCAGGGGTCTTTCATGCCCGAAGTCTTTTTTGCCTGACTTTCTGAAGACAGAGAAATTTCTTAAGTATTTTTTCTACGGCGTCGCCCGCGCGGGGGCAAGGCTGGGGTCTCCGACGATGCCGACGGTAGTTTCTTTTCCTTGAACGTCAGTGTATCCTAACTCTGTGTTCAGAGAGTCCCGGCTCAAAGAAGCTATCCTCGTCGTTGCTATCGTTTCTTTCGCCTCCGCTCAGCTGGCCCACCAAGATTGGGGAACCTCGAGTAAGCACCCCACTGTGCAGTCCGTCTCCTGTAGCAGAGCAAAGCTTGGAAACGGGAAGCGGTAGCCAGATGCCAAACGAACCTCGGAAAGGAGCAGCGCAGAACCTCAGAGAGGAAGCGCAGCTCGAACTCTTCGATTTCTCCAGAACGCTCTATGATCAGGCGGTTGTTCGCGCCAACATTTTTCATCAAAAGATAATCCTAGCTCAGGAAAGTGAAGAACTGACCCCTGGAGAGGCTGAAGAGCTCCGAACATGGTACTTACTCGTCTTGCGGTCTATCTTCCACGGCTTCGATGAAGAAGCGCTTTAAGACCCTTGGTCCGCGGCTGAAGAATCTACAAACGATAAGGTGAAAGACTCAAATCCTCCGGATCCAGCAGTTCAAGCCCCACCCCTCTCAAGTACTCAGGATCCGCGAGATAGTAAGCTCGCCTCTCTTCGTCGATAAATCGGACAACCAGACCGATACCATCGTATGCGAGCAGTTGTAGAGGCTCCTCGCCATCCACTTTTTCAGGAAATTTTCGCGATGGCTCCGGCAAGTAGTCCATCCTCTTCAAGTACTCCCAGTCCAGGGCCTTGCCTTGCTCTGAACGCAGATCACTCCCCTTCAGCGCGAGGACGCGACCCTCATCGTCAAACCAGGCTGCGAACATCGGCCAAGCCCAAGACTCACCGTTATCCTGAAGTCCGGAAAATCCAAAAACGTGCCAAGGCCCAACGGTTCCCAAGCACTCAAATCGTGCTTCAAACTCACCGCCCCTTGACCGGCTGTGGGCATGCGAAGGTTCGACGGGCCTCCTCCCGAAGGGCGACGGCGCGGGGGAACTAAGAGAAGGATTACGATACGAAGTGAATGACACAAAACCGATTTTCAGAATAATCTTTTCTGCTCTGGTGCTCTTGGCGGCCATAGCAGGTTGCGATTCCCAAGAAGAATTTGTGTTCACCGGCAACAACACGACACCGGTGGCGGCCATCCAAGTGAACAGCGTCCTGGCGCGCACTGTACCAAACCAGATTACGACCTTTCGCTTTACAGGCTTAGACTCCACCGGCTCGACCCTGTTCGGGCCTACGACCAGAGACAAAGCTCAGGAGATACTTTTGGAGAGTGTGCCGGTCGCGGTCTCCACTCTTCGGATAGAGTATCTGGCAGCGGGAATTGTGGTCGGAGTCGGTGAGAACGCGGTGGCTCTGCAGCAAGGTCAGACATACACTCTCACCGACCCTGATTTCGATTTCGTTTTCGCCGACGAGCCACTCTCGGTCGCCCCGTCGGACTCCACTATTCTCCTCAATACCACGCAGCAGTTCACCGCATCGGCGACTCTCGTGGAGGGGGGATCGGTGGACATCTCTCCGCTTGTCCAGTGGGATAGTGATAGTTCCGACGTAGCGTCGATCAGCACCGCGGGTCTGGCTTCCGGCGAAGACGAAGGTAGTTCTCAGATTACGGCGACCCTCACTCTCGGGGATTTCGTACTCAGCGGTACGACTCAGCTGACAGTGGCGCCTGTGGTCACGTCCCTTCAGGTTTTTCCTCAGGATAGTTTCGGCTCTCCGGGTGCGGAGCTTCAGTACCGGGCCGTGGGAACTTTTTCCGACGGGTCAACCCAAATCCTGACCGAGGCCGTCAACTGGTCCGTGACCGACCAGGACTCCGCCAATATCGCTATCTCCGGCGACGGAGTGGCCAACATTCCCGCCGGCACCAGCTTGAATCAAAAGGCGACCGTCAACGCGGAAGTCAATGGAGTAACCGATTCGGCGACTCTGACCGTGAACAGCTTTTTGTACGTCACGACCAGCAGCGGTCCCGACGTATTCATGTTTTCGCGCAACGCCAACGACGGGACCCTATCCCCCTTGTCTCCCCCCAGCGAAGGCTCGGAGGGACAAACGCAAGGTTCCATTTTCTCCCCCGACGGCAGACTGCTGTTCATCACGTATCCCGTTGAGGAAAAATTTGGGATGTTCACCATCGGTGACGACGGAGTGGTGGTGCCGAATATCGACCCGGACACTTCCAGCAACTTCATCGAACTAGACAACGGAAACCCCGTGGCTCCCACAACCGTTCTCGGAGGGGCTGTAGACCCCAGGGGCCGGTTTCTCTACGTGATCGATACCAATGGCGGTGAGGTCTACACATTTGAGATAGAGGACACCGGTTTAGTCACTTTCCTTCGTCGCACTCCTAGAACGGGCGACGGTTATCTGGACGCAGGTACGATGAAATTTAGTGCCGACGGTCGGTTCGTCTACCTGTTGACCAGGAGTGGCGAGCTGGAGACCCTGGCCGTTCAAGACGACGGCAATCTGGAACGAGTCTCAAGTCTCTTCGTCTCCAACGATTCAGATTACTTCGCAGTGACGCCCGACGGACGCTACATCTATGTCAACAACGACTCGAGCGATCTGGTGTACGGGTTTCAGGTCGATGCCAACGGAATGTTGAGTCCCGTGATCAATCCGAACACCGGAAACAACGAAACGGCCACTCCCGCCGACCAGGCCAGGCAAATCGCCGTCACCAACGAGTATCTGTATATCAGAATTCGAGGTACCAGCCTCATCGCGATGTATCGAATCGAAGAGAACGGTGTGCTGACTCCCAATCCGGGTAGCGGGACGAACACGATTTCGGCCACCACCTTCGAGATGGGAATCGATCCTACTGGCAGATTTCTCTACACCACGGACGGGGACTCCAGCCGGATTCGAAGGTATGAGATCGACGAGAACGGTCTTCTTGGCAATCCTGCGGACACCTCAGTCAATGCCCCGGTCGAGGTCCTGATATCTCCTTGATCCGTCGGCCCGAAGTCTCATCCTATCAATGGAGCCCCGTATTCCGGGGCTTTTTTTATGGCCGCACAACGACAAAAGCCCCGCTTGCCGCGAGGTTTCTTTTTGGGATTCCTGGGCTCCGGCTTGGCCAGCAAAAGCGTGTTCCACCAAATGTTCCACTTTTCCAATTTAGTGGAGCAGTTTTGGACGCAACTGGGTATAAGTACCGCTGATGGGTAAAAAGTCCAGAAGAGCGTTTCTCGCTGACGTCCTATTCCTAGGCGGAGGCTTGACCGCAGCGGCCTTCCTTTCGACATCCGGTCGGGAACCCAATGACTACGCGGAATCACCAACGGGGGATACGGAAACGTCAGAATGCCCGCCAGCGTATCCAGGTGACGCCACTTTTATCAAACAACTGCTTGAGGACCTCGACAAAAACCCCACAATTCAGGGTGGCGTAAAGTTCTAGCCTCTATGCAAGGCGCGTAGGTACCCACGAAGTGGGTGGCGCCGAGGACCGGGTACCCGATTTCGAGTGGAACAGTTCCCTGTACGGCCCCGACGGAAACGACAAAAGCCCCGCTTACCGCGAGGCTTCTTTTGGTGGGCAGGGACGGATTCGCAAGCGAGCGCAGCGAGTGCTCCGGAGGAGCGAAGCTCCGAGGACACCGCCGTACAGTTCCCTGTACGGCCCCGGCGGAAACGACAAAAGCCCCGCTGTCCGCGAGGCTTCTTTTGGTGGGCAGGGACGGATTCGAACCGCCGTACAGTTACCTGAGCAGATTTACAGTCTGCCGCCTTTAACCACTCGGCCACCTACCCAATGCCGCTATATTAAGGACGAAGACCCCCCCTGTCAACCCTTCCGGGAAACAATTCCGGAATCGAAAGTCGCGCCCCGATTTAGTGCCCTAGCGGTCACCTACGGTGCTAGGATCGAACGCAACGTTTCCTGCAAATGACTGAAAGAGTCGGTCTCCGGATCGTAGCCATCAGATGAGGAAATCATTCGCACAACGATCAATTTTCGCTCTGGAACGATGATGAGGAATTGACCGAGGTAACCGTTGGCCGAGTAGCCCAGAACCTCTTCGATCTCTGTCTTAATCAGATACCGGTCCAAAGCCTGAACGAACTCGGGGTCTTCAAGCTTTTCCGGAAACGCCTTCCTGACCGCGCTTCTTAACTGCTCCTGTTGCGAATAGACGCCGATGAGGGCCGTGGCGGCCTGGCTGGTTTCGGGGAGCCCGCTCTGTTGAGCAAATTTTTGGACACTCTGCGAATCAATGACAAAACGGCTTTTCTTGGGAATCCTCCACCATAAAAAACCACAGAGCGGCGACCCTTGAGCTGAAAGTGCTTCGTCCAGCCATTCTGGAGAAAGCACCTGGCGACCGTCCCAACTCCCACGATTCAAGACCAGTCGTCCGATCTTCAGGAGATCGTTCGGAGCGATTTGGAGTCCCGACATAGCGTGAGGATTGCCGGAGTCATCCCGAAACCACTCGTAGCGCTCTATTCCAAGTTCGTTGAAGAGGTGGTCGGCAACATAGTCGTCTAGCCGTTGACCCGAGCATTTCTCCACTAAGCCCGAGAGGAGGTTGACCGCTTTGTTGTTGTAGGAAAACTCTTGACCAGGCTCTGAGGTGAGTTCGGCGGCAAGAGCCAGTTGGACAAAATCTGGGGCCGGATAGATCTCCTCGCGGGTATGAGGCACGTTCTGTAGACCGGATGTGTGAGAGAGGAGATGCCGAATGGTAATCTTCCGTTTCAAGCCTTGCTTCCATTCGGGATAGAAATCGGACACCGGTTGGTCTACGCTGGAGAGCTTCCCCTCCGTGAGAAGCTTGCCGATAGCCAGGGCGACGACCGACTTTGTGACCGACATCGACTCGATCAATTCCGGGCTATCCGGGCTGCTGTAGTCGACCAGCAAAACGCCGTCTTGCCATACTAGAAAGGCATCCGAGCGGCTGGCAAGAGCTTCTGAACGCAGACGCTCAATCTGGTCCTGAGAAAGCCTGTCCGCCCCTACCGGAGAAAACATCAGAGCGATGAGAACCAAGAGACACGCATACCGTTGCATTCTTCTCTACTCCCCCTCAGAGTCATTCTCAACTCAACGAAAGATGAAAGACCGGCACCGCCACCACCACCATCACCGCGGTAATAATCACACACCCGATCAGATTCAGCCAAAACCCGGTCTTAGCCATCTGCTTTAACGAAATGAATCCACTCCCGAAAACAATAGCGTTGCCGGGAGTGGCCACGGGCAACATGAAGGCGCAGGAGGCGGACATAGCGGCCGGCATCATGAGTAGGAGCGGGTCTACGCCCATCTCCTTGGCGGCTGTCGCCAGAACAGGCATGAGGACGGTGGTGGTAGCCGTATTACTGGTAACCTCGGTAAGAAACGTCATACCGAAACAGATGACCCCAATCATCGCGATGGGAGGCAGAGAGGACAAGAAGGCGACCCTGGTGCCGACCCACTCCGAAAGACCCGACTCCTGGAAAGCGGCCGCCAGGGCAAAGCCGCCGCCAAACAACAACAGAACGCGCCAGGGGATTCTCTTGGCCCATTCCCAGTCCAGGACAGGCCCCTGCCCTTCCCCATCGGGATTGGTAGTACGGAGTATGAAAAGGAGCAGAGCGGCTGCCATCGAGACAGTGCTGTCGGACACCATCTCGGGATTCTTGAAAATGGCGGCCCAACCGGGCGACACCATCTCATCCCCGTTGAATTCGCCCCGAGAAAGCCAGAGAGCGGCTGCTGAGAGGAAGACTCCCAGAGTGATCTTCTCACCTTGGCGCATGGGACCGAGCTTCTTCTTTTCTTCCTGTAGCACTTCCAAGTTCAGAAGCTCTCCCTTCTCCCCCTCCGGCTTTAGGTTGAAGGCGATCCGAGTCAGATAAAGCCAGGCGACCGGCAAGAATATGAAAGTCACGCTGCTGCCGACCATCATCCAACGGGCAAAACCGATCTGCTGACCGTCGGGAACAAGGGTGGAGTAGGTCCCGGCGAAGACCAGGTTGGGTGGAGTGCCGACAAGCGTCCCGATCCCCCCGATAACGCCCGCGTAGGCTATGCCAAGCATAAGTGCGGAACCAAACTGGGAGGGAGCGACTTCGTCGTCGGCGCTGAGTCCCTCCACCTGCATGATGACAGCCACACCGATCGGCATCATCAGCATCACGGTGGCCGTGTCGGAAATCCACATGGAAATCCCGCCCGTGGCGATCATAAACCCTGCCACAATGGCCGACGGACTGCGAGGCACGCGAGTAAGAACGGCTAGAGCGATTCTCCGATGGAGGTTCCACCGCTGCATGGACATGGCCATAAAAAGCCCGCCCATAAAGAGAAAGATGTTGTGGTTTCCGTAGTTGCGTGAGACCTGATCAGCTGGTAATACACCGAAAAGCGGAAACAGGACCAACGGCACCAGAGCGGTGCAGGGAATGGGAAGAGCTTCCCCGATCCACCAGCACGCCATCAGAAGAGCGGTGGCGGCCGTCTGCTTGGCTCCTAGCGACATCCCCTCCGGTGTGGGAGCGACTAGGACCAGACCAAATAAAAAAAGCCCCAGCCAGAATGGTATTCTTGAACTGGAACTTTTCAAGTTAGCAGCGACGCTCCGTCTGGGTTACTTCATTCCAGCGAAGGAGGCGGCTTTGGACGTATCCATCTTAACCGCAGGTCCCATTGTGGACGTGAGAGCGATGGATCTCAGATAGGCGCCTTTAGAAGAGGCCGGCTTAGCTTTGACAACGGCTTCCAAGAGGACCCTCAGGTTTTCCACGATTTTGTCCGTACCGAAGCTGACCTTACCTACCGGGCAGTGCACGATACCGGTCTTGTCGGCGCGATACTGGATCTTACCGGACTTCAACTCGCTGACCGCCTTGGCGGGGTCGGGCGCTACCGTACCGGCACGCGGGTTCGGCATCTTCGGTCCGAGGATACGACCGAGGTTCTTACCGATTTCACCCATCATATCGGGTGAAGCGACGGCGATGTCGAAGTCGGAAAATCCGTCTTTGACCTTTTGAATCAGGTCGTCGGAACCGGCCAGGTCCGCACCGGCTTCTTCAGCCTGTTTAATCTTGTCGCCTTTGGTGAAGACGATGACCTTCGGGGTCTTACCGGTGCCGTGGGGTAGAACAGTGGTACCCCTAACGGTCTGGTCGCTCTTGCGAGGGTCGATTCCCAGTCTGATGTGGATCTCGACAGTCTCGTCGAACTTGGCGAAAGCGATCTTCCTTACGGTATCGACCGCGTCCGAAACATCGTAAGTATCCTCACGATCGAACTGCTCGAGAGCAGCTTTGAATTTCTTGGTTTTCTTTCCCATTTTACCTCCAGTGGTCGAACAGCTTACTCGAGGCAAGCCTTCCACCGTGTCACGGAACTCTCACGAGTCCCTTACATTCCTCAGGTCCCGGTAGGGTCCTAACCTTTGACAACCAGCCCCATGCTGCGGGCGGTACCTTCGATGATACGCATAGCGTTATCGATATCGTTGGCATTCAAGTCGGGCATCTTGATCTCGGCGACTTTGCGGATTTGCTCTTTGGTTATCTTGCCAACCTTGCGTGTGTTGGGCTCACCGGAGCCTTTGGCAAGACCGGCTTCTTTGAGAAGAAGGGTCTTGGCCGGGGGCGTTTTGGTGATAAAGGTGAAAGAGCGATCCTCGTATACCGTGATCTCTACCGGCACGATCATGCCCATTTGGTCGGCAGTACGTTCGTTGTACTGCTTCACAAAGTCCATGATATTTACGCCGTGTTGACCGAGTGCAGGACCTACCGGTGGAGCGGGGTTCGCTTTTCCGGCGGGTACTTGCAGCTTAATGAGGGCTTTAACTTTCTTGGCCATCTGCTGTCCTTTCTATAGAGCTCTAGTGGTTTGTCACAAAAGTTTGTTCGGCCCGAGGCCGCCTGAGAGCGGTTGTGGGCTCAACTCCAAAAAACTTTCGTAACACACCACTAGATCTTTTCAACTTGTCCGAAGTCGAGTTCGACCGGAGTTTCCCGACCGAAGATACTGATGAGGACTCGAACCTTCTCTTTGTCGGGGGTCACCTCGTCGACCACGCCGTGGAAGTCCTGGAACGGACCGTGGGTGACGCGAATCTGCTGGCCTATGTCGAGCTGCAGTTTCACGCGGGTAGGTGCTTCCATACCCATGATCTGCTTGATGCGCTTGACTTCATCCTCGGGCAGCGGCACCGGCTTTTGACCTGGTGAAACGAATCCGGTAACACCGCGGGTGTTGCGTACGACGTACCAGGAGTCGTCGCTCATAATCATTTCCACGAACACGTATCCGGGATAGACTCGTCTCTGCACGGTCTTCTTCTTACCGTCTTTGAATTCCAACTCTTCTTCGGTGGGCACCAGAACCTGGAATATTTTGTCCACCATGTTCATCGACTTGACGCGTCGCAGAATGTCGTCGCGGACTTTGTTCTCGTAGCCGGAGTAAGTGTGAATCACGTACCACGCCGTGCGCGGATCGCGCTCTACCTCGACGGCTTCTTCGGTTTCGGCCGCCTGCTCCTCCGCGGATTGCGCTTCGGCTACCGCCTCTTCCGGCTTTTCAACTTCGTTTTCGTTTTGCACAGACATATCTCTCTCCGTCGCGGCGCCTAACCGAACATATTTCTCAGCAAGTAATCGATGCCGCCGAGCCAGCTGGCGAAGACCATGAGAATGACTACGGTCGTGATAGTGCCGGCAACAAGTTCCGGCTTGCCGGGCCAGGAAACGCGCTTCGTCTCCGCCCAGACACCTCGCCAGTACTTGACGATCCGTTCCGCCAGGCCACCCTGTGGACCAGGTGTTGCAGCAGTGGCACCACCCTTATCCGAGCGAACCGCTACGGAGTCCTTAGTATTCTTTTTCTTATCGCGACGCGCCTTAGCGTTTTTGCGTGCCTTTGTTGCGTCTTGGGCCGTCATGTATCGGGTCTCCTGTGAACTTTTTAACCCCCGCCACACCCGGAGTGGGCGGAACATCCTTGTGTTCGTACCCTGTAGAGTTAAATTCAAAACCCTTCAGAGGCGGGAATTTCGAACATCAACCGGACTGAGGCACCTCCTTTTTCAAGTCGGCGACTCAGTCTGGTCTTGTTCTTTTTCTGGCTACAAAATTGCGCCGTTCTTTTTAATAATTACGACCCGCAGTGCGGGCCGTAATTTTGGAGCTGAGGAGCGGACTTGAACCGCCGACCTCGTCCTTACCAAGGACGTGCTCTACCAACTGAGCTACCTCAGCGAATGGAGCGGAGAACGAGGCTCGAACTCGCGACATCCAGCTTGGAAGGCTAGTGCTCTACCAACTGAGCTATCTCCGCATTAAAATGCACCGTCGCAACTAAGCTTCGGTGCAGACGGAGTATAGGCTAAGTGAAAGTTGCTTGTCAAGCATCAATTCAGGGAAACCTCACACCGACACGGCTCACCGTTCGCAGCAGATTCCTACGACAATTCGATATACGATTGATACCTTTCTTACACACTTCGGCAAGCCCTAGGATTGTCGTTTCCCAGATCTAAAAGATGAGTTTGATATCTCGTCTAGTGGTGCGTCTATGAAGTCCGCACCACAAGGGATTCAAGAATCTATTTTTGGAGGTTCGCTTTGCGAAATCTTATTCAAGGACACTCGATCGGACTGCTAGGCTTTCTGATGGGGGTGGTGCTCATTATTTCTGGTTGTGGGGGAAGCAACAACGATAGCTTTGTGGCGACTGGTACTCCGACTTCAGCAAGCGCTACGGGCAGCAACACCGGCTCCCTCACATTCAATTTTACTCAGGCTCAGACAGTAGAAGTTCCGTCCAGCACGACCACGCTACTGTTTGAATTCTACGACATCAACAACAACCTCGTTTTCGAATCGGAATCTAGCTTTGCCACGAGCGTGACCGTAGCGGGGATTCCCGTCAGCGCCGTTCGAGTCGAAATCACGGCCATAGATAACACCGGGGTACCGCTGGTGGAGGTCACGCAGGAGGTCGACGTCACCGAAGACCAAACCACGACGGTCGACCTGACGACCGCCGCTGTTCAGCCGGTGACCGTCGCTTCCTTGTCGATCTCACCCTCCACAAGCACGCTGGACGAGGGCTCAACAGTCGCGTTAGTCGTGTCCGCAACCTATTCCAACAACACCACCATCACCGTCCCGAACAGCTCCGTGACATTCCTCTCCGACTCGAGCGAAATCGCGTCGGTGAGCACGGCCGGCATCGTGACCGCCAACAGTCCGGGCACGGCAAACGTCAGTGCCGGCTTGAACTCCGCCCCCGGCGTTTCAGCTGCAGTGGCCCGGATTGGGGTCGGTAATATTGAATTCGACTACCTGCCCGGTGGGACGCCCACCCTCTCGCTCGACCCTAACGGAGGCGGCACGACCGGTGACTTTGAGGTTCTTTTCACCGGACCGGACGGAAATACGACCAGGGCCTCGGGATCGAACCTGGCCCTCTCTCTGGCTCCGAATACAATCACCGGCCTCACCATCGAAACTCCCGCACCCGAGTTCGCCATTGTAGCCGGCACGACCAACGCCACCGCCAACGACACGCTTGTTCTTAGCGCAACTTTCATCAGCAACGGAGTCGTCTACAACGCGACTGTCAACATCGCGGTCCAGGATTTCCAACAGTCCTAGGAGCCTCGCGGCAACCAAAAAGACCACGAGATGCCTCGTGGTCTTTTCTTTTGGAGCCTCGGACCCAGAGATTGCCCCGACTCGCGACAACAAAAAAGAGGCTGCAGAGTGTGCAACCTCTCTTATGGAGCCTCGGGCCGGACTCGAACCGGCAACCTTTCGCTTACAAGGCGAGTGCTCTACCAATTGAGCTACTGAGGCTTGGCCAGGCGTATGCCCAGCTTACGAGCGATTCAGCAGATTTCCCTGCCGAAGCGTCCCGTCTTTAGTGTCTTTTTTCGCCCAGTGTTTTTTCGATCTTACGCTTCACACGCTGCAAAGCGTTGTCGATCGACTTCACGTGGCGATTCAATTCCTTTGCCATCTCTTGATAGCTCTTACCTTCGAGATAAGAGTGCAGCACCTGAGACTCAAGCTCGCTGAGGTTCTGCTGGATCTTCTCTCTCAAGTCGTCACTGAGCTCGTGGGAGATAAACACTTCCTCGGGATCGGTGACTTTGGTACCCGACAGAATATCGAGCATCGTTCGGTCCGAATCTTCGTCGTAGATCGGCTTGTTCAGCGAAATGTACGAGTTCAGAGGAATGTGCTTCTGACGAGTCGCGGTTTTAATAGCGGTAATAATCTGTCGAGTGATGCACAGCTCAGCGAAGGCACGGAACGAAGACAGTTTGTCGGCGCGGTAGTCCCGGATACTCTTATAGAGCCCGATCATACCCTCCTGGATAATGTCCTCTCTGTCGGCACCCACCAGAAAGTAAGACTTCGCTTTGACTCTCACGAAATTCTTGTACTTACTGATGAGGTACTCGGTGGCAAACTCATCCCCATTCTTCGCGAGCTTGACGATTTCTTCGTCCGGCTCGTTCTGCAAGTTCGCCATGTAGGAACTCTGTTGTAGCTTCAGCAAAAACGCATCCTCCGTTCGGTTTGTCCTTTGCCTGGAAACCCCCAAGTATAAAAAGGGTTTCCATGATAGTCAAGAGAACTATCGGGACAAGCCAGGTTATGTGGGCAGTAAAAAACCCTGGTTCTTAGCTATTTGTCAAAGACGCCCAGGGATTTCTTTCATCCCGGTGATCATATCATGCGTCTCTATCAAAGTAAACTTTCCTGCTACTATTTTTGAACAATTCTCTGACGGACTGTTTCGTAGAGCAGAATCGCCCCTGAACTCGCTACGTTCAAGGATTGTACCTTACCCAACATCGGGATGTTTACAACATGTGTAGACGCCCTTTTTAGGTGTGGTGGTAGACCTCTACCCTCTCCACCCAAGAGTAAAACCGTGGGTCGAGTATAGTCTATTTCAAAAAACTCTTCGGAGGCCCCTGGAACCGTTGCAATCACTTGATATCCGGCCTCTGAAAATTTCTCCAGGGCCACTCCCAATTTCGACGTTCGACCCAGATTTAAGTGCTGATCGGCGCCGGCTGAAGTCTTGGAAACCACCGCCGTCAGGCCGCACGACTTTGCAGCCGAAAGCAGCACGTGCCGGCACCCCGCCCCTTCGGCCGAACGAAGTAGCGCTCCGAGGTTCTGGGGGTCCTGCACCTGGTCCAATGCCAGCACCAGATCGGCCGACTCTTTCTTCACGATTCCGTACCACTGGTCGAATGGGGTCAGAGACCGCTCGCCGAGCTGGGCTACCACACCTTGATGGTTGCCCCCTCGAGCTAGAAAGTCGAGGCGGTCCTTATCGGTCCGCACCACCGGGATCTCCTGAGCTTCCGCCATTTCGAAGAGCTCTTTCGGAAGCCCGCGGGCGTCCTTCATGACGCTGATTCGTTGGACCGCCGCACCCGCCTTGAGAGCTTCGGTCACCGGGTGACGGCCGAAGACTACGGGGCCTTTTTCTCCCACTTTGCTCCGTCCGGGGTGTCGACCACGGTTATCCCTTTTGCCAGGAGCAGATCTCTTAGGCGATCGGCCTCGGCCCAATTTCTTTGATTTCGGGCCTCGCTTCGAGCTTCCAGCCATTGTTGTTCCTCCAGTGTGAGTTCTAATTCTTGTTCGGATTCGAAGAGCTTCAAACCCAGGACGTCGTCCCAGGTTTCCAGCGCCTCCAGGCAGATGGCCGCAAGTTCCTTACTCTCTTCGACCGAGGCGTCGAATCGCTTGTTCGCCTCTGTGACCAGAGTGAAAACCGCGGCCAGACCCAGCGAGATATTCAGGTCCCCATCCATCGCCTTCTTGAAATCCTCCCTGGCTTTGGCGACCAGAGGATGAGTAGCCTGAGGGGAAGCCGTGTCTTCACCGATCTCTCGGCATCGTTTGATGAAACCTTTCAACCGCTCCAGATTGGCCTCAGACGCCCTCAGATCGTCGAAAGTGAAATTCAACCGCGAGCCGTGATGGACTTTAAGGAGAGCCAACCTTATAGCCATGGGCTCCCATGCCCGACCCGAGGCGTTGCGTGAGCCGTCCAACAAGTCTCTGAGGGTGTAGAAGTTCCCCGACGACTTACTCATCTTCTCGCCTTCGACTTGAAGGTGCTGGGAGTGGACCCAGTAGTTCACGAAGCGCTTGCCGGTGCAACATTCCGATTGGGCAATCTCATTCTGATGATGGGGAAACAGCAGATCGATGCCGCCCAAGTGCAGATCGAACGTCTCTCCGAGATAGAGGATTCCCATAGCCGAGCACTCCAAATGCCAACCCGGGCGTCCCTTGCCCAACTCCGGATACTGATCCCAAAAGATCGGTCCGTCTTTTTCGCTCCAGGCTTTCCAGAGGACGAAGTCGGCAGCCGAACACTTCTCGTACTCGTCGTCTTGCACTCGTTCCCCGGGACGAAGATCTTCTAGCTCTATGCGGGCAAACTTACCGTAGTCGTCCCAGGTCTTGATGGAAAAGTAGATCCCGTCCTCGGTTCGATAGGCGTGCCCTTTCTTGAGCAAGTCGGAAATCATAGCCGCCATCTTGTCCATGACCTCCGGGTCGGTGGCCCGGGGATGAGCTTCCGAACGTTCCACGTTGAGCGTTTCCAAATCTTCGAAGAACGCCTCCGCGTAACACTCGGTAAACTCTTTGAGAGTCCGACCCTGGCCCTGACTCTTGGCAATGATTTTATCTTCCACGTCGGTGAGGTTGGTGACCTGATAGACCTGGTATCCGGCAAAGCGCAGATAGCGACGCATAAGGTCGCAGAAGATAAAGGTCCGGAAGTTGCCGATGTGGGCATAGTCGTGGATGGTGGGTCCACAGCAATACATCTTGACCTTCCCCTCCTCTATGGGAACGAAAGGCTCACGTCGTCTGGTGCGGGCGTTGAAGAGTTCCAAGGTCATCAGGACACCACGAAGTTCACGAGTCGTTTGGGCACCACAATGACTTTCCTCACCGTTTTGCCCTCCAGATATTTGGCCGCCGCTTCTCTGGCTCGAGCCTCCACCTGCTCTCGACCCAACTCGGCATCCAGGTTGATCTTCACTCGCAACTTACCGTTGATCTGGATCGGATAGCAAAGCTCGTCGGCCTTGCAGAGCCCTTCATCGAAACTGGGCCAACTGGTGAGCGAGACCGAAGGCTCGTGCCCCAGCATGCTCCATAACTCTTCGCCCAGATGAGGAGCGAAGACGGAGAGCAGTTGAGTATAGCGACTCAGTTGGCTATGACTCAAACCTTCCTTGTTGGCCGTGGCCTCGTTGACGAAGATCATCATGGCCGAAACGGCCGTATTGAAAGCCATCCCCTCCAGGTCTTCGGTCACCTTTTTAATACACCGGTGGAGCGCCTTCTCTAGCTCCTCGGAGCCTTGAGCGCTCTTGTCCTCCAGATTCGGACGCAGCGTCTCGTTCTCCACAAACAGTCGGTAGCTTCGACCCAGAAAACGGGTCACTCCGTCGACGGCTCGAGTGTTCCAGGGCTTGGAAGCCTCCAGCGGACCCATGAACATCTCATAGATCCGCAGAGCGTCGGCTCCGTGCTCCTCGATCACGTCGTCGGGGTTGACCACATTCTTGAGCGACTTGCTCATCTTGGCCGTGGTCTGGCGGAGTTCTCGACTGTCGTCGATGTGGCGATATTTACCCTCTTCATACTCCTCTACCATGTCGGTAGGCACGAGGAATTTCGTTTCCGGATCTTCATAAGAAAACGCGGTGATGAGCCCCTGATGAAAAAGCTTCTTAAACGGTTCGGCCGTGGAAACGTAGCCGCGGTCGAAAAGAACCTTGTGCCAGAATCGGGCGTACAGGAGATGAAGCACGGCGTGTTCCTTTCCGCCTACGTAGAGGTCGACCGGCATCCAGTACTGTTCTTTCTCCTTCGACCAGGCTTCCACATCGTTGTTCGGGTCCAGGTAACGCAAGTAATACCAGCAGGAGCCGGCCCAGTTCGGCATGGTGTTGGTCTCGCGAGTCCAAACTTTGCCGTCGGCGTCGGTGACTTTCATCCAGTCCTCGGCTTTGGCCAGCAGAGGCTCCGGGCGGCCGGTGGGCTGGAAGTCCGGCAGGTCGGGCAGGGTGACCGGCAGTTGGTCCTCCCCGACTGCTTTCAGACGGCCGTCCTCACCGAGCAAAATCGGGAACGGCTCGCCCCAGTAGCGCTGGCGGCTGAAGATCCAGTCGCGAAGGCGAAAATTGACCTTGGCCACACCTTTACCGAGTTCTTCCAAACGCTCAATGATAGCGGTTTTCGCTTCCGCCACACTCTTTCCGTTGAGGAAATCGCTGTTTTCCGAGACTCCGTCGCCGGGAGTGCAGACCAGAGTCTCTCCGTCTCTTTCAAACTCTCTAGTCGGCTCTTCCTTACTCTTGTAGACACTGATGATCGGCAAACTGTACTCCACCGCGAAATCGAAATCACGTTCGTCGTGTCCGGGAACGGCCATGATAGCGCCGGTGCCGTAGCTATCCAACACGTAGTCCGCCACATAAACCGGTAGCTTGTCGCCGTTAACCGGGTTGACGGCGTATCCGCCGGTGAAGACCCCGGTCTTCTCCTTGGAGGCGGTTCGCTCGCGCTCCGAGCGACTAGCGGCTTGGCGGCGGTAATCGTCCACTTCGCGCTTCTGCTCGGGGATGGTGACCGAGTCGACCAGGGGATGTTCCGGAGCGAGCACCATATAAGTCGCCCCGAACAAAGTGTCCGGTCGAGTGGTGAAAACGGAAAATTCCGCCACTCCGTTTTCGTCCAGGCGAAATCGGTCTTCCTTCTTCTGGTCCTCGGTGAGCTGCACAGTCTGGAGAGCAAACCAGACCTCGGCGCCGAGGCTTTTCCCGATCCACTCGCTCTGTTGCTTTTTGGTCTCTTCCGGCCATTCGACCGTGTCCAGATCTTCCAACAGACGCTCGGCATAGTCCGTGATCCTGAGCATCCACTGGCGCATAGGCTCGCGATGGCAAGGATGCCCGCCTCGCTCGGAACGGCCGTCGTTGACTTCCTCGTTGGCCAATACCGTGCCCAGTTCGGGACACCACCAGACGGCAATCTCGTCGAGATAAGCCAGACGCTTGGAGTTGACGTAGTCGTGCTCTTCCTTCTCACTGAGCCCCTTGGGCACAGGAAGCTCGCTGATGGGACGCCCTTTGCCCTGGTCATGATCGTACCAGGTATCGAAAAGCAGCTTGAAGATCCACTGAGTCCAGCGATAGTAGTCGGGGTCGGCGGTGCTGACCTCGCGGTTCCAATCGTAGGCAAAGCCGAGCGCTTTGATCTGCCCCTTAAAAGTCTCAATGTTCTTCTTCGTTGTTACCGAAGGATGAGTTCCGGTGGCCACGGCATACTGCTCGGCGGGCAGACCGAAAGCGTCCCATCCCATGGGGTGGAGCACATTGAAGCCGGACATCCGGCGCCATCGGGCCAGGATATCGGTGGCCGTATAACCTTCAGGATGACCGACGTGCAATCCGGCTCCGCTGGGATACGGAAACATATCCAGCACGTAATACTTGGGCTTATCGGAGTCGAAATCCGCGTCACCCGGACCGGGTGTCCGGAAAGTGTCGTTCTCCTCCCAGTATTGCTGCCATTTCGGCTCGATCGAAGCGGGATCGTAACGGTTATTCATGCTCTCTCCTTCTTAGGACCGTGCGGCCCTTATCGGTGCGAAAGAGCAGAGGTTATCGGGGCTGTACCAGAATCCGCTTTTCTTCTTCCAGCCGCCGCAAAAACTCTTGGCTCTGCCCTTCCGACGAGGCGGTCTCTGTTCTGAGGGCGTGGTCAAAAAGCCTCTGCAAAAGCTCCAGGGCGGACCGCTTGCCCAAGCCCGGCAAAAAATTGGCGAAACGCTCCCACATGGTGCTGGCACGGCTTCGACTTTGCACATCGTAAAGAGAGAGAGCTTGGGTCAACAAACGGCCCAGCGACTCCAGCAACGGCAACGGCAACTGCCCCTGGCAAAGGACCGTGCGGTCGAGAAGCTCCTCCAGGAAAGCCCAGTCGGAAGGCTTGTCGTGACCAACCTCCTGCCACCCCGACAGAACGTCGATAGTGAGCGCCAGGAGTTCGGACCACTCTTTCTGGTCGCGCGCAGGGCGCAGCCAGGCCAGATCGAGCACCGGCTTGAGATGCTCTTCGTCCAGGATGGTCAGCAGGCGGAAGTGCTCTTTGTAAAACGCCAGGTCCAGCATGGCGCCGTCCTTGGCCAGTCTGGTCAGGAGGCGACAGCATCGGCCGCAGAGCGAACTGAGTCCTTCCGTCTGTCCGTTGGTGGACTGCATGGCGCGCAGCAGATGGTGAACCGCAGCCGCCTGGAGACCTCGAGACTGAAGAAACTCGGCCAATCTCAAATGAGCTCGAAGTCGAGTGTCGCCTCCCCCGTCGATGGCCCGGAGAAGATCGATGATAGCGAGCCCCCGATCACCCCTCATCAAGGCCATTTCCGAACGTCTCAGCAACAACTTTGCCGAGTCCGGATTCAGGCGAATCGGCAAGAGGTGTCCCATTAAGAGCTCCGCTTCCAGATCGCGATTCTCCGAATCGAAGGCTCGATATTTGGCCGCCAGAAGTTTTTCCAACTCCGGGTTTGACTCCGGTCGAGTGTCTCGCTCCGGTTGGCTGAAAGTCAGGACAAGGTAGGTCTCCAGAATCCGGTCGATCCTGCTGGAGCTCATGATCATCGTCTCAAATTGGGGATCCCCGACCAGTCTTACGGTGAGCTCCCGATACCATTGACCGAGAGAGGTGCGGAGAAGCCAGTCGCCCAACTCGGAAAGCTGGCCCAGAGCCTTCAAGAGTTCCATTCCGGAGGGCGCCGTGGCACCGCTCCAGGCTTGCACCCAATCGTCGGCCAAAGTCTCCACTTCGTTGGTCTCCGGGCCGGGTCGAAGCGACACCAGAATCCGGAGCTGCTCCAGGGCCTGAGCGGTTCGACCGGCACGTAGCTGTGCCACCGCCGAATGGAGAGCACAGAGCACCAGCAGCTCTCTGTTTTCTTCGCCTTCGGCAAAGACGGAGTCGTTGGCCTTGCGGGCTGCTCTCTCCAGTTGGGCGAGAGCGTCGTCGTGCCGGCCCTGGAGGGAAAGCACCCTTCCCAGATCCAGCAGAATTTCGCTTTCCAGAGAACGCCAGCGAGGATGCTCCTTGAGATGCTGCACGACCTCTAGCGCGTCTTCGAAGAACCGCTGCCCCTCCACCAGATTGCCTCGCGACTGTGCGGTGAAGCCTGCCCAGCGCTTGAAACGGTAGACGTCGAAACTTGTCAGCTGAGTGGCGGGTAGGTCGGCCAGTTTCTCCACCCATCTTCCGAGCTCTTCCGTGTCGTTATCGGCGAAGGCCGACTGGGCCGCCCCTTTCAAGACCAGAGCGTACTCGACCAGGAGCGGCTCCGGTATGTCGTCGAAGCCGCTGCAGGCTTGGGAAAAAGACCGTGCCGCACGCTCAAAGTAGGTGTTTCCGTCTCCCTTGAGGCCGACCCGACGAGCTGCCTCCCCGAGATGGAAATAGAGCTTGCCCAGCTGAAATAGGCGCACTTCGGAAAGGGCGTCGCTCGGTCTCGGCCGACCGACCATGCTTTTGATCGGCAGGATCGACTCTTCTTCCGATGATTCTTCGGAGTGCCGGCGGCCGATCTCCAGCGCCCGGCGCCCGCAAATGAGGGCCAGATGCGGCTCATCTAAGCTGAGATAGAGGGCCGTCAGGTTGCGGAAGCTCTGTTTTAAGGCAGACCACACCGGTTGGTCCTTGTCGTCGGGCACCTCTCTGCTCAACAGATCGTACTGCTCGGTGGCCCGCCGAAGGTCGGAAGCGGCCTCCGTGAAATGACCAAGCTCCTTCCAACGAGCTCCTCGAGTGAGAAGAAGGAAGGCCAGAAGCCCGCGGAGATCGGTCCGGCCCTCGTGACGGATACGTTTACCGGCCCAGGAGATGTATTCACTGAGACCGTGGCCCCCGAGCGTTCGATCGGCACCCACCAGGCTTGCCTGAGCGGCGGTATAGGCCAACATCGACTCCAGGTCCAGTCGCCCCACAGCTACCTGATAGCGGAGGATGGAAAGCGCTCGCTGATAGTCTCGCTCGGCCGACTCAAACTGTCCTAGCTTCTGAGAGAGTCTTCCTCTCATGAGGAGAGCTTGCAATCCGAGGTCGGCGGTCGGTCCGGCCATGAGAAGCTCGATAGCCGTATCCAGCTGCTCGATGGACGGCGCGTCGAGACCCTGGGCACTGAGGGCTCGGGCGGCCACGAGAAAACACTCGCCTTGCAGACGGCGAGCCCTCGTGGGATTGATTTCTTCCAACCCGGCCATGGCGGTGGCCAGCTGGGTCAGGGTCTCGTCGTGGGCTCCTTGGGCCAGATGGGCCCGCGCGGACTGGAGTAAGACACGACTGTGCAGTTCGCTCAGTCCCGGGTCGGGATGCTGAGTCATCAACCTCTCGTTGATCAGGTCAAGAGCTTTGACGGAGCTCTCCACGGCCACTTCCAGATCGTGGCTCTCCAGAGCAGCCTCGCTCCGGCGGCTGTGAGCCGAGGCCATAGCTTCCAGGACACCGATATCGCCTTGTTCGAAAAGCTCGGAGAAGAGCCCGATCGCTTCCTCGAAATCCGACGCCGCTTCGGTCACCAGACCCAACTCCAATAGCGACAGGCCTCGCGCGTTGTAGATCCAGGCCAGCTCTTCCCGCAGGTTTCCGGCACCTTCGGCCACCGCTATCCCCAACGGCTCGGAGAGAGCGTCCAATAAGGCCACCCTCTGGAAGAACAGTCCGCGCTCTTGAAGACGAGCTAGCTCTTTCTGCCACAGCTTGAGAGGGGCTTCCTCGGTGAAGAACCGTTCCATAAGCGCCGAGGTGTGGTCGCTCAGCCCGAACCAACGGAGCGCGGACATAAGATCGCCCCGTCTGGGGTTGTCCAGAAACCCTTCCGACAGATCGTGGGCTACCCATTCGACTTCCAGTGAGTTCTGGCGCACCCATTCAAGGATGCTTCGGTGACCCAGAGCCAGCGTCGGTTTGGGATCGTCCCAGAAGGCGAAGAAACTGGGGTAGAGTTCGAGCGCCTTCAGGACAACCTGGGCATCGGTGATCCGAGTCTGCAGCACACTCAGCGGCACCGGACGTTCGTAGAGTCCGAGGACGGCCAGCAGGCGTAGGAAAGTGACAAATTTCTTCTGATCGGGAAACTTTGAGCGGGCCGAGGCAAACGCCTCATCCAAGACTTCACTGTTGGGTGGAACCGACTCGTCCAGCGCTCTGAGATCTCGAAACACACGACCCAGGAAAAGAGAGCCGCCGAACCTCTTCCAAGCCTGGCTGCGTTCGTTTTCGTCCAGGTGGAGCCCGTGCAGTTGACGGGTGAAGGTCGCCTCACCGGCCGCGCTGCTCATTTCCCACTTGCGAAACTCCAGGTAGTAGTGGGGAGACCATTCGAATTCGGGGAAGCTGGTGCCGGTGATGAGCAGATGCACGCCGGGGGGAAGAGTGGAAGGGATGAGTGAGAGCGGCACTTCGTCGAATCCATCCAGGATCAGAAGAAAGTTGCGATCCCCGTTGAGCTTTTTCAGATGGCGAAGATAGCTTGCCAATCGGTTGCCTAGATTCTCGGATACCACGCCCAGGTCGGCGAGCTCTGTGGAAAGCCGGGTCACTTCCCCACCCAGAGCCTTCAAACTCTCCAGGGGCACGGAATTCCACTCAAACCGCTCCATGTTTTTTTCCGAAGCGATGTGATCATTCAGTCTCTCGACCACGGTGGCGAGGCGCGTTTGAGGAAACCGATCCACTCGCAGATACAGCACCGGATAGTCGTCGGGCAGCGGCGTGCAAGACGGATTTGTAAGGGTGCGACAAAGGTTGGTCTTGCCCGTCCCTGGAGCGCCCTCACAGAAAAGGACGCTGGCTGCGTCTTGGGAGCCACGCAAAACGACCGAAACGATCTCTTCGGCTACCTGGCGCGGTCTGGCGTCCGGACCGGCGAAAGAACGGGCCTGGCAAATCCTGGAAATAGCGTCGGTTTTCTGGATATCCCAGGGCTCGATCCCGCCCGCTTCCGGTTCGTCGAAAAAGCTGGGCCAGGACGGCTCTTCGTCTCGCTCGGCCTCTTCGACATCGAGGGTGGAAAACTGGAATTCCTCCCCTTCCCAGTCGGAAAAGTGCTCTCGTTTGTCTTCGCCCGAGACGACCACCACGTTACGCCGACCCGGCTCCATTCGAGGACCGTTGATCACGTCCGGAACGCCGCGAATTCGAAGCCCGGAGGGAAACTTCATAACCACCGCTTCGGTCCCCTCACCGGTGGCGTCGGTCTGGAGGTGGGCCGATTTAAAGAGGTTGCGACTCTGTTCGAGGAAATCGGCGAAGAGGCCACTCAAGCGCTCCACCTGACCACGCACCTCGTCGAGTCGTGTTTTGGCGTCCGGTCTCATGAGGGAGAGGCTCCAGCCGAGTAGACCTTGGAGCGGCCCTGGTATGCCGCCGTCGACTCCCAACCAGCAGGTAAACTCACGAGGCTTGTCTCGGCGGAAGAACACGTCTCTCAACAGCTCGGCGTCCGACGATCGGGTTCGTCCCAAGACTCGCTGACTGTAGGAAAGAAAGAAGATGATGTGTTCCAGCGATCCGCCGGGCTCGGCCACCGGATCGAGCAGGGAGGTCTCGTCGAAGCAGTGCCTCAGAAAGCCGCCGGCCAAGCTGGCATGAAGTCGGACCAGATACTCCAGGCCGAAGAAGAGAGCCCTGCCGAGAGGCAAGATCTGACCTTGCTCGTGGGCCCGAACCAGAGCGGCCAACTGCTCTTTCAAGAAGTCCGGGTCTTCCGGGTGCACCGCAATCCGAGGGTCGAGAGACTCCACCGGCTCCATGGCATCTTTCAGGTCTCTCAACGAACCGCCCTTATTGACCAACGTCAGTTCACTGCGGTCCAGCCAGACAGAGTAGCGAGTGGGGTCGATCAGCGGCTTGCAACTGAACCACACCGCACCTCGTCCCAGACTGATCTGAAGGTATCCGTCCTGGCGCACGTGGGTGATGAGGTCCCAGGAGGAACAGAGAAGAGTCAACTCCGAAACCCATCCGTTGAAAAGCTCCATCACCTCGGACAGCAGGGAGGCAGCTCTGGCAGGGTTGTCCTGATGGATCGTCTCTTCGGCCTCTTTCATCCACCCCAACAGCCTTCGATCTGTCCCCACCCCGCCCCATTTGAGAAACGGATGAAGTTCCGAGCCTTGAAACAGAAGGTGAGTGGCGGCGTGACAACGCGGGTCGTCATAATGGTCCGGTAAGTCTTTCAAAACCTCTTCCAGATCGCTGATGATCTCCTGGGTGGTCGGATTGAAATCGCCGGCGAAATCGCTCTCGTTGATCAAAGCCAGAGCGCCCTGGCCAACGCCGGTGGCAAAACGGATAGAGAAGTCCACCGCTTCCAAAGTGGCCAACAGGGAGGTCACCAGATCGTCGTTGTCCTGAGAGCGAACCAGGCGATGGAGAATGACCCTCAAGTGGGCGGGAAGCTGGGCCGTGGATGGAAACGCTTTTTGCAGGTGACCCTTGCCAAAGAGCGGTACGATGGGTGTCAAGGCTTCAGGGGGCCCCTCTCTAGGAATAGTTTCGCGGACGTGATGAGCCAGGAGTTCCTTGTCCATCCCGAAGAGCGGCGACTCCAGGGGCGCAAAGTAGGAGCGGACCCGGTCGATGGCTTCCGTGAGACGAGGCGAACTGTCCACCACTCGGTTGGCGGGAGCCCTCTCACAGAGACGCCTGGTCACTTGCGACCACTCCAGCTCTGGAAGAGGTTTGCTGAAAAGCGCTTCCGTACCGTTGCAGTTGAGCCGGTCGATCCCGATCGACCACTCTTGGTCAAACTTTTCAAACGCTCTGAGGGCGCTCGATTGGAGCTCGGAAGCCCTCCAGCGGCGCGAAAGGCTGAGCGGAATGAGCGGTTCAAGCTGGTCCTCGGAACCGAGTGGGGGGAAAGAATCGTCGGACCCTACCCACCAGTAAAGAAAAGGAGCGCCTTCCGTTCCTTTGCCAAAATGGCGAACGATGGCGCCCAAAGGCTTTTCGGAGTCGGCCAACGGATGCTCCGTCTGGAGCAGGTCGGCCAACTGATAAAACGGGTCCAGGACCTGGACCAGAGTGGAAAGTAGCTTGCCCCAGCCGAGTAAGTCCCGAAGGACAAACTCGTCAGTTTCCTGCTCAGGGCTAAGCGACTTTCCCTGATTTGGACCTGCGGGCTGACTCATACTAGCGCCTTCGCCAATAGGGGGCGGCCTCCTATCAAGGGACCTCGGTTGCCGCCCCGGATATCCGGGGCGGTGAGAAGTTCATTCCTGTGGGTGAGTCATGGAGATAGGCTCCAGAAGATCCTGGAGCTGCTCTTCGGTCAGTTCGGTGTCTCGGAGCGCCACCTCGCGAATGGTCTTGCCTTCTTTGGCCGCGGTTTTGGCGATGGCGGCCGCTTTGTCGTATCCGATGACGGGAGCCAGGGCGGTCCCGAGCATGAGACCTCGCTCCACTCCATCCGGACCGGCCGAGGTGGCTTCCAAGCCTACCAGACAGTCGTTGGTGAAAGCGTTGACCGCGTTGGCCAGCAAATCGATACTCTCGTTGAGGTTTCTCGAGGTCACCGGGAACATGGTGTTCAGCTCGAAATTGCTACCGTACATCCCGTGCAAGACCGCGGTGTCGTTGCCCACCACGTGAGCGACCACCATCAACAGCGCTTCGGCCATCACGGGATTGACTTTGCCCGGCATGATCGAAGAGCCCGGTTGTACCGCGGGCAGGGAAAGCTCTCCCAAACCGGCGCGTGGTCCGCAACCCATAAAGCGGATATCGTTGGCGATCTTGTAGAGGCTGGCAGCCACCGTGCGCACGCAGCCCGAGGCGGAAATCATGGCGTCCACGTTGTTTTGCCCGCAGAAGTGATTGCCGGTTTCCTTAAGCTCAAGGCCGAGTTCTTCGGCCATCAGCGCAATAGTTTTTCCGGGGAACTCGCGGTGAGTGTTCACTCCCGTGCCCACGGCCGTACCGCCGAGAGGAAGCTCGGACAGCTCGGACTGGGCGAACTTCAGCCGGTTCAGGCCTCGCTCCACCTGGCCCGCGAAGCCTTTGAAGACCTGGCCGAGGGTGATGGGCGTGGCGTCTTGCAAGTGAGTACGACCGGTTTTGACGATCTTGGCAAAATCGGAGGATTTCTTCTCCAGTTCTTTGTGGAGACCCTGAAGAGCCGGAATGAGATCATTGGTAATACCAAGCAAGGCCGAGACCTGCATAGCGGTGGGCATGGTGTCGTTGGAAGATTGGCCGCGATTCACATCGTCGTTCGGGTGGATCGCCCTGGACCCGATCTCCTTGCCCATGATCTGGCAAGCGCGGTTCGCGATCACTTCGTTGGCGTTCATGTTGGTGCTGGTACCGGATCCGGTCTGGAAGACATCGACCGGGAAGTGCTCATCCCACTTGCCTTCGGCCACTTCTTTAGAGGCGGTCACGATGGCATCGACTTTCTCTTTCTCCAATCCTCCCAGCGCCTGGTTTGCCTTGGCTGCCGCCCCTTTCATGACACCCACGGCTTGAATGAATCGTCGGCTCATACCTGACCCGGAGATGGGGAAGTTCTTCACTGCTCGGGCCGTTGTGGCACCGTACAGCGCATCCGCCGGTACTTCCATTTCGCCCATGGAATCTTTTTCTGTTCTGGTACTCATAAGTTGTTTTCCTCGGTAAGAATTGTGTGCCACGGTATTTAGGGCCCACAAAAGAATAACCTCTCGTCCAGAGCACCCCAGAACTGTGATCGCGTCGTTGCCCAGACCTCAAAATATTCCCGATATTACGAGCTCTGGGCGCCTAGCGCTAACAGCCCTGGGGCGCCCTGGTTCAAAAGGTTATCCTTTTGCGGGCCCTGATTTACGAATCCTCAGATCCTTTCAGGTTTCTTCCCGAAGGGGATCGGGTGAATGCGGTCAATCACTCGTTTATGAGACGATTTACCTTCATGCTTTGCGTCTTGCTCTGGGCTTCTCCCTTACTGGTCCAAGCCGAACCACTGCTGGAAAAGAATCAACACACGGCCATCCGCGCCGAGAAAGCGATGGTCACCAGCGGCGAGCCGCTGGCAACCCACGTGGGAACGACGATTCTCAACCAGGGCGGAAACGCCGTGGACGCCTCGACCGCCGTCGCTCTGGCTTTAGCGGTCACTCTTCCCAGGGCGGGCAATCTTGGAGGAGGCGGATTTTGTCTGGTCCTCGACCGCGAAGGTGAGGTCCACGCTCTGGATTTTCGTGAAACCGCCCCTCAAGCGCTCCATCGGGAGTTCTATCTAGATGAGAAGCATTCGTCCCGGCAGGGTGCTAGTGCCGCCGGTGTACCCGGGACGGTAGCCGGGCTGTGGGCCATGCACCGCAAGTTCGGAGTTCTTCCCTGGAAACAAGTTGTCGAACCGGCGGAGAGACTGGCGCGAGAGGGTTTTCCCGCTTCTGGATGGCTCAACGACGGAGTCACCTCCAGCGAAGAACTCCTGTCCGCCTATCCCGCCACCAAAGCGATTTTTCTTCCCGGCGACAAGCCACCCACCGTGGGGAAGCTCTTTATTCAGAAAGACCTGGGGCGGACTCTCAAGCGTCTGGCTGAGAAAGGCCCCGATGATTTCTACCGAGGTCGGACGGCCCAACTGTTAGTCGATGGGATCCAAGAAGCCGGCGGCGTGATGACCGCTGAGGATCTCAACGGCTACGAAGCCGCCTGGAGAAAACCCGTCAAGGGCGACTTCAGAGGCTACACGGTCTGGTCGATGCCCCCGCCCAGTTCGGGTGGGATCCATCTGTTGCAAATGCTCGAACTGACCGAGAGCCTGGACACCGAACCGGCTCTGCTCAACAGCGCCGCCCATCTCCATCGTCTGGCCGAGGCCATGCGCCTGGCCTACTGCGATCGAGCCCGTTACCTGGGGGACCCCGACTTCGTCGATGTTCCGACCGAAAGGCTTCTCTCACCCGAATACCTCCAAGAGCGTGAAGCTCTCATCCCTGAAACAAAGGCCGGCGACAGCGAGGAGTTGGCCCCCGACCTGTTTCAAAGCCCGGCGCCGGAATCGCCCGATACCACTCACTTTAACGTGGTCGATGCCGACGGCATGGCGGTCAGTTTCACCTACACGCTGAACTTTTCTTACGGCTCCGGATTCATGGCCCCGGGCACCGGCTTCTTGATGAACAACGAAATGGATGACTTCAACGCCAAGCCGGGTTTACCGAACGCCTACGGCCTGATCGGCTCGGCGGCCAACGACGTCGAACCCGGTAAACGGCCTCTCAGCTCTATGACTCCGACTCTGATCACCAAGGACAAACGCTTCTACGCCGCCCTGGGAGCACCGGGCGGCTCCAGAATCATCAACGGTGTCTTTCAGGCCACGTACAATTTGCTGGGCTACGGGTTGAACGCCCAAACCGCGGTCACCATGCCTCGCATCCATCACCAGTGGTATCCCGATCAAATCCGCTACGAGTTTGGGGTCTCGTCCGACACTATCGAAATTCTCGAAGCCCGCGGCCACGAGTGTGAACCGATCTACGCGGTGGCCCATGTGCTGGCTATCGTCCGGGACCCGGACGGACATCTGGAAGCCGGTCTCGATCCTCGTCGACCGGCTTACGCCGAGGGGTATTAACAATGCAAACGAAACCTCCAACAGCCGCCCTTCTGGTCATCGGCAACGAAATTCTGTCGGGCAAGGTGCAAGACGTCAACACCCATTATCTGGCTAGCGAACTCTTCGGACTCGGCTGGGAATTGCAGGAAGTCGCCGTGGTGGGCGATGTCCAGCAGCAGATCGTCGACACTCTCAAGCGCCTCCATTCCCAGTATGACCATATTTTCACTTCAGGTGGCGTCGGCCCGACTCACGACGATATTACCCTGGAGTCCATCGGACTGGCCCTGGACCGTAAAGTGGTGGTCTCTCCTATGTTGGAGAAGTTCCTCAAGCTTCACTACAAGACAGACCTGCTCACTCCGGCTCAGCAACGTCTTGCCTGGATTTGTGAAGGCTCGACTCTTCACTACGGTCCGGAATCGCTCTATCCTCAGGTGGTGGTGGACCGGGTCTATCCTCTGCCCGGAATCCCGGAACTTTTTCGGAAGAAGTTCGAGGAGCTCAAGACTTTGTGGCCGGCCGTGGCAAGACCAGGGCGACGTTGTTTTCAATTCATCGCGGTGGAGACCGACATGGCGGCCGCCTTGGGAGCCGTGGCCGAAGAGCACCCCGACGTGAGTCTGGGATCCTACCCCACCGACAAGGATGGTGTGTGGCATCTGGAGTTGGTCTTGGAGTCCCGCGATTCGGATGCGCTCGACGCGGCAAGTCAGGCGTTGAGGCAAGTCTTAAAGGGGCGGGAGATGAGCTGGAAAGAAGAGTTCGTACCCCCCCAATCGGCCGAATGAAGCTTTTAGTTCCTTTTCCCGAACTCGTCGAGGCAAGATTGCTAAAACGGTACAAAAGGTTTCTGGCCGACGTCCGTTTGGAGGACGGGAGCGAGGTCACGGTCCACTGTCCCAACCCCGGAAGAATGTCATCCATTCTACCGGAAGCGGAAACCGTCTACCTCACCGATCTCCGAGAACTCCCCGGCCAACGCAAGCTTTCCTATCGATGGGAACTGGCCGACGTGGAAGGTCACCTGGTATTGGTCAACACTCAACTCGCCAATCGTGTGGCGGCCGTCTTGCTCGACGACGGCGACCGGCGACAAGAGATGGGCTTGCCGCGCGGAGCGACGTTGTCGAGTGAAGTGAGTGTGCCCGGTCGTAGCTCTCGATTCGACTTCGCTCTGACCCGCGCGGACGGCACCCGGATTGTCATCGAGGTCAAACAGGTGAGCTTGCGAGCGTCGGACCGGGACGGTACAAGATGGGCGGCCTTCCCCGATGCAGTCACCGCCAGAGGCAAGCGGCATCTGGAAGAGCTGAGCGACCTGGCCCAAAGCGGCGTCACCACCATGATGTTCTACATCGTCGGCCGAAACGACGTGGACGCCCTCCGTCCCGCTCACGAGGTGGACCCCGACTACGCTCGGGCCTTCCAACAGGCCCGCCGAGCCGGCGTGCTCGTCAAAGCTTGCCGCGTGGAGGCGACACCGGAAGGGCTTTATTGGGACGGATGGGTTCCGGTGCCCTAACCCTGGAAAGCTAGAACTGCCTCGACCACTCGGAGGGCCAGCGCTCCACCACGACCTTCGTTTGCGTAAAAAACTCGATTCCGTGACGGCCTTGAGCATGCAGATCGCCGAAGAAACTGTCTTTCCAACCGCTGAAGGGAAAGAAAGCCATGGGAGCCGCCACCCCGATATTGATCCCGATGTTACCGACCACAGCCTCGTGCCGAAAGCGTCTCGCATTAGCACCACTGGTGGTAAAAAGACATGCCATGTTGCCGTATTGGCCCCCGTTAACGAATTCCAGGACCTCATCCATGGAGTCGAAATTCAGCATGGTCAGGACGGGCCCGAAGATCTCCGTGCCTAGAATCTGCGAATCGGGAGTCAATCCGTCCAGGATCGTGGGGTTCACAAAGCTACCCGCCTCGCATCCCAAAACGGAGGCGCTGCGTCCATCCAGCACCAGCTTTCCACCCTCCGAAACGCCCTGCTCGATCAGGCTCTCGATGCGCTCCCGGCTTTGATGGTTGATCACCGGTCCCATATGAACCCCTTCGTGAAGCCCGTTACCGACCACCCGAGCGGCGGCCGCTTCCTTCAGCAACTCGGGGAACGATTTCCCGGCCTTTCCCACGGTGATGGCGAGCGAAGCTGCCAAACAGCGCTGCCCGGCGCATCCGAAGGCGCTATCGCTCACAATCTTCACGGTCATTTCCGGGTCGGCGTCAGGAAGAATGATAATAGGGTTCTTGGCTCCTCCTTGAGCCTGAACGCGCTTGCCGTGAGCGGATGCCTTGGCGTAGATCGCTCGAGCCACCGGAGTGGAACCCACAAAACTGACGGCTTTCACCTGCGGGTGCTCCAGCAGGCGATCGACGGCGGCCTTATCTCCGTGCACCAGATTCACCACTCCGGCCGGTAGCCCGGTCTGCTCCAGAAGCTGAACGATCCGTTGCATCGTTCGCGGCACCTTTTCCGAAGGTTTACAGACAATGGTATTGCCGCAGGCGATCGCGTAAGGCAGAAACCAGAACGGTATCATGGCCGGAAAGTTAAACGGGGTGATGATCGCGCAGACCCCCACGGGTTGGCGAAACATCAGCTCATCGATCCCCCTGGCAATGTCCTCGTTGGTATGCCCCTGTATCAAGATAGGCGCACCACACGCCACCTCTACGTTCTCGATGCCTCTCCGAAGCTCGCCCCGAGACTCGTTGAGAGTCTTACCACACTCCTCGGTGATGATGGTGGCCAACTCCTCAAAATGCTCCTCCAAAAGAGCCTTGAGATGGAAAAGATACTGGATCCGGTCGGTTACCGGCGTCTGACTCCAGACTTTGAGCGCTTCAGAGGCCGCATCCACGGCCTGGTCCACCAGTGCGGGCCCGGTCAACGGTACCACCGCCAGCAGCTCGGCGGTGGCCGGGTTCCTCACTTCTAAAGTTTCGGTCTTAGGGAAATTCCACTCGTTGTTAATGAAATTGGCCAGTTGCGTAGACATGATCATCCTCCTTGCTCAGAATTTGCTCTCCAGGGGAGCGACACCTTGTCGGCCCGGGCTTGCTCGATCTGAAGAGCGGGGGTTTGACCGACGGACCCCCAGGATGTATAGTCGCCCAAATCGCAACAAGTCGATGAGCGATCGGTTGTGCTTTTGAGAGAGGTGATCTAATGAAATTATTGAGTTCGAAAACGGGCTGGCTGACGTTGGCTCTAGCCCTGATGATAGCGGTGCTCGCGGGACAACCGGCCGTGGCCAAGGACAACCCCAGCGACCATCCGATCAAAGTCTTGAAAGCCAAAATCGATATGGAAAACCGAAGCGGCTTCAGCAGAGGCGGCCGAGCCACCCTGTCCATCTGGCTTAAGAATACCGCCGAAGTGACCGTCGACGGTATCGTGGTCACGGTTGACCTTTACGACGACCGTCGTCGCAAGATCAACACCTTGACCAAGGAAGTCGAACCGCTCGACGGCGGCGAGAAGAACATCGTCGTGGTGGAGTGGGATGAACTCGAAGAGGTCAAGCCTCGCTTCTATATCGAGTATTACGCACGCGGTAAGCAGAAGAACAAGTTCGAAGGCGACACTCCAAGCTGGAACTAGTTCTCTTCGCTACTATATAAAGACGGGCCCAGCGGCCCGTCTTTTTTTATAGAGCTAATTAGTAGCTCAGTCGATACGCCGAAAATCTGCTGCATACACGGTGATAAACACGGTTGCTGAGCTCTCCCGACCGTCGTTAGCGACCAGAGTATAGACGAAGCTGTCTTGCCCCACGAAGCCGGGTCTCGGTTCGTACTCGAACCCGCCGTCCTGATACCCTTCCAAGTCGCCGCCGTTCACCGTCTCGAACGGATACTCGATCGTGGTCGCAAAGACCGGGTATTCGTCGTTGCTCAGGACGCCAAACAGTTCATCTACCTGAAGAACGGTGTCGACCTCCCCTTCATAACTGTCGAAGTAAGCGATCAGGGGCGGGGGGTTGTTGCCCGAGGGCGGGAGGGGGTTGTTGGGGGTATCGAAATCGAAGTCGTCTCCTCCACCGCCGCATCCGACAAGGACTCCGGCGAGGGCCAAGACGGCCAGTTTTTTCATTCTGCGTATTAAGTTAGGGGTTTTCATAGTCGTTTCGATTCTCTCGAATCGCCCCCAGACCTCTAGACTCACGTTCCGCACCTCAATCAGCCATCTTCCGAGAGAAGTGCGGAATGTGAGTCTAGAACTCTCGTTCACCGGGATTCAAAATCAAGGTGTATTCGTCGACCTTGTAGCTAAGTGCGGGAGGAGCTGGGAGCGCCTCTGCGCTTTCGCTCAAGAAAACCGGCGGCGGTTCAAAATCCTCGCTTTGCTCCATCAGGGCTTCGGTAGCCACACCTCTTTCCAAATGGGTGAGAGCCTCGAAGCCGAGCGAGCCTTCCAAGAACTTCAAAAATTGCCGATGACTGAACAAGCCCGAACGCTCCAAGCGCCGACCCAAAATGGCCCAATGCTCGACCTGTTTGGTCAGCGACCGAGACATCAACTCGGCTTCGCTCTCCGCAGCATCAGCTAGTTCATCTGAAATCTTAATCGCTCGCGCCACTGAAAACCCCTAAATCGAGCGGTTGCATTTTGCAACCGCCGCGCCAATTTGCAACTCCAGAGCCATTTCGCCACTTTCGATGGAAAGAGGGCACCCTTCCCTAATAATCAGGCAACTCCATAGCTGGAAAGGGTTCCCACTTGTCCAGCCAGCGCACCATATCTTCGGTCGCTCGAGAGTCGAGGTCCTGATTCATCTGGCTGGTCACCCTGGCGAGCAAGGATATTTCGTTATCGATTGCGTCGAGTAGCGTATCTATCTCTGAGATAAGTTCCACGTCTGCCTCCGGCATTTGTTGTTTATTGAAACTTATTCAATGCTCATCAGGTTCCTTCCGTCGGAAGGTTCTCCTCATCAGGTTAAGAACGCCCACGCTTATGATTAGCCTTTCTGACCGCGCAAAGAACCTCAACCCCTCCCCGACCCTGGCCGTAACGGCCCTGTTTAAACAGATGCTACGCGAAGGACGAGACGTCATCGGCTTCGGTGCCGGCGAGCCCGACTTCGATACTCCCGAGGGGATCAAGGAAGCGGCTATCGAGGCCCTGCGAAAAGGAAAGACCAAGTATGAGCCGGCGCCCGGCTCTCCCGATGCTCGTCAAGCCGTGGCGACCGACTACAGCAAGAGGTACGGCGCCCCTTTGACAGCCAACCACGTCCTTATCTCAGTTGGCGGCAAGCACTCCCTGTATCTGATATTCCAGTGCCTTTTCAATCCGGGAGACGAACTGCTTCTTCCCACCCCTTATTGGGTCAGCTATCCCGAGCAAGTGACCCTGGCCGGAGGCACCACCCGTACTATCGAAGGCAAGGTGGATAACGGATTTAAGATCACTCCTCAACAGCTGAAGGATTCCATCACCGAAAAGAGCCGAGCGCTCCTGCTCAATTCACCCGGCAACCCAACCGGTATAACCTACAGTCCGGAAGAGTTGGACGCCCTGGTGGAAGTCGCCATGGAGGCCGGTCTTTTCATCATTTCCGACGAGATCTACGACCGCTTGCTCTACAACGGACAGAAGACCAAGAGCCTTCTCTCCTACCCCGAAGAAGTTCGAAAACGTTCGGTTGTTGTGAACGGCCTCTCCAAGGCGTTTTCGATGACCGGGTGGCGTATCGGCTTCACCATCGCCGAGCCGGACGTGATCAAAGCCATGGGAGAGTTGCAGGGCCAGATGACTTCCAACATCTGCTCCTTTGCCATGGCAGCCATCAAGACCGCACTGGAAAACCACGACCAGGACGTGGAAGCTATGAGGGTTCAGTTTGAGAAGCGGGGGCAACTCATTCACCAACTGCTCACCGACATTCCCGGAGTGAAGTGCCCGGCTCCCACCGGTGCTTTCTACGTCTTCCCCGATGTGAGTTCTTTCTTCGGCAAGTCCGACGCTTCCGGAAAAGTCTTAAACACGGCCCAGGAACTCGCGACCAGCTTACTCGAGCAAGCGGGGGTGGCCGTCGTGCCGGGGGAAGGGTTCGCCGCCCCCAACCACGTCAGGCTCTCTTTCGCCACCGACGACGACTCCATCAAAAACGGGGTGGGCCGAATTAAGGATTTTCTGACGAGTCTGAAGTGATCCGATCAAGCAACGGCACCTCGCGGTAGAGGCAACTCGCGAGTTCTCGCTGGGTGGTGATTTGAGCCGACGCACAGCCGGCACATTTGCCACCGAGCTCCAAGGTGAGTACTCGATCGTGATAAGATTTGACCCGGACCGTCCCTTTGTGGTTGCCGAGGATCTCGGGGGCTTCTTCCGCCAGGACAGCTTCAAGTTTGCGACGATCGTCTTCGGGTTGCTCGGAGCGACCCAAGCGACTCCACAAAGCGGCCTCGCGCACCTCCTCGCTCAGAACTTCGATGACCTCGGAAAGGCACTCAGGGAGTCCTCGGACCGCGAAAGTTTCTGGTGAAACGACGACCATTTCCAGGGTCGGCAGAGCGTCCAGAAGGTCGTTCAGCTCAGGTTGCTCGTTCAACTCCTCACTTGAGATCACTCTCGGTGTGTGCGCCGAGTTGGGTCGCAATCTCCGAAATCGTAGAGTTTGCTCGTCAGCCAACAGATACCAGTGACCGGGAGTTTCGATCAGCGGGAAGAGGATGGGAAACTCAGGGTCAATCTCTTCGGCCCAGCTTTCTAAGCCGCCAAGGAGATGTCGTGCAGACAAGCCCTGGCTGCGCAAGACACGCGAAGCGGCGGGAGCCTGGCTGCCGTCCCGGCAAACCGTGACAATGGAGACTTGAGGCGATCGATGCAGCTCCTGGACAGTCTGATGAGAGAGCAACCGAGAGCCTTCTATCGCCGCTCTCCTGTGCTCCAGCTCGGATCGGGCATCGACCACGATAGCACCTTCGGTCAGCAGAGCATGGAGTTCGCCCGACCGAATGCCGAATCGAACATCTTCCGCGGCGAGTTCATTGAGCTTGCCGCAGGCTCGCTCCAGATCAAAAATCAGATGTCGGCGGCAGAGCTCATCCAGCTTCTCTTCGGCGGCGAAACCGGAACGCTCCCGCGAGCCGATTCCAAAATGAGCAAAGAGGGCCATCTCGACTCCGGGGTACTCTTGTTTGAGCCGACCCAAACTCCAGTCAGGCGTTATCCTGGGAAGTGCCTGTGGCAAAACTATCGCGCCGAGGCAAGACTTTGAAGGGGCGTCCCCGGAAGCTCTCCGCGTACTCCGAAAGCATCCAAGACGGTCGCTCCTATGTCGGCGAATGTGGGTCGGTCCCCCAGCGGTCCGCCGGCAGACCAGGCAGGTGAGGTCATCAATAGCGGAGCGAACTCTCGTGTGTGGTCGGTGCTGGGTATGGTGGGATCGTTTCCGTGGTCGGCCGTCAGCATCAACAGATCGGTCGGACCTAGCTTCTCTAGAATCTTTTCCAGATACCCGTCAAAGGTCTCCAGAGCTCGGCCGAAACCTTCCGGGTCCAGCCGGTGGCCGTAAAGCATGTCGAAGTCCTCGAAGTTGACGAAGAAGAAGCCCTGGTCGTGTTTCTCCATGAGCTTGAGAGTCTCCAGGTAGTGCTCCTCGTTGGTCTGAGTTCGCTCCGAATAAGCAAAACCTCGACCCCCGAAAACCTCGGGGATAACCCCGACCCCGGCTGTGAAAACAGCGGCTTTCTGGAGCAGGTCGAGAACGTTCTGGGGCGGCGCCAGGGGAAAGTCTTTTCTTCTCTCCGTTCTGCGGAAGCTACCCACACCCGCTCCCTCGAACGGTCGAGCGATCACGCGCTGGACGGCGTGATCCCCGGTCAGAAATTCACGACACTTCAGACAGATCTCGTACAGCTCGTCGATGGGAATAATCTCTTCGTGGCAGGCGATCTGGAAGACCGAGTCGGCGCTTGTGTAGACAATCGGAGAGCCCGTTCTCATGTGCTCTTCGCCCAGTTCGTCGATGATGACGGTGCCGGAAGCCGCTTTGTTTCCCAGGGCTTTTCGCCCGGTTGCTTGTTCGAACTTTTCGATAATCTCTTTGTCAAAACCGTCGGGGTAAGTGGGGAAGCGCTCCGGCACCACGATACCCATCATCTCCCAATGACCGGTCACCGTGTCCTTCCCTCCCTGGCTGGCCTCCCGAAGCCGAGCGTAATACCCCTGCGGATTCTCCACCGGCGCTCCACCCTCCATGGGAAGAAGGTTGCCCAATCCGAGCTTTCGCAGGTTCGGAATATCCAACCCCCCACAGGCCTGAGCCACGTGGACAAGAGTGTTGCCGGGATGGTTTGGATCGTCTCCAAACTCTGCCGAGTCCGGGGCCTGACCGGCCCCGCAACCATCGAGCACAAGGACAAAAACTCTCTTAAAAGACATGAAAAATCTCCTTAACTTCGTTTGACGAAATCGGCCACTTGATTGGCCGCTAGAGGTGCGGACAGGGCGTTGCCCTGGGCGTACAGACATCCGGTCTGCTCCAACCATTTCCGCTCGGGCTCGCTCTCCACGCCAACGGCTACCGAGATGCGTCCCAAATGATGGCCCATGTTGAGCGCCGAAAGAACGATTCCCGCGTTCTCTTCATTGCCGGGCAGTCCTCGGACAAACTTTCGGTCTACCTTAATCACGGTAAACGGCCCACGACGCAGGTCTTGCAGGGAGGTGGAAGAGGTCCCAAAGTTGTCGATAGCCAGCCTGGCACCCGTTTTCATGAGCTCTACCAGGGTCTCCCTGATTTGGGGATGTTCCGGTCCGGTGACCAGTTCCGGCACTTCGAACAGAATTCGATCCGGTACGCAACCGAACTCGGCCATCAACGAACTGATGTTCGGCACCAACTCCGACTGCATCAATTGCCGTTTCGAGAGGTTGATGGAGACGAACCCCGCCACCCCGTGTCTTTGCCACTCGGCGGCGTTGCGCAGGGCGTGTCGAACAGCCCAGTTTCCAATGAGCACAATCAGTCCGGAATCCTCGGCCACCTTCAAGAAACTGTCCGGGTTGAGAATTCCGTGCTGGGGATGGTTCCATCTCATCAGAGCTTCTAAGCCGATCACCTGACCCGCTTTGAGATCAAAGATCGGCTGATACTGCATCTCGAACTGCTCTTGCTCGAGCCCTCGCTTGAGCTGGGCATCCAACTCAGCGCGGGCTTCATGTTGGTCTTGCAGTTCGGCTCGGAAGTACTGACACTGATTCTTCCCTCGCTCCTTGGCCCGCTTCAAGGCAAGAGACGAGTGTTCAAACATCTCTTCCCCGTTCCGCGCATCGGAGGGATAGATAGACACACCCATAGACATCCCCAGGTGGACGGAATGGTCATCGACCTGAAACGGCTGCCTCAGTTTTTGGTAGACTCGTTTGACGACCGCGGCGGTCATCACCGAGGCCTCATCCTGAGTCGAGAGTTCCGATAGGAGTAGGACGAATTCATCTTCTCCGTAGCGACCGAGCACGTCCGTACCTCGGACCACCGAACTCAGTCTTTCCCCTATCGACCGAAGCAACCGATCGCCAAATTCGTTGCCAAAGGTGTCGTTCATCTGCTTGAAGTTGTCGCAGTCGAGTCTGACCACCACGGTCAAGCGCTTATGGCGGGCCGACTGCTCCAACATAAATCCAAGATAACGATGCAGAATGTTGCGATTGGGAAGGCCCGTGAGTTCGTCCTGAAAAGCCAACCGCTCGGTGTCGCCGCCCCCGGCGATCGCGGAAAGAGCGCCCTTCTCCGACCGGTTTTTCAGCTCGTTCAGAAGCCGGCGCTCCTCGAGCAGACGCTCTTCTGCTTCCTCGGCTCTCCTGAGGGCGCCGTCGAGCTTTCTCTCCAGCTTTTCGACCTTCTCCCCCTTCTGGGCAAGCTCTTCGGAGTTCTTCAGGAGCTTCTCTAGCCGACGAACATCCTTCTTGAGGCGATTCACTTCGTGGCTTGTCTCTTCGAGCTCGGCGACCCTCTCTTGTAAGGCTTCCTTCTCTTTGCCCAGAGCCTCGAGGCCGGCCGCCTCTTCCTCGGCCTCCCGTGCCGCGGCCTCGGCCGCTTCTTCCAGACCGGCCAGTCGCTCCTCCAGAGCCGCTTTCTCTTCGGCCACTTCCTCGAGTTCGGCGAGTCGCGTTTCCAACTCCGCCTTTTCGCTTTCCGTTTCCTCGAATCGGCTCAACTGCTCTTGCAGTTCGGCGATCTGTTGCTCTAAATCAGTGGTAGCGCCGGCAACATCCTCGAGCTCCTTAATTCGGTCCTCGAGCTCTGCCTTCTCCTGAATCGCGGTCTCTTTCAGCGCGGCCAGCTCTTCTTCCAGCGACTCTTTCGCCGCCGCTCCCTCTTCAAGTTCGGCAAGCCGGGTCTCAAGCGCGCTCTTCTCTTCGGTAGCGCCTTCCAATCCGCCGAGCCTGGCTTCCAGACCTTGCTTCTCGGCGACCAGCGCCTCAGCTTCGGCCTTGCTGGATTCGAGCTCTCCTTGAACGGCCGCGAGCTGCTCTTCCAACTCCTGAGTGCGCTCTTCAAACTGCTCCATCTCCACTCGAAGCTGCTCGGCTAACTCGCCCGATTCTTCGACGGCGACCTCACGATCATCCTGGGCTTCCTTCAGCTCGGCTTCAAGCTCGGCGATCCTCTCGTTGAGGGAAGCCAGCTGCTCGTTGAGGGAGGCCAACTGCTCCTCGTCGACAGCCGCGCCGGCGGACTCTTCCTGGGTCAGAAGCTGCTGCTTAGCTTCCTCCAAGCGAGCGGCCAACTCCTGGTTGCGTGTCTCGGACTCCTCAAGCTCGGTGGTTAGTCGATCAGCCGACTCTCGCCAGGTGGTGACAAAGGTCCGCAGGTCTTCGATCTCCTGTTGAAGCAGGTCGGTTTGGGCTGCCCCCTCTTCCGACTCAGAGAGATGCTGTTCCAGCTCCAGTTCGACACTGTAAGCTCTTTCTTCGGCTGTCTCGGCTTGCTCTTCGGCCACTCTGATCCGCTCGCGAGACTCTTCCAAGTCTTCTTCGAGTTGCCGCACTTGCTGCTCGGCGTCGCGGGCTTGCCGCAGCGCATCCTGGAGCGCCTGGTCTTGTTCGTGGTCATCTAGAGCGATGTCACGTTGCATCTCATCGGCCCGTTGCTCGGCCAACTCCAACAGCTGTTCTAGCTCGGCGATACGGTCTTCATAGTAGGAAAGATCCGCGGCCGGGGCAGCGGAGGCGCTCGTCTCGGCCACCCTCTCCTGGGCAGCCGCCTTGAGCTGCTCCAGCTCTTGCTCCAGCTCCCGTGTTCTTTCCACGGCCGCTTCGAGCTTCCACTCAAGGTGGAACGCACCCGAACTCTTGAGGCTCTTGAGATGAAGCAAGCGACTGGGAACGCCCGACCAGGCGATCTCTTTGACCGTCATCTCCACGTCGAAGTCGCGCATGGTGCCGTCGACAATATCGTGCTCGAACTTCGACCCCAACGCCTTCTTTGGCTTGAGCTTGACCAGCCGGCAGCCGGGCTTGTTAGCAAACTGAATTACGCCCTCGCCGTCGACGATCAACACGCCTTCGGGAAGCTGCTCTAGGACTCGGATCAACTCCGCGCTTTCACAGGTTTGAGTGTCACCCGACATACCACAGCCTTTCACCCAGAGACAACCTCAGACCTCCTGTAAACTGGGCGCTTGAGTGGCTTCTTTCAGAGGGCAGGCGTTGCCGTGGTACGGGTGAATCGAACAAGATGAACCGTTCCGACTGGCAGGCTAGACTACAGTGGGTAGAAAGACATTCTCCGCTCACCAAACAGGCGTTGGCGGACTTCCCCCTCCTTCCGGAAGTGCGAGTTGCGGTCCGATTTCACATCGATCTCAAGATGGTTCCCGTGATCCGAGAGTTGGCCGAGAAGGTCCGGCTCACCGTTTTCCCCTGCCGCCCCGAAACGACCGATCCCGACGGATGGAAATATCTCGCCTCCGGATCGGCGACCCTCCATCCGACATGGTCCGAAGAGCTTATGGAGACTTGGTATAGCGAAGGTGATGACCACTTTCTCTGTGACCTGGGAGGCGAGATGATCGTCTGGGCCACCCGCCGGGGAGCCGGCATCCGAGGAGCCATGGAGGGCACCACCTCGGGAATCAAGATGATCGAGAGTCTTGCCTCCCCGCCTCCTTTCAGAGTCGTCGACTGGAATAGCGCCCCTTTAAAACTCGAGATCCACAACGAGAAGATGGTGGGCTTCAGCCTGTGGCAAACCTTCACCGAAGTGACCCGACTCTCGTTGCACGGGAAGTCCGTCGGAGTGCTCGGCTTTGGACTGGTAGGTAAGGGGATCGCTCGAACCGCGCGAGCCCTCGGAGGCTCGGTGAACGTGTTCGACCCGAACAAAGAGCGAACGACTTGCGCGACCTATGAGGGGTTTCGCTGTCCGGGACGGATGGAGGTCTTGCAGAGCGATGTGGTAGTGACTTCCACCGGAGTATCCCACGCCGTCAAACAGGACGACCTCGACCTTTTTAAAGAGGGCGCCTTCCTCTTGAACGCCGGTCATAGCGAAGAAGAAATTCATGAAACTATCCGAGAACATCCCTCCCGGTCCGAAGTGTTGAGGCACGTCGACGAAATCGTCGCTGAGACAGGAAATCGCTTCTTCTTGCTGGCCGGCGGCCGATTGCTCAACCTGGCCGCCGGTTTCGGAGACACCATCAACGCTTTCGATGTGACCTCCGCTATTTTGGTGGAGACCCTGGCCGAATTACTGAGCTGAAGCTCCTAGCCTTCAGGCTCTTGGGGCTCTTCTTCGGTGACCTCAGAATGCTGAGCCCGCTCCTGGTATTCTTTTGTGGCTTGATGAAAGCGTGCCAACAGATCTTCCATCGAGGGTGGCTTGGGCGCCACGTCGGAGGTGGCCGGTGTCGACGGCTCAGGAGCTGACGCCGCTGTCGACTCGGCCGTCGACTGAAAAGAATCGTTCCCGCCCACAGTTTCTGAGGCCGGTTTTGACTGGAAAGTCTCCATGCCGGGTGTGGACTGCGACTGGGACGTTTTTTGAAGAGTGTCTTGCCCGTCCGGCGCGGGCGGTTCGGGAGCCCGGGCCAGGGGAAAATCCGTCTTCGCCGGGCCGGAAGGCGCATCAGGCTCCAGCCCTACCGGCAGCGGTGGAGGCTTGGGCGGACCGGGCGCTTTCGGAGCGCGCGGTCCTTGAATCGGGATGACTTCCGGCTCCGTACCGGGCTGACCATCCGGTCCGGGCTTGGGCGCTCGAAGCTCGTCGACCTCGTCTTTCTCATCCACCCAAAACGTGGAGGACA
>Ga0208701_100104_pt1 | contig 40734 bp, 21 predicted proteins | sample DeeseametaMP1482_FD_184188 | JGI IMG/M metagenome (GOLD analysis project Ga0208701, IMG submission 184188) | Marine microbial communities from the Deep Pacific Ocean - MP1482 (SPAdes) | ecosystem: Environmental > Aquatic > Marine > Oceanic | place: South of Fiji, South Pacific Ocean | collected... | reverse complement strand
CATGCTGGCCAGTTGGTTTGACTTCAACGAAGGATGGCATGGGGAGCGCGAGGACTCCTACAAGATGAGGTGGGGTCGAGGAGAGTGGTCTGTGTTTGAGCATCCGAGATGAGCTTCGGGAATCACCAAGCTCCCGCGTCCATCAAAACAACTCATCTAATAGGGCTGAAACTGAACAGTCTCGCTTCGGGTTTCGCCCCAAACGAAGCATAGGTCCCCGCGTTCGTAGCGAATGCCATCCCCGTCCAAGTCTATCTCGGTGATGACCCTCACTGTCTTTTTTCCCTTTCGCTTGAAAGTCTGACGACACGAACCTTTCAAAATCGCTTCAAAGACCTCGACGCATCGATCCGGCTCCAGAGTTAGTTCCAAACTATGGCCATTGACAACAACTGTAAAAAAATCACCCGTTTCGACCATGAGTTCCAGGGATGCCGTGTTCTCGTTGATCGGTTCGAGCCTGAGAGACATCGGAGTTCTAACGAGGTTAGCTCTCGGGTACAAGAGCGATATCTTGGCTCGAACCTGGTCGAGCGTCCTCTGTCCCTTCTCGGCTTTCATCATCTGGACTTTAACCGAGATTTAGCAACCGCGCCATTCGTCGTTCACAAACCCGAAACAATCTCCTAAAACCTCGGACACTCCTTGTACGAGAAACGCCGGCTATGCTGACGTACAAGGAGGTTCAATGATAGACTATGGACATGGCAGAGACCATCGAACAAGACGACTCGGGTGTGACGCCCCCCGATCTTTCCCATCTCATGACCGAGGACGATACCCCGGTGGATAACCGGTATTCCGAGCGGCAGATGCGGTTGCTCTGCGACCCGCTTTTCAACAGTTGGGATGAAGGGAAGCCGTTTGAGGCGCTGACCGATGTGGGTGTGTTTTCGAAACCGGACAACGAAAGTGTTGTGACTCCGGACTTCTTGCTCAGTCTGGGGGTGGAGCCGAGAGGGGTGAGCGGGGAGAAAGAGGATTGCTCGTATTTCATCTGGCTGTATGGCAAGCCGCCAAACCTGGTGGTGGAGGTCGTTTCTAATAAAGTGGGCGGGGAACTGGACCGGAAGTTCGAGATTTACCAGAGTATCGGGGTGTCGTACTACGCGGTACACGATCCGTTTCACTATTTGGGGAAGCGGACTCTTCGGTTGTTCAGGCTGGAGGCCGGCCGGTACGTGGAGTATGCCGCGGCAGGCTGGATGCCGGAGATAGGTTTGGGTTTGGCTCTTTGGAGAGGCGAGTTTCAGGATGTGGAGTCCGTTTGGCTTCGATTCGTCAAGCGCGATGGTTCCGTCGTGCCGACCGCGCGAGAATCCGGCTCGGAGTCTCTGGCACGCGCTGCCGAAGCAGAGTCTCGGGCGAGTGATGCGGAGTCCAGGGCAAGTGTCGCGGAATCAAGAGCGGCCGTCCTGGAGACTCGTGCATCGGAGGCGGAGAGAGAGCTTGATCTCCTCCGGAGGAAGCTCAGCGACCTTGAAGGGGTAGGCGGAGAGCGAGAGCCCGGCCGCTACATCTCTGGTCGAACAAGCGCCACCCATAGCTAGAACGATTATTGGAAGTGTACATCTGGAGATACCGAACTCGAAATCTGAATAAGGCGGCCAGAAACCGGTGCCGAGGCCATAGAAGATTCCCACGTGGGAGTGCGACCAGGCAATGCTGGTCTGAAGAAACCCGCAAAGCAAACCGCAAGCGATAAGTCCCTACCGCCTAACCAGCCTCAAAACAGTCAAAGAAGAAAGCCGAATCCGATCCCCTTCCTTGATCTTCCGCACCGTCCCCGGCAGGAGCGACAACCCGTTCAAGAACGTGGGATTGGTCTCCGAGCGATGTTGCACGGAGAACTGTCCGTCTCCGTAGGCCAAACCGAGGTGGACTCGAGAGACCTCCAGATCGGAGAGCCGCACGTCGCAGGCCTTGCCCCGGCCGATCAGGAGGCGCTGGCGAGTGAGGGGGAAGATCCTGTCCTGGTCGCTGGTGACTCCGGATTCGGCCAGCAGGCCGTAGTTGCTGAGAGCTCTGACCACGTCCCGTTCGAGGAACCGGATTTTGGTGGTCCCGATCGTGATCACGTCTCCCGTCATAAGGACCACTCGGTCGCCGGTCTTCATGGGGGATCGGTTGATCACCAATAGTCCCGAGATGCACTCGTTGCAAAGTGAGAAGCGTCCGTCTTCCATGACCAGATAAAAGGCCTGGTTGGTGATATCCGGCCCCTCCAGAGAGATCTCGTTATTGCGAGATCCGGGAGCGCCGGCGTTCAGCCGACCGGCCCGTTCCATTTCGGCCGGTGTCAGCGACACCTGGCAACCGCGCATGGGTCCGGCCAGGAACTCCAGCAAGTAGTCGACATTGGGGCGGTTGCCCCATTCCAGGGTGTCACCCTGGTCCTTGCCCCCCTTGGGCTTGGCCGAAGCCGGCGGAGCCGGGGGAGCGGTTTGTTGTTGCGAGCCACCAGGCCCAATGGTGCCCTGGGCCCACAGCGGCACCTCTTTTTCATCGGAAGGCGGATCCGGTTCGGTTTGAGGCGGTTCGGGGCGAGAGGGCTGGTAAGGTTCGTACTGCTCCTGCCGGCTCGGCTCCGGCCTCATCGGAGTGGAGGGACGAACGGGAGGAGGCGGGGCGTCGAACCCGCCGTCGGGGCGACCTCTTAAAGATGTGGGACGACCCGGAGCAGTGGAGGGGTCGTAGTCTCTTTGGGCGGGAGCCGGAGGTGTGTACTGCTGCGGATCGGGTAGAGGCTCGCCAATTTTCTGCACCCGCAGGGTGGTGAGGCCGACCTGGATTTCGTCGGCCACTCTGAGCAAGATGGAGCTGTGGCTATCCACACGAAAACGTCGACGCTGACCCTGCTCCAGCCGTTCGACTTCGATGATCTGCATGCTGTTTTCCGAGGCCAGAAGCCCGTAGGCTCCCTCTCGGCCTTGCCAGACGAACATTCCGATTTCACTGGGAAGGGTGGCGTCGTTCAAGAGCACGCCCTGGGCATCTCTCTCGTCGCCGCTGCCCTGTTTCTGGCCGAGCACCATGACCATGTCTTTTAAGGCGAAGGTACGACCCTGGTCCGGTCCTTTGGCCACCACCAGTTCATAGACCGGCGCACCGGCCATTTCCGTTTCCGGTTTCGGCTCCGGATGCTCGGTGATGGGAATCGTGCGGCGTTGGGCCGGTTCCTCGTAGGATACTTCCGGAGAGGGAGGCGAGGCCTGAGTGGGCTCCGACCAACTGTAGTCTTGTTCGGTCTTTTTTTTGAAGAGTTCGGTCCCCGAATCTTTAGGACTGGGCTCTCGCTCTTCCGGCGGCTGCCAACCAAAGCCCGAACTGCGACGCTTCTTCCGACTCTCTTCTTGAGGATCGTAAGGAGCGGAGCGGAGCGCCTCATCCAGTCGAGAGCTACGACGACTCCCCGCCGGGGCGGAAGGGGCCGGGGCCTCCGGAGAGGCCAGAATTTCTCGCTGCCGCTGTTTCTCTTCTCGCTCGGCGCGATGGCGTCGTTGCTCCTCTTCGTGCTCGCGCTCCACCTTGGAGAGCGCTTCCATAATCGGCTCGGTCATGGAGGAGCGTCCGGAGCGACCGGTGGCAGGCGTTTTCCCCCCCGGCGCGTCCTCGAGTTCTAAAATCAACAGACCCATCTGCACCCGATCTCCAGGAGCCAATAAGATCTTCTTGGTCGGCTTGCCGTTGACTAGAGTAGGATTGGTCTTACTTTTGTGTACCAGTTGGAAGCCGCCTTTGAGGGGCTTCCAGCTAAGAGTGGCGTGGTTGCGGGAAACGGTTGGCTCTTTAAAGAGCAGCTCACCGGCGGCTGGACGTTGGCCTTGCGAGGCTCGCCCCAGAATAAGCTCTTTCCCGTCCAATCTTATAACGCGATCGCGGCGCTCGCGCTGGCCGTCGATCACTCGAAGTTGTAGACCTGAACTCCATGACATTGTTCTCGAACTTTCGCAGCCCTCCGGGGGGCACCCTTCCTATTGGGTGGGAGCTTCTATTCTCTCTTCGGAGTAGAGCCGGTCACGGAGGAAATCACGGAACTCCGCAACCGAATCCGGATCAACAGCCGAGAGAAAGACAAAGGGATAGTTCTCCGATAGCTCCTGCCGTTGCTCTTCGCTAAGCAGATCGGACTTATTCAGGATGGTCACGGTGGGTATATTGTCCAGTGCCAAATCTCCCAATATCTCCTCAACGGAGAGAATCTTATCCGGAAAGTCGGGATTGGAGGCGTCCACGACGTGGAGCAAGAGGTCGGCGTCGCCCAACTCTTCCAGCGTGGCGCGGAAAGCCCGCGCCAATTCGTCGGGAAGCTCCCGGATAAAACCTACCGTATCGTTCAGGATGGCGTACTCGTCGTGACCCAGAAAGAGCCGTCGAGAGGTCGGGTCGAGGGTGGCGAACAAGCGGTCCTCGGCCAGAATGTCGCTGCCCGTGAGAGAGTTGAGGAGGGTCGACTTCCCGGCGTTGGTGTAGCCCACCAGGCTCACGATAGGAAGGCCGGAGCGGTTTCTGTGGCTGCGACGCACCCGGCGCTGCTTGGAAAGGTTCTCCAGCTCCTTCTCTAATTTTGTGATCCTGTCGCGCAGCCGACGTTTGAGAACCTCGAATTTCGTTTCACCCGGTCCCTTGGCTCCGATACCACCGGCCAACCGACTCAAGAAATCGTCCTTCATGACCAGCCTGGGAAGGGTGTACTTGAGCATGGCGAGTTCGACCTGGTGTTTACCTTCCCGGCTTCGGGCCCGCTCGGCGAAAATGCCCAGAATCAACTGGGTTCGGTCCCAGACTTCCAGCTCGCCGAAGTCGGAGATGGCTCGCACCTGGGAGCCCGATAGCTCGCCGTCCAGGATCATAAGATCGATCCCCTTCTGCATGCAAAGGATGTAGAGCTCCTTCATCTTGCCCTTGCCCACCACAAACTTGGCGTCGAGTTTGCGCCGGCGCTGCAGGATCGAATCCACCACTTCCACCCCAGCCGAGTCGGCCAACTCAGCCAGTTCGTCCATGGAATCCTTGAGCTCTTCCATGCGGCCGGTCGTCACCCCCACCAGCAACGCCCGACGCCGCCCTTTGGCGACCTTTCGACCCTTCTGGTTTCGTAGTGATTCCTGATACTCCGATTCCAGTGCCTTGATAAACAGGGAAAAGTTCTTTTGGAAGTCGTGAAAGGGGACCGGGTCTTCCACCTGCCATGGTTCGCCGTCGTCTAGCGCCGGCCGGAGGTGGGCCACCTGAAAGGTGTCGGGTAAGCCGTCCTGGTCAACCCCCACGACTCCCACCAGATCAAAACGAAGAAGCGCCAGGTCGGTCAGGTCGTCGTTGGAGATCGGTTCGCCGGAGAGGTGGGTGTGGACGTAACGGAGACCGCGGAACCGCTTGTCTCCGCCGCGAAAACGTCCGAAATCGGAAATTTCCAAGCCTTTCGCATCACCAACGAAGAGGTCGCGAATCTTGCCGTTTCTTTCAATAAGCAAGCCGATCTGGCGATTTAGCTCCCGGGACAGTTCACCGAGCCGGCGCGCGAGTTCGGCGCTAACCACCTCTTCGGGGCGCATTCGCCTTTGAGTAATTCTTTCTAGGGCTTTCAGCTGGCTGGGCTTGAGACCCTTGAGATTGCCGTTGACTTTGGAGATATGTAGGACCTTTCTACCGGGTTTGTAAGAAGTCGATTTCTCCGGCCTGCAGGCCGTATCCCGCTGAGGAACGAAATCAGATAGAATGGGATACTGGGGGCTAATGCATTCTTGGATGAGGAAGGTGCTTGCTTGACCCAAGTGCAGAGCGACACTTTTGAAGAACCGCTCGGACATATACTGGTAGTCGACGACGAGGAGGTCAACTGTGATCTGCTTCGGCGACGCCTGGAGCGAAAAGGCTACTCCGTAGATACCGTGGGAGACGGCTCCGGAGCGCTGGAAAAAATTCAGAACGAGCATTTCGACATGGTGCTGCTGGATATCATGCTTCCGGTGGTGGACGGTATTACCGTCCTGAAGACCATTCGAGAAGAGTTCAGTGCCAGTGAGCTGCCCGTGATCATGGTGAGTGCGAAAGACGACAGTGAGGGTATTGTGGAGGCCCTCCAGTTGGGAGCCAACGACTACATCACCAAGCCTGTCGACTTCCCCGTTGCTCTTGCCCGAATCGATACCCAGTTGTCTCACCGCCGGATGAAGATGGCTCTTCAGGAGAGCGAGGAGCGGTATGCGCTGGCTCTGGCCGGAGCCAACGACGGTCTCTGGGACTGGGACCTTCGGACCGACAAGATGTATTATTCGGCACGCTGGAAAGCCATGCTCGGCTTGACCGAAGACGAGCCTATCCTGAACACGCCGGAAGAATGGTTCGGACGGGTTCATCCTAACGATTTGAAAGCGCTCAAGGAGAGCATCGAGCGTCATCTGGAAGACGGTGACCTCCATTTCGAGTGCGAGTATCGCATTTTGCATCAGAGCGGTTCTTACCGCTGGGCTCTCTCCAGAGGCATGGCCGTCCGAGATGCCAAGGGTGAAGTTTACCGCATGGCCGGTTCACAGACCGACATCACCAACCGCAAGGTCTACGACCCGCTGACCGGGCTCCCGAACAGGATTCTTTTCATGGACCGCCTGGCCCACTCGCTCCGGCGGTTTAAGCGTCATCGTGAATACGATTTCGCGGTGCTCTTGCTGGATCTCGATCGCTTTAAGATTGTCAACGACTCGCTGGGCCATCACATTGGAGACAAGCTTCTGATCGAGTTGGCTCAGCGGTTGAACCTCTGTGTCAGAGACGGTGACACGGTGGCTCGTTTCGGGGGCGATGAGTTCACCATCTTGCTGGACGAGATCACGGACGTCAGCGACGCCACCAGGGTGGCCGAGCGGATCCAGGAAGCCCTCCAGTCTCCCTTTATTTTAGACGGCCACGAGGTCTTCACCTCGGCTTCCGTCGGCATCGCCCTCTCAGCTACCGGATATGAGATTCCCAATGACGTCGTTCGTGACGCCGACACCGCGATGAACCGGGCCAAGGCCCTGGGTAAAGCTCGTCACGAGATGTTCGACCGAGCCATGCACACTCAGAGTTCCCGCCGGCTTCAGTTGGAGACCGACCTGAGAAGAGCGGTCGAGCGGGAAGAGTTCGAAGTGTTCTATCAGGCCATCGTGGATCTGGCCGATGAAATGATCATCGGATTCGAAGCTCTGGTGCGGTGGACTCACCCCGAACGAGGGCGAGTTTTTCCAGACGAGTTCGTCGGCATTGCGGAGGAGACCGGATTGATTCTCCCCATCGACCGCTACGTCATGCGTGAGGCCTGTCGTCAGACAAAGGAGTGGCAAGAAAAGTTCGGACCCCTGAGTATCTCGGTCAATCTGTCGGCAAAGCAGTTTGCCCTGAGAGATATCGTCTACGTGATCGATTCCGTGCTCCAGGATACCGGTCTGGCACCCACCGACCTGAAGCTTGAGATCACCGAGAGTGCTCTGATGGACAACCAGGATTCGGCAGCGGAAATTTTTCACGAGATCAAAAAGAGAAACGTCCAACTCGGCCTGGACGACTTTGGAACGGGCTATTCCTCGCTCAGCTACCTCCATCGGTTTCCGCTCGACACCCTCAAAATCGATCGCTCTTTCGTGAGCCGAATGAATGAGTCGCCGGGAGAGCACGAAGCGATCGTCAGGACCATCGTCAACCTGGCTCAGAATCTGAAGTTCAAAACGGTGGCCGAGGGGATCGAAACGATAGACCAACTGCACTCGTTGCAAGCTCTCGACTGTCTCTACGGTCAGGGTTACTACTTTTCCAAGCCCATGCCCGCCGCCGAGGCTGAGCAACTTCTTAAGGAGAATCGTCAGAAGGCAAGCAGAACCGCCTAGGGAGAAGTCTTTAGGCGCAGCCGTTACTCATGGATCTGTTCAATCGATTTCTTGACCAGTCTGTGCGTCGCCGGGGGGTAGACTATCGTCGGCGTGCTCGAATTCTATTGGATACGAGCCTGGCGATCCTCGTCTTCAACGGTATTGCCGCGCTCTCGCTGTTTGGCCCACTCAAAGAGCCTCAGTTGGCCTGGGCAGCCCTGGTCATTTTTCTGGTCGGGTTGGCCGTGTTGCCGTGTCTCAGGCTGACCGGCTCGGTGAGCATCTCCGGCAACATCCTGCTGGCGCAGACCTGGGCTTTGCTCCACGTTCTCACTCTCTATACGGGCAAGCTCCAGGGGGTGCCGCCTGCCTGGATTGTCTTTCTGCCGATCCTGGCCATCTATATCTGCGACAAGAGCTCCTCTATCGTCTGGACGGTATTGGCCACTATCGAGATTCTCACCGTGGCGTGGCTGGCCCATCGCTATGGGCAGTTGGCCGGAGGTTCTCTCATGTTTTACTTGTCCATCCACCTTGGGCTTCTGACTCTGATGGTGTCGACGGCCTTTCTCAACGACCGCTTTAAAGCCAAGACCCTCGGGAGACTGTCCCGAGCCAATAGAGAACTCTCGAAAGCTCGCGACCTGGCTTTGGAGGCAAGTCGGGCGAAGACCGATTTCGTCACCAACATGAGCCACGAACTCCGGACTCCTTTGAACGTGGTGATTGGGTACAGCGAATTGCTGGCCGAGGATGTCGGGTCCGTGGGACCTGAACAGCTCCGAAGCGACCTCCAAAGAATCACCGACTCGGGCCAGCATCTTCTCAGGCTCATCAATGAGCTGCTTGAGTTTTCGCGTTTGGAGGCGGGCAAGCTCTCTCTCAGCCGAGAGCCGTTTCGGTTAGACTTGTTGATCAAAGAGCTGGTCCAAACGATGGAGAAGGAGGCTGAAAAGAACGGCAACTCCTTGCTGTTCAAGGACGAAACCGGACAGGCCGAGGGTTTGACCGTACTGACCGACCCGACCAAGTATCGACAGTGTCTCTACAACCTTCTTTCCAACGCCTGCAAATTCACTCAAGACGGCGAAATAGAGGTTTCTCTCAGGAAAGACTCGCAGAAGACACAAATCCCCGTCATTGTGGTGGAGGTTTCCGATAGTGGAATCGGTATGACGCCCGACCAGTTGCAGAGAGTCTTTGAACCGTTTGTTCAAGCGGAGGCCTCGATAGCTCGCCGGTACGGCGGCACCGGATTGGGGCTCTCGATGTCGCGCCGATTGGCCGAAGGACTGGGCGGTGAGCTATTGGGGTTCAGTGAAGAGGGCAAAGGAAGTCGATTTGTGCTTACCGTGCCCGATCTCTCGGAAGATTTTCGGGAAAGTGGCGATTTGAGCGAGGTCGGGGATACGGGCGAACTTGGTTCTCTTTCGGCGTAGGACTTCGGACTAAATCCTTAAACGACGAGGTTCGTCAAAGACTGTTCCTTCAACCAGGGGGAAGCGAAGAGAGTTGATAGAAATTCAATGCTCGCGACCGCAATCCGGGGTTTCGAGTTGAACCGGCCGCTAGGGTGTTGATGACGACCTCCTAGAGGTTGGAACGGGGCGAGATGAGGGTTGGAATGTTGTGGCGTGGAGCGCTACGCCGCAACGACGGGACCGAGGATTTTCGGTAGAAGGAGTTACCGGTACTGCAATAAAGCTCAGCAAGTTCGGCACGCCGTTGGTGTGTCGTGTCTTTGATTTGTCGCCCTTTTGAGGGGCGAAGCAGTACGGAAGTAATTTGGCAGACGGGCAGAAATCGGAAGCGAAGAAATCGAGCGGGGCCGCTAAATATAAGGCGGCCTACAAGAAGTCTCAGCTTTTAATTAAAAAGCTGAAGAGCAAACTTGAGAAGCTCGAAGAGTCGCACGAACAGCAGAGGGATCAGATTGCCGATTTGGAGCGTCGTTCGTCTGAGGGTCCCGCTTTGTCTGTTGATAGCTCGGATCTGCAGGCCGCGTACGAAGCTTCGGAGGCTGCCCGAGAGGCTCTGGAAGAGCAAGCCGAACTCGATCAAGAACGTCTCCAGTCGTTGGAGGAAGCCCTCGATGCCGCCCTTGAAGCAGCCGGCGAGAACGACGAACTCGACGAACTGACCGGGCTCTTAGAAGAATCTCGACAGGAGGTTGAATCCCTCAGGTCGCGGTTGGAGTCCGAATCGTCGCTGGTGGAAGACCTCTCCGAGCAGCTGATGGAGGCCCAGAATCAGCTGGAGGCGCTCCACGAAGCTCTGGAGATTGAAAGTAGCGCCGTCGCGGAATCGACCTTGGCGATCGCCGAGAAAGAAGCGCTCGAGGTGCGGGTCGTCGAGTTGGAGGGCCAACTCAAAGAGAGCAAAGAGCTGACCGCCGACCTGGAAGCTCTCTTGGACGAGCAAGAGTCGAAGATTACTCAGCTAGAGCAGCGACTGCTCGAAACGAGCGCGGAGACCGTGGATCCCGCCGTGGTGGACCATCTGGAGTCGGAGCTGGCCCTTAAGGAAGGCCAACTCGAGGTGCTGGAAAGCGAGATGGAAGGGCTGAAGTCCCGTCTCGCCGAGATGGAGCAAGAGGCGGTAGAGGCTGTTGACTCGGAGGAAGTCGAGGCTCTGAGGACTCGGGTGTCCGAGTTGGAAGAGCAGTTGTTCGAGCACGAGGAGTTGGTCGAGAAGCTGGCCGTCGTTGAGGACGAGGTGGCGACTCTTGAAGCTCAGCTGGCCGAGGCCAGGGCCGGTGAAGAGGCCCGAGCTTCGGAAGTCGAGGCCCTGGAGGCGCTGATGAGCGACGCTCCGGACGGCTCCGAAATGGACGAGCTTCGTCGCCGACTGAAAGCCGCCGAAGAGAATGAGCGCAACGCTCGTCTGGAGGCGGAAGAGTTCGCGGAGAAGCTGGAGCTTGCCAATCTTAAGCTGAAAGAGAACGAGCGGGAGGCCCAACAGCAGATCGAGGAGCTGTCCGAGCGGTTGGAACGGGTTTCCACCGAGCTCGAAGTCAAGGCTTCCGAGGTGGACGAACTCGAAGACGCTCTTTCCGAATCGGAAAGCCAGGTCTCGGCTCTTGCCGACGACGAGATCCCCGAGGGCGAAGCGGTGCGGGCGCGCCTGCAGGAGTTGGAGGCCGAAAGGGCTCGCACCACTCAGACGATTGCCACTCTCAAAGCTCGCTACGACAAACTGCGGGCGGCTTACGAAGAGCAGAACACCAAGGCCAAGGCCCTCAGAGAGCACCTTGTGGCAGCTCGCCAGAAAGCGGATGCTCAGGAGAAACACGCTTCTCAGTGGGAGCAGAAGGCCCGGGATCTGGAAAAGCGTATCGGCAACGCCCAGACTCTTGCCGAGGAAGCGGTCGAAGAGAAAGATATCATCCTGGAGCAGTTGGAGGAGCTGTCGGCCCTGCTGCAAGAGAAGGATGCCAATATCGAGGAACTCACCCAGCAGGTGTTGGCTCGTGACCAGGAGTCGGAGGAAATCGCCGTCGCTCTCACGGTCGCTCAGGATGAACGCGACGAACTGAGCACGACTCTCGATGCGCTGCAGGCGAAGTTCGATGAACAGAACAGAAGCTTAGCCCTCAGTCGGGAGAAATCCGAAAAACTAGAGATTCATCACCGTAAGAGCGTGGAGACGATCGAGGCTCTCAAAGCGCGATACGAACAGATGCGGTCGGCTCTGAAGTCCCATAAAGACAAGGCTCTAGGACTGAAGGAGCAGCTGGTCAAATCGCTCGAGAATTCTCAGACCCTGGCTCACCGGGTGGACAACCTCGAGGCCGCCAAGCAAGCTCTCGAGAAGCAAATAGAGTCGCTTCGGAGTTCTCTTGACGACTCGGCCCTCAAGTCTGAAGAGGATGAAGCGAGGCTTGCCGAGCGGGAAGAGGCTCTCGGGCACCTCCAGGACGAGAATCAGGAGCTTCAGGCCGAGCTTGAGTCTCGAACCGAAGAGCTTTCCGAGCTGGCGGACGAGCTGGCTCGAACTCAAGAGCGGCAGGTGGAGGCTGAGGCCCGGACCGCTTCCCTGCAGACTTCCTACGAAGAACTCCAGCAGGAAGCCGTGGACCTACAGGACCTCTTGGCCGAGCAGCACATGCAGTTTGCCGAGAAGGAAGCGGCTTTCGAAGAGGCCCAGAGTTCCGCGGACGCCTTGCGAGAGGAGCTCCGGCAGGCTCGTTCCGAGCTGGAAGAGATGTCGCAAGCCCTTCAGTTGGCCGACGACCAGCGCTTGGAAGCTGAAGTCCGCGAGAATGAACTGGTCACCCAGCGGGATGAAGCGGTCAAGGACAAGGCTGCCATTCGAGAGCGCATGCTCAGCCTGGAGAAGCAGTATAAGGAGAGCCGCGCTCGGGTCGAGGCGTTGGAGGCTGCTTTCAAGGAAGCTAAGGCGAAGCTGACCGCCACGGCCGAGAAGTATAGTTCGCTCCGCAGCAACCTTGTGGCTCGTCAGCAGGCCCTCGAGGCCGTCAAGCTGGAGCTGTCGGAAACCAAGCAGATGCTGGCCGGTCGCGATCAGGAACTGGACGAAGCCAGGGCGAGAGTCGAGAGCCTGAACGCCGAGCTCGAAGACGTCATGACCGTCAACGAGCAGCAGCAGCGAGAGCTCTTTAGCGAGCGAGAGCTGCATGCCACAGTGGCTTCCGAACTGGACGATCTGCGGATGGAGCGAAACGAGCTCGACGCCGCAATCACCGATATGAGCAGCATGGTCGAGGAGCGAGAGCAAGAACTCTCCAGCCTCACGGAGACGGTGGGTGCTCTGACGGAGGAACTTCAAGCACTCCGGCCCTTGAAAGAGGAGCTGATGGCTGTCCGCGGTCGAGCAGAGAGCGCCGAGGTGGAGTTGGCGCGTTTGCGGGAACAGTCCACGGAAGAGGGTGCCAGCCTGGAGGCAACTCAAGCTCGAGTGGCCTCGCTGGAAGGCGCGATCACGACAGCCGCCTCCAAACTGAAGTCAGCCAAACATCGCATCGGTCAGCTGGAGAGCGAGCTCAAGAAAGCTCGCTTTCATCGCGATCAGCTTTCCAAAGAGTTGCAACAGCGGTCCCAGCAACTCTCCGAGCTCGAAGGTCTTCTCTCCCAAACAGCCGAGGGGGCGGTGGAGAAAGACGAGTTGGTGGGTCAGCTCCAGAACCGCCTGAGAGAAAGTCGCGAGCGATGCGACGAGCTCGAATCCATCCTGACGGCCCGCGATCAGGAAATGGAAGACATGGCCATGGAGATCATGCGCCTTGGAGAGGCGGAGGACCAACTGGCCGGACGGGAGGCCGAGCTACAGACGCTGCGCCACCAGATGGAGGAAGTGCGGAGCCAGCTGGACCGTCAAGATTCCGATCTGGCCGAGGAGCTGAGTCAAGCCCGAGCTGAGCTGGAGAGTCTGCGAACGGAGCATCGCTCAGGCTCGGACCAAAGCAGATTGCTGACTCAGCAGCTTGAGGAAAAGTCCGACGAGATAGACCATTTGAAGGGTCGCCTGTCGGAGAGTCAAGCAGAACTCAGCGATACTCTGCAGGCTCTGACCAACATGGAGTCGGAGCTGGCGCTTCTAACCGAGACGGTCGAGCAGGTGGAGGCCGAGCGCGAGCAGGCTGAGAAGCGATCCGCCGAAGATCAGGAGGCTCTGGCCGAGGCCGAGAAAGAGGTCCGGAAGTACCGTGCCGGCGTGGAGGAAGCTCGGCACAAGCTGCGGGCGGTAGGAGAGCGATACGAAACTCTCAAGAGCTCCTACTTGGAGAAGCAAGCCGAGTTGGACAACCTCCGGCTTCAGCTTGACGAGTCCAGCGATGCCGATGACGCCCGCAAACAGGCTCTCAACGCGAAACTCGAGCAGATCCGAGAGCTGGAACAGAAGCTGGCCGAAGAGACGGAGAAGAGTCGAACTCTCGAGGAGAAGCTGGAGCAGGCGACCACCGAGAAACGATACGGCCAGGAGGAGATCGAAGAGTACCAGCAGGCCATGCACCAGCTGGAAGAAGAGATGGTGGCCCGGGGCGAAGAGGTCGAGGGGCTTCACCAGATGGTGGAGACGCAGCAGGCCGAGATCGAGGACCTGAGCCAGGAGATCGAACGGCTGGTCGGCTTCGAGAACCGATCTCTCGAACTGACCGCGGAGTTGGAGGCTACTCGCGATACCGAGTCTCGATTGCGAGAAGAGATCGCGGTGGAGCGAGGCAAGGTTTCTCGACTGGAAGAGAGCCTGGCCGAAGCGGTCGACCAGGGTGAGATCGCTCGCCTGAAGGCCGAGAATCTGCAGTCCGAGCTTTCCGCCAGACTCGGCCGTCTTAAGAAGCTTGAAACGAACCTCGGTAACGCCGTAGCTAAGCTCAAAGTCGCTAAGCGACATATTATCCATTCCGAAGGCCAGGTGGAGGCTGTGACCACTCGCAATCGCGAGTTGGTGGAGGAAGTGGAGAAGCAAGCTCGCCGTCTGGCCCAGTATCAGGTCCGGCTAGCCGAATTTGAGGGGCGTCAGGAGTCGGATTCGGCCACTTCCGAGCGTTTGCAGGCTCGTTTTGACGAGGCTAATCGCCGAAATGCCGAGCTGCAGCAGATGTTGGAGGAGCGAGACAAAGAGCTTGAGCAGATGATGACCGATCTGGCTCAAGTCAGCGATCAAGAGATCGAGTCTCAGTTTAAGACAGAACAGCTCAGCTTGCAGCTGAGAGAAGCCCGCGAACAGATCAAGTCTCTGGCCGAGGAGAAGGAGGCGGCCGAGGGCGGCCTGGAGGAAGCCAGGAATCTTGCCGAGACCTCGGCTCTTCAAGCTCAGAATCTACGTGACGAGCTCTCTTTAAGGGTCAAGAAGATACAGAAGTTGGAAGCCGCTCTGGGTGGGGCCGCGGGCAAGATACAGACCGCCAAGATTCACATCGCCAAGCTGGAGCAGCAGGTGTCGGCCGCCAACCAACGTTCCGAAGAGATGAGGGCCGAGCTGACCGCTGCCGCCTCCGCCGCCCGGCGTCAAGAGCAGCGGGTAGCCGAGTTGGAGAAGAGCAATCAACAGCTGGGCCAGCAGAAGGAAGGGATGGAAAAAGAGCTCGCCGAGGTGCGCCGGCGAGTCAATGAAACGGAGTCGATTCTCGGCTCGCGAGAAACGTCCGTCACCGATCTGCAGAAGAATTTGGCGGCTCGGGAAGTCGAGCTTTCGGAGTTGCGGCGGCAGTTGAGCGAGCGCGACGAGCATGTCGACTCCTTGCAGGTGGAAGTCTCCGCTCTTTCAGAGTTGGAAAGTGAAATCTCTCGGCTCCACGACCAGCTGGAGGAGGCTCACTCCTTGCGAGATGCCGTCTCCGGGCAGTTGGAGAATGAGACCCGTCGAGCCCAGATGCTGGAGAGCGAGCTAGAGCAAAACGAAGAAGCTCGACTTGCTCTGGAGATGGAGAGGGACAACCTCAAAGAACAGCTCTCCTCGAAGGTCGGCAGACTGGCGAAGCTGGAAGCCACCCTGGGAGCGGCCGGGGCCAAGCTGCAGGGCGCGAAGTCCCGACTGAAAACACTGGAAGAAGCCCATTTTCAAGCTGAACGGGAGAAGCAAGCCCTTCAGAGCACCATTCAACAAATGCGCGACGACCTGCAGGACAAGGCTCTCGTCGAGCACCAACTTCGCGACTCCGTCAATCATGGCCAGGCCACCATCGCGCGGCTGGAAGACAAGTTGGAACGGCGCAACCTTCGCATCGAAGATCTCGAATCGGAGATGCGCCAGAGCAATATCGAGACTCAGAAAACCGAGTCCGAGCTTCTCCACATGGCGGAGTTCGAGACCAAGGTCAACCTGCTGGAAGAGAGGTTGGAGGAGTCCTCGCGGGAGCTTCGGCAAGCTCAAGAAGAAGCCCACGAGTGGAGGCGCCGCGCTCAGGATTTTGAAGACGAACTGACCGCTGCCCACGATGCCGCTGAAACGGCGGAGTTGCAGAGCTCTCACCTGCGTGAGGAGCTTGGGGCCAGGCTGGATAAGTTGGCTCGTCTGGAGCAAGCTTTGGGTGCTGCGGCGGCCAAGCTGCAGACGGCCAAGGTTCGTATATCAGAGCTCGACGCCAGTCGCAGCTCGGCCCTGGAGCGTTGCCGTGATCTGGAGGCGGAACTGACCTCTCGCGGCCAGCTGTTGAGCCGCGTCCGACACGAGATGGCCAGACTTGGCTCCAGCCACGAGAAGCTTGCCGAGGTTCGTTCCGAAAACGAGCGTTTCAAACGCACAATCGAGGACCTGGAGCGGGAGCTCCGCGACCGCTCCAACCGCCTCGATGAAGCTCTGGCCAAACAAGCCGATCTGCGGGCTCAACTGGATCACCAGAGTATCGAGATGGAGGGTGAACAGGAGCTGCAGATTCAGCTCCGCGAGTCTCGAGGTGAAGTCGCACGCCTGGAATCCGAGCTGCGCAGTAGAACCGAAGAACTCAAGGATCTTCGCCAGCAGCACAAAGACCAGGCCGCCACCTTGGACGAAATGGAGAACCTCCTGGAAGAGAAGGAGGTCGAACAAGAGCGTCTCCAGATTCAATTGGAGTCGCTGGATAGTTCCAAGGAAGAGTTGGCCACGCTGCAAGCGCGGTTGAAGGAGGTCCTGGCAGAGAAGGCCGAGGCCGACAAACGCGTCGCCGAGTTGGAACGAGCTCACCACGAACTGGAGAGTAAGCTGGCCGAACATTCCGGTCGAGCTGCCAACGATGACGTTCGATTAAGTCACCTCCAGGAAGAGCTCTCCAGTCGACTGCAACGGGTGGCCAAGTTGGAAAAGACCGTGGGAGAAGCGGTTTCCAAATTGCAGATTGCCAAGAAGCGCATCATCGAGTTGGAAGAGGCGGCGCGCTCTAGCTCCGACAAGGCGAATCAGTCCAAAGAAAAGACCGACTCTCTCACCACCGAACTCGCCGGAGTACGCGAGCAGCTGGCTGAAGTCAGTAAGCGTCTTAAGGAAAAAGAGTACGCGTACTCCGAACTGGAAGACACGCTCGCTTCCCAGCAGCGGAAAGTCGACGACCTCCAGGAAACTTTAGATGAGCGTGAAGCCCGCCTGGAAGAGTTGGAAACACGAGCCGAGCAAGGAGACGCGGCCGAAGCCGTCGCTGGGCGCGCTCGCGATCTCGAGCGTCAGCTCTCCACCATGGCCGCCAACAATAAGCTCTTGGCCTCTCAGCTCGAGCAGCTTAAGGGTCGCTGGCACGAAGAGGGTGAGCAGAGCGGTAAGCTGCAGGAGTTGGCTCGCACCCACGAGCTACGGGCTCAGCATCTCGAGAAACAGCTGGTCGAGTCTCAGTCGATGGTCTCCAAGCTGCAAGAGAAGCTCGGCACGGCCGCCGCCAATATCAAGGCGGCGAAAGGGCGAATCGAAGCCCTGGCAGCCACTCGTCAGGAAAATTTAGAGAAGCTCCGGACTTTGGCCGAGCAGCTGTATGAGAAGCAGAGTGAGGCCGAGCGCCTACAGTCCGAGCTGGAACGCAGCCAGAGTGCCAGGGTGGCAGAGCGAGAGATCTTACTCAAGCTCCAGGCTCAAAACAACCAAATCAAAAAAGAGATGGCCCGGCTCCAATCGCTGGAGTCGACTCTGGGGCAGTCTGCCGACGAGCTAGGAGAGAAGCTCAGCCAGGCTCAGGAGTTGAACGAGAGCCTTCGTCAGGAACTGGACGAAGAGAAGACTCGAAGAGCCGAGTTGGAAGCCGAAGTCGCGGAACTCCGCAAAGAGACCGAAGCTCTCGCGACTTTAGAAGAGTCGAAGAACCGCTCTCAGGTAGAGATCGCGAACCTGAAGGAAGAAAACGCGCGCCTGGAAGCGGAAGTCCAAGAACTGGAAAGCCAGCTGAGCCAACTCCACCAGTCCACGGAGATGACCGGGCTCCAGCAAGAAAGTCTTCAGTCGGACCTGGAGGCCAAGAACGAGCGGATCTCCGAACTCGAACAAGAGGTGGCGAATTTAGCCGGCCAACTGGAGGACTCACAGCAGGTGGTGAGCCAGCTGGAGATGGACCTGGAGTCCTCCTCGGAACAGGCCGCCTTCCTTGAGAAGGAGCTGGAGCAGCTGTCCCTGGCAATCGAAGACCGCTCGGTAGAGGAGTCGCTCACAAACGATCTTCACCAAGCCAGAGCCGAATTGGCGGCCAAGGCTAAGGAGCTAGATTCCGCTCGCTCCGAGGCGGTCGATCTGTCCCAGCAACTTCAGGAGCGGGAGACGGAGATATCCGACCTGCGCCAGGAACTCGCTCAGAATGTCGGCCTGGAGAGTCGTTTGGGCGAGACCCTGATGGAGGTTCAGGAGAAAGAACGAGAAGTTCGCAAATCGCTCCAGGGAAAAGTCGAGGAAAACAGATCTCTTCAGCAGCAGTTGGCTGCCGCTCTCGATAGAGCTGAAACCTCCGAAGTCAAGTTTTCCAATCTCGAAGAGGAGCTCAGCCGGCGTATCGGTCGAGTGACCAAGCTGGAAGCGCAGCTCGAAGCGTTAGGCAACGAACTGCAGGCCTACAAAAACGAAGTTGCCAAACATCGAGCCGAAGAGAGTGCCAGTGAATCGGCCAACGAGCTAGAGAAGGAACGGCTTCGCGAAGAGTTGCGAAAACTCGAGCGAGACCGCGACGTGCAACTCGGACTCATCGAGAGCCGACTCAAGGGCGAAAAGGAGAAACTGGAAAGCGCGCTCTCTACCCTCCGAGCTAAGGTGGAAGAGACCGAGGCGCAGCTTCGCCACACCGGTGAGCGAGCTCAACAAGCCGAAGAGAAGGTCGCGGAACTGGAGGCCAGACCTCCCGTGGCCGCTGCCGGTGACGGGGGCGAGCGGGAGCAGGAGCTAGAGGCTCAGATCGAAGAGCTGAACGCTCAGTTGGAAGAGCTCGTCGCGGAGACCGGCGAACTGTCGGCTGCCGAGACTATCGCGATGAGTAGGGCGGCTCGGGCCGAGCGTGTGGCTTCCGAGCAGACTCAGACGATCGAAGGGCTTCGACAAGAGCTTGCTCGCCTTCAGCAAGCCATGGGCGATCGGCGCGAGACGGAAGGCGTAGCCGCGGAAGCTTCCGGAGAGCGTGAGCAGCTACTCGCCGAACAGATTCGGAAGATGTCCGAAGAGTTGGAGGCGGCCAAGGTTGAGCGCCGTCATGCCGAGGAGGCGGTGCAGCATCATCAGAGCAAATTCACCGACCTGAACGAGCAACTCGAAGTGTTGAAGATGGCCCTCGAAGAAAAGGACAACGAGTTCCAAGTCATCGCCGACGCCCTGGTGGAAGCCGAAGAAGCCGCGGCCCAACTCGAGCGCGAGAAACAGGCTCTCACAGAAGCGGGTTCGGCTGCTCTGCGACAAGAGAATGAGCGTTTGACGCAAGAGATGACCAAGCTTCGTCAGGCTCTTTCGGCTGCTGAACGGAAGGAAGGAGCGCGAGACAACGTGGAATCGGCGCTCCATACCCGCGATAAAGAGATCGAGGAGCTTCAAGCCGAAGTCCAGCGATTGCAGGAACAAGTCTCCAGGGATGGCTCGTCGAGTAACGGAGACGGCGCGGACGGCGGTGGCCGGGTGGCCGAACTCGAAGCGGAACTTGCTCTTTCCCAACGCAAGCTCAGTCGCCTGGAGCAAACCATTATTCGGTTGAAGGGTCGAGGATAGAGCCTCCCCCCGGGAAAATTTCCTTGGGGAAGGCTTGGTTCGATTAAGGAGGAAGACTCGGGCATGCTCTTGTGGGATACATTCTTCGACGCCGGGGAAGCCCAGCTAAAGAAGGGTAAGTACGGCAAGGCGGAACAGCTGCTTAAGAGCGCGCTGGGGGAAGCAAACTCCTTTGAACCCGACGATCCGCGCTTACTCAAGACCCTCTTGGCGTTGATCAGTGTCTACCAATCCAACAAGCGCCCCAAAGAGGCCGAGCCCCATCTTCGAAGAGCCGAGGAGCTGATCAGCCCTCCCACCACGGTCGAACCGTCCGCCCAGTCGGATGTCGTGCGTGCCCAGCTGAAACAGCTGGAGTTCGAGGATCCGGACCCCCACGCCGAGACTGCCCTACGAGAGCGTTTGGTGAACATCTGGGCCGAGGCCGGTCCGGAGTACCAGGACCAGCTCTTGCAAAGTCTGCTTGAGCTGACCAATTCACAACGGGAGAGTTCCGACGAAGAATCGGCTCGTGAACACCTGATGAGAGCTCTCAAGGTCGCCGAGGAACTCGGTGGGGCCCACTCCGAAGCGGTTGACCGAATGCTTGAGCTGGTCATCGAGTCGTTTATCGTTTCCCAGCATTGGCAGCAGGCGGAAGGGTATGGCACCCAGCGCCTGGAGGTGCAGACGGCGCTCTACGGCGAGGACGATCCGCGGCTCGCTCCTACGCTGGCTACCCAATCCACGGTTCTTGAAAAGCAACGTCGGATGCCGGAAGCTCTGCCGCTTATCGAACGCGCCGCCTCGATTCCCGGAGATGACCGGACCTTCTACTATCTGAGCTTCGCCGAAGCTCTCCTGAGAGCGGGTACACCGGCGGAAGCGCTGGCCAAACTGATCACTTTAGAGAAGGCTCACGTGCAGGGTGACCTGGCCGGTCGCTATGAGATCCTTCTCCTGAGAGCCTATCAGGGAGTCGAAGATTGGGATGCCCTTCGGGAGCAGGCGGAGAGGATCGCCGCCGACCCGGAAAGCGAACCGGCCGCCCGGTTGGAAGCGTTGGTCACCACTTGCGAGCTCTTCGATACCAGAAGCGAGTCCAATCTGGGCCCCTACCTGGATGAAATTCTGGAGCTGGATTCGGAAGCTCTGGACGACAACGGCCCCCTTCTCGCGAGGATCGGCAGTCTGGCCCGAACGGTCGGGCGTCGTGACCTCTCGGAGGAGTATTACGATCGAGCCATCACCGCTCGCACCCACGACCTGGACCTGCAGGATCCACGCTCCGTGAAAACTTTGTTTGAGCTGGGGACCATTCAGGAACGACGCCGGCTTCTGCCCGACGCCGTCTCCAGTTGGGAAAAATCGCTGGAGTACCTTCGGCGCCACAACGGTCAGGTAGACACCCCGGCCGAAGAGCGTCGGATGCGCATTCAGTTGGTGGAAAAGCTCGCCGAAATCTACATCCGCCAGAAGCGATGGGAAAGGGCCGAGCAGGCTTGGCGGTCCTTGGTCCGGAGCACTCCGCCTTCGAGCACCGAGCATGTGAAGGGCCGGTTGGGGCTCACCACTGTCTATACCGGACAGGAAGAGTCGTCCAAGGCGCTCGAGTACCTTACCAGCGCCGATTCGTCGATGTTTGACGAGTCCCAATGTGGACGCTTTCTTTCCGATACGGCTTTCTTACTCGAGATTACGAACCTGGTGGAGCTAGGTCGACTTGAAGAAGCGGTGAAGAAACGTGATTTTCGATTCTCTCGCCGCGGTGGGACCCACGATTGCTCTATCAGCGAACTTTACGCCTCGGCACTCATCGCCCGCAAGAATCGGGACGAGAGCCGGATCAAAGAGGATGGGAGCGAGCTCCTCAAGCAGAAACCTCGCGGCGGTTCCGAGCAACTGATCGTGTCCAAGTTCTACACCCTGGTGGCCGAGAACAACGCCCGTTACTTCCCTCCGGAGCCGAAACCGTTTGATCTCACCGCATTACAAGCCTATGAAAAGGCTGTCTACTGGGCTATCGAGGCGAATGGAGAACTCGACCTCACCGTAGCCGAGTTGTACGAGGATGCCTCCAAAGCGGCCGTAGCCGAGTCTTCCTGGGACGTGGCCGAGGAGTATACTCGAAAGTCGCTGGAGCTCTACGAGACTCTGAAAGGAGCTCGCACGAACCTTCTCCTGCCCTCTCTCCAAAGACTGGGAGAGCTGCAACTTGGGAAAGGGCTACTCGACGAAGCGGTGGAGTCTCTGGACCGAGCTCTCGCGCTGGCCGGTGCACACCTCAAGCCATACGACGTCCAGGTTCGAGAGCTGCTTCGCTCTTTGGTGGAAGCCCATCGGCGCCGGGGAGAGTTCGAGGAATCCCGCAAGCACCTTGAGCAACTGCTGGAGCTGTACAGCAGCTACGACGAGTTGGGAGTGGAAGGAAAGCTCGACGACCTGCTGCGAGGCATCCGTTTGCTGCTGGGTGACGAGGGCGATCACAAGCATACCCTGGCCGCCTATCTGGATGAAGCCACCGAACTGGCGGTGGCTCGCGGGGCGGTGGCCGAACTCAGCCTGGCCTTCTGTCTGGGCCAGAAGGCTCGGCTGATCTGCCCGGAGGCTCCCGACCAGGCCATCAACCTTCTTCGCAAACAAGCTTCCACTCTGGAGCCTCGGGAAGAAGCGCCCGAGTTTACTCCCGATCAACTCCTGTTGGCCAGATTGTTGCTCTATCGAGGTCAACCCAAGGCCGCTCAGGCGGTTCTCAATCGACTTTACGGTGAAGAATCCGTGCCGCTTCGCAAACCGGAGTGGGAGCGTGAGGCCCAGGTTTTGCAGGCTCGAGCTTGGCATCAGCTTCATCAGTTCGATCTGCTGGGGCAAAAGGTTGACGACCTTCTGATCCTGGTGGGGGACGACGAAGCCGTTTTCCAATCGAGGAAGGCCGAAGTCCTCGCTCTCAAGCTTTTTCTCCATCACTACCGCCCCGACCTGATTGGCGAAGAAGAAGCTTCTACCGCTTACGCGGAGCTGGACTCGATGATGGAGTCCGCCGATTGGAGCCAGATGGCCTCGATGCACGAGTATCGAGAACGTCGCAATTGGGAGCTGGCTCGATTCTCCTTTGAGACGCGCAAGCTCGCTCCTCAGGCTGCGGTGGGTAGGCTTATCGATCACCTCCATCTTTTGCGCGATCAAGCTTACAAGTACCCCAACGCGGTGGCCGACGGACTGGTCTTCATCGCCCGCCTGACGGAGTCCATGGGAGACCTCGAACAGGCTTATCACGAACTGACCGAGGCACGTCAAATTTATGAGAAGAACGGCGATGACAGCAGTCTGATCAGAGCGCGGACCTTAGCCGAACAGGGTCGACTCGCCGAAGAGTTGAGGGCCTACGACGCGGCTGTGGAAGCCTACACCTCCGCCACGTCAGGTCTTGAGACCCACCTCGGCAACAGGCATCATACGCTGATACCTCTTCAGCTAGGACTGGGCAGACTGGGTCGCAACATGCGAAAGCTCGACGCGGCCGAATCCGCTCTAGACCAGGCTCTTCTGGTCATCCAGGAGACGGACGGCGAGGTCCCGATCTCGCTGAGGAGCGAAGTCCTCCGCGAACTAGCCTATCTCTACTCCGACCTCAGCCGGACCCAGGAAGCTCGGCAAACCTGGCTCACACTGCGAGACATCTGGGAAGATACAGGCGAACTTTTGCCCACTTCCTGGGTCAAAGATTTTGGCCTGGCCCTGGTGGCCGACGACGCCTTTGCCGAGGCCCTCCAATTCTTTCTCGATACGCTGCCCCTCAGGCTCGATCGGGGCGAAGATGCTCTCTTGGTCGAACTCTACGCTCACTGGTTGGAGTTGACAAAAGAATGCAAACCGGTCCCTCTGGCTCGGGACAGCGCCGAGCACCTCCTGGAAGTGAGAGAGGTCATCTTCTCCTTGCTGGGTGAAGAGCCGAGCCCGGACCTGGAGAAGCTCTGGTCAAGAGTGCTCGTGGGGTTTGCCGAACTTCACCTGGCCAATCTCTACGACGGGTCTGAGACCGTCTCCAAAGATCTGGAGCGGGCGCTGAAGCTGCGTGAGACTCACTACGGCTCGGAATCGACGCTAGTGGGCGACGTCCTGAGTCTACGAGCCGAACTGGCTTTCAACAAGGACGATCTTTCCACCGCCGAAAGCTGCTTGACCCGGGCCCTGAATATCGTGGAGTCAAATCTCGGTCCCGATACCTGGGAAGTGGCCGAGATTCTGTTGCGTCTGGCCACGGTCTATTTCCGCAAGCACCGATTCAGTCCGACCGAAGCGGTCCTCCAGCGGACTCTGGAACTGTGTCGTACTCTGCTGGCCGACAACGACCAACGGTGGATCAAGGTGTGTCACTTGAGAGGGAAGCTGTCTCTCGAGCTGGGTCGCCCGGCCGAGGCTTTCAGCTCGTTGGACCGGGCTCTGACTCTGTGCAAGAAACATCTTCAGCCTCCAGGGCGGTCGCTTTTGGTGGCGGCTGGTCGCTCGTGCTTGCTGACCGAACGTTCCGACCGCGCTCTGGAGTTGTTTCTCAAAGCGGAAGCCCACTTTTCCGAGAAGCCCGAAGAGTGGGATGAAGAGACCGAGGAGGTCAAATTGGCCCTCGGTGAGTTGCTGCTGGAACGGGACCAGTTCGAAGAAGCAGGCGACCGCCTTTCCAAGGTCCTGACCCAGCAGGAAAAGCGATTCGGTTATGGGGATCCTCGTCTGGGGCGGGTCTACCGGGCGATGGGACGGACGGCCAGCGGAATCGGCGAGCTGGACAACGCGGAGGACCGTTTGGAAGTGGCCCTGGCTCTTCAAGAGGAAGACCTGTTTAGTCCTCTGGACCTGTTTACCCCGTTCTTCAGGTTGGCCGTCTTGTATCGAGAGCAGGGCTCGGAAGAGCGAGCCACCAGCCTGCTCGAGGAAAATCTTGAACGAGCCAGACCTACCGGTCGACACGAAGAGATCGCTCAGATGTCGCAACTGCTGGCTGAGAGCTGCGAGCGCCGCGGCGACATGGAAGCGGCCGAGGAGTCCTGGAAAGAAACGATCGACAATCTGGAGAACGCTCTCGATGTGGGATCGGGCGACAGCCACCAGCGCATCTACACTTTGCTTCTCGAGCCTCTCGACCGACTGGCCAAGCTTCTCACTTCCGCCCGCAGGTATACGGCCGCCGAAGAGCTGACCAAGCGCCGACTGAAGTTTACCCAGCTTCTCAAGCCGCCTCAAGTGGAAGTCTCGGCGGTGTTGTTCGATCTGGCCGAACTTTACCGGGTTCAGGAGCTGTTTTCCGAGTCGGAAGAGCTTCATATGAAGGTCTTGCAGACGCGAATTTCCGAACACGGTGCGGCCCACCCCGAGGTGGCTCAGAGCTTTCGAGCCATCGGCCAGATCATGTTGAGCCAAAACGATGTCGAAGGGGCCCGACTGAATCTTTCCAAAGCGCTGGAGCAGCAGACTGCGCAACTGGGGGAGAGACATCCGGAGCTTGCCGAAACGCTTTTCTCTCTCGGCGATCTCGCTCTCCACGAAGACAAATTCGCCGATGCGGAAGAGTTCTATCGAAACGCTCTGACCTTGCTAGAGGAAAACTTCGGAGAGGAAGATTTCCGCACCGCCAAGGCTTGGACTGCGTTGGCACGTCTGTATGAAAAGCAGCAGCAATGGTCGAGAGCGGAGCCGCTTTTGGGTCGTGCCGTCGAGTCGGTGGAAGCGGTTCTCGGACCCAGTCACTTGGAGGTGGCCGACCTCCTGGAAAAGACGGCTCGTGTCTACCTTGTTTGCGGCCATATCGATCAGGTGGCCGAGCCGCTTGAGCGCTCTTTGACCGTGAGGGTTGAGCAGCTGGGCGAACAGCACCCGGCCACCGCTCGGGTCCTAAAACTCCAGGCCGATCACAACGTGATGTTGGGAGATATGAAGACGGCGAGAAGGCTCTATGCGAAAGCCGATGCCATCATATCCGATTACCACGGAGTCGACTCGTCGGTCCGATTTCCCTATCGTTTCGCTCTGGCATCGACCCTGCGTAAGTTGGGAGAGTACGATCAGGCCGAGAGTCACCTCGAAGTCATGTTGGAACAGCTTACGCACGACGATGAGGAGTCCGAACTGACGAAGGCTGACTTGCGGGAGGAGCAGGCCTATCTCCACCTGGCCCAGGGTCGAATCCAAGACGCTGAGCTTGCTGTGAAAGAAGCTCTGGATACCCGCAGTAAGTTTCTGTCTCCCAATTCCGAGGGTGTTAGCTCCGCCTTCGAGGCGCTGGCGCGGATCCACCACGCCGACGGCAGAATGGTCACGGCTTCGGCCCTCGCCGAGCGGGCTTTGGACGCGCTGGAAACGGAAGACGAAACGACCGAGCGAAGAGCTTCCGCGATCATCAGCAAGGCTCGTATCGAGACACTCCTGGCTCAGGTAGAGTTAGATCAGGAGGCGGAGGCTGCGGCTACGAGTCACGCCAACACAGCTCTCAACCTTCTCCGCGACCTCTTAGGAGACCAGCACCCCGAAGTGGCCGGAGTGATGCACCTGCTGGGCGAGATTGCGCTTTCCGAGCAAAAGCTGGAGAAAGCCGAGGGCTATTTCGACCAGGCCATGGCTCGATGGGAAGCCTTTTACGGAGGCTCTCATCCGAGAGTCTGCGAAGCGGTCAGCAGCCTCGCCAATCTGTATCAACGTCAGGGAAGACTCACTCTGGCCGAGCAGTTTCACCAGCGAAATCTGGGCGCTCTGGAAGGTCGCTTCGGCACCGACAGTCCGCTTTTGGTGGATACCTTGCTAGGTCTGGGAAAGCTGTGCCGCTCTCAGGGCAACGTCACTGAAGCTGCCGGTCATCTGAAGCGGTCCGCCGAGATTCAGGGCGCTGTGTCAGGCGGCGGTGCCGGCCTCAAGATGGCTGAAGTTCTCCACACTCTGGCCCTGGTGTATCAGGACCAACGGAACTTCATCGCTGCCGAGGCTCTCCTCAAGAAGGCGCGCGACACCCGCCAGCAGTTTGCCGACGAGGACAGCTCGGCCATCGCGGAATCGAACCTCGCCCTGGCTCGCCTCTATCGTACCAGCGGCAAGCCGGTAGAGGCCGAACCCCTCCTTCGCACGGTACTGGATTGGCGCTCGGAGCGACTCGGGGAAGACCATCCCGAGGTGGCTTCGTTGTTGCGTGAGATGGCCGAACTCTACGCCGACCAAAACGAATATCTGAAGGCCCAATCTCTGGTCCGGAAGGCTCTCGGGATATATGGTGAAGCCCTCGGCCATCGCAACTTGGAACTGGTCGGGCCGCTGCGCCAACTGGCGCGGTTGCTGGAGGCCTCGGGCGATACGGAAGAGGCCGAGAAGCAGAGAAAGCTGGCCGAGGAGTTGATGGGCGCCGGTTAGTGAGCAGTCCGGCTTATTCCGGGTGTTGAAGCCGATATTCGATCTGTCTGATCATCCCGAAAAAAAGTCGAGCTTCCCAATCTTCGAGCTGCGCCTTCGCGGCCACAGCCTCCAGTTTCACCATTTCCTCCTCCAACGTCGAGCGATGGTGTGGGTAGCCGACCTGAGCGAGTAGCTCCCTGCAACGCTCCATCAGATCCCGAATTCTTTCCGGTGAGGCCGGCTCTTCGTGCCTATTTTTGGGAGGAGGAGGGCTGTCGGTCGATCGATTGCGACCGATCCACTCGTAGAGAGTCACGGTGACGGCGTGGGCCAGGTTCAGGCTGCCGTCGGCCGCCACCACCGGAATCTCAGCCGAGCAATGACAGGCTTTCAGATGTTCGAGCGAGAGCCCGCTCTCCTCGTTGCCAAAGACGAAAGCGAGGCGCTGATCGGGAAGGTCGGGGAGAATCTTTTCAGCCAGAAGTGGCAGGTGATAGTGCTTATGCCGGGAGCGACCTTCCCGCCGGGAGAGAGCCACCGCAAAGGTGATATCCTTGAGAGCGGCGTGAAGGTCGTCAAAGACCTCGATGCCGGGGAAGACACGCTGACCGTAGCAAGCCCATTTCCTGGTTTCCTCGTCCACCTCGCAGCGAGGTGAAACGAGACGAAAACCGGAGAGTCCGAAGGCGGCGGCGGTGCGGGCCACGGCACCCAGATTGGCGGAACCCATCGTCTCCACCAGGACGACCACGGGGAGTTGTCGGCTCACGAAGGCGACATATCCTCGTAGTCCGGACTGGGAATGGGAGGCTTGGGTCGACGTGGGATCAAGTCTTCCACACTGTGGCGGAGGTGTTCTCGGGTCGCTTCATACCTCTCGCGGGCTTTTTCCAGCTCCTCGGTCAGCGCTCGAACTTCTTCCACTCTATCCTGGAAGACTTCATCCTTAAGGTCCTCAGTCCCGTAGCACGCCACCACCCGATGACCCAGATCCAGCAAGCACTGATTTCTGCGATCGTCCAACTCTTTCACCAGCGAAGACAGCTTTTGAACTTCCACGGTCTCGAGAGCTCGGCTCTTGATGAAGTCGAATCCTTTTTTGGCAGAATCGCCTATACGGTCCATGAAGCGTCCTCTCCGCGAGCCGGGTGGGCAGGTGGCCGGGGCCCAACCCAAAATGTTTGGACCAATGCATTTGGCACCGGACTCAAGAGACCTTCGAGGATGAAACTAACCCTCGTCTTAGATAGCCTTGAACACACTGACCGACTGGCTGAACTGATCGGGAAAGAGGCGGAAGAAGGTCAATTTCTGGCTCTTTGCGGAGAGCTGGGGGCGGGAAAGACGACCTTCTCTCGCGCCCTAACCCAGGCTCTCGGCTGTAGGAAGCTGGCAACGAGCCCCACCTTCTCCGTTTTGCAGCATTACGAGGGGGGTCGGCTCCGAGTCTTTCACGCCGATCTCTATCGGCTCGGCTCGGAGGATGAAGTGTATGATCTCGGTTGGGATGAGTTTCTCGAGGAGTATTCGACGGGCCTGATGATCGTCGAATGGGCCGACAAATTTCCGGCCGTCTTGCCGAAGGATAGACTAACCATGAACTGTGGCTATGGTGAGGACCTGGACAAGAGAACTTTTCGGCTAGAGGCTCAAGGTGCCAGGTCCGGCAAGCTGTTGGAAAAGATAGGTGAGTCATGGGATATCTAGCCCTCGATTGTACGGGGGAGACCTACAGTTGCGGTCTTCTTACCGAAGGGGGGCGGTTTACCGAAGTGAACGGCCTGAACCCTCGGCGAGCGTTACTGGACCTGCCCGCCCACGTGGCTCATCTGATGAGTCTTTCGAAACTGAGCTACCGTGAATTGAAAGGAGTGGGTGTGCCGCTCGGCCCCGGCTCCTTTACCGGGGTTCGCCTGGGGATCACTCTGGCCAAAACCATCGCTTTCAGTAGTGGTTGTGGAATGTACGCCGTGGACACACTGGAGTGTTTGGCAGACCGATACAGAGGCTTCTATTTATCTCAGGAAGGCTCCCTCGCTGTGGCTTTGGACGCTCGCAGAGGGGAGCTTTATTGCGGAATCTTTTCGACTGACCAAGGAAGCCCTATCCTCTCGACGGGAGTCAGGGAGCCCCAGTTGTTTCGACAAGAGCTCACGAAGAGGCGAGATGTGCTGGCCCTGGTTGGAGCGGGTTTTGCGGCCTATCCCGAGCTGTTACCTCAGGGGTTTCGAGGACCGGTCGCGACCGGACGGGCGGAAACCGCACTCTCGATGTACTCTTTGGCGCTTCGAACTAGGGAGAGTGCTCAGGCAGGCTCCTTGACCGCTCCCGGTCTCGTTTCTCCGGCCTACCATCGAGAGGCTGATATCCAGGTGTCGGGATGATCCGTCGAGCCCTGGAAGACGATATCCCCCTCATCCAGGAATGGGAGCAAGAGGCTTTCGGATTGACCTGGGACCGGGTAACTTTCCTGAAAGAGTTGCGCAGAGAGAACGGCTGCACGGTGGTGGCCGAGCAGGAAGGCCGGCCGATCGGCGCGGCTCTTCTCGTGTGGGCCGCCGACGAGGTTCAACTGAACTCCATCGTCGTTGACAGGGCCTGGCGGGGGAGGGGCTTGTCGAGTCGATTTCTGGGCGGGCTGATGTCCTGGTGCCAGAGTCGCCGCTTTAGCTGGATGACCCTGGAAGTGAAGTGGAACAACCAGGCTGCTCACGCTCTCTACAGAAAATTCGGCTTCGTGACCACGGCCTGTCGACCAGGATACTATTCCGATGGTCAGGATGCGCGTCTCATGTGGGCCGGCCATCTCAATTCGCCGCACTATAGAAAGCTCCTGAGCGGGTATGAGCCGCCGGGGAGCATCGATGAGGAGAAACGATCTTGAAGACCTTGTTAGCGATTGAAAGCTCTTGCGACGAAACCTCGGTGGCTGTGCTCAGGGAGGGTCGTTCGGTCGCGCTCACCATTTCCAGCCAGGTGGAGTTTCACAAGCCTTACGGCGGAGTGGTGCCCGAGCTGGCCAGTCGCCACCACATGGAAGCGATTCATCCGCTGGTAGACAAGACTCTGGAGCAAGCCGGCCTGACTCTGGATGAGTTGGACGGGATCGCCGTGACGGTCGGTCCCGGTCTCTCCGGTTCGCTCTTGGTGGGAGTGGCGGTGGCCAAGATGCTGGGCGCTTTGCTGGACATCCCTGTCGTCGGAGTCAACCACATGGAGGGTCACCTCTACAGTGTCCGGTTGGAGCATGAGGTAGAGTGCCCGTTTCTCTGTCTGGTTTGTTCCGGGGGTCATACTCAGTTGGTGAGAGTGGAGACCGAAGGCCGTCACGAAATCTTGGGCGAGACCCGAGACGACGCGGCGGGGGAGGCGTTCGACAAAGTGGCCAAGCTCCTCGGTCTGGGTTATCCGGGGGGCCCGGTGATCGACCAACTCTGTCGAGACAACGGTGACCCCAAAGCGTACGATTTTCCCCGGCCGATGCAGAAGTCGCCTTTCGAGTTCAGCTTCTCCGGTTTGAAGACCGCGGTCCGTCGAGTTTGGGCCGAATGCGGTGAGGATCCGGAGCGGCTGCCCGACATCGCCGCCTCCTTCCAAGAAGCCGTGGTGGATACGTTGGTCGGCAAGCTTATGGGGGCCGCAAAAAGGTTAGAGCTGAAACGATTGGCGGTGGTGGGCGGAGTGGCTTGCAACAGCAGGCTGCGTGCCAAGCTCACCGAGAGAGCGGCTAAAAAATCCCTCCAGGTTTTCTTCCCCAAGCCTCTCTACTGCACGGACAACGCCGCCATGATCGGAAAGGCCGCCTGGGAACTCAGAGACTATCTCCTCAAAATTCCACCCCACACACTAGACGTGAAGGTGAATATGGAGATGCTTGGGACCTCCTAACGTTTACGACTAAGAGACTCTTGAACCAGCGCGTGGAAGAGTCGTTGTTGGAGACGGCTGACGGGGAGATACTCGGGATGCCACTGCACACCGAGCACCCCGGGTCGATCGACGAGTTCGATGGCTTGAGTGACACCCGCATGGTCGCGCGCGACGACCCTGAGTCCCTGCCCGAGGTCCTTGACCGCCTGACTGTGAAGACTGTTGACCCGAATTTGCTCGGCGCCCAGGAGGAAGCGTAGGTAGCTTCCTTCTTCCAGAGTGACCGGGGTCCGAGGGAGGACGGACGAGACCTTGTCGATCTCTCCGTAGAAGCTCGAAAGCTCCTCGTGTAGGGTGCCGCCGAGGTGTGTATTCAGGAATTGAGCACCGCGGCAGATTCCCAGTATGGGTAGACCCTCCCGAAGAGCCTTGTCCAAACAAGACTGTTCGAAGGCGTCCCGCTCTCTGTCGACTTCGCTGGCGGTGAGAGAAAAGAGGCCTCTCCAGAGAAAGAGAAACGGCGCGATGAGGCGGGAAAGGATGCGCCTGGTCAGGCTTCGCTCCGAAACAGGCTCCTCTTCCTCTTCAAAGAACGGCTTGAGTTCGACTCCGTACCGACGCGGGTCGATATCGGCCCCTCCACCCAGGACCAAACCGTCGAAGGGCGGCAAGTAAGGGTCGTATCGGAACATTCGCGGAGTCAGTCGAATCGGGTAGCCACCAGCCCGATGAATGGCAAGGGCGGTACAGGACCAGGCCGGGAAGCCCCCTTTGTCCGGACCCGTGACCGCGATCAACGGCTTCCTGGAAAGGATCGGCTTGGTTCTCCAAAGCCGGCGTAGCCAGTAGGTGAGCCGACCCTGCATTCTGGTCCATTCGTAGCGGCAGCGGCGTTCGAGCTCCTCTCGATCGGCCACCAATCGTTCCACCTTCATCCAGGCGGCCCATTCTCGGGTGATGCTCCAGTTTGGATCGTCGATCATGCTGTTCGGGAGACGGTAGTGAAGCGCGGGTCGAGCGGAAATCTTCTCTTCAGGCAAGGCCGAGCGCACTCGCTTCGAATCGAGAAAGAGGAACAGGGGCAGAAGGTCGAGCGGTCTGTTGCGAGTGGGGTTGTGGGAAAGGTAGTCGTCGATGAAAGTCGGCATGTCGGGTTGATAAGACTCATTGAGCACGAGATTTCGGTAAGCTCGCCCGAAAGGACTGATGAAGCCGCTCATATTTCTGACCGGATCGATCTCGTGTGCCTGTTTGAGTTCTTCGAAAAGCACCATGAAGGCTCGGAGATAGCTCAGAATGGTGTCGACTTCGTAATCAGGGACCTCGACGTTCAGGTGCAATCCGAAGGCGTTAATAACGGAGGACCCTGTTCCTTGAGCTTTTTCCCCTAGACGGCTCCGAACGCTTTCGAGTATGGAAAATTTGTCGGGCGCCACTGGTGGGAAGACGATTTCGTAAGGAATCAGCCAGGCCGCGATGGTGGCCAGGGCGGCTTCGAGGCTCTCTCGGTCGGCCTCGGAGAGCAGCTCGGGATCGACGCCTTGGAAGAAATTTCGAACCTTCATCTCCCGAAAGACACGGGCGTCAAACTCTACCCGAACCGGACCGTATTCGCTGTCTACTCGAGCTTCATACCGACTGGTTCGAGTCACCTCACCCCCTAGCTCCTCCTGAACGATTTTGGTGATTCGGCCGAGTTCGAGTCCGGAGAATTCGATCTCCACTCCGACCCGGCGGAGATCGCCCGCCAGATTGAGGGAGAGAGGGGGAATGAGGCTTTTTACGGCGTGTTGATACACTGTTCGAGATGTTATACCGAATCATACGGTGATGGCAACCTGGAGCGCAGCTTGGGAAAACAAAAAGAGCCTCGGCTAGAGGCTCTTTTTTGTGACTGGCAGGGCCGCTCTTTAAGAGATAGCGGACTCCCGGGTCAGTCCAAGTTCGATCAACTTTTTAGGGTGCTCTTTCACCACTACGCCCCAACAGTAGGGGGCGCCGCTACCTTGGATATGGCGGCGGTATCGAACGGGTTCATAATCGTCGTAGTCGTCGGGCAGATTACTCAGGTCGCGTATCAGGGCGCGTCCGTCGTTGTGTCTGAGGGTCCACATCACTCGACCGGATATCGAGTATCGGTCGGTCCCGATAAACTTAGCCAGGGGCTGGGACTTCTTTTTGTACACTGTGATGTGGCGGCGTCGGCGGCCGTACTTTTCTTGGAATCCGTAGTTTACGTATACGGTGGACGGTTCTTCGTCGTCTTCGGTCTCGACTTCATATTCGACAGTTCCTGCGAAGACGGTGCGGTGGTCGGGCCATCCGCGTTTTTTCTTTCGTTCTACTTCTCTTATTACGATGTTTCTTTCTCACTTTCCGAGGTCGTGCAGATTTCGAAATCTGCGGGGTTCCTAGCGCTTACCTGTTACCAAAAACGGCGACGGCGTCGTTGCTTTTTCAGACGGCGCTCTTCGCGTCGTTCAGCTTTGCGCTGGGCGATCACTCGCTCTTCACTAGGTTTGGTATAGTGACTGCGGCGTTTCAACTCGGAAAACAATCCGGCACGTTGACACTTTTTACGAAAGCGTCTTAAGGCGTCTTCTAATGTATCGTCTTTCTTTACTTCAACTTCCAAAGAATATACAGCTCCTTTCTTTTTCGAGGTACTGGGTGAGATCATCCAGATGTGGCGCTCAATCAAATGATAAACGGCTGCTATAGCAACCGGAGCAGGGAGTCTAAGTCAATAGACTGCGGGCTCTAACAACGCCAACATCTCTATTGTAACACAAAAAGCGAAATGGTTCAACAGTAAAAACTTAACATTGAAATGTGTATATATATACTATTTGAGCCGTTGTGACTCTCTCAGACGGTTAAAGCATCGGGATGTTGACGCCGCGCTCCTTAGCGCAATGGCGGGCTTTCTCGTATCCTGCGTCGGCGTGGCGCATCACCCCGAGGGCGGGGTCGGCCATCAACACGCGCTCCAGGCGGTCGCGGGCGTTGTCGGTGCCGTCGGCCACCACCACCATCCCGGCGTGCTGTGAAAATCCCATACCGACGCCGCCTCCGTGATGCAGAGAGACCCAATGGGCTCCGCAGGACACGGTGGACATGGCGTTCAGAAGAGGCCAATCGCTGACGGCATCGGAGCCGTCTTTCATACCTTCGGTTTCCCGGTTCGGGGAGGCGACCGACCCGGAATCCAAATGATCCCGACCGATCACGATTGGAGCGCTCACGTCGCCTTTGCGGACCAACTCGTTGAAAGCGAGTCCGAGCTTGTGTCGTTCGCCGTATCCGAGCCAACAGATCCGGGCGGGTAGGCCCTGAAAGGCGACCTGTTCTTGAGCTTTTTTGATCCATCGGTGAAGAGCTTCGTCTTTTGGAAACATTTCCAGGACGGCCTGGTCGGTGCGGTGGATGTCGGCCGGATCGCCGGAGAGGGCGACCCATCGAAACGGTCCTCGACCCTCACAAAACAACGGGCGGATGTAGGCCGGTACAAATCCCGGAAAATCGAAGGCGTTGGTCACCCCGCCTTTCTGGGCCTGGGCTCTGATGTTGTTGCCGTAGTCGAAGACGATCGAGCCCTTCTGTTGAAAATCCAACATCGCCTGGACCTGTCGCGCGGCCGCATCGACAGCGAGTTTTTCGTATTTTTCGGGATCGGATTCTCGCAGGCCCACGGCATCGGCCAGGGTCATTCCGTCAGGCACGTAGCCACCGAGCATATCATGGGCGCTTGTCTGGTCGGTCACCACGTCGGGTATGACGCCTTCTTGCAAAATCTTCGGAAAGAGTTCGGCGGCGTTGCCGATAAGTCCGATGGAGAGCGGTTCGCCTTTCTCTTTGGCTGCCTTGGCCCAGCTCAGCGCTTCCGATAGACTTCGGGTCACTTTGTCGCAGTAGCGTGTCTCCACCCGCCGCTTCGCGCGTATCTCATCCACCTCCACGCAGATGGCAACCCCGTCGTTCATGGTCACGGCGAGAGGTTGAGCGCCACCCATGCCGCCCAGCCCGCCGGTCAGCACCAGACGTCCCTTGAGAGTGCCTCCGAAATGTTGGCGCGCCAGCTCGGCCAGGGTCTCGTAGGTGCCCTGGAGGATGCCCTGAGTACCGATATAGATCCAGGAGCCGGCCGTCATCTGGCCATACATCATGAGGCCTTCCTTCTCCAGCTTCCGAAAATGGTCCCAATTGGCCCAGTTCGGCACGAGATTGGAGTTGGCGATCAAGACCCTGGGAGCCATCGAATGAGTGCGGATGACACCCACCGGTTTGCCGGACTGGACCAGAAGAGTCTCTTCGTCGCCGAGCTCCCGCAAAGTCTTGACGATCGCTTCGAAGCACTTCCAATTGCGTGCCGCCTTACCGGTGCCTCCGTAGACCACCAGGTTTTCCGGCTCCTCGGCGACTTCCGGGTCCAGGTTGTTCATCAGCATGCGTAAAGCCGCTTCCTGGGGCCAGGACCGGCAAGAAATTTCTTTGCCACGAGGGGCACGTATAGGGGTAGACAGAGCCACTTTCTCCTCCAAATGAAACAGTTCAGCGGTCTGCTTCGTTTTTTGGGAGGTCAGACCTTTCCAACTCGGCAGGCCATGGAGGAGCGCAGCACTCGTTTTTGAAGCCCCTTCCCCATGCGACAGACCGGAGCCGTTCCCTCACAGATTTTAGAAGACCTTATCGCCACCGAAAGGGTCGGGGTGCGTGAACCCATTCCCGAGGGAAATGTCCAACCGGCCTCGCTTGACCTTCGTTTAGGGGCACGAGGCTATCTGGTGAAAGCGGCCTTTCTCCCCCGGGCCGGAGAGACTATTGAAGACGCTCTTCAGAACTACCGGGAGGAGACTCTCGACCTCACCGAGGGCGTCATTCTTAAGAAGAACCATACCTACGTGCTGGAGCTGCACGAAAACCTGAATCTGCCCGATCACGTGCATGCATACACGAACAACAAGAGTAGTACCGGACGGATCAACGTCTGGGTTCGGACACTGGTCGATAGGCTAGCCCGTTTCGATAAGATCCCTCACGGCTACAAAGGCAACCTCTATGTCATGGTGACGCCTCGCTCTTGGTCGATCCGAGTGAAAAGCGGCTTGGCTCTGAATCAGGCTCGATTCCTGGTCGGCGACAACCGCCTGACCGATCTCGAGTTGGATATGACTCACCAACGGATCGGGCTGATCTTCGATCATCGTGGCGACAAGATTCCCGTGGAGCTAGATAAAGGCGTCTTGCTGAGCGCCGACCTGAGTGGGCAAGTGGCCGGATTTCGCGCCCGCACAAACGAACGATTCCTGGACCTCTCTGGAGGTTCGGTGCACAAAGCCGAGGAGTACTGGGAGCCGATCATGGCCGAACGCGGGGAAGTCACTCTCAAGCAGGGTGAGTTTTATATCATGGTGACCCACGAGTTTCTGCGCGTCCCTCCCGCGTTTGCCGTCGAAATGGTGGCTTACGATATCCAAAGCGGGGAGTATCGCTCCCACTACGCCGGGTTTTTTGATCCCGGATTCGGGTTCGGGGCCGAGGGAGAGACGAAGGGGACGCCCGCCGTGCTGGAAGTCGATCCCCACGAGGACGTTATTATTCGGCATCGGCAGCCGATCTGCAAGATGGTGTACGAGCACATGATCAAAGCGCCCGACCGGCTGTACGGTTCGGACCTCTCGTCCCACTATCAGAATCAACGTGGGCCGCAGCTCGGTAAGCAATTCACGGCCTACCCTCACTAGTGGTAAAGCTCTACTTCTGTTCGAGTTTACACGGCTGTAACATTTTGAGACTCTTTTAAGGGTACTGTTGAATCGTTCGGTCCCGGCTCACTCACAACAGCAGGAGATCTGACGTTATGGCTTGTTTACTCTTGCGCGTCCTGAGGGGATGCGCGTCGCGCACTCTGCGCTAGGGCACGTCATCAATCAGCCTTCCGGCGCTACACTCGCCCATGACCCACTGCGTGGGTACCCGCGCTCTGAGAGCGATATTTTTCTTAAGTACGTCAAGTACTAGGCTAAAAATCTTACTCTCAGAGCACAAAAATGGTCTTCGTGTAGCTTGAAAGGCTGATTGATGACACGCCCTCTAGACCTTCCCATTTAAATGAACTTCGTTAAATCCCCGTCTTGCAGACTGGTTGTCCAAACATTGGCTGACCGGTGAGTTAGGCAGGTCTAGGGGTTTACGACCCATGCCACGGCGCTGTCTCTTCCATCCAATGGAGGACAAATGACTAACGCTCGAATCCGACTTTACCTGAGTACCTTTCTGGTACTACTATTGATGACCACTTCGTGTCTTGCCTACTTCGTCGCATGCAAAGCATGCCACGCCAGCGGTGCCTGCAACGAATGCAGCGGCAGCCGCGCTTGCCAACTCTGCTCCGGTAGCGGAGTGGTGGGTGTAGCGGCCAAAAAATGCGAACTCTGCAACGGAGGTGGATCGTGCTACGTTTGCAGTGGCAGCGGAGCATGTTTTCCCTGCGGTGGTAGCGGAAACATGTCACTGTAGAATCTCACAAATTCATACCGCTCCCGTAGGCGGTTGGTCGGCTAATCGGCCGAGTAGATCCCGTCCCTAATGCTCGCCCACGGAGCCGAATGCCGCGCTGCACCCGAGACCCCAAGGTTGGACCAAATCTCAGTAAGCTCGACCCGACCCGGATTGTAGACCAGACGGTCGGCCACCCCTTTGATGGTCTGATGAGGGCTGACCCGGTCACCGGTCTCCAGCACCTCTTGGAGGGTCCATTCGACTTCGATGTTGCCGCCGGAAGCGAGAATTCGACGCAAGACATCTCGGACGGTGATGCGGTTGTGAGTGCTCCGGCGGAGTTCGAGATCGACCACGAACCAAAAGAGCGCTCCGCCCCAATAGGTTCGACCCCATCCGCTGTCATAAGCTAGACCGCGGTCTCCCGGCTCGGACTGCCCCTGGTCCAACCCCCATTTCATGTCGGACCAAAACTTGGACCGTGAGAGGTTTCCCGAGCGTGCCTGCACCAACGGCTCCACATAGGTCGCCATCCCTTCTTCCAGCCAGCGATGGCCGGGCACGTTAGGGAAGGCCAGGTGGCACATTTCGTGAGTTAAGATCCAGTGTTCTCGGATATCGGCGAGCGACATCTCGCGACCTACCCTGAGACTGATTCGCGGCCGGGAGTAACCCCAGGTGCGTCCGTGCATGGAGTCTCCGCTCGTCAGTTGAATATGAACCTCCAGTTGGTCCACCGGGAAGCTGCCGAAATAGTCTTCGACCGTTTGCGAGGTAGTCTCCACCCACTCGAAGAGGTCTTCCGAGTCTATCTCGCCGGAGCCTGAGATGCTCACGGCGACCCTGGTCTCACCGAGCTGCAAGGTCTTCTCCTGGGAGGCTAAGGAGGGCAGGCTGAGTAGAACAAAACACACTATGAGGAGAGCAGACTTCACAAGAGGTTGAACATTTGAGCGACTTCCGGGTTCCGCCTTCCCGTCGCTCTCGGCTGGGGAGAGGCGAAAAGCCTCCATCCAAGAATCGTGATTGGAATGAGTGCACTTGAAGAGGATGTCCTCGCTCTGTGGCGCGAGGTGTTGGAGCTTCCTGAATTCGGGTTTGACGACAATTTCTTCGAGGCTGGAGGGACTCACGAGCAGGGTTTTCGTCTGATCTCCCGGTTGGAGCAACGCTTCAACAAGGTCTACCACCTGTCTTGGATCTTGGCTGCACCCACTCCCCGAGAGCAGACTCGTTGGCTCCAAAGTGTCTGGATGGAGGGCGATGGAGAACCCCCCTTCCCCGAAGAAGAACCCGACCCAGACGCCTGGCGAAAGCAGTTCCAATCCGCGTTCCCGATCCAGTCGATCAAGCAGGTCGCTCCCTCTGATCGACTTTCTCGGGTCTGCTTTATCCACTCGCCGGGTCGGTCCGGTTCCACGCTCCTAAGGACCATGCTCGCCGGTCACCCGGATCTTTTCGCGCCGCCGGAGTTGGAACTCTTGCTCTTTCCGGATATGCAGACTCGCTATCACGGCCTTCTTCAAGGTTGGGCGGATCTGCACGGTCTGAACGCTGCCGTCACCTCATTATGGAACTGTAGCGAGGAAGAGACCAACCGGTTGATCCAACAGTGGCACGATGAAAATCTATCCACCTTCGAGATCTTTCGGCTTTTGCAAGAAAGAGCCAGGCCCCGGCTGCTGGTGGACAAGACTCCTTCCTCGGCCGCGGTGGAGGCGGCTTTGCTGCGTTGTGAAGCCTGGTTTACCGAGCCGCTGTACATCCACCTGGTGCGCCACCCGTTGGCCTCGATTCGGTCCTGGAAGAGTTCTCACTTCGAGCAGGTCTTGCACGCGCCGCCTCGCTCCGCCGCGGAGGTGAACTGGCTCCTCTCTCATCAAAACGTCCTCAATCTTCTGGGCCATCTCGGAGAGGACCGTCTCATTCAAATTCGCTACGAAGACCTGGTGACGGAGCCTGAAAAGACCATGAGGCGTCTGGCGAGATTTCTCCAAATAGAGTATCAGGATTCGCTGCTCGACCCCTACACGGGAGACCGGATGACGAAGTATTCGAGCGGACGGATCGGAGGAGACAAGAAGTTTCATCTGCGAAGGTCGATCGATCGAAGTGGGGCCGACGGTGCGCGTCGACTGCCTGAAGACGGTAAACTCTTGCCGGAGACCGTGGGTTTGGCACGTTCCTTCGGATACACCGATCTTTAGACTAGATTTCCCCTCTCGGGAGGAAACGTTGACAGGGTTTACATCATTTTAACGTTTTTTGTATCCAAGCTCACAAACAAATAGCGCCGACCCGTGTAGACTCATCGAGTCAAAGGTTCACGACGACCGGCGACTATGCTGGATGTAACGGGGTACGAGATATGACACACATCGATGAAACTTTAGAAATTGAGGGCTGCCCGCACGCCTGGGCCGCCACCGTCACCAAAAACGTTGCCGTCAACCATCTGATGGATCGAATCTGTCCGACCTTCGTCACCAACGACGTTGACCGCGCCATTCTGGGTGCTTCGCTAGGCGGATAGGAGCCCAACCGGCCTACCCGAAGAGATGCGGGGTGGAGTCGAACAACGAACTTGAGAGCTACCTGGCCCAAGCGGGGTCGGAGGGCGAAAGCCTCGGAGAGGGCGATTTCACCCTCGACCCGCGAAGAGCCCTGGAGATATTAAGGGAGCAAGGCAGTATTGCAAGCCATGCTCCCTTATTCTTGTTACGCGCTATTTATCAACACACCGATGGCGCCCCGGTTCGATTTACCAGTGATCTCTTCGGTACCGCTCAGCTTCGCTGGCCGCCCGAATTCGGCGCCTTGCCGAATGAAGCGATGCGAGTCATGGCCGAAGAGGCCTTCAAGACAAATCTGCTCGCTCTCACATTCAAAGAAGATCGCGTTTTGGTTCAAAGCCGCCATCGCCTTCGGGTCGAAGTGGAGCCGAGAGAGGTTTTTCTCAAGGCCGGGCCGAGGCTCCAATACTATCCGATGATCGGACTGATTGAGCAGGTTCGGAGGACGCCGTGGCGGCAACATCGGTACGAAGAAGGGGTACTCGAACTCTTCCTGCCGGACCAGGCCGGCCTCTCCACCTGTTATGTGGTCGATGGAATCCAGTTTCCCGAACCGGGGAGCCTGCCACTTGGGGTTCTGGTTTACGACGACAAACTCAAGTGCGATCTTTCCCTGACCCACATTCCCGAGACCGACCGCAAACGGGAGTGGAGCGTGAGAGCGAGGGCCCTCCTTCTTGGGTTCTTGCGAGACACGCTGCTGGCCGATCAGCCTCTTCAACTCGACCTCGATCATCTTTCCGATGCCTTGCAGGCCGCCCTTGGATTTCTTCCGTTCATTCAAAGGCTGTCCGAAGACGATGAGCTGAGGCAATTTGTCGAGCACAACGTGCTTTTTCGCGACGTGTTCGGCAACTACTGGTCCATAGCGCAGATCCAGGCGATGGAACAAAAACACGGCTCGGTCCTGGTTATCCCGGCGATCCCGCGACACTGTCCGAAAGAATCCACCGGAGAGCAACCTGTTCTCCACTGGCGGGGTGACACCAAAAAGTACG
>Ga0208701_100103_pt1 | contig 40857 bp, 35 predicted proteins | sample DeeseametaMP1482_FD_184188 | JGI IMG/M metagenome (GOLD analysis project Ga0208701, IMG submission 184188) | Marine microbial communities from the Deep Pacific Ocean - MP1482 (SPAdes) | ecosystem: Environmental > Aquatic > Marine > Oceanic | place: South of Fiji, South Pacific Ocean | collected... | reverse complement strand
TTCCAACGAAAGATGATCCCAGTCAGGCTCCCTCGTTGCTAAAAATCGACTCATCTCGACCTCCTATCTAGTGGGACCAGCGTAGGAGGTCGTTTAGAACGATGCTAGGCGGCGAAACATCGCTTACCCCGCGGAGGCGGCTGCGCACGAGATTCAGGCGAACTGTTAGAACGTACCCCATCGGAGGCAAACCGAAGACGTCGATGAAGCCGTCCCGCAGAGTTCTCTCTCCCACGTGGGTATGTCCACAGAGGACTCCCATGGTGAGTGGAGCTTGAGGATCCTGGTGTATCAGGTCCGCCGCCTGAAGCGCCGCCCGTCTGCGGCAACTCAGAGTACACGCTTTATCAGCAAGAGCGGGTGGCTGAAACTGCAAGACCAGTTCGATGCATCTTGCTCCCAGAGATTCTCGAGACTTTTCATCTAGATCTCCGCCCTGATTGACGAGGGCGCAGGCGAAATCGCAGAGTTCGTCGGCCCCGGCCAGAAACTGGGCGGACGGAAATGTGGTTTCTGAGAGCATAGGATGGCTCATCTGCAAAACGATGCCGTGAAACGCCTCGGGCAAAACAAACCGATGCTCGGTTCTGTAAGGAGTCGCCAGGACGTCTCGATGCTCGAGTGTTGTGCCGTTGAGCACCATTTTCCCTTGAGAATCAGGCTTACTCAATAGTAGAGTGGCGTCTCGGTTGGTCACTCCACTTATCTGTACGGACCGGTCCAGATGACCGTGGCTCACGAGCACGCCGGGAAGCGCCCACGAGGTCAAACTTCCGCTGAAAGGTCCCTTCTTTAGCTGGAGAACCTCGATGTCGAACTCTGAACCGAGAGTGCTCGATAACTCGCTAGCGTCCAGAAGGGTCGTGTGAACGATCATCCCCTCAGAGTTCGAGAACAGTGAAGAAGATCTTGCAATCCGCCGATTTCGGATAGACGCCTTCTCCGGACACGATTGATACTACAACGGCTTGCAAAAATTTCGCCACGCCGGCGCATATCAGATCGATAAGGAAGGGGCGGCTTCCATGCGAACAAGCCCAGCGAAACGAACTGTTTCTGTCACAAATTTCTTTTGCCTCACTCTCCTGGTGCTCGGACTTTTCCCAGGGCCCGCCCTGGCACAGGACTCTCCGGACCGGACTCGGCTACCGATCCCTCGCCCCAATCCGGCTGCCGAGACCATCCTCGACGTTAGGGAGGCTACTCCCCCGCCTCGATTCGAGGTCAAGGCTCCCAAGGGGGCACCCAACGTCGTCATCGTGCTGATCGACGATATGGGGTTCGGCCAACCGAGCACCTTCGGCGGTGGAATCTCCATGCCCACTTTAGACCAGCTGGCCGAATCCGGACTTCGCTACAACAATATGCATGTGACGGCACTCTGCTCACCCAGTCGAGCGGCCCTCCTGACCGGTCGCAACCACCACACCGTGAACACGGGAGCGGTGCAGGACGTGGCCACCGCCTTTCCGGGCAATACCGGTGTGAGACCGCCCAGTGTGGCCCCTCTGGCCGAAATGTTGAAACTGAACGGATACAATACGGCCGCCTTCGGGAAATGGCATCTCACTCCGCTTTGGGAGACCAGTGTATCAGGCCCTTTCGACAACTGGCCCACGCAGTCCGGATTCGAAAAGTTCTACGGTTTTTTGGGTGGAGAGACCAACCATTGGGCTCCTTATCTCTTCGACGGCACGGCCCGCGTCGAGCTGCCCGAAGACCCGGCCTACAACTTCATGACCGACATGACCAACCAGGCGATCTCCTGGATGCGTTTCCAGCACGCCATGACTCCGGACCGGCCCTTCTTCGTCTATTTCGCTCCGGGGGCGACCCACGCTCCTCATCACGTTTCCAAAGAGTGGTCGGATAGATATAAGGGGAAGTTCGATCAGGGCTGGGATAAATATCGGGAAGAGACTCTGGAACGCCAGAAACGATTGGGAGTGGTCCCCGCGGATACAGTATTGGCGCCCAAGCCGGAATTCGTTCGCGACTGGGAGACGCTCTCACCTCAAGAGAAGAAACTGTACGCACGCCAGATGGAAGTATTCGCGGGGTTTGCCGAGCAAGCCGACAGTGAGGTTGGACGTCTTGTGGAGACTCTGGAAGAGATGGGTGAGGCCGACAACACCCTCTTCATCTACATTGCCGGCGACAACGGCTCCAGCGCCGAGGGCGGTGCCAACGGCGCCTTCAATGAGATGACCTATTTCAACGGAGTGGCCGAAACGGTGGAAGACCAGCTGAAGAACCTGGACAAATGGGGAGGTCCGGAAACCTATCCCCACTTCGCCGCGGGCTGGGCCATCGCGGGCAACACTCCCTTCGCCTGGGCCAAACAAGTGGCGGCGGACTACGGTGGGACGAAGAACGGAATGGTGGTCTCCTGGCCGGCCCGGATGGGCCGGGGCGGAGAAATTCGTTCTCAATGGCACCATCTCGTGGACATCGCACCAACCGTGATGGAGGCCGCCGGACTCCCCTTCCCCGACACCGTGAACGGCACCGAGCAGGAGCCGTTCGCCGGGGTGAGTTTGCTTTATAGCGTTGACGACGCCAAGGCGGCCGGACGCCATACGACTCAGTATTTCGAGATAGCCGGAAATCGAGGTATCTACCACGACGGTTGGCTAGCCAGGACGATTCATCGCGCCCCCTGGGAACGCCAGGTCCGTGCTCCTCTGGCCGAAGACCGATGGGAGCTTTTCGACACTCGTAGTGACTTTAGCTTGTCCCAAGATCTGGCGACAGAAGAGCCTGAGCGTCTGAAACAGATGCAAGCGCTCTTTGTGGAAGAGGCCACCAGGTACAGTGTCCTTCCTATCGACGACCGGAGCTTCGAAAGGTTTGATCCGGTGGTCGCCGGGCGGCCCGATCTCATGGCGGGCCGCCGCTCGCTGACCCTCTACGAGGGTATGACCGGGATGATGGAAAACGCCTTCATCAGCGTCAAGAACCGTTCGTTCAGCCTCCAGGCGAATGTGGAGATCCCCGCGGATGGGGCTCAAGGGGTCATCTTTGCACAAGGTGGTCGTTTCGGAGGGTGGGCGCTCTATCTCAACCAGGATGGTTGTCTCGCCTACACCAACAATTGGGTCGGTCTGGCAGTGACGACCGTTTCCTCCCCCGAGCCACTCAAGGCGGGTCCGGCCACTCTTCGGTTGGACTTCGCCTACGACGGAGGGGGAATGGGCAAAGGGGGCAACGTGGTCCTCTCCGTCGACGGTCGAGCGGTCGCCGAGGGACGAGTCGACCGGACGACTTCCTCAGTCTACTCCCTGGATGAGGGCGCCGACGTGGGGATGGACGAGGACACCCCGGTCTCGGAGAGCTACCGAGCAGGTCGGGCTAGTCGTTTTACCGGTCGTATCAATGACGTGACTATTGAAGTTCTTGACTAAGCTCAAGAAACTCAAAGCCTTTCTCCAGGGTCTTGGGGAAGGCGGTTCGAGTCCAGTCGGACAGTAGCAAATCTGCCGACTGTTTCGAGCACCTCGCTTCTGCCGAGCCAACGCTGCTGGATTTCATCTAGTCTACTGAGTCTTACTACAGCAAGGTAATCCTGACCGGCTTCCGGGAATTTTCCCACAGTACAGATTTCAATTGGCTGATCCAAAACGCCGAATGCGGCTGAAAACGGGTCATCGTAGGCGAAAAAGAGCGGGGTCTCGCCGGGTCTGAGATGGCTGGACAGGCGATCGCAAGAGGCTCGAAGGTCGAAGAGCGTTTCGTCGGCACCGTGAAGGTTCGCCTGAGCGAGGTTCTTACCTGAAGCTAAGAAGACGAAGAGAGCAATGAGAAGTAGTAGGTGCTCTCTCTGGATAAGTTTTCCAAGCAAGATTGCGGTCACTACCGCAACCAGAGGCATAAAGGTTAGAATGTAGTATTCGCCAAACGGTCCGCCGCCGAAGGTGAATCCTAGGAGCACCGGAACCACCGGTGCGAGAAGCCAAAGAGACGTTTCTTGCCGAAGAGTTGGGTTGCAAAAGACCCAGATAAGGATGGCGAAGGTCAGGACCCAGAACAGCCAGGAGTCCGTCAGCAACCAGTTCAGCCAACCGAGATTAAAACCCAAACCTTTTCCGTCGTGAGACTCGACTCCGGTCGTTAATCGAAAGATCCATCGAGAGGGGGCGACTCGGCGGTAAATTGCGCCGTACTTTATTGTTTGAATCATGGGCCAGGCTGCCGTCAGCAGCAGGTTCAAAACTAGAGAAACGCGGAACCACTTGTCCCTCAACAGCGCTCTTAGTCCCGGTAATGAGCCACTTCGGTACAGTCCGTACATCCAGATGAGGGATATGGGCCACGCCATCGGCACCTTCTGAAGAGTTCCAAATCCGCAACCCGCGGCCCAAAGAATCCAGAATGTTGAATTCTCTGTTGCCCGAGTCACACCATAAACAGCAAGCAAAATAAAGAAAACGTACCCTGTTTCCAACATTGCTCTATGAGTGAATTCGGCGAAGAATGCAGAAGAGGCGCAAAACAGAACGGCCGTTGGCGCGCACCACGGCTGCTCCGGACGCAGGCGAAGAGTAAGCAGTACCACTAACCAGAGAGAGAGGGCGGCGAAGGTCGCGGACCAAAGTCGAAGCGCCACGACGGGAGTTAGACCCAGCTTTGTGGAGAGCGCTCCCAAATAGAATTGCAGCGGTGGCTTTATCCAGCAGGGCCGGCAGTTCGTATATGTGGTCAGAAAGTCGCCCGTCCTCAGGAAACCCAAGGTTCTATCGACTGATAGGAATTCGTCGAATTGAGATATGCCGGGGTTGCTCAAGTTGCTGCCAAAAAGAGCCAGATGGATGCCGATTAGCAATAAGCTCGATGCAATAGCGAGGCGCCGTCTTGGTTGAGCCACTCGACAAAATTTCTTCTAGGATACGTCGAACCCTTTCTCCAGGGTCTTGCGTCCAATAGTAAGTACCGGACAAGGAGCGTGCCGCACCACGCGCTCGGCCACACTACCGATCAACCATCGAGCCAGGCCCCCGCTACCTTGAGTGGTCATCACGATCAGTCCCGCGCCCTCCTCTTCGGCAACATCGATGATCGCTTCCGCGCCCCGGCCTTCCACTACACGCACGCGAATGTCGGACGGTGCGTTCTTCTTGGCCAGTTGAGAGACGAATCCGTTTAAGTAGTCCCGCGCTTCCGTTTTCTCATTGCTTAGACCGGCCAGAAACGGGTTCAGCACTCTCAACAGAATAAACACCGTCTCCGAATCGGACATGTTGGCGGCCACTTCCACGGCCGCTTCAGCCAGGTCGGAGCCGTCCAGGGGGAGTAAGATTTTGTTCATATCGCTCTCCAATAAAGTGGGTTGCGGATCCCTTCAGCGGAGTGAGGGAACACCCTTCGGCCTTATACTAGCGTTCATCCAGCCAGTCGCGAAAAGCTCGAAGCACCTCTCTATCTTACGCAAGCGCTGATCAGTCGTCCAGCTTATGAAGTAAGGGAGTGAGGCTATCCGAGTACGAAGTGAAGACGATGAATTCAAAAGCGAGGACACTTCTGAGTGAGGAAATGCTGGAGTCGTTAGGCGTCGTTGCCAACTGCCGGATGAACCGCTCTCGAGATCTGGCAAGTTACAGGCGGGAGCTCGGTCTCGACCCGCTGTCATTCCTGAACCGATTCGACAACCCCGGGTGGCTCGACATCTGCTGCGGCGAGGGTCGAGCTTTGATCACGGCCGCCAAGCAGGCACCCAAGGTTGAAATCGTAGGGGTGGACCTTGCCGGACACTTCCGCTCAGACACCCCCACCAATTTGGCTTTCCAGAAAGCTCCCCTGAGAGGGCTCGTCCCGAACCGCTCCTTTCAGCTCATCACCTGTGTCCACGGGCTTCATTACATTGGAGACAAGCTGAGTGCCCTGCTCAAGCTGGCCGGATGGTTGGCGGACGATGGAATATTTGTGGGTCACTTCGACCCTCGGAGCTTAAAATGGGAAGACGGAACTAGCGCGAGTCGAAGAGTGCTCAAGTGGTTTCGCCGGAACGGATGGACCTACAACTCTCGCCGTCGGCTTTTAAAGGGAGTCGGGTTGGACAACGTGGATTGTCCGTTCGAGTTCCTCGGTGCTGACCCGGAGGCGGGGCCGAATTTCACGGGGCAGGAGGCGGTGGATGCTTACTATCGGCGGATTCGTTAAGTTCAAGACCTGTTAGGGAAAAAGCTGCTGAGTCACGAAACCCCACTGGTGGTCAAACTGAAGATTTGTATTCTACCCTTTCTCTTCCTCGTTTGGGCTAGCTTGACGGGAGTGCTCGGTGCCGATGAACTACCCCCTCAAATAGAAGCCCGCCTGTTAGAAGCAAGGGCTCGCGCAGCTGCTTCGGTGGGAGACTTGGCCACAGCCGAGGTGCTTTTCAAAAAGTCGCTGCAAATCGAGGGAAACGAGATCTCCCCCGATGGGCTCATTCGAATTCTTCTCCTGAATCAGTCTTACGATGAAGTCGCAAGTACCGCGGAGCGGTATGGTACGGCGATGCCGGAGTCTGAGCGCAAAGTACTCGCAGAGTACCTAAAGTACCGAGAGACTGGGGCCGTCCCGGACTTGGATTTTAAGCAGCTTGCAGCGAAAACCCCGGAGTTAGCCCTCTACACCGGCCTTCTTCTGGAAGCTGACGGGAAGTTCGAGCAAGCCTATCCTTTCCTAGTACAGTTTCTTGAACCGGCTCAGTGGGGAAGTGAGCTGGCGGGCAAGATCGTGTTGGAGAATATCGAGCTTAGCTGCCAGATGTGTCTTACACGGAACGCAACGAGCTTTGAAACGGGTACTCCGGTGTGCGCTGCCTGCCAACTCCTGCTCAGCGACCCCACGTGGGTCCGTCAGTCGTGGTCTGCACCAACGGACGAACAGCGAGTCTACATGAAGAACCTCCTGGGCGAACTCGCCGATGTCGTTCAGGAGACTTATCTCTCTAACACTCCCGAAGAGATGCAGAAAGAGATTCCGCTCTCCCCTCTTTTGGAGCTCTCGAAGTTGCTCGCGAAACTAGACCCTGAAACCGCCGAACTGTGGCGACGCGCTGAAAAGATAGCAATGGAAAGGGGAAGGGTCGGGCCTGGAACCGGAGATTTGGGCCTTGCCCTGACGGAAGGCAAATTCGACCCCCGGAGATTTTCCTCGGAAGAGACGCAGAAGTCAGCCTACCGGGAAGCTGAAAACCGCCCGGACGAAGTTGTCGGAGAACAAGGGGCAAGTCAGGAACTACTCTGGCTTTTAAATGAGGCGCATTGGCTCTCTCAGCAACTTCCACCCTACAACCAGACCGGCATAAAAACTCGGGACGTTCTCTGGGCCTACGACCTCACGGAAAGGCAACCCAAACGCCACGTGGCGACCAGCGTCATGGTCTTGATTGGGGATCGTTTGGGCGCAGAACAATCAGACTACTTAGAACAGCTCTCGACCGAACGCCCCGATGAACTGTTCTTTCACCTGGTTCTATCATCTTGTAGCCGATTTGATTTCCGCCCGGTGGTCCGCGAACGAGCCTTGCGACATACCTTATGGCTCATCGAAAACAAACCACTGCTTCTGAGTTCTACGCCGATGAGTGCGATAGACAAGCGGGCCCACCAACTCATCTTGGAAGCTTGGAATGACAAGCTCCGTGCCAATCCGAATCGGGCCGAAGTGCTGGCCGCGGCGGCCGAATTCTACAATACCGAAATCCAAAATTTAGCCGCCGCTCTACTCTCTCGTGCCATGGAGTTAGAGCCTGACAACCTGGAGTGGAAAAAGCAGAATGCCTTCCTCCAGGAACTCATGGATGAGAACGATCCAGATACCGACCAGGAGCAGTTGGAAGTGGCCGAGGAGTCATTGCGGCAAGCCACCGAGGCGGAGCGAGGCTCACTCATGACTTCACTGGTGATGACTGCTTATGACGCGGGTGCCCACGAGAGAGCGTCAGAGGTTGCCCGAGAACTTCTGTCCCAACCCCAAGACAAGGAAGACTGGAATTCCGGAAATGCTTTTCATAAATCCCACCTGGTCCTTGGACTTATCGCTCTTGAGAAAGGCGACGTAGAGGCCGCAAAGCAACACCTTCTCGCTTCAGCCGAGACTCAAGGCTCCCCTCAGCTGAATTCCTTTGGTCCGAACATGCGTCTGGCTGAAGCTCTCTTGATTGAAGGCGAGCGAGATACCGTTTTGAAGTACCTAGATTTGTGTTCTAATTTCTGGGGAAGCCCCTATATCAAGCAGTGGAGCGAGGAAATTGAGGCTGGGGAAGTTCCTGATTTCGGTGCCAATCTTCGATACTAGTACGTAGCCCTGGAAAGGCCTTACCTTGACTGTACTCTCTCTAAGCAACCTTAAGGTCGTCTCGGAAAACCGGCAGTACAGCTTTTCAGCGCGTTCAAGAAGTGCTCATTCGTTCTCCAGAGATTTTCGTTACGTACTCAAGAAGGGGTGGAGTCTCCCGATAGGGTTCTCAACACCGTAGGTGTGCCGGATAGAATTAGTCGGTTTCGGGAGGGGGAGCCGGACTACTTCGACGGGGAGCACTGGAGCTACTTTCGAGGGGTTGGGGACGAGACGAGCGAGCTTGTCCTCACCTGGGAGCGAAACCCGAATGGTGTTTTGATGAGGGACATTTCAGAAGCTCGAAAGCCATCACTTTTCGACGTCAGCTTCCTCTATTACCAATCGTAGCTTGAAGGCGGAAACTCTCTCGCCGTGGTTAGCCGCCCCAAGAGGCCGAACCCCTGTTTCGTGGAAACAAGAAACCGTGGCCGATGACGAATTGCCAGACGATCAACAAGTCGATCCCGTTCCTCCGGATGCGGAGCAAGACGATCGTCGCCGTCAATCCCGTACTAAGTTTGAGGTCAAACGCACACTTCTAGCTTCCCTCGAAGCAGAGAGTGCCGACGAGACGAGCTGCCATCTGCACCTTCTGGACATCTCCGAAGGCGGAATGAGAATCAACATCGATCGGACTCTCGAGGTCGAAACTCAGATCGGCCTGAGGTTCGACCTCACGACATTGAGCCCGTCTCTGAACGGCCAATTCGACTCTGTCTGCCGAGTCGTTTGGACCAGACCTACACCGGGGGGCAGCGTGACGGGACTTGAGTTCAAAGAACTGAGGCAAGACTCGGAGGCGAGTCTCAAGTGCTTGTTGGAAATCTGGTCGGAGAAAGCGAGTCTGGAGCTGACTCGACTATGGAAACCGATCAACGCAAAGCTCCGCCAATCTGATGAGGAGCCGTGGTCCAGGACCCATTTCGTGCAGGCTCTGTCCGAGGCGGGATTTCAGTTCAAATCTTCCGAGAGTATGGAGAAAGACCAGGTTTGTCACGCGCGGCTCTTATTGGCGGGCGGGCCGATCGTGACTTCTGCCACGGTCCATTGGTGCAAGGAGCTGTCCGCTCGTTCGTTTGAGATAGCTCTCCAGTTCTTGGAGCTGGGTCAGGAAGACGAGGCTTCCATCCGACTCCACCTCAAGCGGACCGGCAACGCGTCCTTTCGCAAGTAGGGCCGCTCCGGTTGCCGGGGCAAGAGATCTCGGGAGGCCCGCGGCTGGGAGTGGTGCTTCCTGCGAGGATGACTTCAAGTTTTGGACGGGGGGGTGGGGTCAAACCCGGGTGCCACTTCTCCGATTTCCGGTCGCGAAAGATTTAGTGGTAGGAAACTCGGACATTCGCTTTTGCCGTCCTTGGAATCCGGGCCCGCTTTAGGGGGCTGGTGGCAAGGATGCTCTCTGACGCCCGCACGGGCGAAAATCTGGACGGTTCCAGGCAAAAAAAACGAGAAAATTCTTGGGGCTTGCTGAAATTGGGCGAGAGAGAGCCTGCCCCCAAAAGACGTCGCCTCGTCCATTTAGAGGCCTTCTGAAGGCTCGATTTCGTTTGACGACTTGAAATCTCAAAACACTCCAGAGGAGGCCCGGACACCATCGCACAGAAAGCCTTCAAACGGCTTGGTTATGGGATTCTCCTCGAGAAGCCGTCGGCAGCCTGACTTCGTTCCGACTTTTGCTTGGCCGTTGCCTGTTGGCTATGCGAGAGAAAAAAGGCTTCAAAAAGTTCGGTTGCTCGTCCGAGATTCACTATTCCGTCTGTCGTCTGGGACTGAGTGAAGGAGTCGCGGGCGACTGCAGGCGGGTGGCCCGCGATTTGCTTGGCCTCCCGGACCTCACTCTTGCAGCCGAACAGGGCACCATCGAATGGGGCAAGCTGAGGGAAGTCTCTCGGAAGGCAAGCCCGGAGACGGAAGCTCTCTGGCTGAAGCTGTGTGGAGACCTGAGCTACAAACAGATCGAGAAATTGGTAGCGAAGACTCCCAAGGACGGCTTCCCCGGCGATGTTTTTGAGGATGATGAAAGGCCGACCACGGAGTTTCGATGTCGGATGTCGGAGGAGGTGCTCGCCATGCTGGACCGCGCTCGTCGGATGTATTCCTTGGAGCAAGATAAAGCCGTGACCACGGTGGAGGTTTTGGAGTGGGCTTTGGCCTCTTACATCTCTAGTCAGCCGGTGGATGAAGAGTCTTTGGAGAAAGTGCGATTGGAGATGGATAAAGATCTCCAGGCCGAGAAGGCGCGAGAGATTCCGTTGGTGGCTCACGCCCGAGAGGTGGCCGTCGAGATGGGTTGCATTTCGATCTTCGGGGGTTGTGAGGCGGAGAATGAAGACGCCCGCGCGGGCGAATCAGGACAACCAGGTCTCGCCCGTTCCGGGAATGATGTCTTCCTCAGCGGGACCGCCGTGACTGATTTAAACGAAGGGCATCCCATTTTCGCCCGTGCGGGGGACTGCGGCCAATGCGCTCTCGCCGGAGAGGACAGCCCCGTTCGTGCGGACGCTGCTTCGAGTGACTCCAATCAGGATGACCAAATTTTCGCCCGCGCGGGAACATACGGGCTAGAACTTGCCGCCGCCCGAGCCAACTCAGAGTATCTGGAAGCGCTGAAAGACACCCTCTCACCTATCCAAAGCAAGAATGTCTGCTTCAATCCTCGCAACCGCCACGCCACCAAGGCTCAAAAGAGAGAAGTCTTACGACGAGATGGATGGTGCTGTGCCACGCCTGGCTGCCCCCACAAAATCTGGCTCCACCTCCACCATCTCATCCCCTATTCTCAGGGCGGTCCAACTCTGGCTCACAATGTACTCGGGATCTGGGTCGCCTGCCATGCCAACGTCCACGACGGCCTACTCAAGATCTTCCTGAACGACCAGGGCAAGCTAGTCTTCACTGACGCAGACGGCAACTGCCTCGCCGAACAAGCCGACTTAATGCTGGCCGGGTGGCTCGATTTCCACGAGGGCTGGCACGGCGAGCGAAATGACTCTTATCGGATGAGATGGGGACGTGGGGATTGGGCGGTTTTTGAGGAGGCCGATTGAAAGCTTAGACATTCTCCGTCGGAGCCCCGATTATCCTCACCTTGTCGACCATCATCCCATCCCGCGTGGTCTCCCTATCGGAAAAGAGGCGAAACCGAAACTGAGCCTTCTTCCCGCTCACATCACCGAGATCAAATCTGGTGGCCCTGAAGTCTTTGTCTTGGGCAAAGACCTGGCTGACGGTATTCCAGCGCTCCCCATCTTCCGACCACTCCACGTAAGCCGCGTCACCGGGAGCCACATCCACTTTGTACTCCACCTCCATGGCGCAGTTCGAGTGATTGGTAAGGTCCACGAAACCGGAGGTCAGAGTGGCATTGGCGTTGTCCTGATAGTTTCCGTTCGGAGAATCAGACCAGACCGTACCCCGTCCTTCCACCTGCTCGGTGCCCCAGGTCTCGTCCGGGGTCCAATTTCCCTTGACTTCCATGTCATCTTCAAAGAGAACGTCGAAGCCGGGAATGTGGAAGGTCGCTTTCTTGATCTCGGACACGTTGCCCACATCGTCTCGGACGCGCAGGGCGGCGTAGTAGGTGGTGTCGTTAGAGGTTATCGGTCGAAACTGTTGGAGAGTGTAGATGTCGCCGACCGGCTTGGTGTTGGGCCGGGACGTGCGGTTGGGCAACGCCTCGAAGTCTTCGTCGGTCTCGATCGGAGAAGTGCTCATCTTGTATTCAAAACCGGAGGCGCCTTTGCCGCACCAGCCGTCATCTCCCGGCACGGTCCAACTGACGGTGAAGAACTCGCTACCGATATCTGCCACTCGCAGATCGTTCGGAGCGCTCGGCCCTGCCTTGTCCTCTTCCAAAGCGGCCGCCAGGTTGACCCTACCACCACTCAGGGAGCTCCGTTCCAGGTTTGACTTGGGGTCGGAATTAAAAATTAAGCGGTCTTTGATCTCCTGAGGGCTCGCATCCGGGTACTTCTGCAGAAGCAGACCGGCGGCGCCTGCCACGTGCGGTGTGGCCATGGAAGTCCCGCTGATCGTGCGATATTTGCCTTCCGGCCAGGTGGAATGGATATCTCGCCCGGGTGCGGTGACGTCCACGGCGTAGGAGCCATAGTTGGAGAAAGAGGCCAGTTGGTCGTTTCGGTCGGTCGCTCCCACGGTAAGGATGTGGTCGTGACCGAGGGCCGCGGGGTAGGCTCCCCCGAAGTCGATGCTGCGTCCATCATTGCCGGCTGCCACCACGTGCAGCATGCCGCCGGCGGCGCCGAAAGCCTTGTCCAAAACCTCGTTGTATCCGCGGCTCCCCCAACTGTTATTAGAAATAGCCGCGCCCTGGCTCTTGGCGTACTGGAGACCGCGAACGATACCGTCCACAGTGGCCCGACCGTTGTCGTCAAAAATCTTGACCGGCATGATCTGAGCTTGCCAGTTCACGCCCACCACACCCTCTCCGTTGTTACCGACAGCCCCGATGGTCCCGGCCACGTGAGTGCCGTGGCCGCTTCGGTCCATTACATCAGCGTTGTCGTCGGCGGCGTTGTAGCCGTGGACGTCGTCGACCACACCGTTGCCGTCATCGTCGACGCCGTTCCCGGGGATCTCATCAGGGTTGGTCCAGATGTTGGCGGCGAGATCGGGGTGGGTGATATCGACTCCCGTGTCGATGACGGCGATGACCGCTCCTTCGCGAGTACCCGTCACCTCCTTCCAGGCGCTGACGGCTTTGATGTCGGCGCCCGCGGTACCGTCTTTCTGGCCTGAGTTATGGAGTCCCCAGAGGTCTTCGGTCAGGTCGTTAGGGAGGGCGTCGGACATCTCTCCTCGCTCGATGAGGGCGTTCAGGTCGGCGGCTCGCACACCCGGGGTCGCTCGAAGCTCGGCTATTTTTTCGGCCAGGTCGGTGCCCGGAGCAATCTTCGCTCGAACAAAGCCATCGCGCTGCTTGAGGACGGAGAGTCCCATTTCAGAGCTGAGGTCGGTAGTGGAAACTGTTTTATCGACGGCCAGCAGAACCTCGTTGGCAACGTATTCTTGCCCGGCCATACTTTGGCGAACGGCCTGCACGGAGAGTCTATGCTGTGAGTGATACAGAGTTGGATGAGCTGATGACGTGTTCATAGCAAATCCTTGAGAGTAGTTGCCCGCATCTTCCCATACAAGGGCCGAGACTATTGTTAACCGTCCGTAACGGATAGGTCATTAACAACCATGCCCCTCAACGGAGTTTGTTTACGTTCCGTTAAAATTCTCGGCCTCCATCTGCTCTAGAGTATCTTCGCAAGGCACAGCCCTGCCTTACCTATAAGGAGCAGACTTTTACCATGATCATAAACCAACGACCTCAAGCAAGGCCTCAACAAGCCGCCCAGCAGGCAGAACAGCCCCCGGCGAAGCAAGGCCCTGAGAATAAAGATTTTAACTACAACGCCCAGGACCCGGCCACACTGCCCGGTGACACGGCCACCATCGCGGTGACTGCGGCCAACGGCGGCGTCGAAACCGAAAGTGTAATCCTGGACAACAAGAAGGCCATCTTCTTTTTTGGACAGTTGATCGCCCTGAGAGACGACCCCAAGTACAAACTCAATCCGAACGCCGACGGCAACTTCGTGTATCCCAAGGACCACGAATCGTTCACCGGCTCAAACGTGGTCGGAGCGGTTGCCCAAACGGTCAATAAGTACAACGAAGTTCTCGGTGAGTTGACCGGCAAGAAAATCGAGTGGTCCTTCGGTGAAGACCAACTTCTGGTTTCTCCCGAAACCGGAGAGTGGCCCAACGCTTTCTATGCACGACAAATGAAAGGCGTCCACTTCTTCGACGTGAAGGGCACCAGCACCGGAAACTCCGGCGAAGTAGCCAGCCACGAAGCGGGCCACGCCATCCTCGACGCCATCCGTCCCAACTACCTGGAAGGCACCGGAGCCGAAACCGGCGCGTTCCACGAAGCTTTCGGCGACGCTCTGGCTATGCTGATGACCCTCGGCAACGACCAGGCGGTCGAGAAGATTGTCGCTCAAACCGAAAGTGGAGACCTCTCCGCTAAGCGCAACGCTCTGTCTGATATGGGCGAAGACTTCGGAAACCAGCTGGGAATGCAGAACGGTATCCGTACCTCTTTCAACAAGTTCACCTACAAGGATCCCTCCACTCTCCCCGAGCGTGGTTCGGAAACCGAACTGGGTCACGAAGTCCACGACTTCTCGCGACTCTGGTCGGGCGCTTTCTACGACGTGCTGGACGGCATCTCCGATGCCAACCGTGAAGCCGGAATGTCTCCCAAGGAAGCCCTGAAAGCAGCCGGAGAAGAAGGCTGGAAACTGCTGGTCGGTCAGATGGAAGCTTCCACGGCCGGTTCGGAAACCACTTTCAAACAGATGGCTCAAAACCTGATGGCAGCCGACTCCACCTTCAACGGTGGTGCTCGCCAAGACCTGATCCGCAACGTGATGGTCAAGCGTGAGTTGATGGAAGCCGGAGAAGGTCTCTTCAAGAGCGCTGCTCCCGAGTTTAGCGGAAACATCGTCAGCAAAGAGCTGACCTTCGGCGAAAACTTCGGCGCTCTAGCCGGCGTAAAAATGGAAACCAAGGTCGATGAGCCCGTTATCGGTGGGTTCTTCCACGGCGGCGGATTCAACCAGGCTGTCGAAGCCCAAAAAGGCGCCCAGTTGATGCTTCAGAACGACCAGATTCTGTTCACCGACAAAGCCGAGCCTGACTTCAGCGAAATCTTCAAGCCTGACGGTACCGCTTATAAAGCTTACGTCGGCATGAACGCTAACGGCGAGCAAGAGCTACACCGCATTCCGATCGCCCTTTGCGAATTCGGCGGACACGACCACGCTCATAGCCACGGTCACGTGCACGGCGAAGGCTGCGACCACTAGTATCCACTGACATAAAAGTCTGCTCAAAAGAGCTCGGCGCGATAAGCCCGGGCTCTTTTGTGTTGGTCGCGTCAATCAGTTTGATGCACGGAAATGGGTGATACGGAAGAAGGAGAACTACGGGGACGCTGTGTTAGTGCCGGCAGAGCAGCATGTCGGGATGGGCCAGGATGCCCGCGCCGAGGAAGCTCTCAGCGCCAGGGACCGGTGTGGCAGCGCGTTGAAGCTGCTGGAGCACTTCGTCGCGAGTGATGTCGGTGTCCATTCTCAGCATATCGAGAATCTCGTTGCTGACTTGGGGAGCAGCGTAAGAAGATCCTGAATGATGGCCGAAGTTCCCATCCACCGTAAGAGGCCTGTCCACTCCGTCGGCCGCGATGTGGGCTCCAGAGTTGGGGTTGGCCAGGTTGGCCACTCCCAGACTCTCGCCTCTCACTTCTTTGCTCTGGTTATCAGCAGCTCCGACGATGATGGAGTGTTCGCTGGCGAAATCGTTCGTGAAAAAATTGGTCGGGATCTCGACGCCGAGTTCCACCATATCGCGATAGAGATAGCCCTGATTACCGGCGGAGATCACATGGATGAAGCCTCTCTCGTGGAGTTGGTCCTGTAGGCCTCTGAGTCTCTGACGTGCCTGTAAAACGGCTTCGTCCTGGCTAAAGATATGGTCGGCTGTCTGGAGCAGTCGTTGCAAGAGTTCGGCTTTTTCCAGTCGCGAGTCCAGGTTGGTGGGCTCCATACCAAGTTGCTCTTGGAGCTTTACTCCGAAGGCATCTTCTCGAAGCGCGCGATAGTAGATCGGGTCCACGGCCCGGCTCTGAGAAGCTCCTTGCGATTGGTGTATCACACCACGCGGGCCGCCACCTTCCAAAATGTTTTGCATCGCATCCGCGTCTCTCGACATCCTGCCGGCAAAATGCTCTCGCAGATACGATTCCAAGGAACCCGGCCGTCCTTCGTCGATTCCGTGCTCGCCACCGTAGAGGCTGACGACCTGGCGTTCCATCGTGATATCGGCATTTTCACCCACCTGGAAATCTCGGGAGAGTTCGGCCTCCACGATCTCGCCGTGAGTCGTGTGTTCGTCGGCTTTCCAGTAGTCGTCCACTACAATGACCCTGGCCGTGGGCAGGTCTTGCCTCAAACAGATCTCGCCTTCCGGGGGCGCTTCAACATGGATTTCCGTGACGGCGGCACTACCAGGATTGGCCGTACAGGCTACACCGAGAAGAGAGAGACCGGACAGCACGGCAGCACCGAGTCCAATGCTACTGGTTTCGTTGGGAACTGCGGCTTCCCCGAGATGCTGCTCTCGGTCGTTCTGCGGCACAGAAGTAGCCTCCGACGGAAGCCGAGGTGGTGAGTGCTTGCGTGAGAACGAATGGCCTGAAACTCTCATTGTGAGACCAGTCTACCCTGCGGGTCTGACAACTTCCTTAAAATTTTGTAGCTATTTCAAGAGTTCTCGCGGTTTCCAGCGAAAGTGCCGACAGTGAGACTTTTTCCGACTGGGAGAAGAAAGAAGATTGTGATGGCTTTCCTGGCAACAGTATTTTTGGCAGTCGTTTTCTTCGTGGCCGTGAATCTTTGGGTGCGGAGCAAGGGGGTGGCCGGGCTGACCACGGAGGACAAGGTCCGTAAGGCTGATGCCATCCTGGTCCTGGGTGCCTACACCTACGAGAGCGGCTTTGTCTCCCCCATCCTCCGGGATCGGCTCCTCAAGGCTCTGGAACTCTATGAAAAGGGCGTGGCCCCCAAGTTTCTCGTCTCCGGCGATCATGGTCAGGACGACTACGATGAAGTGAACGCTATGCGACGGTTTCTGGAAGACCGAGGTGTGCCACCGGAAGATATCTTCATGGACCACGCCGGGTTCGACACCTATGACTCCATGATTCGGGCTCGAGACGTGTTCGAGGCTAAGAAAGTCGTGGTTGTCACCCAAACCTTTCATCTAATTCGGGCTGTCTACATCGCGAAAGCGCTGGGCTTGGAAGCCGAAGGGGTGCCGAGCGATCTCTCCAGCTACCCGTCTCTTGGCTATCTGGAAAAGCGGGAACTGTTGGCCCGAGTGAAAGCGTTTCTGGAAGTGAACACGAGACGGGCTCCTAAATACGGCGGAGATCCTCATCCCATCTCGGGAGACGGGACCACGACTCACGACCAGCGTTAGACTTTCTGTCAGAACTTGACAGAAGATTACGAACTGTTTCCTGATACGATCGGGCAGATGAAAGTCTGGATCTCCGACAACGCCAATCAGATCTCCACTGTGCTGGAGATCACTCAAGAGCCGCAAGTGCTCTGCCTTGAAGGGCAGCTACCCGAGGGTCTAGCTCTTCAAGACTTTCTGACGCTGGCTTTGGTAAACTACGAGGCCGGTGTGCGGGGACGGCCCGTCCCCCGAATTTGTCGAGTGTCGGCCGCGGAGAGTCTCGACTACGTGAGGGCCCTCCAACACGCCATGCCGCCCGGATATCACGTTTGCAAGGTGGAGTCCGAAGAGATTGAGAGACAGCGTCAGGAAAAGGCGGCTCTTTTCGAGGAAGAGCTCCGACTTTTGTCCGATATGAGCGAAGAGGTGGACTCACCGTAGTCCGAAAACTCGTCCCTGGATCAGTTGGGAATATATCCTGATTCCTAACGACGGTATGGAACAAGATTCCACTTAGGGGGCTCACTCAGATGAATATCCATAGAAAGCTAGGCTTGCTACTGCTGTTGCTGGTGTTTTGCTTTGCTTGCAACACGGGCAAGAATACGGCCGACGCCAGAGGCGGCTCCACCGGGGTGCCGGAGGAGCAAGAGAATAAAGCGCTGCAGATTGTCCTGTCTGAAGGTCGGGAGGTCGACCCCAAAGCCTCGGAACGGCCGATAGTCGAAGGGACGCCGCTTTCTCAGGCCCGCATCGACGAGCTTTTAAAGATGTTCACCGAGCCTCTTGAGACGGAGAAGGACAAGCCGGATTTTCTGAAACGGCCTTCTTCCAAGCCGGCACCGCGTTCGGCCACTCCCAAGGAGATGCCGTTTCCGCCCACCGACGGGGATAAGCCGCCGCCGGATGTGGCGGCGAAGACTCTCGAGGTGCTTTCGGTGGCTCCCGAGGGAGAGCTGGAGCGAGCGCCGCGCCTGTCGATTTCTTTCAACCAACCGATGATAGCGGTCTCCGATCCGAGCTCCGATGAACAAGGCGACCCACTTGGTATCAAAATCGAGCCCCGCCCTGAAGGCAATTGGCGCTGGCTGGGCACCCAAACGGTGATTTTCGAGCCCAAGGGAGCCGAGTTTCCCCGGGCCACCGAATACAAAGTGACCATCCCCGCCGGAATCACCGATGTAAACGGCTCCAAACTGGCCCAAGCCAAGACCCAGACGTTCACGCTGCCGCGCCCCAAAGTGGAGCAGTTTCATCCCACCTCCAGCGGACTCGATTTGGACCCGCTGCTCTATTTCGTATTCGACCAACCGGTCGACCCGGAACAGACTCTGAAGCTGGTCCATCTCAGGCAGGGCAGTCAGGAAGTCGCTCTGGAGCGGCTGACGGCGGCTGAAGCGGAGAAGCTGGAAAAAGGCGTGAGTCACCGCTTCAAGGATGCGCTGGACAATCGCGTTTTTTACTATCGACCGAAGCAGTCTTTAAAGCCCGGCACCAGCTACACCATGGTCGTGGAGAAAGGGATCAAGAGCGCCGAGGGCCCTCTTTTGAGCCAGTACGATCAGACCTCGACCTTCTCAACTTATTATCCCCTGACACTTTCCAGTCGCCATCCACAAGAGGGTGAGGAGACTTCTCCTTTCAGCGAATTCTACCTAAACTTCAACAACGAACTGGACCCGGAGAAGTTCGAAGACAGCTTCGTGACGGTTTCGCCCGAGATTGAGAACCTCAAGGTTCGCGCGATGGGGAGCACCCTCTACGTGGGCGGCATCAAAAGCGGAAACACCACCTACACGGTGACGGTGTCGCCGAAACTGACCGATGTGTTCGAGCAGACGCTGGGCAAGACGCTAACTCTGCAGATGAAAACGGGACGCGCTCCCAAAGCGCTCTCTCACGGGTTTAGCCAGTTCACCGTTTTGGACCCCACGGTGAAGGGCGGCTTGCCTCTCTACACCACCAACATCCCTGAATTGGATATGGAGGTTTACCAGGTTTCGCCGAGCGACTGGACTGCCTATCTCGGTTATCTCTATGACCACGCTCGAGCTTACACTCCCGAAGACCGTCGCAAACTCAAAGTTCCCGGCAAGCGGGTGGCCCAGACCAAAGTGAAAATCGGAGGCGAGCCGGACAAACTGGTGAGCACTCGAGTCGATATCTCCGAGTACCTGGACGACAATGAGGGCAACCTCATCGTGTGGGTGAAAGACCCCACCGAAGACAAAGAGCGCTACCGAAGCCGGGAGTTCGTGACCTGGGTTCAGGGTACGAAGGTCGGTTTAGACCTGGAAGTCGGGCCTCAGAATGTCGTGGCCCTGGCCACTCAACTCTCTGACGGTAAGCCGTTGCAGGGGGCGACCGTCCGGATGGGGTCTGCGACCGGCAAGACCGATGACAAGGGATCGGTGGTGTTCGATACTCCGAGTTCCACGGCTCCCATCTGCGAGGTGGAGGCCAACGGCTCATCGGCTTTCATTCCGTATCACACGAGTTATTACAACAAAGACGCGGGCTGGACTAAGAACAGCTTGTCTCCTCAGGAGAGCTGGTTCATTTTCGACGACCGCGGCCTCTACAAGCCGGGCGAGAAAGCCCAGGTCAAGGGCTACGTGCGCGCCTGGCAACGCGGTCCCGAAGGGCAGTTGACGAACGCAGGCCAGACCGGCGGCACACTCAACTGGTACATGAACGACCCCCGCGGAAACAAAGTGGCCGAGGGTACGACCAAGCTCAACGCCTTCTCGGCTTTCGAACTAGAAGTGTCGTTCGGACCGGACACCAACCTGGGAGATCATCAGTTGGTGATTTCCGGAGCCGGTGTGCCCACCGGATATCACAGCCTGAACGTTCAAGAGTTCCGTCGACCGGAGTTCGAGGTGTCGACCACTGTTCTATCCGAGGAGCCTCACCTGTTGTTGGGCTCGGCCACAGTAGAGGCGAAAGCCTCCTACTACGCCGGAGGCGCCCTGGGCAACTCCGACGTGGATTGGTCGGTGACCAGTTCTCCTTCTTCCTACAGCCCGCCCGGACGCAGCGAGTACACCTTCGGCGAATGGAGCCCCTGGTGGAATATGGGCTGCTGGTGGATCCCGCGACCCAGCCTCGGCGGCGACTATCAGAGCTTCGAGGGCAAAACCGACGGAGAAGGCACCCACCTTCTGGGTATGGAGTTCGTGGAGATGTATCCACCCAAGCCCACCAGCGTGTCGGTGACGGCAAGCGTGGCCGACGTCAACCGTCAACAGCAAGCCTCCACCTCCAGTTTGTTGGTGCATCCCAGCGAACGTTATGTGGGTATGAAGGCCGAAAAGAGCTTCGTGGATGAGAAGAGCGCTTTCGAGTTCGAACTCATCGTCACCGACATCGACGGAAACATCCTGCCCGGCATCCCCGTGGACGTGCAGCTTCTGAAGGTGGAGTACGAATACGACCGGGTCAAAGGCTATCACCAAAACGAGAAGCAATTGGAGCTGAAGAACGTCAAGTCAGCCGAAGTCTCCAGCAAGCTCAGTTTCAAGCCGTCCGAAGGCGGCACTTACCGCATCAAGGCGTTCGTGCGTGACGACAAAGACCGGCTGAACCAGACGGAGTACACTTTCTGGAAAGCCGGTGGAGAGCTGCCCAGCAAGGACAAGGTGGAGTTGGAAGACCTCACCGTGGTGCCGGACAAGAAAGAGTACGAACCGGGCGACACCGCCAAACTGCTGGTCATGGCGCCCTTCCAGGAGGGTGAAGGCATGGTGGTGTGGGAGCGCGACGGCTTCAGTCGTCAGGAGCGCTTCACTCTGAAGAACGGTACCGCTACTCTGGAGCAGCCTCTGACCGAAGAGATGATTCCGAATATGCGGGCCAACATCACCTGCGTGGGCAAGGCCAAATGGGGTCAGAGGGAGCGTCCGGCTGTGGCCGCGGCCGACCTGGACCTCTCCATCTCGACCGAATCTCGCAAACTGACTCTCGACATCGAACCGGCCAAGCAGAAGCTGGAGCCGGGAGCGACCGTGGATGTGCCGGTGACGGTGAAAGACCATACTGGTAAGGCCGTGAGCGACTCCGAAGTCACCCTGTGGGTGGTGGACGAGGCTCTGCTCGGGTTGACCGGATACGGCACGCCTTCGCCGCTGGGTTCGTTCTACGGGCACCGGCCGAATCAGATGTCGCCTTATCACAACCGGACTTTCATCGCCCTGGCCGATCCGGAGATGGCGGCGGAAATAGAGACCGACCTTGAGGAAGCAGAGGGCATGGTCGCCAACCAGGCGATGTTCTCCTCGGCACCGGGCGGTGCGCCAACTCGCAGTAGGTCCGGTCGAGCCGAGGCTAAGAAATCTAAAGAGATGCCGATGGCTGATGAGATGATGGCAGCAGGCGAGCTGGCCGCGGGCAAGCGAGAAGCTTCCGAGCCGAAAGCGTTCACCGTCCGCAAGAACTTCGACGCGATGGCGATCTTCGAAGGCGACCTGAAAACCGACGCTTCCGGCCGCACCACCGTCAAAGTGAAGCTTCCCGACAACCTCACCCGCTACCGCATCATGGCGGTGGCTGTGAAGGACGGGGACAAGTTCGGCAGCGGTGATGAAGTGCTGACCGCGCGGCTGCCCGTGATGGTCCGCCCTTCGCTGCCTCGCTTCTTAAACTTCGGCGACAAAGCCAAGCTACCGGTGGTCATCCAAAACCAGACCGACGAGCCGCTCAACGTGGACGTCGTCGGTCAGGCTTCCGGAATAACATGGCTCGGCGCGGCTGGGCAAAGTGTCAAGGTACCCGCCAACGACCGGGTGGAAGTGCTGTTCGAAGCCCAGGCCGACGCCGTCGGAAAAGCGCACTTCAGATTCGGAGCCGTCAGCGGCGGTTTCTCAGACGCCGCCACCCTGTCGTTGCCCGTCTACACTCCCGCCTCCGGCGAAGCGTTCGCCACCTACGGCAACATCGATGAAGACGGCGCCATCAAGCAGCCCGTCCGACGCCCCGGCGACGTTTGGCCCCAATTCGGCGGGCTGGACGTGTCGCTCTCCTCGACCGCTCTGTCCGAGCTGACCGACGCCTTTTTGTACCTCTACGAATACCCGTTTGAGTGCTCCGAACAGAAGTCCAGCCGCATCCTGGCGGTGGCCGCTCTGCGCGAGGTGCTCTCGGCCTTCAACCCCGATGCGATGCCGACGTCGGCTGAGATCGAAGCCCAGATGAAGAAAGACCTTCTCCATCTGGAGCGTCTGCAGAACTACGACGGCGGTTTCGAATATTGGCGTCGCGACGAAGACTCTATCCCATTCATTAGCGTGCACGTGATGCACGCCCTGGCTCGAGCCAAAGTGGAAGGCTACCAAGTCAATCAAAACACCATCGACCAGGGGCTCTCCTATCTGAGAGATATCGAAGCCAAGTGCCGAGCCAAAGACTACAGCGAATACACCACTCGCACCATCACGGCTTACGCCGTTTACGTGCGCAACCTGCTGAAAGACCAGGACGTGGCCAAGGCCAAGGAGCTGTTCCCCTACTTCAAAGTGGAGAAAACCCCGAACCTGGAAGCCATCGGCTGGATCTGGCCCACCTTGAGCGAGCACGCCAAAGACTCGACCGAACTCAAAGAGCTCCGACGCTTCGTCTTAAACCGTGCCACTCAGACGGCCGACAAAGCTCAGTTCTCCGCAAGCTACGGCGAAGGCGACGGCGAGTATCTGCTGCTCTACAGCTCTCAGCGAACCGATGCCATCCTGCTGGATGCTCTGCTCAAAGACGAGCCGAAACACCCAGAGGGTACCCGGCTGAACGCCAAGCTGGTTCGAGGCCTGCTGGCCCACCGCAAGAAGGGCCGCTGGAACAACACTCAGGAGAATATCTGGATTCTACTTGCGCTGCAGTCGTACTTTAGAGCCTACGAAAAAGAGACCCCGAACTTCCTGGCCAGTCTGTGGCTGGACAGCACCTTCCTGGGTGAAGAGAAGTTCGAAGGCCGCTCCAACAAGGAAGCCCAACTGCACGTCCCCATGGCCAAAGTCTCCGAAGACAACGCCGACCTCATCGTGCAGAAGCAAGGGGCGGGCCGACTCTACTACCGCATCGGCATGAAGTACGCTCCCAAGAGCCTGCGACTGCCCGCCGAAAGCCGGGGTTTTATGGTCGAACGTTCCTACAAAGGACTGGACGATGAAGCCGACGTCAAGCAACTCGAGAACGGCGACTGGGAAGTCAAAGCCGGGGCCAAGGTCGAGGTGACCCTGACGATGGTGGCCCCCGAGCGCCGTTATCACGTAGCCCTGGTAGACCAACTCCCCGCCGGACTCGAGCCGCTCAACCCCGCTCTCCAAGGCACCCCACCCACCTCCCACGGCGGCGATGTCGAGCAAGGCGGATGGTGGTACTGGTGGCACTGGTACGAACACGAAAACCTCCGCGACGAGCGGGTGGAAGCGTTTGCCTCGTTGGTCTACCCCGGCGTCTACACTTACACCTACACGGCGCTTGCCACCACTCCCGGCGAATACGTCCTTCCGCCCCTCAAGGCCGAAGAGATGTACTCACCCGAAGTGTACGGTCGCACGGCCACCGGGCGGTTTGTGGTGAAGTAGATAACCACAAAGAACACCGAGGGCACGGAGAATAAAGGGATCAAACTCTGTGTCCTCGGTGCCCTCCGTGGTTCAATCTACCTGCTCAAAAGTGCCCAACCAGTCTTCCGAGGTCATCCCAAGTGGTAATCCTTCGTCCTCCGCATCTTGACGAAACCGCTCCACTAATAGAAGCTTCTCGCCTTCAAGCTTGTGAAAATCCCACTTGTGCAACACCGCTCCCAAGAGCAGGTACTGTCGGAGCTTGAGAAAGAGTGGGAGTCGGCCGACCTCGGAATCAGCCAGCTGGAACTCGGACTGGTATCCGGCCCAGAAGTGACGGGCGAAATCCTTCACAAAGGCGGGCGGGTCATCACGGCAGATCGGGTTGTGAGCCACTGACAGGAAGATCGTCGTGACTCCGTAGACAAACCAGTTGTAATGGGAGTCGTCGGTGTCGAAAAACTGAAGCGAGTCGCCGTCGATGAAGAAGTTCTTAGAGTGCAGGTCGCCATGGATAAGGCCGTAGTTATCCGGTGTCCGGGGTAGGGCTTCGAGCCGGCCTATCAGCTGCGTCCAAGGTCCCTGAAGATGAGGGTAGTTGGTTCCGACATATCTGGGCCAGTTGGCCAGGTATCGGTCTTCGTTCCAGTGATGTCTGGTGGGGCCCGTGGGTTGGAAGCTTCGAGTGGTCGAATGAAGCCGACCCACGGTCTTGCCCCATAGCCGAAACAGTGCCGGTGTCCAGTGGTCGGCGTTTTCCAGCCCGTGCACGGAGTCGCCACAGACTCGAGGAAGAAGCACACCCAGAAACTCCCGGTCGCCGGTTTGCACGATGCGCTGCCCCGAGGGCGAGAATAGGGAAGTGGCCACGCCAAATCCGTTGGCTTTCAGAAAGTCGGTCCACTCCATCTCCGCCTCCACCTGTTCCGGGAGTCGATGAGACTTATGGGTGATTCGCAAGACCGTCTCGCCGCAGTCGAACACGAAATTTTCGAACGCGTCCAACTCCGCCAAGTCCGAAGCGACCAGACCAAAGCCCGTGCAAATCTCTTCCAACGCCTCTCGGGGAAGGCGGTCTTTCCTTTCGCTCACGTAGACAGCGTTCGTAGCCGCCTGTCGTGCGGCCTACGGGTGAAACCAGAAAACCAGAGCGAAGAAGGCGTACACGGCCAAGAACATCGCCCCCTCGAGCCAGTTCGACTCCCCGTCGATGAGAGCGAAGGCGGCGATGGCCACACCCGCTGCTAAGAAGAACAGTTCGAAGACGTTGAAGGCTAGCGTCATCGGATTGCCCATCAAGAAAGAGGCGATGACCAGGACCGGTGCGACCATCAGGGCCACCTGCAGACACGAACCCATCGCTATCTGAAAGGATAGGTCCATCTTGTTGTCCCTGGCCACCCAAATGGCCACCGAGCCTTCCGCGGCGTTGCCCACCACGGCCACCACCACGACACCCACAAAAAGTTTGCTGATTGCCACCTCGGCCAGCAAGCCGTTGATGGCCTCCACAAAGACGTCGCTGAGAAACGCCACCAGAATCGTCGATACAAAAAGCACTCCGATGGCCTGAGCTTTGCTCCACTGCGGTTCTTCGTGATGTTCGGAGGTGGGCATGAGAAGAAACCGGTGAGTCTTCAGGCTGAAAATCAGACTCAGGACATAGATAAAAAGAAGTACGATGGCCGCGACCAGTGAGGCTTTCTCGGTCAGCGGCACTACCTGAGATGCAGGGAGCGTCGGGTCCATCCCGTGAGCCAGAGGAATGAAGCTCGGCACAACCAGTGTGATGACGGTCAGCACCAGCATCCCGATATTGACGCTGGCACCCGTCTGATTAAACTTCTGGGTGGAGTGCTTCATTCCGCCGTAGAGCATCGCCGCTCCCAACACTAACAGCAGGTTGCCCAGAATCGAGCCTGTGATGGAGGAGCGGACGATCTCGTGAAGTCCCGATTTGAGAGCGAAGAAGGCGATGATCAGTTCCGTTACGTTGCCGAAGGTGGCGTTCATCAGACCGCCGATGACCGGGCCGGTGTAGAGAGCAATCTCTTCCGTGGATTTTCCGATCAGAGTAACAGTTCCCAGGATGGCCAGGCAGCAAGCGATGAAGAGGGGCCAGGGGCCCCCGACTTCGGCGAAATGGAGCCACAAAACCACGGGAAATAAGAGAATTAGAACCGCGAGCTTGGGTAGAGACTTGAAGAACGTCATAATGCCTCCGCATTCAACTTATCCCAGGCATCATCTGGGTTTAAGAGAAGGTGGTTCCACACTCTCAAGACGGCTCCTTGCCCTTAGTCAGGCAGATCTGAAACTGGTTAGATAAGACGAGACAGGCACCGGGGCCGGCCTGTGCGAAGCAGCACGCCATGCAGGATCAAGTCTCTTTACAGCAAGCCCTCCAGCGACTATCGGAGCTGGAGATATTCGAGGGTCTTTCCGATTCTCAACTCAACGAGCTGGTGGCCGTGGGAGAGATCGCCGAATGTGCGGCGGACATCGTCCTGTTTAAGGAAGGCGACGTCGGCGACAAGATGTACCTCATCATCGAGGGCAGTCTTGAGGTCACCACCGAAGCCGACCATCAGGTCTTCATGCTTCAGGCGGGGGACGTTTTAGGGGAGATTGGTCTCCTGGACGGCCTGCCCCGAACGGCCACGGTGACCACTGCCTCTCCATGTCAACTCTTCGGCCTTTCCAGAGAGCAGTTCGAGTCTTTTATCGCCCTGGACCCCAAGCTCGCTCTCGGAATCCTGCAAGTCACCAACCGCAAGACCAGGGCCGCTCTGGGCCGGGAGAAAGAGCTCAACGCCTCTTTACGGGAAGCTAACGCGGAGTTGGAGAGGCTCAATCGTTCCCTGGAGAGCATGGTGGAACAGAAGACTCAGCAACTTCTCCTGGCCAACCAAAACCTCAAGGAGATGATCGACCGCGACGCCCTCACCGGGGCCTATAATAGGCGGAAATTCGACAGTCTGTTGGAGGAGTTGGTGGGCAAGGAAGTGCCGTTTTCTCTGATTATGCTGGATCTTGACCACTTCAAGTCGATCAACGATACTCACGGGCACCAGACGGGAGACCGGGTGCTCATTAAGCTTGCCGAAGTCGCCGGAGATCGACTCTCCGGGAAGCAGTATCTAGCTCGCTACGGCGGAGAAGAGTTTGGACTGATCCTCGAGGATTGCGAGTTGGAGCTGGCCGGAAAGCTCGCGGAATCGGTTCGGCACGCCGTGGAGAAACATCATTTCCCCATTCGGGGGTGCGCTCCGGGCTACGTGACGGCCTCTCTGGGGGTTTCTCAGTATCCGCTGCACGGTAAGACGGTGGGGGAGTTGGTGGAGTGCGCCGATAAGGCTCTTTATCAAGCGAAGAAAGACGGTCGAAACCGGGTGGTCCTCCCCAACGGGAAGGCCGATGACCGCGGATAGAAACTTGCGAGTTCATGTGACTCGCCCCATACCGGATCAGGCGCTCGACTACCTGAAAGGCCAGGGGCTCGATGTCACTTGTCCGGCTGATGACGGACCGCCGAGTCGCGAGGAGTTGCTTTCCAGCGTGGAGGATGCCGAGGCCATCCTCTCCATCCTCACCGAGAAGATCGACGGCGAGGTGTTCGAGCGGGCTCGCCGCTTGAAGGTGGTCAGCAACATGGCCGTGGGGTACGACAACATCGACGTGCCCGAGGCCACTCGACGCGGGGTGGCTGTTTGCAACACCCCGGGAGTGCTCACCGATACCACCGCCGATTTCGCCTGGGCTCTTCTGATGGCCGCGGCTCGGCGGGTGGTGGAGTGTCACCGCTTTGTGCAGGACGGCCGGTGGGAGTGGTGGGGGCCGAAGATGATGATGGGCGCCGATGTCCACGGCAAGACGCTCGGCATCGTTGGCTTCGGCAAGATCGGACAGGCCGTGGCACGACGTGCAACGGGGTTCGATATGAAGGTCCTGTATAGCGGAGAGACAGCTCCCGAGACTTCGAAGTGGGGCGAGAAAGTGAGTTTTTCCGATTTACTCCAGAGCTCGGACTTCGTCTCCCTCCACGTCCCGTATCGCCCTTCCACTCACCATCTGATAGGACGGGAGCAGCTTCATCTCATGAAGAAGACGGGATTTCTGATCAATACGGCTCGCGGAGCGGTAGTGAACGAAGAGCAGTTGGTGGAGGCTCTGGAGTCCGGGGAGATCGCGGGTGCCGGGCTCGATGTTTTTGAGAAGGAGCCGCAAGTTCACCCCGGACTTCATCGTCTCAACGTTGTTCTGGCTCCTCACGCGGCCAGCGCCAGTTTGGCTACCCGAGCCAAGATGGCGACCATGGCGGCTGAAAACCTGGTGGCGGTTCTGCGGGGCGAAGAACCCCAAGCTATCGTCAACCCCGAGGTACTTGAACAGTGCCAAAGCCCAAAATAGTCGTCTGCTCCACTTCGGTGGGAGCAGGGCACGTCAGGGCTGCCCAAGCCCTGGAGCGAGCCGCGATCGACCTGCCTCTGACCATCGAACACGTGGACGTCTTGAAGATGATGCCTCGTGCCTTTCAAAAGCTCTATCGGGACACTTACCTGGACATGGTGGCCAAGGCTCCCCAAGTCTTTAGCTGGCTCTTCGACTGGACCGATAAACCGTTTCGACCCGACTCCATTCGGATGGCACTGGAGGAAGTGAGTGCGGGGCGCTTTCACGACTATCTCGAGGAGGCTCAACCGGACCTGGTTCTCTGTACTCACTTCCTGCCCGCCAGCCTGGCCTATCAGCGACGAGAGAAAGGGAGGGGAAGCTACTGCCTGGCAACTGTGGTCACCGACTTCGACGTCCACGGAATGTGGCTGGGCACGCCCTCCGACCACTACTTCCTGGCCGTCCCGGAAGCGCGGGCCTACCTGCGCTCCTTCGGGGTTTCGGGGCGCGCCGTCTCGGTCACCGGGATTCCCACCGATCCGATCTTCGCCGAGCAAAAGGACCGTCGACAGGTTGCTTCCGATCTGGGGCTCAAAGCCGATCTGCCGACTCTGCTCCTCTCCGCCGGCGGACTCGGCAGCACCAAGCTGGCCGATATGCTGGACGCGATCGCCTCAGTTCGGACCCCACTGCAAACGGTTGCCGCCTGTGGACGCAACGAGGAGTTGCGAAGAGAAGTGGAAGAGAAGATCCTCTCATTCAACGGCAGAGGTCCTGAGATTCACGCGATCGGATTCACCGAACGCTTTGATGATTACATGACTTGTGCCGACCTGATGATCGGAAAGCCCGGTGGTCTGACGACCTGGGAGTCGTTTGTCAAAGGACTGGCCTGGGTGGTTGTGGACCCGCTTCCTGGTCAGGAAGAGCGGAACACCTATCATCTTTTGCAGGAAGGGGTGGGGGTCTGGTCTTACGAGCCGCGGACGCTGGCTTACAAGATCGAGAGTTTGTTGGGCTCTGAGCGGTTGGCGGAAATGAAGAAGAACTCCCTTCGAATGGGTCGTCCCGATGCGGCCAAGGAGATTTTGGAGACCTGTCTGGAACTCTTGGAGTAGACTCTCGAGAGCAGAAAAGAGTAACATGAGAGCGATGAAGAAATCACGGCTGTTCGAGTTTTTGTTGGTCCTTTTGGGAGTTGCCTTTGTGGTGAGCCTGCTGGCGGACAAGCAGGGTGAGGAGGTCCCGGAAACTCCGGCAAAGACTCCCCTGGCCGTTTCGGTGACTGCTCCGGATCCGGCGGCAAATAGGCCGTTGAATATCGGGGATGCGGTCCCCACGTTCTCGCTCCCGGACAAAGACCGGCAGCAAGTGACCTACACTCAAGGGCACGGACCCATCCTCATTGTACTCACCGCCACCGGGTGCCGAGAATGTCTGGAGCGCATCTCTTCCGAGGATGTGGAGGCTCGCTCTTTGGCCGCAAGCCTAGACGTGGAAGTCTGGAACCTTCTCGTTTTCCACAGGCCCGAGGGAGTCTCCGGCTTCGTCCAGCAGCGCAATCCCGCCGCCGACCGAGTTTTGGCCGATCCCAGCTCCGAGGTCTCGGTCCGGATGCTCGGTGGGAGCGACCAGACTTGTTGGCTTTTAATAGATGGAGAAGGCAAGCTGGCTTACCGCGGTCCGGTCGATCTGAACGCCCTCGAGAAAGCCCTGAGCGAGTTGTCCTAAGCCAACCATGTCCACCACATTCTGGTTTCTTCTCTTCGCCTTGCTTTCAGCTTCCCTGGACAACTTAGGTCAGGGACTGCAAAAAGGCGGAGCGGTTTGGTTCGAGAGCGGTCCCAAAGGCTTGCTAAAGGGGCAGGCCGTGGGCTCTTTTCTGGTCTGGGTGCTGGGTATCTTAATGTGCATCGCGGCTCCTTTTGTCCTGGCTTCCTCCTTGTCTCGCGGCCCCGCTACTTTTGCCGCCGCCCTCGGAGTCTTCGGCCTGGTTCCGCTCTACCTCTACGCTTCTCTTGTCCTACGGGAAACGGTCACCCGGTGGCACGTGGCGGCTCTCGTCTTGATCCTGGGAGGCACCACCTGGATCGGCTGGCGTAGCCTCTCTCTGGTCTTTGAAGAATCGGAATTTCAGCCCGAGCGATTGGGTCTGATTCTGGGTCTGAGTCTGGGGGTATCCGGGCTCTGGTGTGGATGGTCGGTTTTGAGAAAGTCTCGCTTTCTCGGTTTCGCCTTCGGCACGCTTTCAGGGGTGATCGGTGGACTCAACTTGCTGGTGCTCAAATGGGGAGCTCTCATCAAGGCCTGGTGGGCGACCGCAGCGGTTTGGGTCCTACTTGCTATCGTGGCTTTCCTGGTGCTTCAGTTCGCTTACACGAAAAGCACCGCCCTTCAAGTCGTGCCGAGCAACACGGCTGTGGCCGTGCTTTTTCCGATGCTGGTTTCTCCCGTGCTCTTCGCCGAACCGCTGCCAAGCTGGCTTTTGCTGGGCTCGATTCCATCCTTTGTGGCCATCGGTCTCCTAGCCTACGGCGAGCGGGAGTCTTGAGCACCACTGCACCAGCCGCTCTGTGAGTCTGGTCATTTCCGTCAGGTTTAGAGTCTCCGGCGTATCGCTGGGGAGGTGGTAGTTCGGGTTTCGGAAGTTGGCTGAGTCTGTGAGCATCAAACACGGTCGCCCCCGCTCCCAAAAGGCCAGGTGATCGGAACGCCCAAAATCTCGCAAAGCTTGTCCTTCGTCTCGGAGGAGCAACGCCTGCGGGACCTCCAGGCTGAGCGTGGAGGAGCCAAGCTCGTCGACCAACGACTCGGCCAACTGCTTATCTGACGAGAGATGGAGAAGGGCCCAGAAGTCGCCCTTGAATTCGCGTTCTTCAAGCCATCGGAAGTGGTCCGGGAAAGCCGCCGGAAAGACATCGGGGAAACCCTGGCTGCCGGCGACTTCAGTCAAGTACCCAACGCTTTCCAGCACCAAAGCCGGGAGCTTGCTCCATTTACCGGAAGAGACAAAGTGCCGAGAGCCTTGCAGCCCAAACTCTTCGAGATCTGGAAAGAAGGCGTGCACATTTGGACAGTGGCGAGCCACCTCGAGCGCAACGGCCACCGCCGAGAGGTTGTCATCCGCACCGGGCGAGTCGTTCACCGTATCGTAGTGGGCCACCAGGACAAGATGCGCTTCGGGCTTCGCTTCACCCAAGACGTTCCTCCCGATGACCTGGTCACCGTTATCGCTGATCAGTTCCGTCGAGAAATCTTGAAACAACACTTCCCGACCCATTTCCCGGAGTTGGTCGGTGAGGTAGTCCTGCGTGGATTCCCAGGCTGATGAATGCTTGAGCGGATTGCGCGGTTCGGCAAAGGATTCGATATGTCGGAGCAGGCGCTCCCGGGTGGATTCAGCCCGCACGCTCCGTGCCGGCCTCCAACAACTGATTGACGGCTGCGGCGAAACTGCGCAGTGAAAACGGCTTGGCAAGGTAAGCGTTGAAGGGGTTCGCCAGCTCTTCGTCACCGATTTTCTTATCCGGATAGCTGCTCACGAAAAGGACTCGCAAGTTGGGATGAGTTTGGCGTAATATTTGGGCCAGTTGAACTCCGCCGAGTTCGGGCATGACGATATCGGTCACCAACATAGCCGGCGGTTGGTCGAGCTGTTCGAAGGCCACGAGTGCCTCCGTGCCGTCGCTCGCTTGGGCCACTTCATAGCCCAACTTAACAAGAAAGTTAGATACCAAATCACGGACGACGGCTTCATCGTCGACAACCAAAATCGTTCGAACACCCATATTTCGAAATATTCCAACAGGTGGTACTTCGCCCTGCTACTATAAGATATTAAATGATGTCCACAGTTAAGCCGTGGGCAGGGTTTTCTATTCCAAGTCGAACCTCGTCAATATGAGCGAACCAAACAACTCCCCATCCGATGCCCTGCAGCGTACCCTGGGAGAGATCCTGGCCGCCGAGCCGATTCTGGAGGGACGCAACAGTCAGTTTTTGCAGTCCACGGTAGAGTCCGTGCTCAAGGAATTGGTCGCTGACCCGCAGCTCAAAGCCAAGTTGCTCGGAGAGACTCGGGTGGGCTTCGGGATGTCTCTGGGCAAGTTTCTTGCCTGGAAAGTCTGGACCGATATTGAAAAGGCGGATAAGAGGAAGAGCGCTGCCAGAGTCCGGCCTGACACCATCACTCTTCGTCTTCCAGAGAGCGTCTTGGAAGAGGTGAAAGGTGCTTGGCCCACGGTTCGAGCGGCCTTCCTAGAACGGGTCGGCTTCAGTCTCTCCGAGCCAACTCTAGCGCCTGATGCAGACGGAGGTTGGACTCTGGAGATTCGAGGTGGCCTGCTGGCCCGCGAAGAGCTACCCGAGCAAGATTGGCAACAACCGCTAGTCGAGTTCCTGCTCAAGCAAGCTCCTAACTTTCTCACCCTCGGCCTGGTCAAGGAGTTGGTGGACGAGGTGCGAGCAGAGTCGTCGGTGGTGGCTGACGAGCTGGAGCGTTTGAGGATTCCCATGACCACCATTTATCGGGTGTTGGGCGGTCTTCTTGAGGAAGGGGTCTCCATTCGCGAAATGGAGACGATCCTCACAGCCATCGCTTTAGCTTGGGACCAAGGTCCGGATCGAGCAACGCTTTTGTCGGCCGCACGCACAGCACTTTCACCCTGGATATGCAAAGAGCTGCAAGCCAGGCCTGGCGTGCTTCGAGCGCTCAGGGTCGGTCGCCGAATCGAAGAGATGTTCATCGAGTCGATACGGTATGTCGGCAGCGAACAGCTCTTCGCTCTGGACCTCCAGCAGAAAGCCATGGTCGTGGTGCTGATCAAGCAGGCACTCGCTCAGTTAGACCAGCCCGGACCACTGGTGCTTCTGACGAACAATCGACTGCGCAAAGAGCTTCACAATATCTTGCGGGCCGAACTGCCCGATCTCACCGTCTTGTCCGAGCCGGAGATACATCGCGGCTGCAAGCTTGAGATCCTGGCCGTCATCGACTTCAAGCACCCTCCCCGAGGCGAGGTCCAACTCTCGGACGACGATTTTGGAGATGGAGTGTCGCTGTTTTGAGTGAGAAGGTGAGCGTTGAGCGAACAGTCAGCGAGAGATTTGACCGCCTGGATGTTTCGGTGGTGGGCGTACGGGTCGTATTGGGTAAGACCCATTCCGGTATCACCGTTAGCGCGGAAGCCTCCGTGGTGGAGAAGATTGAGACAAAGGTGGTGAACGGGACTCTTGTGGTCAAGCCGAAGCGGGATACGTCTTTCTCTACCTCGGTTCCGATTCAGGTGGCATTCGATGCCCCAGGACTACGCGGAGTCTGTGCGTCGGCCGGAGCCAAAGTCGATATCGAAGGCCTGGCCGGCGATAGCTTTGAGGCGGAAGCCGAATCGGGTGCTCAAGTGACCGCTCGTGGAGATGTGATGTCTCTGAAAGGCGTTGCGAAGAGTGGAGGGGTGGTCGACCTTTCACGGGTCAACGCGGTCAATGTCTCCTCACAGTGTCAGTCCGGAGGAGTGGTCCGCGCGGGCTAGAGCTTATTCGCTGTCCGTCGCCACTCGCCAGGCGCGGGCGGCATCGCTGGGGTGGGTTTCCGAAGCCGTGTCTCCGCCCTCGAACCCTGTCATCTTTCGGATGAAGTAACCCACCGCGTGTTCTTTGCCCAGACCGTGATACTCTAGGACTTTCACGCCGTAATCATCGGCTTGACGTTCGGCGTCGTGGTAAAACTCCATCATACGTTGGGCGAAGTAGGCCTGTTTTCCGGCGCTCTTGGCTGTGGCCAGTCGCTGTTCGTAGGCCATTCTTTGGGGGTCGTGTTTGGCGTCCAGGTGACCCATTTCGTGGCCGACCACGAAAAGTAGCTCTTCGTCCGAGATGCGGTTCATCAGGCCGCGGCTCAGGATGATGGAGCCGTCGGCGTTCGCCTGACCGCGCTGTTCATCGGTGTCCAGAATCCACGTCTTGCCGGAGAAGTTTGCGTTCGGCAGGGCGTCGTGGGCCATTCCAACCGCTTTGTCGAGCCGCGCGTGCAGCTTGTTGTCGTCGGTCGTACCAAACTCATCCATCAGTGCCTGGTTTTCTTGAGAGGCCAGATGCTTCGCCTCTTCGGCGGGCATCGGCTGAGGTATGCCGCCGTACAGAAACTGACCCACCAAATTTCGAGTCAGGCCGGCGACACTCTCCCAGGCCGTCTTCAAGAACCCTTTCGCCTGTGGCTTCAGGGGAGTGGGATCGCTCAGAAGCTGCACCGCTCGAGCTTGGCGTTCGGGAATGTCCGAGGGCTTGAAGTCGTCGGCGTGACTTGGATCCGGCGGCGTCTCTTGCATAGAGATAGCCATGCCCCGCGATGTGCGCGAAAGGGCGGTTCCAAAGACTCCATTATGGCCGGGAACGATCATAAAGCCCGATGAGTATATCATGGCTCTTTGCCTGGCGCGACAGGGGTTCTGTTACAAATAGTCCACGTGGATGACGCGGCGCCGCGAGTTCGATTTCATGGGGTTGCTGGCGTGGACCAGTAGGGGGCTCATGACGAGAACTCCCCCCGCATCGGCGTCCACCGTGACTTCGGGTGTTTGAAGCTTGCGTCTTTCTTCGTCCGAGAGCGCACCGAGGGTGTGGCTTCCCGGCAGGACTCTCAGCGCTCCATTTTCCGCGTTGGTTTTGTCTAGATGAAGCCGAAACGTTTTGACCAAACCCAGCTTGTCGCGCTCCAAAATCTGTCCATCTTCCGATTTCAGGTTAAGGTCCTGATGCCAGCCGACCTTCCAGTTCGACTGGGGGGATTTGTCGAAGATGATACAGCGGACGACACGGGGAGCATTCGGAAGAAGATGTCTCAGACCGAAGGCGTTATTTACGTGGCGTGCGACCAGAATGGACGTCTCCAGGCTGTTTCTGAGTCCGACCCCGCGATGGTCGTTTAGGCGATTGACCTCATCTCTGAGTTCATCGAGTTCCGCCTCGCTAAGGGAGGAGCGATAGACTGAATAGCCGTTGTCGTGCACGTCTGCTTTTGGTTACGACTCTTTACTCGCCAGTATGGCGATACCGGCGACCGCGGCTCCACCGACGAAGAGAGCCATACCACCCAAGCCGCCCCATTTAGCTGAGCTGCCCCACATGGGGATCATGCCGGCTTCGGCAGACATGAATGTACCGATACTTGTGGCCAGGCCACCCATCGATACGAGGGTCCCACCGAGCGCGACCTTGTCGGCGGTGTTCATCGGCGGGGAGTTCTCTTCTTGGGTAGGTTGAGGAGTGGTGTTTTGAGTGGATCTCAAAGGGAATGAGGTAGTTGTGCGAGTGATTTTCATAGTGGGCGTAGCTTACAGCCCCATGATCACAAAAACGTTAATTACTGCTCATCCATCAACACGGTCCAGAGCTCGTCAAGCTCCCAGTATGTCTTGCCCTGATACGTCGCGGACGGCCTGCTCTTTGGGTTTTCCGCGTCCAGGAGCGTGGCTTCGTACTCCAGTCCCTTCTTGTCCAGAAGCTCCAGCAATCGTTCGGCGTCTGGGTCATCTTCCCAGTGATAGATTTCAATCATGCTCGAACCTTTGACCGTGGGGAAAGAAGCCCTCCGGACCCGGATGGAATATGTTGGGCGAGTCGACGACTATTCAGGTTATGCGTTACCGAGATCTAGTCATTCTAATCGCCCTTGTCGCCGTCAGTAGCTGGGCCTACGAAGCCAACAGTACCGGCACCGAACCTTCCCCCCTGAAGACACCCCGGAAATACTTCCAAGACTCTTCTGAGAAAACTCCGCCGGAAAAGCCACCGCGGTCATATTTCCAAGACAGCGCGGAAGCCATTCAGGACCGGATCCCTTCGGCCGACCTGTCGATTGAAGCAAACTCGCGGCTTCGTATTACCTTGAGCTACCCCGAGAATGAAGAGTGGGAGCCCCTCGGTCTTGCCTGGGTTGAGTTCGACGACCAGAGCTACGAAGTGCGAGACCTCTCGAAGATCGATGGGAGAACTTGGGAGTTAGAGCTGAACGAGCAGGCTCGTCTAGCTCTAGATAAAGCCGCCCAGCCTCTTGTGAAAGTCCGTCTCAACGTCCTGGACGCCGAATACAAACTGTCCCGTTCCATGCGAAGCTTCGAGGTAGAAACTCCGGCGGTCCGATGGGCGGCCCGGTGAAGCGCAGCTTCTGGATTCTCCCGCTCTTTCTCGTCTGTCTAGCCACCTCCATCGGATCGGTCGGCTACATCATGGGTAGCCCCGAGGCTTTTGACTATCCGTTTGCGGAGAAATATCGGCAGAACCTGTTCTTGGTGCGAACCCATGGCCTGGCGGCGGCTCTCTGCTTGCTGCTCGGGCCGCTGGGGTTCGTCAGCCGACTACCCCTTCATCGGCAGCGTGGTCGAATCTACGTGCTTTCGGTTTTGATAGCAGGCTTGACGGCGATCCCGCTTTCTCTTATAGCTGAAGGAGGGCTCCTATCCCAAACAGGGTTCCTACTTCTTTCCGTCCTATGGTTGTATAGCGGTGTGGAGTTGTGGAGGACAGCCGTCAGGCGTGACTTTCAGGCCCACCGGATTTGGGTCGTTCGTTGTTTTGCCCTGGCCTTCGGGGCTGTGATATTGAGAGTGCTTCTCAACTCGGTTCAAGAGTTCGGTTACTCTTTTCAAGAGTACTACGCCGTCACCGTTTGGGTATCGTGGGCCATTGCCATGGGGGGCGGGGAATTCCTAATATTCGGGGCCCTTCGAGAAGACCAAATCGACTGACGGCTGACCTGGCCCGGAAAGAGATTCGGGACAAACTGATGGGATGGCGCGAGAAGGGTCGGCAAGTAGAGAAATAAGTCCCGCGAAAGGCGGCCGCTCTTGCTTTCGCGCGAGTCGGTACAGACCGGTAGCGGCTAGAACGACTAGTCCTGCGACCTGGGCGGGTAAGGCGCCGGAAAGAGAGAGCGCCAGGCCGATTCCCGTTGCTCCGTGCACCATGCCACCCTCGATGTCGTGGCGAGAAAAATCGTGGATGGCGAAAGCTCCGTTCAAGATAACGCCGGCGGCTCCCAGCCCTTTCAGAAGTCGAACCGAATTTGTCACAAGCTTGACTCCTCCATGCAAAGAAACGGCACCGTTGGCGGTATCCTCCAGCGCTCCCACAACGTCACCCTCCACCAGCTCCCCCAGAATATTGATTCCGGCGAAGAGCCCTCCTATTGCGGAGACCGCTGTTTGGAAAGCTATGGGAAACGGATTCTTGCCTAAGCCGGATTTTTCAATCGCTTTAAGCAGTCGGTTGACGGAGGAGAGGCAAGACCGGGGTTGAGACAGAGAGGACGGGACTGTGAGCGTTTCAGAAGTCCGTTTCTGAACCGACTTGGGCGGTTTCCGGAGTCTTGAGTTTAAGAGCGAGCCTGATGAGATTTGCATAAGCGGCACCTCCTTCTGTTACTAGATTGGTGGCCGCGTGTTGCCGTGGAGTTTCTGGGTTTTTAAGAAGTTCTTGCTGTTGATTTAACAAAAGATGAACTTGGCCCGCCGAATATCGCTTCTCTTTTGACCAGAATTTGTCTACTTCGGACAGACTCAAGAAAGCCGGTCGAAAAGCCAAGCAGCTTGCGGGAGTAACGGCATTGGGCTTGGGCGGCGCCATCGTCTTGGCGGGAGAGTGCGGGCGAAGAACGCTGGAAGTGATGTCACGCCCGTCGGGTTTGTTGTCGGGCGCTAGTTATGCATAGAAGGGAAGCCTTTGAGACCAGGAGACGTGTCCCGTTGGTGGGACGCTATGAAAGACTTCAATTATTCTGCGATCAGAGAAACGGGCCGAGTCGAGAGATGGCTAGCAAGAGGAATTCCGAGATCTGCAGGGCGATGAGGGGCTCGGATGCACGATCCTATTTGGAGAGGTAGAAGGATTGAGGTTTTTTCAGGCCGTGTGTCGCCGAGTCTCGTTACCTTTACTGTCGTTCCGGTGCTGCCCATCCGATAATGGCCACCGCGATACGCGGAACGGCACTTTCGAAGGATTCGCCTTTCACGTCGTCCGCTTGCTCATGAATCACAATGGAGCGCCCCACAATGGCGTTAGGACCTTGACCTAAAGTGAGGTTCGGCCAGGTCTGGTCGATGTGGACCTCACCATTCTTGTCGACCATGATAGTGTCAAGGTCTTCCACTTGATGATTCTCGGCGTGTTCTCGCCGGTCTGGATTGAAATGGCCGCCGGTGTTCACGGCATCCTCTTTTGAGAGGTCACCGAATTGATGAATATGCAAACTGGAAACGGAGTGCGGTTCAAGTCCACTGATCGTTCCTGTCACGTGTACGCCGTCATCCACCTCGGTGAAGTAGAGTATCCCCGACAACCTCAAATCCTGAGATTTATATGCGGTTGTCGCTTGGACGAGGGCAACCGCACGTGGAGCTCTCTTCACAGCGGAGGAGCCGTCGGCTAGAGCTAAGGTCACGGTAGCCAGGAAACAAACAAGGATAGTGGTCAAGACTCTCATTGGCCTGACAGGGGACACGTGGGTCTTGCTGGATGGGATTCTCATATTTTCTCCTGGGTTGTCTTACACTGGACTCTACCTCTGCTCCGTTAAGCATTCGCAAAACCTCTTCCAGGGGCGAGGTCGGGTATTTTAGAGCCTGAAGAGGTTCGAGGAAAGGTCCCGATAAAAGACAACTCGTGACCACTCCAGCTCAAATCGATGAAGGCTCAACTCTTACCCTGCGAGACGTCGCCCAGCGGGTTGAAGGTTTGCGTCTGCGAAACCTGGAGCCGGAATCGCTGCTCAAGCTCCGGTCGGCCTTAAAGGACAGACAGCAGCAGCTTCTTAGAGAAGCGCTTCGCGAAGAGAAAGAGATTCTGGAAGAGCTCCAAGAAGGCAAGTCGATGGAGCTTTCCCAGAGCCGAATGCAGATCCGTGCGTTGGCTCAGCAGGCGGAGGAGGTTGAAGAAGAGATCGTCCGAGTGGAGGACGCCTATCAAGAAAAGGTCCTAAGGGAGCGGCTAGCCGCGAAGTTGGGTGGGCGAGGGCGCTTGGTGGCTATGGAGTCGATAGTGTTCTTCCTGATTATCGTCATTCTCGCAGCATTGTTCTATGAATTTTCTAATCCCAACCTTCCTCTAGAAACAGAACGGAAGATCTTTTGGCTCGATGCGGGTTGCTGCATGGTGTTTCTGATCGATTTCTTCGTTCGTTTGAGGTGCGCCGAATCTCGAACTTGGTTTTGGAAGCGCTACTGGTTCGATTTCGTGACCTCTATCCCGCTTCCTGATGCTCAGATTCTCAGAGTGGGAAGGTTGGCTCGTCTGACGCGGGTCTTTCGACTTTTTCGGGTGGTGCGAATTTTGCGTCTCCTGCGCTTCCTGCGAATCCTCATGCTGTTTTGGCGGGGTTTGGACAAGCTAAGGGACTGTTTCGATGTGAAACTGTTCCGAAAGTCCCTCATGGTGGGTCTTGTGATACTGTTCGGCGGCGCCTTAGTCATCAACACTTTGGAAGGCAATCTCGACCCTGAAGTGGGCACCTTCGGCCAGAGTGTCTGGTGGAGTTTCACCACTGTGGTCACCGGAGGCTTCGGCGATATCTACAACCCGGTCTCTCCGGTGGGAAGGGTCCTCACCGTGTTTCTCATTCTTGGAGGCATGACGGTTGTGGGTGTCTTCACCGCCACACTGACAGCGGTGTTGGTGGGAGACGAGTCCGAGCGAATCATACTGATGGAGCAATCCCTGGGCAAAAAGCTGGAGTGTATGGACCAGCGCATTGAGCGGATCGAAGCTCTGCTTGCGAAACCAGGGGAAAAGTCGGAGGAGTAGAGTCCGACGGGCACTATGTCGGTCGGTACGAAGGCAGGAAGACCGTAAGCCCGAAAACACGACTGGTGAATGGCCGGCTGCTCAAGTTCACCCGTTTCGGGCTCGTGCTCTACGCCCTGGCTCTGCTTTCGCTTCCTATCCTCTGGTCCGCTTTCGGTGAGCGCCACGAGCTGCTCATCTTGCTCCGGTATATGCCCGCAGCAGCTTTATTCGTACCTATCGTCGTGCTGCTCCTACCCGAGCGAGACCCTCGAGTGTGGCTGGCTTCGACACTGCTGCTCTGTTGGATGGCTTTTTACTTTTTGGGTTTGGAGTTGCCGTTTCGAGCGAAAGAAGAGTCATCGCTTTCCGTGATGACCTATAACATCAAGGCTGGTTTGGAGGGGCCCCAAGAGCTAGGGCGATATCTGGCCGAGCAGAAGGTGGACATTATTTGCCTACAAGAAGCGCGCCCGCCCGTTGCCAAGCCGGATGTGGATCCGGTTGACGCGATCGTGGCTGCTCTGCCCGACTATCAGATGGCGCGGGGAGGGATTCGGGGAGAACTCGTTATTCTGAGTAAGTACCGAATTTTGTCCATGGCGGAACGGGACCTGGCCCAGATGTCTTATGCTCTGGAGGCCCGGGTTGATGTGAGTGGTGAGGAGGTCAGAGTGCTCAATGTCCATCTGATGACGGGTGATCCTCTAAAACGTCTGGGCACGGGCGATCGGAGGGGAAGGTTTGCCTGGCTCAGGGTGACCGCGGA